>WNGI01005408.1_pt1 | contig 11499 bp, 10 predicted proteins | sample 5400621 | NCBI WGS metagenome assembly WNGI01 (sample SAMN13153374, study PRJNA577476) | soil metagenome | isolation source: 20 cm soil or saprolite under Garry oak tree replicate 1 | place: USA:California | collected 2016-06-15
CGTCACGTACACCGAGCGGAAAGCATTGATTTTCTTGGTGGGCGAGGCAGGGGTCGAACCCGCGACCTCCTCGGTGTAAGCGAGGCGCTCTACCGCTGAGCTACTCGCCCCCGCATCAGTATACCAGAGCCGCCCAGACGATCACACGTCGATTATTTGGCCGCGTGTGGGGACGTCGGCCGCGTACCCGACCGCGGCGAGCCGCTGCGCCAGCGCAAGGGACTGGCCCTCTTCCCCGTGCACGCAATAGACGTGTCCCACCCGCGGAATGGCTCGAATCCACGCCAGAAGCTCGGAACCATCGGCGTGCCCGCTGAGCGCCGGCAGCACCTTGACCTCGAGCCGCACGTCGTACGACTCGCCGAGGATGCGGACGGGCGACACGCCGTCTTCCAGGCGCCTGCCCAGGGTGTTGGCGGCCTGGAACGAAACGAGGAGCAGCGTGGCGCGAGGGTCCCCGATGTGGCGGCTCAGATGGTAGAGAATCCTTCCCGACTCGCACATGCCGGATGTCGCGATCACGATGAAGGGATCCGTCCGGCTGTTGAGGGCCTTCGACTCCTCGATGTCTCGAATGTAGTGAATGGACTTGGACCCGAACGGGTCTTCGTGGCGCTCGAGTTCGGCCCGGAGCGCGTCGTTGAGGCCCTCCGGGTGGCGGCGGTAAATTTCGGTGGCGTTGACGGCCATCGGGCTGTCGACGAAGGTGGGCACCGCCGCAACCTGTCCCGCCGTCCCCAAGCGGTACAGCGCGTTGGTGATGTCCTGCGTCCGATCGACCGCGAAGGCGGGGATCATCAGCGTGCCGCCGCGCGCAACGGTCTGCCGCACGGCGTCGACGAGCTGCGGCACGGCCGCGTCGTACGGATCGTGGTTCCGGTCCCCGTATGTGGACTCCGTGATCAACACGTCCAGGGCGGGCGGGGTCTCGGGAGGGCGCAGGAGCGGACTATGCGGGCGGCCGAGATCGCCGGTGAATCCCAGCGCGCGCCCGTCCGCCTCTACGACGGTGATGGCCGAGCCGAGGATGTGACCGGCGTTCTCGAAGGTGACTCGAGCGGCACCCACCTGCACGGGGGCGCCGTACGCCACCCCCTTGAACCGGCCGACCGTCCGGTCGACATCGGGGGTGGTGTAGAGCGGAGCGACCGGCGGCAGGCCCTGCCGGGCCCGGATCTTGTTGACGCTGCGGGCGTCCTGGTGCTGGATCTTGGCGCTGTCGTGCAGCACGAGCGCGGCCAGATCCTGGGTGGCGGTGGTGCAGTAGATCGGCCCCCGAAATCCGGCGCTGACGAGCGTGGGCAGGTTCCCGCAGTGGTCGAGGTGGGCATGCGAGAGCACGACGGCATCGATGGTCGGTGGTGAGAACGGAAAGTGGCTGTTGATGTCGGCGGCCTGCGCCCGGGAGCCCTGAAACAGGCCGCAGTCGAGCAACAACCGCGCGCCGCCGGCCTCGATGAAGTGCATCGAGCCCGTGACCGTCCGGACCGCCCCGAAGAACGTGCAGCGAAACACGGCGTCAGACGTTGCGTAGGCCCTGCCGGCCGCCAGCGGGTCAGGCCGGGATGCGCTGGATCCGGGCCCCGAGCGAACGGAGTTTCTGCTCCAGGCCTTCGTACCCCCGGTCGATGTGCTCGAGGCCCGTGATCTCGGTCGAGCCCCTGGCCGCCAGCGCCGCGACCACCAAGGCCGCGCCGGCCCGGAGGTCCATGGCCTCCACGGGAGCGCCGGAGAGGGTGGGGACGCCGGTCATCGTGACGGTATCGCCCTCGACCCGGATGTCGGCGCCCATGCGGCGCAGCTCGTCCGCGTAGCCGAACCGCTTCTCGAAGATGGTCTCCCGGATCGCGCTGCGCCCCGCGGCCATCGTGAGCAGCGCCGCGAGCTGTGGGTGCAGGTCGGTCGCGAACCCCGGATACGGCGCCGTGTCCACTTCGACGGCCCGCAAGGCGGTCTCCGCCCTGACCCGGATTCCGGTGGGGTCGGCATCCACGGTCGCCCCCGCTTCGGTCAGCTTGGTGAGGAGCGCGGTGATATGCTCGCTGATCATCTCCACGATGACCACGTCGCCGTGCGTCGCCGCGCCGGCGATCAGGTAGGTCCCCGCCTCGATCCGGTCGGGGATGATCGTGTAGGTGGCGCCGTGCAGATCCCTGGTGCCCTCGATCATGATCGTGCTGGTGCCCGCTCCCCTGATGTGGACGCCCAGGAGCGAGAGCAGCACGGCGGTGTCGACGATCTCGGGCTCCCGCGCGGCGTTTTGGAGCACCGTGACGCCTGGGATACGAGAGGACGCCAGCATCATATTGATGGTCGTCCCCATGCTGCTCCGCGGGACGTAGAAGGTCGCAGGGGTCAGCCGCGGCGCGTAGGCCTTCAGGAAGCCGTGTTGGGTGACCACCTGCGCGCCGAGGGTCTCGAAGCCGCGGATGTGGAAGTCGACCGGCCGGCTGCCGATCACACACCCGCCCGGGAGCGGGACTTCGGCGCGCCCCAGGCGTCCCAGCAGCATCCCGGCCACGTAGATCGACGCGCGCATCTGCCGGCAGAGTTCGTAAGGCGCCACGTGATCGGTCATGCTGCGGGCGTCCAGTTCCAGCCGGCCCGGGCCGGTGAACTCGGCCGCCACGCCGAGGGCGCGGAGGATGTCGAGCAAGGTCAGGACGTCGCGGCAGCGCGGAACATTTTCCAGCACCGAGTGATCCGGGGCGAGGGCGGCGGCCGCGATGATCGCCAGCGAACTGTTCTTCCCTCCGGCGACCCGCAGGCGACCCCGGAGGGGCCGGCCCCCCTCGATGAGGAGCTTCTCCATCTTGCGCTCTGTGGCGATCGCGTCAGCGCGGATCAACGGGTCCTCCAAGCGTTACGCGGACGTAGCAGCGAACAAGCTCCTCGAGCAGCAGGTCGCGATCGATCTGCCGGATCAGCGTCCGAGCGTCCTTATGGCTGGTGATGTAGGTCGGATCCCCCGACACGAGATACCCGACAATCTGGTCCACCGGATTATACCCACGTTCGACCAAGGCGCCGTAGACGTAGCGGAGCGCCTCCTCAACGTCCCGAAGCTGGCGCCCTCCAACCTGGAATATCCCGGTCTTCTCGCGCTCTCCCATACTGTACCCCCGTCGGCCGGATCCTAGCGGAGGGCAGACGGCCGAACGCCGGTGTGGACAGCCGCGACGCCCCCGAACAGGTTGCGGTACCGCACCTGCGCGAACCCCTCCTGCGCCATCATTCCGGCAAATCCCTCCTGGTCGGGCCACGCCCGGATCGACGCCGGCAGGTACAGGTACGCATCCAGATGCCGGGACACAAGGCGCCCCACCCACGGCATCAGTGTGGACGAGTAGCCGCCGTACAGCCCCCGGACGATGGGATTGCGGGGCCTGCTGAACTCCAGCACCGCAAGCCGGCCCCCGGGACGGAGCACCCGCAGGATCTCCCGGAGCGCCGCATCCGGATGCACGGTGTTCCGGATCCCAAACCCGACGGTCGCCCCGTCAAAGGCGGCGTCCGGCAGCCCCAAGGCCTCGGCGTTTCCCAGGGTGAACTTCACCCGCGCCTCCAGCCCCGCCGCGGCGGTCTTCCGGCGGGCTACCGCGAGCATCTCCTCGCTGATATCTACCCCCAGCACCCGGCCCTCAGGACCGGCCCGGCGGGCCAGGAGCAGCGCGAGGTCCCCGGTCCCGCAGCAGATGTCCACAGCCCGGCCGCCCGGAGGCACCTGGACGAGGGCTGCGGCGACCCGCTTCCACCCTTGGTGGAGACCGCCGCTGATCAGCCCGTTGATGAGGTCATAGCGGGGCGCGATGGCCCCGAACATCCGGCGGATGTACCGCGCCTTCTCGTCCTCCGAGACCTGGCCGCGGCCGACGCGCTCGCCGGAGGGTGGCGGCGCGACGGTATCCGGTGGGGTCACAAGGTAGGGTTCGCGCGGGCGAAGAACCTTTCCTGTGGATTGCGGCGCTCCGGCGCGCGGTCACGCAGGCTCGGCCCGCAGGAGGCTCCTGGTATGAGGCGGATAAGGGGGTGCGCAATGCGGATTGGCCGGCGCCACGGACCGCTGGGGCTTACCGTTGTCCCGCTCCTCGCTTCGATCGGCCTTACCTTTGTCCGACTCCTCGCTTCGATCGGCCTTGCCCTCCTGGTGGCGGTCACCGTGCTCCCAGGCCACGTGGCCGCCCAGGCGCCGGTGGCGCTGACCTACTACTATCCCGTCGGGGTCTCGGGACCGCTCAACAAGCTCATGACCGAAATGGTCAACGACTTCAACGGCACGCACCCCGGGATCCGGGTCGAGCCCGTGTTTGCCGGCAACTATGTGCAGACGATGGCGAAGGCCATGACCGCCGTGCTCGGAGGGACTCCCCCCGACGTCGCCGTCCTGGACACGCCGGAGCTCTTCTCGCTCCTCGACCGCGACGCCATCATCCCGCTGGACGATTTCATCGCCCAGAGCGGCGGGAAGGCGTGGCTCGACGACTTCTACCAGGCGCTCCTGCTCAACGCGCAGGCCGGCGGGCACGTCTACAGCATCCCCTGGCAGCGCAGCACGCCGATCTTCTATTACAACAGGGACATGTTCAGCACGGCGGGGTTGGACCCGAGCCGGGCGCCGAAGAACTGGACGGAACTCGTGGAGTACGCGCAGAAGCTGACGATCCGCGACGCGGGCGGCACCGTCACGCAGTGGGGGGTCGAGGCGCCGGTCGCGGACACGTCCCCCTGGGTCTTCCAGGGGTTCCTGATCGAGGCGGGCGCGCCGTTCTTCGATCCCAACGGCAAGTGGGTGAAGTTCAACTCCCCCGAGGCCGTTCGCGCGCTCCAGTTCATCCTGGACCTCCAGAACAAGTACAAGGTGCATCCGCCGGGGCCGACCGGCGCGGCCTTCTGGAGCCAGGTCCCCCAGGACTTCATCCAGGAGAAGGTGGCGATGATCTACTCGACCACCGGGAACATGACGTTCATCCGGACGAACGCGAAGTTTGCCTGGAACGCCGGCTTCATGCCCGCCGACAAGCAGTACGGCGCGCCGACGGGGGGCGGGAGCTTCTACATCTTCAACAAGACCTCGGCGGCCAGGCAGGCGGCCGCCTGGACGTTCATCCACTGGATGACCGAGCCCCAGCAGGCCGCCCGATGGAGCATCGGCACCGGGTACGTCCCGATCCGGAAGACCGAGCTCTCGGCGCCCGCCTTCAAGGACTACCTGAAGCAGGTCCCCCAGGCGCTGACCGCGACCCTGCAGCTCCGGGTCGCCGGGGAGCAGATGACCATCCACGACGTCGACGAGATCGGCCTGCTGCTGGTCACCGCGATCCAGGCGGCGCAGACGGGCCGCCTGACCCCGCAGGCCGCGCTCGACCAGGCGCAGCGCAACGCGACGGCGATTCTCGCCAAGTTCCAGTAAGGCCCGGCCATGGCGCTCCGCCGCGGGCGAAGGCGCCGGCGGGTCCAGCCCTTCCTGTTCCTGCTCCCCTCGCTCGTCTTCCTGGCGGCGTTCACCTACTATCCGATCCTCGCGTCCCTGGAACGCAGCCTGTACCGGGCCAGCGCGACGGTCGCGCACCCCACGTTCATCGGACTGGGGAACTACGCCGCCCTGGGGAGCGACCCGATCTTCCGGCAGGTCCTCGAAAACAGCGGGCAGTTCCTGATCGGCACAGTCCCGGTCACGGTGGCCCTCGCGCTGGCGCTCGCGCTCCTGCTCAACCGCGCGCACCTGCTGACGACGCCCTTCCGGACGGCCTTCTTCTACCCGACGCTCCTGCCCTTGGTCGGGGCCGCGGCGATCTGGCTCTTCGTGTACACGCCCGGCTACGGCTTGATGGACGTCTATCTCAGACGCATCGTGGGCGGCGGGCTCAACTGGCTGGGGAGCCCCACGCTGGCGCTCCCCGCGGTGATGATCCTGACCGTCTGGAAGAACGCGGGCTATTACATGCTCTTCTACCTGGCCGGCCTGCAGACGATCCCCGCCGAGCTCTACGAAGCGGCCCGCATCGAAGGCGCCGGGTGGGCGCAGCAGTTCCGGGCCGTCACGTGGCCGCTGCTGGGCCCCACCACGCTCTTCGTCCTGTTGATCGCCAGCATCAACGCGTTCCAGGCGGTCGACCAGATCTTCCTGATGACCGGCGGCGGGCCCGACAATCGCACCAACCTGCTCCTCTTCTACATCTACCAGGTGGGGTTCCAGTTCTTCGACCTCGGCAGGGCGGCCACGCTCACCGTCTTCCTGCTGGCCGTCCTGATGGCCATCGCGGCCGCGAGCTTTGGCTTCCTGGAACGGCGGATTCACTACGAGGTCTAGGGGGGCCATGATGGGGCGGCCGCGGCGGATCCTCGGCACGTGGCTCTGGGCGCTCGTGGTGGGCGCGCTCGCGTTCATCTGGCTGTTCCCACTGCTCTGGGCGTTTACGACCTCGCTGCGCCCCCCCGGGCAGCTCGGGAGCGAAATCGCCTCGCTGTGGGTCCACCACCCGTCGCTCGCCAATTTCAAGGAGGCCTGGTCGGACGCGCCGTTCCTGCGCCTGTACTACAACACGGCCGTGGTGGTCTTCGGGATCCTGGGGGTCCAATTGGTCACGATCACGCTGGCCGCGTACGCGTTCGCCCGCATGGAGTTCTGGGGCCGGGACCTCCTCTTCCGGGTGTTCCTCCTCCAGCTCATGGTGGCGCCCTCGGCGCTCATCTTCCCCAACTTCCAGACCATCAGGAGCCTCGGACTGCTGAACACCCGGCTCGCCATCATGATCCCGTACTTCGCGTCCGCCTTCGGGATGTTTCTCCTGCGCCAGACCTTTCGGTCGGTCCCCCGGGACCTGGAGGACGCCGCCGTGATCGACGGCTGCAGCACCCTGCAGACGATCTGGAACGTCTTCCTCCCGCTGGCGAAGCCGACGCTGGTCGCCTTCTCGATCGTGAGCGTCGTCTACCACTACAACGAGTTCCTGTGGCCGCTCATCATCACCGACACCGAGCGGGCCCGGACGGTGACGGTCGGCCTGGCCTCGTTCACCCAGTCCGCGGAGTCGGGGGCGCAGTGGAACCTCATCGCCGCGGGGACGGTGATCGTCATCCTGCCGCTGCTGGTGATCTTCGTGCTGTTCCAGCGCCGGTTCGTGGAGAGCTTCATGTACTCGGGGCTCAAGGGGTAACCGCGGGCTCAAACCTCGGAAGCGCTTGGGATGTGATAAAATGGCGCACGGGGCCTGTAGCTCAAGGGTAGAGCACCCGGCTCATAACCGGCTGATCCAGGTTCGAGACCTGGCGGGCCCACCAGGACAAGGTATTGCGCGTGAGTCAGCGTGTCCCCAGTGGACCCCGCTCATCCCTGCCGGCTGCGGTCACGCGATGGAGCCGCTTTCCTCAAACGCCTCCGCGCCGCGTCTGTTCGATAAGGAGCATCGTCCCTCAGCCGCTCATCTTCTCGTACGCCTCTATGAGCAGCGCCGCGGTGGGGCTGCTGATTTGATCGGCGCCCGCCTCCAACACCGCGAGCAGCTCGCGCTCGAGGTTCGGGTCGTGCGCGTACAGCGTCCACACATCCACCAGGGCTCCGGGCTTCCGGTCGTGGATGAACGCGATCGGGTTGACCCCATCCGCCAAAGCCTGAAGCAGGAACTCCTTGCGCACATAGAACTCACTCGCGTCCGGCACGAGGTTGAGCAGGACGTCCATCCGGTCCTCCAGGTAGGCTCGTGCTGACAGCACCCGTCTGTAACCCAACGGGTGATCATCCAGGTACCCGTACGCGTTGATCCGCATCGGAAGCCGCACCAGGTCGTCGACCGGCGCGTCGAGGTGCCACCCGAAATCCAGCCCCACCGCCAGCCCGGGATCGAGCCGGCGCAAGAGCCGCAGGTTCCAGTCGCCCATGCAGCCCACGACCACCGAGACGTCCGGATTCTCACGCATCGGGGCGATGACCCGCAGCAGCAGGTTCGCGACCTCGTGCGAGATCGGCGCGGCTTCCTTCAGGTCCACCTGCACCTTCACTGGCCGGACCACGTCACGCAAGATGCCGACCACTTCGGCGAGCATCGCCGTCGGCTCGTTGCTGTCGCGCAGGCGCAGGGTCTTGAACTGCGCCCCGGTCACCTGGCGCAGCGGACCCCGGCCGGTGGTCTCGCGCTCGAGCGTCGCATCGTGCATCAGCACGAACTTCTCGTCCCGCGTGAGGCGAACGTCGAATTCGACGACTTCGGCGCCGTCGGTCAGCACGCGGCCCAGCGCCGCTACCGAGTTCGGGGGATGCGGATGGACCCCGCTGAGCAGCCTGTGATATTTGAGGAGAACCTTCCGGCTTTTGTAGACGAGATGACCGCGCGGCGCCACGCTCACGGCCCTATACGGCTGCCGGCTTGGTTAAAAAGATGCACGCGCTCCCGCCGGCAGCCGAGCCGCACCTCTGCTCCCAGCGCGGGACGGGCGGTCTGATCGGCCAGCACTTTGACATCCACCTCGCCGAGCCGCAGCGTCAGCAGCGTCTCCCGGCCAAGCGGTTCGATGACGGACACGCGCGCCGGGGCCTCGCCGTCGAGCGTCGCGTCCTCCGGGCGGATCCCAAGAAAGCCTGGTCCTTGCTGCTGCCGATCGGGCACGGGCACACGCAGCGCACCCATCACAAAGTGCCCGTCCTCGAACCGGCCCTCCAGAAGGTTCATCGGCGGGTGGCCGACGAAACGCGCGACGAAGGCGTTGGCTGGCCGGCGGTAGAGTTCCTCAGGGGTGGCGAGCTGTTGGAGCTCCCCGGTCGAGAAGACCGCAATGCGGTCGGCCATCGCCAGGGACTCCGCCTGGTCGTGCGTCACGAGGATGCTGGTGACGCCAAGCTGCTGCTGCAGGCGCCGGATCTCGGCACGTGCCTGGATCCGGATTTGGGCATCCAGGTTCGAGAGCGGCTCGTCCAGCAACAGGACCTGCGGCTCCTTGACCAGCGCCCGCGCCAGCGCCGCCCGCTGCTGCTGGCCCCCAGAGACTTGGGCTGGTCTCCGTTCCAGCACAGAGGCGATCCCCAGCAGGTCGGCGGTCTGCCGCACCTTCTGCGCGATCTCGGCCCGCGGCGCACGCTTGAGCCGAAGTGGAAACGCGATGTTCTCAAAGAGCGGGAGGTGCGGGTAGAGCGCGTACGATTGGAAGACCATCCCCACGTCGCGATCGCGCGGGTGCAGATGCTCGACCCTGCGCTCCCCAAAATAGATCTGGCCAGCCGTGGGCTGATAGATGCCGGCGATCATCAGCAGCGTCGTGGTCTTGCCGCACCCCGAGGGCCCTAGGAACGCGATCAACTCGCCGGCGCGGACGGCAAGATCCAGGGTCCGGAGGGCCACCACGTTGCCGAACTGTTTCATCAGTCCCTCCAGGCGGACATTCTGGCCCCTCATCCCTTGACGCCCCCGGAATAGACGTTCAGCAGATACCGCTGTCCCAACAAAAACAACGCGAGGACGGGCAGCGCGTAGAACAGACCGACCGCGGCCGCCATCCGATAGTCGGTGAAAACTTCGCCGATAAAACTCTGCAGGTAGAGCGCCATCGTCCAGTTGCGCGTCGAGAGGATGAGCGTGAACGGAAGGATGAACTCTCCCCACGCCGAGAGCAGTGAAAACGTGCCCAGCGCCAGAATCCCCGGGCGCACGAGCGGCAGTGCGACCCTCCAGAACAGGGTCCAGCGGGACATCCCGTCGACCAGCGCGGCCATCTCCATCTCCCAGGGGAGGGCATCGAAGAAGCCCTTCATCAACCAGATGCCTAAGGGCAGGTCAAGCGACGCTTTGACCAGGATGACGCCGGTCAGGGTATCAAACAGCCCGAGCAGCCTCAGGATGTAGAAAATGGCGATGATGAGGGCGATGGCCGGGAACGCGTGGAGCATGAGCACCAATCCCAGATACATGGATCGGCCGGGGAAGGAGAGACGTGAGATGGCATAAGCGGCCATGGAGGCAGACGTCACGACGACGGCCGCCACCACTACCGAGAACGCCATCGAGTTGAGCAATGGGACATAGACCGGCGGCCGGTTCCCGATCGATTCCCAAAGAAAGCGCCAATTTTTGAGCGTAAGCGGCCCGGCCGGCACCAGGCCGCGCACCTCGCCGAATGAACCGGTCAGGATGAGCCAAACGATGCCGGCGATTACCGGCAGGCTGAGCACGGCCACCCCAAGCAAGACGAGCCGCCAGCGAGGTGGGAGGAGCGGCATCAGTTGACCTCGACCTTGGGCTCGCCAACCAGCGCCCTGAAGTTGAAGATGCGCAGGTAGATCAACGTCACCACGATGCCGATGACGACGAGCACGGCGGCCATCGCGGCGCCCAGGCCGAACTGGACATTGCCGAAGTAGTTGGACAGCGCCAGCTGGTAAGCGTGGAGCGACCACACCGTGGTCGTGTAGAATCCTGGTCCGCCATTCGTCAGGAGCAGGATGTACTCAAATGAGGTAAGCAGGGAAAGCGTTTGATAGGCGGTCACGAACAGGATGGGCCAGCGCAGCAGGGGCAGCACGACGCGGCGCACGGTTTGACCGGTCGTCGCGCCGTCGACGGCGGAGGCATAGAAGAGGTCTGGAGGGATCGCGCGGATGGCCGAGGTGAACAGCAGCATCCCAAACGAGGCGCCCACCAGGCCATTGGCGAGGATGATCACATTCCACGGCTGCGCGGTAATCCAGTTCCTGGACTTGCCCAACAGATCGCTGATCAGCCCGTACGGCGCTTCGCGGGACAGCCCCTGCCAGATCACCACATAGACCACCGGCGGCAAGATGCGGGGCAACAGCCAAACGGCCCGGATCTGAGCCCCGTAGCGCTCGCGTACGGACGAGCTCAGCAACGCCAGCAGCAGGCCCATCCCGATGTTGAAGAGCAGGGTGAAGCCCAGGTAGCGGGCCGTGTTGAAGAGGATCTTGCCGATGAACGGATCTCGCAAGAGAGACGCGTAATTCCCCAGTCCGACCCAGCGGGGATGCCGGAACGTGATGGTGGAGAGGTCGGTCAGAGACAGGTACAGCGTCGTCACGACCGGGGCGACGAAGAAGAGCATGATGAGCGCCGTGGCGGGCAGCACAAACACCAACGGCGCCCAGTATCTTCTCACGGGCTCTCGCTGATCGCGACCGCGTGACGCGCACACATCGCCCGTCTACTCGACGATCACCTGATCGCCCAGGTTCCGCTGCATCTCCCCGGCGACCACGTCCACGGCTTGCTCAGGGGTTGCACTTCCCGACTCGACCGCCGAGACCCCGCGGAAGAACGCATCCTGCCATTTCGGAAGGTCGGGGTGCGGCGGTTGGAAGCTCGTATAGTTGAGCAGGTAGCTGACCTCCTTAATCAAGCGGTTGTTGATCAATGCCACGGTGCGGTTCAGGACCGGCAGGTGCCCGCTGCCGATCGCGTGCTTGGCGTCGAGATCAGGCACCATGGTGTCGGCGAGCAGGCGGATGGCCACGTCCTTGTTCTTGGACGTGGCCGCCACCATATAGGCCTGCGGATT
>WNGI01015922.1_pt1 | contig 11498 bp, 11 predicted proteins | sample 5400621 | NCBI WGS metagenome assembly WNGI01 (sample SAMN13153374, study PRJNA577476) | soil metagenome | isolation source: 20 cm soil or saprolite under Garry oak tree replicate 1 | place: USA:California | collected 2016-06-15
CGCACCGCCATCCTTGCCGCCAAGAATGAGAACATGCCCAACGACAACATTGAGCGCGCCCTGGCGCGCGGCACCGGGCAGCTCGAAGGCGAGCAATACGAGGAAGTAAATTTTGAGGGCTATGGCCCCGGCGGCGTGGGCATGATCGTCCAGGTCGTGACCACCAACCGCAACCGCATCGTCAGCGAACTCCGGCACATTATGAATAAGCACGGCGGCAACATGGCCGAAAACGGCGCCGTCGGTTGGATGTTCCATCGCAAGGGCGAAATCGTCGTATCCAAGGAACAGGCCAACGAAGACAAGATGCTTTCCATTGTCCTCGATGCCGGCGCCGAGGATTTGCGTGACGATGGCGCGGCCTGGGAAGTTGTGACCCCGCCCGAAACTTTTGAAGCCGTCCGTGGCGCGCTGATGAAGGAGGGCATCACGCCCGAATCCGCCGAAGTCGGCTGGGTGCCTCAAAACTACGTGAAGCTGACCGGCACCCAAGCGGCGCAGATGCTGAGGCTGGTCGAAGCGCTCGAGGAGCATGACGACGTCCAGCGCGTCTCCGCCAACTTCGACATCGATGAGAAAGAAATGCAAGCGGTCATGGCCGCGGAATAGCGCAGCCTTCGTAGATTCCAATCTGTTTTTGAGCGCCCCGGCCTTGCTGGTGCGCTTTCTTTTTTCAGGACGGGGCATTCGAGAGCAGGCTTGTGACTTCAGACCCCTCGCGCACGCGGCGTCGAAAAACATGTGGCCGCGCGCGGTGCCCCCGCCGTACACTCATTGCCATGCCGCGAATGTCTCGAATGAACGGCGCCTTCTTCCGTGTGCTCGGCGTTGATCCCGCCGCGGCAGGAGCCACCGGCTATGGAGTGATCGAAAGTGACGGACGCCGCTGCCGGATGCTCCGCTTCGGCGCGCTGCGCGCGACACGCAAGGGTCCCGAGCACTTTCCCGAGCGGCTTTGCGAAATACACGCGATGCTGAGCGATCTGATCGAGGAATTCGAACCGCAAGGTGTCGCGGTCGAATCCGTATTCACCGCTTTGAACATGAGAACGGCGCTCAAGCTTGCCGAAGTCCGCGGCGTGGTTCTGCTGGCCGCGGCACAGCGCAATGTCTCCGTGCACAGCTATTCCCCGCGCGAAGTGAAGGCCTGTGTCGCAGGCTACGGGCACGCGGGAAAAGAGCAGATGCAGCTTATGGTGCGCGCGCTCCTGGGCATGAGTGAAACCCCTGAACCCGCTGACGCTGCCGACGCGCTGGCCGTGGCCCTCTGCCATGTCCAGGCGGCTCAATTCCGCGCGCGCCTCGACGCCGGGGCTGCGCGCGTTATCGGCGCGAACGCTGTTCCGGAAACCACTTCGCGCGGCACGCACAGCCGCGGCGCGTTCTCGCGCATCTGAGTCTTGCGATGACGCGGAATACTTCCCAACCCAGGCTCCTTTTTATTCTGCTGGCTGCGTTGGCCCTCGCTCCGCTTGGACAATCGGCCCCCAGCAACGCGACCATCACGTACCGGCGCGTATTCAAAGGCAGCACGCCCGAATTCATCGAGATCAGGGTTGCGGAACCGGGGAAATCCACATTTGACATTCGTCAACTGGAGGAGGATCCCGCCGCGGAGACGTTTGAAGTCGGCCCGCCTGTGCGCCAGAAAATTTTCGAGCTCGCCGCTGACTTGAAAAACTTCGCGATCGCGGACCTGGACATTCAGAAGCGCATCGCCAATCTCGGCCAAAAAACATTTCGTTACGAACGCGGCTCGGAAGTGCATGAAACCACCTTCAACTACACGCTGAACACCTCGGCCAACCAGCTCATGCAAATCTTCGAAGGTCTAGCCCGGCAGCAGAGCGACCTCGTCCTGCTCGAGCGGCGCGTGAAATATGATCGTCTCGGCGTCAACGATGCGCTGCGTCAATTCGAGTCGGACATGGACCACAGACTTCTCCCCGAACCCGAACGCCTCTTGGCAGTTCTCGACCAGATCGGCGCCGATTCGCATTTCGTGGAAATCGCGCGAACCCGGGCGCGGGCCCTCGCCGAGCGCATCCGCACTTCTCGCGACCATTGATCGCCGCTAAGTTAACTAATAAGATACTCTTTATTCTATATTAACTCATCTTGGCTCTGTAGAGAGCGAACAGCTGCCCGCCCCGAAACCGGGCGGCCTCTACAGGGTCAACTGCCACAATCAAAGAAGGTTAGGTACGGCCCGCTTCGTCCCGTGCATTTCGGGACGGAGAGGGCACGTTTCTTTCCTCCGGGATATGGAAACGCGGACCTTCATGCCCGCATCTAATTGGTAGATAAGGATCTCCCCGAAAGGGGGCCAGGATGAAGTTTCCAAGGATCGTCCGACTTTGTTTGCTGGCCGTATCCAGCCCCGTTTTATTCTCTTCCGGCGCGCACGCCCAGGACTCCGATTATGCTCGGGTGGTCCGTTTAAGCCGGACGGACGGGCAAGTGCTCGTCTCGCACGCGGGCAGCGACTCCTGGGAAGATGCCCCGGCAAACCTGCCCTTCCCTTGCAGGAAGGGGATACTCTTGAGACGCAGGGCGGGCTCGCTGAAATTGAGTTCGAGACCGGCGCCACAGCGTATTTGGCAGAAAATTCCGTCCTTCAATTTACGCAACTGGCGTTCTCCGGCGGCGGCCGCATTACCCAGCTCAATTTGACTCAAGGCGCGGGCACTTTTTACGCCAATCTCACCAGGCAAGACTCGTTTCGAGTGGTCACATCGACCTTCGAGGCCGCGATCCCGGAGCGCGCCGAGTTTCGCGTTGACGCTTTCCGCGACAGCGCGTCAATTCAAGTTTTCCTGGGCGAAGTTTCTGTCACCACCAGTGCGGGCTCGACGACTTTCGAAAAAGGACAGAGCGTCGCGATCCATGAAGGAGATTTTCAAAACCCCAGCGTGGCGCGCCTCCCGGAACCCGATAGCTTCGATTCGATCAATGGGTCAGCGCGCAGAGCGAAACGATTGTGTCTGGCACGAAGGACACACTCAATTACATCAGCTCCCAGAATTATTACGGCCTTTCGGATCTTTCGATCTATGGCTCGTGGGTCAACCTTCCCGGATATGGAAACTCCTGGCGACCCTTCCGCTTAGGCCTCAGCTGGACACCTTACATGAACGGGCAGTGGATTCTCGATCCGCGGCTCGGCTGGATTTGGGTAAGCAACGAGCCTTGGGGCTGGATGCCGTATCACTTCGGAACTTGGCTGCTTTCCCCAACTCTGGGATGGGTTTGGGTCCCGGGAGGGCCCGCCGGGCTGCGCCACTGGCAAGCGGCGCGCGTAAACTGGGTGCGCGCCGGCAATCATGTCGGTTGGGTGGCGATGAGCCCAAACGATCGCGAAGGCGCGCCAGCGAACCTGGAGCATGGGGTCAATTCCGGGGCCCTCATATCTCAGCGGAATAGAAATGGGTCGAACCAGGTTGTCACGAGGAAAGATCTTCAAAGCGTTACGCCGCTGAAACAGCCTCCAGCGGATTTTGCTTCGCGTCCTTCGTCGGGAATCCCACGTTCCGGAATTGCTTCCGCCGTTCGAACGATCCCGCAAATGTCGGAAGGCAATAAGAGAGTAGTTTTCGATGGTGGCACGCAAACTTTCATCAACGGGAATACTAATAATGGCACCATGGCGCCGGCAGCGCCCTCACCTCATTCTAACGGGCTCCCCGCTTCGCGTGGCGCGTTCAACGAAAAAGTAGAGCCCACACCGAATTCCAGCGCGGGTACCGGAGTGCAACGAGTCATGATTCCTCCGCCTGGGCCAACGGACTCCCAAATTCGTCGGGTCATTCTCCCGCCGGCTGGGCCCGCGCCGCTGTCCAGGATGTTGACGAATACTGTGAATCCTCCCGCGGGCGCGCCATCCGCACCCCAGGCTGCGCGGTCGGTAGCCAATTCCCAATCGTCGCAAGCCGCGCCTCCCCGGCAAACAAACTCGCCCGCACCGCAAGGGTCTTCTGCGTCAACTCCGCAAACCAACGCCGTTGCACGCCCAACTGCGCCAACAACGGTACCTGCACGATCTGCTGCGGGGACTGTGACGCCACGGCGTTAATGTGGGAAAGGCCAACTCGCGAAGACAAGTAGCGCCGGCGTGCCGCCGGCTCTTTGCAGATCGAACAATGCCGGCAAGATGCCGGCGCTACTCAAGGCAGCGACCGGAATTGTTTTTCACCTTTCTGACGGGTTCGATTTCAGCTTGAAATTTACTCGCGACTTTAAACTGCGTCACCAACTGCAATCAGGCATGTCCATTACTTCCTGAGCTACCGCTTTTGCTCCATCAATCCCGCGATGGTACCCATCAAGTCGTACTTGGTGATGATTTCAAAGCGGCCGTTGCCCATCTGGACAAAGACGGCGGGCTCTTCGTGGCTCAGCAGGTACGTCAGGCGGTTGACCGGCGCTTCGCACGGGACTTGCGGCAGCGGCTCGCTCATCACTTCGCGGATGGCCATCTTGCGCAGGTCCTTGCCCTGCAGCGCCAGGTTCAGAATCTGATCCTCGTAAATCGCGCCGACCGGCGTATGCCCTTCGAACACGGGCAACTGCGAAATGTCCTGCGTTTGCATGCTGTGCAGCGCGTGGAACACGGTCTGGTCGGGCCCCGCAACAATCAACTCGCGGACCTTGCCGGTCTTGTGTTTCGCGTTGACGATGTCTTCGGCCGTGAGCGGCACTTCCGAATCCGTGTAGCCGCGCTCGCGCATCCACCTCCGGTGAAGACGCCTTCCTGTTTCACCAGCCGCCGCGCCCACACGAAGCATTCCTGATCGTTCACCTGCACGACGTCATCCAGGACCTTGAAATCCATTGTCGACGGAAAGATGTCCTCGCCGATGCCTTCGACGACATACGTTTTCGACTTGCCGATTTTCCCCGTCTTCGCGAATTCGTAATACAGCGATCCGATCGGATCGACGCCAATAATTTTTACGTCGGGATTTTTCTCTTTCAAGTAGCGCCCCACGCCGCTGATCGTTCCACCCGTGCCCATGCCGCAAACGAAGTGCGTGATTTTTCCTTCCGAGTCCTCCCAGATTTCCGGGCCGGTGGTCTGGTAGTGCGCCCCGGGATTCATCGCATTCTCGTATTGATTCGGGTAAAACGAATTGGGGAGTTCTTTCGCGAGCTTTTTCGCCACCGAATAATAACTGCGCGGATCATCGGGCTCGACCGCCGTCGGGCACACGATCACTTCGGCGCCAAGCGCTTTCAACAGGTCCACTTTTTCCTTCGATTGCTTGTCCGTGATCGTGAAGACCAGTTTGTAGCCGCGCACCGCGCCCACGAGCGCCAGTCCAATCCCCGTATTTCCCGAGGTTCCCTCGATAATCGTGCCGCCCGGTTTGAGTTGCCCCCGCCGCTCGGCCTCGTCAATCATTGAGACGCCAATGCGGTCCTTCACCGAGCCGCCTGGATTCATATAGTCAGCCTTGACGTACACTTCGGCGTCGAATCCGGTCGTCAGCCTATTGAGGCGCACAAGCGGCGTGTGTCCGATGGCGTCCAGGATGTTGTTGCAGCGCACCAGGCAGCTCCTTCCGAAAACCTTTCAACACAGAGGGCACAGAGATCACAGAGAAGTTCCTTGATTTTCTTCTCTGTGATCTCTGTGACCTCAGCGGTCTCTGTGTTAAATCTTCTGTCCTCCGCGTATCAAGCTTAAAGCGTACTGTTCGCGAATGTCCAGTTGCGTCGAGCAACCCTGTTCGTGGCAAAATGGCACGCCACCAGACTAGGAGGCACGATGAAAAGGACGAATATTTCGACGGGAACAACCTGGGAACCCATCATCGGGTATTCCCGCGCGGTTCGTGTGGGCGACACGATTCACGTCTCGGGAACGACGGCCACAGGCCCCGACGGAAAACTGGTGGGTGTGGGCGACGTCTACGCGCAGACCGTGCAAACATTGCGCAATATCGAATCCGCGCTGCACATGGCCGGCGCGCGCCTCGAGGACGTGGTCCGGACGCGCATGTTCGTCGCCAACATCGCCGAATGGGAGAAGGTTGGCCGCGCCCATGGAGAATTCTTCGGCAAGATCCGGCCGGCCACGGCAATGGTCCAAGTGGGCGGAATGGTTTCGCCAGAAATGCTCGTCGAAATCGAAGCCGAAGCCATCGTGACGTCCCGCGCGCCGTCAAAGCCCCGCGCCGCCAAACGTAAACGGCCACGGAAGTAAATCAGTCACCGCACTATAGGCGGGTGAGAACACCCGCCATGAATGAGTTGCGAGCGAAGGTCCTGAATATTGGCCGCTGGCGCCTCGCAATATCCACTCCACAGCGGTTCCACGCTATCCGGGGAAGTTATTCCAAAGAATTCAACGACGTACGTGTGTGCATACCCACCCCTCTCGTAGTGAACGAAACATTTGTCGCCGGCGACTCCAGCAAATATCAACCGCTCACGCGGCATGCTCGCATCTCGGATGACGTCGGTTACCTCAAACTTCTGACCAGGATTGCCCATCAGCAATCGTGAACCACCCGGTTCGGTATATTTTTGAAGCACAGGGCCGGGAAGTGCCCTCACGTCTGTGACGATGTTGAAATCACGATTCAAGAACTCCAGCCAATCAGATTGAGAAACTCCAGCAGCCGAGGACTCGATTCTCCGCCCCTCGCCCTGCGGCCTTGATGCATCCTTGAGATAGTGCACGACTCCGACACGGACAGCGACAAACAAGATGACACACGTCAACGCAATGGCTCTTACCGATTTTCGGCTCATCGGCATTTGATCTCCAATCCTCCTAGCAATGCAGCGGGCTTCGGTTAGTACCGCACACGCACGCGATACTTGAGCACCGACTTGCCATCTTTGTCGACAGGCACCTGAAATTGCGCGGCAAACGCGGCTGTCTTCGTGAATTTATACGTCGAGCTGACCATCTCCCAATCTCCGCCAATAGGTTCGTTCACCTCGACGGTGATGGGCGCGTCCTTGTGATTCCGCAGCGTAATCTCGTACTCGAACTCGTAGAGGCGGTCGGAGAGTCTCTTATAATCGGTCTGTTTGCGCTCGGCGACGATGTCAAACGCGTTGCCGATGTGCAGGCTGATGGTTTCGTCCTTGGGAGTGTGGTCGATGCGATCTTCGCCGACAAACAACGAGCCGCCGCGGGAGTCAGCCTGATACACGCGGACCGTGCCTGCTGGCAGTGGCATTCCGAGTCCAGCCTTGTCTTCGTTCTTGAATTTATAAAAGACCTGCACGGGGTCCTTCACGGGCGCTCCGGGCTGTGCGGCGGTGCGGTAATAGTAGGACTGCCCGTTCACCACGTATACCTTCTGGAGCGGAAAGCGCGAAGCGTTGAGCAAGCTGATCTGTTTCGATTCCTGGTCGAAAATCGACGTTCGGCGGCCGAGCGAGTAGAGATGATATTCGGAGAATGCTTCTTGCTGGAATGGTGCAGGAGCGCTTGCTGCTTTTACCATCCCCTCCATCATCCTCAGGTCATCCCTGCCGTTCAAGGGAACGACACGGTGGAGATCGCCGGCCACAAGCTGCAGTTGCGCATTCTTGAACGCCGTCCCGCTGTGGTTCACTAGTGTGACCCAGCCGTCGAGATCACCATTGGTCTCATCCTTGCCGACGTTCAGCACGTAGTCCGCGCTCCAGGAAAGATTGGAAGCCAGGTACGATGCTTCCACCTTGTGCCGTCGCGCGCCGGAATTTTGCAGCGTCCATAGCAGCGTAGGCCGCTCGTATAGATTTTCCGGCAGTTCGGGGAAGCGAATGCTTTCGTAGGAGAGTCCGGTAACGACTTCGTTGCCGATTTTCCATACGGGTGATCCGTTCAAGGAGAGTAGCGTGGCTTTTACTTCGTCATATTCTGTCGTGCCGCTGCTCAATTTCGGGCGCACCAGCGTGACTTCTCGCCCCACGAATTTCTGCAGCAGCTTGTTCGGGTCAAGCAAGTCGTATTCGTAGTTCTGCTCGAGCACGCTCAGCTTCGTGGACTCCGTCATTGAGCGAAAATGGACCGCCGCCGGATTGATTGACGCCGCAATGTCCATGAACCGCAGGCGTGATTCCCCAGGGGTCAGGTTGAGCTGGCGCACATCCCGCACCAGCGCAAGACTTGAGTTGTAAACAGTGATGGCAAGATCGGTCTGATCAGCAAGCGTAGTCGTGACCGCACTATCGGCAGGCGGTGCGGCTCCTTGGCCGGAGGGTTGCGCGGACGCGGAACGATATAGAACCGGCAAAGAAAGCAGCAGGGCCGCAAGCCCCGCGGCATAAGGAAATTTCAACAGTCTTACGTTCATCATGGCAGTCTCCGATGAAGATCTGATTTCATCCTTCACCGCTTAGAACGAGCCTGCCCGGATTTCTTGCACAAGATGTTTGCTATTTAACGAATCGTATTCCCGAGAGGCGCGTAGGGGCACGGCATGCCGTGCCCCTACAATTGGGCGGTTTCCAGGAATGTGCCCGGCCTTGGGGATCCAATGTCCTATTGCGCCTTCCAGGTTTTCCCCCCGTCCTGCGTGGCGTATTGCCGTTGGTCGCTAGCCGTGATCGTCGCTTGCCGTGCACCGGCCGCCGTAATTCCGATCCAATCGGGCAATTTTCCAGACGAGTCGGCGGCCACTGCCGGGGGAGCGATTTTTTTCCAGTGCCCCCCGTCCGTCGTCCGCGCAATTGCGCCGTTGCGGCCCACCATCCAGGAGATCTTGTCGGAGACAGCCGTTCCCGCAAGCCAATCTTCCTGCGATGGACTATTCTGCAAAATCCATGTGCGCCCCGCATCGGCAGAGCGCTGGATGTTTCCGCCCTTTCCCGCCCGCCAGAGAATTTTCCCCGTTGGTGTTTTCACTTGAACAGCGATTACTCCCGTCGGATCCAATTTCAAAAGCGCTTGATAATTTCGTCCATTCAGAGGCAAATCCTTCACAGTTGAATTATTCAGGGAACCACCGAGTGTACTGTTTGTCGTCTCGACCAAAGGAACCGCCTCGGTAACCGTCACAGTTTGACTCACTGAGCCAGGCGTCTCGGTGACGGGAGGCGCCTGACTCGTGGCCCGGGCCTTAGCTTGCTCTTGCGGAAGTGGTTCAGGCGATCCAGCCACCAGCGCAGGAAGCGTAGGTGGCGGTGGTGGGGCCGCAGTCTTGTCTGCCCCACCAGGGGCCGCAAGAACCTGCTTGTCTCGCGCTGGTGCGTTGCCACCAATACCGCCCACGGTGCTCCCTGTGGCTGAGACCAAAGGCGCCGCCTCGCTAGCCACTACAGTTTGATTCGTTGAGCGAGGGGTCTCAGTGACGGGAGGCGCCTGTCGCGTGACTTGAGCCTGAGCTTGCGGTCGCGGAAGTGCTTCAGGCAGTTTTCCCGGTAACGCTGGAGGCGCAGGAGCCGGGGACGCAGGTGATGCTGCGTCGAATGCTTCTCCAGTTGTCCTGCCGGCTTGCGCGACGTTCGATTCGCCCTTCACTTTTTTCTGGTCCCGTAAACCATTTTCGACAACTCCGGAGTTTTGCTCAAGCTTCCCAAGCGTACTGCCGGCATCCAGGCGATTCTTCGCAAGCGCGTCCGCAGGGAGATTCGGGGATTGGGCTCTTGCGGCGGGACGGTCTTTCAGAGCTCCCGCGTCCGTTTCAGATTTCTTCTTTGGAGTGGCTTTGGAGAATTGCTGCACAGCATGCGCCTCTGTATTTTGCGGAGGCTCACTCTTGGGGGCCTGCGCGATCAGGATTCCTGACGGGCTTTGATCGGCTGTCCGCCAAGGCGGCCGCATCGCGACCCACACGGCCAATACCGCAGCCACGCCCAGCGCCGGGGCCAGCCAGCGCGTGCGCCAGGCCAGCCGATTCGGGCGCGTGGTCTCGATCGGGCGCGAGGCTGCGACCAGTTCTCCCAGATGTGCGGCCTCTTTTTCGGCGAGCGCCTCTTCGGCAGTTGCCACGAGCACGGCCAAAATTCTTCTGCAACGCCCACAGATCGCGAAGTGACCTTCCCACCGCGCAATTTCGTCCGGCTGGAGCGACTTTTCGTGGTACGCCGCGATCAATTCGGCGTCGGGACACTCCCCTGCGCCGCGGTGATCCAGTCGATCCAGAGCATCGCCCATCCGCCGCGCGAGCGCTTCTTCTCGACGGCGATCGCGTGATTCGTCTCTCTTCTGTGAGTCCATTGCCACTCTTCCTTACCTAGAACGGCCCAGGATTAGAATCTTGCATGGTTCGTCCTCCCCAGTTTGCTTCACTTCTCCGGGGGGTCAACCGCGGCTTCCCCTTTCGAAAGCGCGCGCGACAAATCAAACGGCCAGTCCGAAAGCGCGTATTCGAACGCCAGCTCCACTTGCGCTTCGTCGAGACCCGCCTCCGGCCCGTGCCCATCCCGGGCGGGTGCGCCGCGAAACAGTGTTTGTGTCACCGCTTCTCGCAATTCGCGTCTAACGCGGTCGAGCTGCCGCGACACAGTCGATTCATGCTCGCCCAGCGTGCGTCCGATCTCCGCCAGGGTGAGTTGGTCCACGTAATAGCACGACAGGAGCATGCGTTCGCGCGCCGCCAACCGACCGAAGGCAGCCGAGAGCGCACCATCGAGCCGGGCGAGATACCTCTCGCGGTCCGGATCGGCCTGCTGGGAATCCGCGCGCCGCGCCAGCGGATGCGGGCTCCACTTGTTTTCCCTGTGTTCCGAAGGGGAGCCCGCCGAAATCTTGTAGGGCGCCTCAACCTCTTCGGGTTCGAGCGAAACCGTCCGCCAGCTCGTTCGCAGCAGGTCCACATGCCGCTGGGCAAGCACGGCCCAGAGCCATGTGGAAAGCTTGCTCCGGCCGTGAAAATATTCAAACAGGGATTTTCGTCGTCCGCTTCCGGTCGGACTGACGCCGTACAGTTCCGCGTAAAGAGAGTCCGCCAGCTCCTCCGCGCGGGTCGCATCCCCGGCCCCGGAGGCGCGCAGAATGGCGCGGGCGGCGGCGCGCAGTTCCTGCCGGAAATGCTTGATGAAGAATTCCCAGGCCGCTTCCAGGCCGTCCCCGCACGCGCACGCCAGGGCTAAATCTTCCAGGTGCAACGACTTCAGGTAAGCTTCGACCTCGGCAGCCCCGGCGCGCGCACCGCCATATCGTTTCTCCGCGCTGCGCCGGAGGGCCTCCGCAAAGCGATTGCGGGCCAGGCCCCATCGCGCGCCCTTCGCTTCCGCGTGGAGCCACTCGATCAGACGTGCATATTGCGCACAAAAAGCGTCGAGCGGTGCGATAGTGGGTTCCTGTGCCATGTGGTGCGGACGGCCTTTAGATGTCTAGATGTATCATAGCGTATCCGGGCCTGTGCACGTGCTGCCCAGCGGCGCCGGGTGCGTTATAGTCAACCTATTTTGACCGTCTTGGTGTACAATAGGTACCTAACCGGCAGCCCGCAGGCAGACCAGAGCTTTGCGCTTCTGTGTCCCGGAGTCGATAGCAAGCAGTACCGCGCGACTTTAGTCGCGGCGAACTAAGACACGGGACAGGAGAAAGT
>WNGI01005413.1_pt1 | contig 11497 bp, 6 predicted proteins | sample 5400621 | NCBI WGS metagenome assembly WNGI01 (sample SAMN13153374, study PRJNA577476) | soil metagenome | isolation source: 20 cm soil or saprolite under Garry oak tree replicate 1 | place: USA:California | collected 2016-06-15
ACGGTCACCGTCACCGTGCCACCGGCGGCCACGTTGATGGGGACGTTGATCCAGGCGCCTTGCGAGAAGTCGGTGGTGATGTTCGCGGTCTGAGGACCTGAGCCGTCGTTGACGGTCAACGTCTCCCGCCGACCGATGGCGTCCCAGTCCACCACATATATATGGATGGCCCCGCTGTACGCGCTCGAGAACGTGAGGTGCAGTCGGACCTGGTCGGCATCGTAGAAGGTGGCAGCGTGGCGAGTGGAGGTGTCCGGGCTCTGCAGGGCCTGGACCGCAGTCGTCCCGCTGCTCCAGAGGTAGCGACTGCCCTGGTCAAAGACCAGGCTGGATTGGGGTAGCGAAACCAGGTCGCTGCCGCCGTTCCAGTTCAGCAGGGCGTAGCCGTCGGCACCATAGGAACCCGTCCAGGTCCCCTGCGGCGACTGGCTGTAGGCGAGGCCGGCCGAGGTGGTGGCGGAAGCCACGTTGGACGGGGCCGAGCTCCCCGGTCCATTGCTTGCCAGGACCCGGTAGTAGTAGGTGGTGGAAGGGACGAGCGAGGAGTCGGTGAAGGTGGTCGCGCTGCTGGTGCCAACCTGGGTCCAGCCGGAGCTGCCGTCGGGGGAGCGCTGGATCTTGTATGAAGTGGCTCCGCCGGAGGCCGTCCAGCTGAGACCGATCTGGGACGCGCTGATGGCGCTGGCGCTAAGGCCGGTAGGCGGCCCGGGGACAGCAGGTGCACCGCCCAGGAAGATTCCCGACACCACCGCGTTGATCCCCGCGGTTCGAGTGACGGTCACCGTCACGTTGCCGCCGGCGGCAACGGTGATGGGGACGTCGACCCAGGCCCCCAGCGAGAAGTCGGCTGTGATGTCCGCGGTCTTCGGAGCAGTCCCATCGCTGACGGTTATGGTCTCCCGCCGGCCGAGGCCGTCCCAGTCCAGGGCATAGACATGAATGGTCCCGCTGTAGGCGGTCGTGAAGCTGAGGTGCAGCCGGATCTGATTGCCGTCTGAGAAACAGGCGGCGTGGCGCGTGGAGGCGTCTGGGCTCTGCAGGGCCTGGACCGCCGTGGTCCCACTGCTCCAGAGGTAGCGACCGCCCTGGTCAAAGGCCAGGCTCGATTGAGGCAGGGAAACCAGGTCGCTGCCGCCATTCCAGTTCAGCAGGGCGTAGCCATCGGCGCCGTAGGCGTTCGTCCAGTTGCCCTGGGGCGACTGGCTGTACGCAACGACAGTCCCGGTGGTCGCCGAAGCCACCGTCGACGGCGCGGAATCGCCAATGCTGTTGCCGGAAATGACGCGATAGAAGTACTTGGTGGAAGGGCTGAGCCCGGAGTCGGTGAAGCTGGTGGCGGCGCTGGTTCCGACCTGGGCCCAGCCGGCGCTGCCGTCGGGGGACCGCTGGATCTTGTAGGAAGTGGCTCCGCTGGAGGCCGTCCAGCTGACAGCGATGTGGGACGTATCGAGGGCAATTGCGCCGAGGCCGGTGGGAGGTGCCGGCGCTGTGGGGGGCGTGCCGTTCGTCGTGATGGCGTAGTTCTGGGTGGTCCACTGAGCGAAGCCGAAGAACGCTGGACCGCTCAGCTGGTTGCTGCCCCAAATGACCCCGGGGTTGATGGGGTCGGGCGTGGCCGCGGAGTAGTCGCCCCAACGACAGGGAGTGTTCGTGCAGTTGCCCTGGAACAGGACCTCCTGATCGGCAGCGCTGCTCGATCCCAGGAGGACCTCCCCCGCATCCATCTGACCCAGCGGCGTCGACTTCGTTCGGGTCTGCGCGCCGATCACAGGCAAGAGCGAGGAGCTTCCGCGGTTGTAGGAGAGCATCGCGTCGTCGCCTGCTGACGAAGGCGAGATGGCGGCGTTCCAGTAAAAGTCAGTCGCATTGGCCAGCTGACCCTGTTGGCGAATGGTCAGCGAGCCGGGCAGGAACTCGTACCAGCGAACGATGGCGCGACCGGACGCTCCCACCGTGTGCTGGGTCCAGACAGCCTCGGCGCCCGCGCTCGGATCGAAGTTCGCAACGGCTTGGGTGAACCGCCCGTCAAGGCTGTCGATCAAATAGCTCGTGCCAGGTTGGGGCACGTTGGCCGGAACGCTGTAGCTGCTTCCGAGCGAGATTTCGCCGTTTGCCACCAACAGCGGGCCCGGCGTCATGTGCCAGACCATCACCTTCGACTGCGGCGTGACAGAGACGTCATGTGCCGCGACGATGTAGCCGTTGGCCGAAGCGTCCGTCGTGTTCGCCGGCACAGGCGTGAAGGCGGGCGTGCCGTCGGCGTTGTTCAAGACGTGGGTTGCGTCGGCGAAGTTCGTCACTGCCACGGAGCCGCTGCAGCTGGATTGACCCGCGGCCGGTTTGGGGATGGCCGTGATGTTGGCCGTGACGAACGGAAGGGAGGCGTTGCCGCCGTCGTAGATGTTGGTGCCGAAGATCACAAAGTTCGCGTCATGACCGAGCTTTGGATAGTCGGGGATGTTGGCGGCGGTAGGGCTCGCGTACCGGCACCAGCCGCCGGTGAGGTCGCTTGGATCGGCGGTTTTCGACCAACCAAACAGGAGATAGGTGTTCGTCAGATTCGAATTGAAGGCGACCGCTCCGTACAGCCACCGGTTCCCCTGGGCGTCCCACTGGACTTGCGGGTCACTGGTGGCAAGGCTTGAGGGCGTACCGGTAAAGGTTCCCAGGTCGGTCGAGCTCAACAGCGTGAGGTTGCTGCGGTCGTACACACCGACCAGCTGATTGACCATCTCCACGTATCGGGTGGGACCGATTGCCCCCGTGGAGTCGGGGGGTGTCGGCTGGAATCCCTCGTCGGCGGCGGACAAACCGGGACTGTTAAGCCCGTTGAACAGCGCCGCCGCGTTGGGGGCGGCCGCCTTAGGTGAGGCGGTGCCTCCGGGTGGTGCCCCGCCCGCCCTGAGCTTCGCATTGCGAAGGGCCGCCGGATTCTTGGTGCGGAAAGGAGGTGACTCGTGTCCCGAGGATTGATGGCGTTGGCCAGGTGCCAGCAGCCGTGCCTGCACCTTGCTCACAGGCGCTATGGCGCTGCCCGAACGCGGACCGGATGCGGAGGGAACGTTGGATGTGGCAGCCCCGGCCGTGAGAGGGGCAAAGAGCATCGCGCAGACGGGGATCGCAAGTGCGGCCAGCCGGCGTACTGCCATGGTTCGGCCCACAAAACACTCCCAGCGATGGCACCGCGACGGATGCGCGGTGTTCGCAGATTATGGGCCACGGCTACCGCGTGTAGCCAACCAAGTTTTGCCGCAAACGGCCGGACCGCAAACGTGGCTTTACAGAAGTCCGAGGTCCTGGTCTTCGTCGACGAGGGCGGCCGGTGCGGGTCGCGCGCCTCTGGCAATCAATGTGCCTGCTTTGGCCATCTCCCCTTCCTCATCAAGCTCCGGGTCCCCGCCTCGATTCAGGCCGACCGCGGCGCGCAAGCTTCCAGCCTGCAGATAGAACCCAATCAGCCTGCGCTCCGCAGATGTGCCGCGGACAACGAACTGGTCCCACTTGCGGACGTGGCCCACGTATTCGAGCTTGTGCTCGTACAGATCCGACCAGAATGTGTGGAGGTAGCGGTACTCGTCCTGCGAGCCGAGCATGGACCTGGCGGCGGCCGCCCCTTGCTTCTCCGCGTTGTTGTAGTGCTCGACGCGGATGCGGCCGAAGAGCGGATGGAGGTGGTTTGCGACATCTCCGGCCGCGAAGATGTCTGGAACATTGGTGCTGCATCTGGCGTCGACCAGCACGCCGTTGTCGAGGGCCACGTCCGTGCCCAGGAGGATGTCGACGTTCGGCTCTATGCCGACGGCCACGATCGCGAAGTCGCAGTCGAGCCGTCGACCGCGCTTGGTGACGGCATGCTCTACGCGCTGCGTGCCCTCGAAGCGCACGACCTCGTCATGTGGGATCAGCTCGATCCCGGCGTCGCGATGGATGCCGGCAATCAGCTCCCCCATCTCGGGTCCCAGCACCGAGTCGAGCGGGGCTTTGCCGGGAAGCACCGCCGATACCCTCACACCCATCTGTCGCAAGGAAGCAGCGACCTCCGATCCGATGAAACCCATGCCGACCACCACTGCCTGGTCGCCCTTCCGGGCATCGGCTTTGATCGCGTCACAGTCGGCGGCTGTGCGCAATTGATGGATGCCCGGCAGCTCTGCCCCAGGAATGAGGATGCGTTTGTTCCGTCCGCCGGTCGCGATCAGCAGCTTGCCGAACTCGATTACCTCGCCGGTGTTCAGGTCGAGGCGTCTCTGCTTGGTGTGGAGACCCATCGCGGTGGCGTGGACCAGCTCGACGTCGTTCTTGGCGAACCACTCGGCCGGTTGGACATACCAGCCCGACAGGTCCTCCTCGCCACGCAGGTAGGTCTTGGAGAGTGGCGGCCGCCCAAACGGCAGGCCCGGCTCATTCCCTATAAGGACGAGACGCCTGGAGTAACCCTCGTCCCGCAGGGTCTTGGCGGCGACGCCGCCAGACATGCCCGCCCCCAGGATGACAATCGGCGGCGCGTCGCCCCTTTGGCGAGGAGACGGAGACGGACGGTGCGGAACGACCGGGTACGCGGCCTAGCAGCCGACCCAGCCGAACAGCTGCTGCACCTTGATCCGATCGAAGCCGCGTAGGATCGCGTTGCTGCCCATGCGCAGCAGGGGGACCTGCTCTCCGTCGAGCTGTTCGAACTCGCGCATCGCAGCCGGATTGTGGTTGAGGCAGCGGTACTCGAACTGGACGCCGAGCTCGTTCAGGAGGTCGACCATCGCGGTCGATTCCAGCGACTCTTCCGACCCGTACAGGACTGCTTGCGCTTCGCCCATCGTCTTAGTAACGACACAGTAGGAGCGTTCCACCGATTGAGCCAATCAATTGTTCCGATCCGATGCATAGATGCGGCCGATGAGCTCTACTTGCCGGTCAACGCCCCTCACCCTGACCCTCTCCCCCCAGGGGAGAGGCACTGTCTCAGCGACCGGTGTACCTGGGCTTGCGCTTGCCTGTGAAGCCCGCGTGGAACTCGCGGAAGTCCTCCGCCGTCATCAGCAGCGTCTGGGTGAACGCTTCCATCTCAATCGCACTTGAGTAGTCGGTTGACGCCGCACGGTTGACCATCTCTTTCGTCATCGCCAGCCCCCAAGGTGCCAAATCCCTCAGGCGGCTGACATAGTCGGCGACGGCCGCGTCCAGCTGGTCGTCGGCAACCACCCTGGACGCAAGCCCCCAAGCGAGAGCGTCACGACTCGTGATCTTCTCTCCGAGCAGGAGAGCCTCCGTGGCTCGGCCCAGACCGATGATCCGCGGCAACAGCCAGCAGATACCCATATCGCCACCCGACAAGCCAACACTGGTGAAGAGAAATCGAAAACTCGCCGATTCGGCCAGGACACGGATGTCGGCTGCAGCGGCCAGGACGGCGCCCGCGCCGGCGGCAACACCGTTGACGGCGGCGATCACCGGCTGCGGCATCTCACGCAGGTTGCGCACGCAGGCACCGCTCATGTGGGCGAACTCGAAGACATCGCGCGTGCCCCGTTTCAGCAGCTCGGCGATGATCTGGTCAACGTCGCCGCCCGAGCAAAATCCACGGCCTCGCCCACGTATTACCAGCACCTTTACGTCGTGGCGCCGGCGAAGCGAATCGGTGAGGTCGCGGACGTCCGCGTAGACCTCGAACGTCAAGGAGTTGAGGCGGTCCGGTCTCGAGAAGGTGAGAGTGGCAATCCCATCGTGCTCGTCGTAGTCGAAGTGCTCCCAGTCCTTCAAGCCCGGTGCACCGCGACCGCCTCGATCTCGACCAACGCGTCAGGGTCGAACAGGGAGCGCACCTCGATCAGCGTCGAAGCAGGGTAGTGGCGACCGAACACTTCCCGATACGCCACGCCGATGGCGCTCAGGTTCTCCCGGTAGGCGGCGAGGTCGGTGACGTAATACGTGAGCTTGACGGTGTCCTCCGGCGTGCAGCCAGTCGCCCGCAGGCCGATTGCGACGTTGCCGATGGCGCGAGCGTATTGGCGAACGAGGTCGCCCGGCTCGACGATCCTGCCGCTGGCGTCGGAACCGATCTGACCGCCCAGCCAGACCGTATCGCCTGCAACGGTCGCATGGGAGAAACCCTTCGCCGGCCCAAGCTCTTCAGGGTTGACGTTGCGGGGCCGGCCGGCCGACTGCATGAAGGTAGTATGTCGAGGCAGGGCACGCCGGGCGCGCGCAGAGCGCATCGGAGGAAATTGACGCACGTCGCACGATCAGCTCATGTCGACACCTTCACCAAAGAAAACCTTCCTCCGCGATCACAGTGGCCTGAGTTTCTTTTCGACCTCCCGGAGCTCGCCTACCCCTCCACGGTGAACTGCGCCACCGAGCTTCTCGACCGGCACGTCGAGGCGGGCAACGGAGTCAAGCGGTGCATCGTGACCGACAGTGAGACCTGGACGTACAACGACTTGCTCACGAAGGCGAACCAGGTCGCTCAGGCGCTCGTCGAAGAGATGGGTCTGGTGCCTGGCAACCGGGTACTCCTTCGCGGCCCCAACAACCCCTGGCTGGTCGCTGCCTGGTTCGGCGTCGTCAAGGCCGGCGGAGTTGCCGTGACGACCATGCCGTTGCTCCGGAAGGGTGAGCTGGAAACGATGGTGGAAATCGCAGACGTGACGATGGCGATCTGCGACCACCGATTCATCGAAGACCTCGACGCCGCGTCCCCGGACGGGTTCCAGGTCTTTACGTATGGAGATTCTGGCCAGGACGACCTGACCAGGATTGCGGCGACCAAACGCGCAAAGTTCAAAAACGTCGCCACCGCGGCCGACGACGTATGCATGCTCGCGTTCACGTCTGGAACCACAGGAAAGCCAAAGGCGACGATGCACTTTCATCGCGACGTGCTCGCGATCGCGGACACCTTCGCGCGTCACGTCTTGCGCCCGACACCGGATGATCTCTTCGCCGCCAGCCCCCCGCTTGCCTTCACGTTCGGGCTGGGCCAGAGCGTCATCTTTCCGATGCGGGTCGGCGCCGCGGTCTATCTGCTCGAACAGCCATCCCCGCCACGCCTGCTCGAGGCGGTCGAGCGACACGGTGTAACCGTGCTCGCCACCGCCCCGACCGCTTATCGCGCGATGGTGCCAGATCTCCCGGGGGCGGACCTCAAATCACTCCGCGCTTGCGTGTCGGCAGGTGAGACGCTCCCCAAGGCGACGTGGCAGGCGGTTCACGATGCTTGCGGATTGCGCGTCATCGACGGCATCGGGTCGACCGAGATGCTGCACATCTTCATCTCAGCGGCCGGTGAGGACATCCGCCCAGGAAGCACAGGGCGCGCGGTGCCCGGCTATCTGGCTCAAGTTCAGGATCCGGACGGTAGGCCGGTCCGCGATGGCGAGCTGGGGCGGCTTGCGGTGAAAGGACCGACCGGATGCCGCTACCTCCGTGGCGACCGCCAGACCACCTACGTGCAGGGCGGATGGAACGTCACGGGAGACGTCTACGTGCGCGACGCCGACGGCTACTTTCACTACCAGGCCCGGGCGGACGACATGATCATCTCCGCCGGCTACAACATCGCCGGCCCCGAGGTCGAGGAAGCGCTGCTTCGGCACCCCGCGGTCGCCGAGGCGGCGGTCATCGGCGCACCAGACGAGGAGCGGGGCATGATCGTCAAGGCGGTGGTCGTGCTGCAGCCGGGAGCAGAGCTGGGTCCCGAGCCGGCGAAGACCCTGCAGGATTTCGTCAAGAGCCAGATCGCACCCTACAAGTACCCGCGGGCCATCGAGTTTGCCGATGCGCTCCCGCGGACGGCGACTGGCAAGCTGCAGCGGTTCCGGCTGCGGGCAACGAGCTGAGGGCATCGAAGCCGGGCCTCAAAATCGCGATCATCGGTGGCGGGCCGGCAGGGCTCTACCTGGCGACGCTGGTCAAGCTCCTGGACCCCAACGATGAGGTAGAGGTCTGGGAACGAAACGCCGCTGACGATACGTTCGGGTTCGGCGTCGTCTTTTCCGACGAGACTCTCGGCGGCATCGAGAACGCCGACGCCGCCTTTTACGCGCGGCTCGCGAAAGACTTTGCAATCTGGGACGACATCGACGTGCATTACCACGGGCACGTCCTCACATCGGGCGGGCACGGGTTCGCGGCGATCAGCCGGCAGCGTCTGCTGGCGATCCTGCGCGAGAGGTGCGAGGAGTTTGGCGTCACGATCCACTATCGCGAGCCGGCACCTCCCCTCGTGCGGCTAGCCAACTCGCACGACCTGGTGGTGGGCGCCGACGGCGTCAACAGCCCGACCCGCAACGCTCGGGCCGATGTATTCCAGCCGCAGCTCGACGTCCGGCAAGCGCGTTACATGTGGCTGGGCACACCCCTGGTCTTCGACGCGTTCAAGTTCTTCATCGCCGAAACGAACGTCGGAACGGTGCAGGCCCACGCATATCCCTACAGCGACTCGATGAGCACGTTCATCGTCGAGCTCGCAGAGGACAGCTGGATTCGCAGCGGGCAGGTCGACTCAGCTGAACGCACGTGGAAACCAGGGGAGAGCGACGAGCGGGGAATCGCGTTCTGCGCCGAGGTGTTTGCGGACGCGCTGCGGGGACAGCCGTTGCTCGCCAACAACAGTCGCTGGATCCGCTTTGCCACTCTGCGCACGCGCTGCTGGCGGGACGGCAACCTGATCCTGATCGGGGACGCCGCGCACACGGCCCACTTCTCGATTGGTTCGGGGACCAAACTGGCGATGGAGGACGCGCTCGCGCTGGCTGCGTGCCTGCACGAAAACGCCAACGTGGAGACAGCGCTCATCGCGTACGAGGTCGAGCGAAGGCCGGTCGTCGAGAGCGCGCAACGGGCCGCGCAGGCGAGCCTCGAGTGGTTCGAGAATATCTCGCAATACACGCGGCAGGAGCCGCTCCAGTTCGCGTTCAACCTGCTCACCCGAAGCCGCCGCGTGACTTACTGGAATCTAAAAGCGCGCGATCCCGAGTTCGTGGCCGAGGTCGACCGATGGTTCAACAAGGGCGGCGATCCGGTTCCGCCGATGTTCGCTCCGATCCGGTTGCGCAAGCTCGAGCTGGCCAATCGCGTGATCGTCTCCCCCATGGACATGTACCTGGCCGAGGACGGGCTGATCGGCGATTTTCACCTCGTCCACCTGGGCAGCAAGGCGTTGGGTGGCGCGGCGCTGGTCATGACCGAGATGGTCTGCGTGTCACGCGAGGGTCGCATCACACCGGGCTGCGCCGGCATGTACAGACCAGAGCACGAAGCCGCGTTCGAACGGCTGGTCGAGTTTGTGCACCGGCACACGCCGGCGAAGATCGGGGTCCAGCTGGGCCACTCCGGCCGCAAAGGTTCGACCAAGTTGATGTGGGAAGGGATGGACGAGCCGCTGGAATCCGGCAACTGGGATCTGATCGCGCCTTCGCCACTTCCCTACCTACCTGTCAGCCAGATCCCCCGCGAGATGACGCGCACCGACATGGACGTCGTGCGCGACCAGTTCGTCGGCGCGACGAGAATGGCGCTGCGCGCGGGTTTTGACCTTCTCGAGCTGCACTGCGCGCACGGCTACCTCCTGGCGAGCTTCATCTCGGCGCTCACGAACTTACGACGCGACGAGTACGGCGGCAGCCTCGAGAACCGGCTTCGCTATCCCCTCGAGGTGTTCGATGCGATCCGAGCGGAGTGGCCTGACCACAAACCGATGACGGTGCGGGTGTCGGCCGTCGACTGGTTCGAGGGTGGGTTGAGCGCCGAAGACTCGGTCATGGTCGCGCGCGCCTTCGCGGCTCACGGCGTCGACGCGATCGACGTGTCCACGGGTCAAACAGTCGCCGAAGAGCAGCCGAGCTTCGGCCGCAGCTACCAGACACCGTTTGCGGACCGGATCCGAAACGTGGCCGGAATTCCCACCATCGCGGTGGGAGCGATCAGCGGCTACGACGACGTGAACAGCATCATCCTGGCCGGCAGGGCCGATCTGTGTGCCCTCGGGCGCGCTCACCTTTACGACCCCGCATGGACCCTGCATGCGGCTGCCGAGCAGGAAGTCGCGATCACCTGGCCGGTCCAATTCCAGCGGGGAAGCCGGAAGCCGCCCACGGGGCGCGCCGATGGCCCTCGTCCGCGCCTGGAGCTGATCCGAGGCGGTGCCACGCGCGGCCGGCACCGGCGCTGGCGGCCAAGGTCAGCTCCGTAGCGATACGCTTGCCGGAGCGCCTGCCATCGGATTCAGGAGGCTGGGAGCCGTGACGAAGAAGATCCTGCTCGACGAGAGCGACATCCCCGAGCGCTGGTACAACATCCTGCCCGATATGCCGGCTCCTCCCGCGCCGTACCTGAACCCGCAAACGCTACAGCCGATGGGACCAGCCGACCTGGCGCCGATCTTTCCCCAAGCCATCATCGCGCAAGAGGTTTCGGCCGAACCCTGGATCGAGATCCCGGATCAAGTCCGCGACATCTACCGCATGTGGCGGCCGAGTCCCGTCTATCGGGCGGATCGCCTCGAGCGGGCGCTCGACACGCCAGCGCACATCTACTTCAAGTACGAGGGCGTCTCTCCAGCGGGATCGCATAAGCCGAACACCGCCGTGCCGCAGGCCTACTACAACGCGAAAGAAGGCGTGAAGAGGCTGACCACGGAGACCGGGGCCGGCCAGTGGGGTTCCGCGCTTGCTTTCGCGGGCGCGCTGTTCGACCTCGAGGTCACGGTCTACATGGTCAAGGTGTCATACGAGCAAAAGCCATACCGCCGGGCGATGATGGAGACGTGGGGCGCGAAGGTCTACGCGTCACCCACCAATCTGACGAACGCCGGCCGCGGAATCCTGGCGGGCGACCCTGACTCTCCGGGCAGCCTGGGGATCGCGATCTCGGAAGCCGTCGAAGACGCCGCCACCCACGATGACGCCAAATACTCGCTCGGTTCGGTAGTCAACCATGTCCTGCTTCACCAGACGGTGATCGGGCTGGAAGCCAAGAAGCAGATGGAAATGGCGGGCGAGTATCCGGACATCGTGATCGGCTGCGTCGGCGGAGGATCGAACTTCGCAGGCCTTTCGTATCCGTTCATCGGCGACAAACTCAAGGGTCGTATGCCACGCACGCGTTTCATCGCGGCGGAGCCGGCTGCATGCCCAACCCTCACGCGCGGTGTCTACGCGTACGACTTTGGCGACGCGGTCGGAATGGGCCCGGTGGTCAAGATGTTCACTCTCGGCCACAGCTTTGTTCCGGATCGGATTCACTCGGGCGGACTTCGCTACCACGGAGATGCGCCTTCGCTGTGCGCCCTTGTCGAACACAAAGTGGTCGAGGCGCGAGCCTACAAGCAGAACGAGGTTTTTGCTGAGGCGGTTCGATTCGCGCGCTGCGAAGGATTCCTGCCGGCGCCTGAAGCCGCCCACGCGCTCCGCGCTGTGGCCGAAGAGGCGGCCGCCGCTCGAGAGGCGGGTGAGAAGCGGGTCATCCTGTTCGGCCTGTCGGGCCACGGCCACTTCGACATGTC
>WNGI01005802.1_pt1 | contig 11497 bp, 11 predicted proteins | sample 5400621 | NCBI WGS metagenome assembly WNGI01 (sample SAMN13153374, study PRJNA577476) | soil metagenome | isolation source: 20 cm soil or saprolite under Garry oak tree replicate 1 | place: USA:California | collected 2016-06-15
CGGGGGCGAGGAGCTCGAGGTACTGGCCGCGCACGGCATCCCCTACACGGTGGTCCCGGGAATCACCGCCGCGCTCGGCGCCGCGGCGGCCGCCGAGCTGCCCCTCACCCACCGCCGCCTGGCCGACAGCGTCACCTTCGTGAACGGACACGCGAGCGATGACGCCCTGCCCGACTGGCGCTTTTTCGCGAACCCGCGCCACACGGCGGCCGTCTACATGGGGGTGGCACAGTTGCCGGGCATCATCGCGAGACTGCGGGCCGCCGGGGCGGCACCCGGGCACCCCGTCGCCATCATCGAGCGCGCGACCCTGCCCGGACAGCGGATCCTGCGCGGCACCCTGGCCGACATCACGGCGCTGGCCGCAGTGCAGCAGGTCGAACCGCCGGCGCTCCTGATCGTGGGCGACGTGGCGGCGTTCACCCCCGCGGAGACGGCCGCCGCGATCACGGCGCCTGCGGCGGCCGCGGGGGCGCCGGCATGAGCGTCGCGAGCGGCTTCGTCACACCCCGCTCATCCGGCTCAGGGGCATGAGTGAGGAGACCGGCTGCGAAATCCTCGGCAAGGCGGAGTTCATGAATCCCGGCGGATCGGTCAAGGACCGGGCGGCGAGCGCGATCGTTCTGGAGGCCGAGCGCCGCGGGCAGCTGTGCGCGGGAGGCACGGTCGTCGAGGGCACGGCCGGCAACACCGGCATCGGGCTGGCGCACGTGTGCAACGCACGCGGCTACCGCTGCGTGATCGTCATGCCCGATAACCAGTCCCCGGAAAAGTACCGGCTGCTGGAGATGCTGGGCGCGCAAGTGCACCAGGTACCGACCGTTCCCTACAGCAACCCCAACCAGTACCAGAAGGTCGCGCAACGCCTCGCGGCATCGCTCCCCAACGCCATCTGGTCCAACCAGTTCGACAATACCGCCAACCGCGACACCCATGCCCGCACCACGGGCCCGGAGATCTGGGCCCAGACCAACGGCCGCATCGATGCCTTCGTCGCTTCCACCGGCACCGGCGGCACGTTTGCCGGTGTGGCGCAGTACCTCAAGTTGCGCCGCCCCGCGGTTCGCTGCGTGCTCGCCGACCCTCCGGGCAGCAGCCTGTACCATTACGTCCGCAGTGGAACGCTCAAAGCCACCGGCAGCGGATCGATCACCGAGGGCATCGGCATCGGGCGGATCACCGCGAACCTCGAGGGCGCTCCCATCGATGACGCCGTGTACATCGAGGATGCCGACACGGTGCACTATGTCTACCGGCTGCTGCGCGAGGAGGGACTGTTACTCGGCAGCACCTCCGGCATCAACGTCGCCGCGGCGGTGCGCGTGGCACAGGGGCTCGGGCCCGGACACACCATCGTCACCGTGCTGTGTGACGGCGGAGCAAAGTATCAGTCACGCCTGTTCAACCGTGAATGGCTGGAACAGAAGGGCCTCGCCGCGTATGCACCGGCGCCGCCCGCCGCTGTCCCCATTGCGCTGCAGGCTGCGCTGGTCGCCTGAGCGGGCGGTCGGTACCCGCAACGCGGTTATTTTCGTCGTGGCGCTCGCGCTCGGCGCGACCGGATTGTTCACGACGCTCCGCTGAGCCTGCGCCGCAGGCGCGCCGCCCGCAGGCGCTCGAGGGTCTGGCCCCGGTGCGCCTCCCGTGAGACAGTGAGCCGGCCCATGAACGACGTGCCCAGCTCCGCCGAGCTCGATGCCTTGCGGCTGAGTCTCGAGGTGGCCGTGCGCAGCGTCGGCTTCAGCCTGCCGCCGGCGGTGCTGGTCGCCTGGATCCTGACACGCGCGCGCTTCCCGGGCCGGATACTGTTCGATGCATTCGTGCATCTGCCGCTGGTGTTGCCGCCGGTGGCCGTGGGCTACGTGCTGCTGGTCCTGTTTGGCGCACGCGGACCCCTCGGCGCCTGGCTGCGCAGCCATTTCGGCCTCGAGCTCGCGTTCACCACCGCGGGAGCCGCGCTCGCCACCGCCGTCATGACCTTTCCGCTGATGGTGCGCGCGATACGCCTGTCGCTGGAGAGTGTCGACCGCGGGCTGGAAGAAGCGGCGCGCACGCTGGGCGCAGCTCCCGTGGACCGGTTTGTCTCGATCACCCTGCCGCTGATGCTGCCCGGCATCCTCGCCGGGGCCGTCACCGCCTTTGCCGCCGGCCTGGGCGAGTTCGGCGCGGTCATCACCTTCGCCTCCAACATTCCCGGCGCGACCCGCACGCTCCCGCTCGCGCTCTACAGCGCGATGCAGTCACCCAGCGGCGACTCACTGGCGCTGCGGCTCGCGGTGCTGTCGTTTGCGCTCGGCCTGCTGGGACTCCTGGCCTCCGAACTGCTGGTGCGGCGCGTGCGCCGCCTGCTCGGCCGCTGACATGCTGCAGGTCTCGGTGGTCAGGAAGCGCCCCGGGTTCTCCCTGGAGGCGAAGTTCGCGGCACCCACCCCCGGCATCATCGCGCTGTTCGGTCGCTCCGGCAGCGGCAAGAGCACGCTCGTCAACATCATCTCCGGGCTCTGGGCAGCGGACGCGGGCGACATCCGCCTCGATGATGAGGTGCTCACCGACACGCGCGCGGCCATCGCCGTACCGGTTGAGCGCCGGCGCATCGGTTATGTGTTCCAGGACGCGCGGCTGTTTCCCCACCTGAACGTCGCCGGTAACCTGCGCTATGGCGAGAAGCGTGCGCGCGCCGCACAGCAGGTCGTCGGCTTTGACGAGGTCGTGACGCTGCTGGGGCTGGCGCAGTTCCTGCAGCGGCGGCCCCGTGAGCTCTCGGGAGGCGAGCGCCAGCGCGTCGCCCTCGGGCGCGCGCTGCTCTCGCAGCCGCGCCTGCTGCTGCTCGATGAGCCGCTCGCCTCGATCGACGTCGCGCGCCGGGAGGAAGTTCTGCCCTATCTTGAGGCGCTGCGTGACCGCCTCGCGATCCCGATGGTTTACGTGAGCCACCAGTTCGACGAGGTCCTGCGCCTGGCCACCCACGTCGTGCTGCTGGAGGCAGGCAAAGTGCTGGCGCAGGGGCCGGTGAACGAGGTGAGTCTCAAGCCCGAGCTGCAGAGCATCGTGGGACCGGATCTGGTCGGCGCGGTGCTCGAGGGCGTCGTCACGCATCTGGACCCCGACAGCGGCAGCGCGGTGCTTGCCGTTGGCCGGGGCACACTGCAGGTCAGCCTGCGCGATGTCCCGCTCGGCTCCCGCGTGCGTCTGCAACTGCTGGCGCGCGACGTGATCCTCGCCACTCAGCCGGTGCAGGGCCTCTCCGTGCGCAACGCGCTCGCGAGCACCGTGTCCGCGATTTCGAACGATGACTACGGGGCGGTGCTGGTCAGGCTCGACGTGGGCGGGGAGACCGTGCTCGCTCGCATCACGCAGAGCGCCCTGCGGGCGCTCAAGCTGCGTCCAGGGGATGCCGTGTGGACGCTGGTGAAAGCGGTTTCGACGCGCGGACACGCCTTTCGGCTGGCATCGGGATCCTAGGGCTCATGCCGGCACCTCATCCACCCCTCGGCGCGTACTACCGGACCGAAGGCGAGCGCCGCGCATGGGTGCGCGGCATTTTCGATCGAGCGGCCGCCGACTACGATCGCCTCGAGCGCATCGTCGGACTGGGGACCGGCTCCTGGTACCGCAGGCGGGCTCTCGGGGATGCGGGCCTGAGGCCCGGAATGAGTGTTGTCGACGTCGGGACCGGCACGGGGCTGCTCGCCTGCGCCGCCGCGAGGATTGTCGGTGATCCCGGGCGCGTCACCGGAGTGGATCCGAGTCCGGGCATGCTCGAGCACGCCAGGGTGCCGGCAGGCGTGCGGCTCCTGAGCGGCAGCGCCGAAGCGATTCCCGCCCCGGACTGCAGCGCCGACTTCCTCAGCATGGGCTACGCACTTCGCCACGTCAGCGATCTGTCCGCGGCGTTTGCCGAATTCTACCGGGTCATCCACCCAGGCGGCCGCCTGTGCGTGCTCGAGTTCACCCGGCCGGCAGGGGCGGTGCCGCGTGTCATCGTGAAAGTCTGGCTCAACGGGTTCGCGCCCGTGATCGCGGCACTCATCGCCCGTCGCGACGCGCCCTTGCTCATGCGCTACTGCTGGGACACCATCGCGGCCTGTGTGCCACCGGCTACCATCCTGCGGGCGATCGGTGAGGCCGGCTTCGTGGAGGTCGAGCGGCACGTCGAGCTCGCCATATTCTCGGCGTACCGCGCGCGCAAACCCGCCTAGACCCTGTACTACGCATCGGGCACCGGTTTCTCGCTCACCATCGTCAGCACGTCGTAGTTCGCGACCGCCTCGCCGTTCTGGTTGGTGATCGCGGTGTCCCAGCGCACCTCACCGTAGCCGGCGCCCGCACGCAGGGACTTCTCCTTGCAGGTGAGGCGCACCTTGATGCGGTCGCCGGGCTTTACCGGCTTGGTGAAGCGCAGGCCGTCGACCCCATAGTTGGCGAGCACCGGGCCGTAGGGCGGATCGACGAACAACCCGGCGGCCGCCGACACCAGGAAGTAGCCATGCGCGACGCGACCGCCGAAGAGCGGATTGCGGGCGGCCTGCATTTCGTCCATGTGCGCGTAGAACCGATCGCCAGAGAGGTCCGCGAAGCGCTCGATGTCCAGGGCCGTGACCTCGCGTTCCGCGGAGTTGAAGGTATCGCCGATCGCAAGCTGCGCGAACGGTTTGCGGAACGGATGCGTGCCGGGGTCGAGCTCGCGCGCGCCCTTCACCCACCGCCCGGTCGCTGCCGTGACGACATCCGGCGTGCCCTGCACGGCGGTGCGTTGCAGGTAGTGCATCACGCCGCGGATGCCGCCCATTTCCTCGCCGCCGCCGGCGCGCCCGGGACCGCCGTGCACCAGGTGCGGCAGTGGTGAGCCGTTCCCGGTGGACTCCCTGGCGCAGCGCTCGTTCACCACAACGCTGCGGCCGTGAAACGGCGCCAGTCCCAGCACCAGCCGGGCCGCGACCGCATCGTCGGCGCTGAAGATCGAGCCGACGAGACTGCCGCCTCCGCGCCGGGCGAGCGCGATGGCCTCCTCGACCCTGTCATAGGGGAGGAGCGTGCACACCGGACCAAAGGCCTCGACGGAGTGAATCGCGCGGGCGCTGCCCGCATCGCGGCAATACAACAGGGTGGGAGACACGAACGCGCCCCGGTCGGCATCGGCACCCAGGGGCTGCGCATTGCCGGCATCGCCGTACACGACTTGCGCCTCCCGCTTGAGCTTCGCGAGCTGCTCCAGGACCTCACGGCGCTGGCTCAAGGAGGCCACCGGCCCCATGCGGACCTTCTCCAGGCGCGGATCACCGACGATTATCCTGCCGAGGGCGCTGCGCAGCGCCTCGAGGACCTCCGCGACGCGGCTCGCGGGCACGATCGCCTTTCTGATGGCGGTGCACTTCTGCCCCGCCTTCACCGTCATCTCGCGCACCACTTCGCGCACGAACAGCTCCAGCTCTGGCGTGCCGGCCCCGGCATCGGGACCCAGGACCGAGGAGTTGAGCGAATCGGTCTCCGAGGTGAAGCGCACCGAGTTGGCGCTCACTATCGGATGCTGGCGAAGCTTCAGCGCCGTGGCCGCAGAGCCGGTGAACGACACCAGGTCCTGGCAGGTGAGGTGCTCGAACAGATCCCCCACGCCCCCGCAGATGAGCTGCACGGCGCCTTCCGGCAGGATCGCTGACTCCACGATACGCCTGAACGCGCGCTCGGCGAGGTAACAGGTCTGCGAGGCGGGCTTCACGATCGCCGGTACACCGGCGAGCAGCGCCGGCGCCAGCTTCTCCAGCATGCCCCACACCGGGAAGTTGAAGGCGTTGATGTGTATTGCGGCGCCCTCGAGCGGCACGCACACGTGCTGCCCGACGAATGTCCCGGTCTTCGACAGCGCTTCCACGCCGCCATCAACGTACACGCGGCTGTTGGGCAGCTCACGCGTGCCCTTGCTCGCGTACACGAACAGCGTGCTGATGCCGCCGTCGATGTCGATCCAGGAGTCACCCTTGGTGGCACCGGTCGCGTAGGACAGCGCGTAGAACTCCTCCTTGTGCTCGGTGAGAAACCTGGCCAGCGCCTTGAGGAGCGCGGCGCGCTCGTGGAACGTGAGCTTGCGCAAGTTGGGTCCCCCGACCTCGCGCGCGTGCTCGAGCATCGCACCTGAGTCGAGCCCGTCCGCGCCGGCGCTGGCGATGACCTCACCCGTGGTGGCATCGCGCAGGGCGATGCCGGCGCCAAGGCCCGCCCACCACTTACCGGCAACAAAACTCTGAAGCTGCATGGTGTTCATTCCCCGCCCACGACCTGCCCGTCAATGCGGTAGGAGCGTCCGCGAAACAGCGCAACGCGCTCGCCGCTCTGGTTGGAAACGGTGATCTCGTAGATGCCGTTGCGCCGGGTGCGCCACAGCTCACTCGCCTCGGCCGTGAGCTCATCACCCTCGCGGGCGGCGGCCAGAAAATCGATCGTGGCCGCGGCAGCCACGGTGCTCTCGTTGTGAGAGTTGCACGCAAACGCAAACGCGCTGTCGGCGAGCGCGAAGACGACACCGCCGTGACAGACGCCATGGCCGTTCACCATGTCGGCACGCACCGTCATGACAACCCGCGCCCACCCCGGGCGCACGCCCGTAATCCGCATGCCGAGCGCCTGCGAGGCGCGATCGCGCTCGAACAGAGCCGCGGCCGCGCGCTCCGCCCGGCGCTGCGCCCCGCTGCCGCTGTCCGGTGGGACCTCCATGGCGCTAGCGTCCCGTGAAGCGCGGCGTGCGCTTTTCGGCGAAGGCGGCGACCCCTTCCGCGTAATCCATGCTGTGGCCGAGCTCGCCCTGGTAGTCGCGCTCGACATCCAGCTGCTGCGGTAGCGTGCGACTCAACCCCTCGTAGATCGCCTGCTTGGTTCGCGCGAGCCCGCGGGTCGGTGCGGCGGCGAACTGCCGGGCCAGATCCTCGACCACGGAGGCGAGCTCACCGTCCTCGACGCAACGCCAGATCAACCCCCAGGAGGCGGCCTGCTCGGCGCTGAGCCTGTCGCCGAGCAGCGTGAGCCCCAGCGCGCGCGCCGTGCCGACGAGCCGCGGCAGAATCCACGTGCCCCCCGAATCGGGCACGAGACCCAGCTTCGAGAACGCCTGCACGAAGCTCGCCGAGCGCGCGGCAATCACCACATCGCAGGCGAGCGCAATGTTGGCGCCCGCCCCGGCCGCCACGCCGTTGACCGCCGCAATCACCGGCATCGGCAACGAACGCAGCGCGAGCACCAGCGGCTTGTAGTTCTTCTCGATCGATGCGGCCAGATCAGGCGGCGCACCCCCCGGCGCAACCGCCCGATCGTTGAGATCCTGGCCGGCACAGAAGCCCCGCCCCGCTGCGCTGATCACCAGCACCCGGGCTGCGGAGTCCTTGAGGGCTAGCAGTGCGGCGCGCACCTCGGCGTGCATCTCGGAGTTGAGGCTGTTCAGGCGCTCGGGCCGATTCAACGTCAGGCGGGCGACCCCGTCGGCCGTCTCGAAGAGAATGTTCTGGTAGCTCACGTGGGACTCCGCTAACCCCTGCGCTGCGGCGCACAGCGTCGCAGTCACTTCTCGTCGTAATCGAGCTCGAGCGAGGCGGTCCTGACGCGCGACTGACACGCCAGCACGTACCCCTGCTCGAGCTCCCAGTCCTCCAGCGCATAGTTCTGCGCCATCGTCACTTCACCGCGAACCACCCTGGTACGGCAGGTGGAGCACACGCCCGCGCGGCAGGAGAATGGCAGCTCGATGCCGGCGCGTGCGGCGGCGTCGAGCACCGTTTCGTCATCCATTTTCATGCCGAAAGCGCGGCGCCGGCCGTCCATGAGAATCGTGACCTCGGCTTCTCCGGCCGCCCGCCCCGCTGCCGCTGCCGTAGCCGCACCCTGGGCTGGCGCCTGAGCGCCGCGCTGGGCGGCCTCCCCGGCGGTGGTCGCCACCGTGAAATGCTCCGCGTGCACGCGGGCGGCATCCACGCCCAGCTCGTGCAGCGTGGCGGTGACCCGCTCGATCATGTCGCCGGGACCGCAGACGAAATATTCCCTGACCTCCTTAGGTAGGAACAGCGTCGCCGCGAATTGCCGCACCCGTGCCGCATCCAGCCTGCCGTTGTACAGCTCGACTTCCTGCGGCTCGCGACTCATCACGAAATGCAGCGCCAGTCGCTCGAGGTAGCGGTCCTTGAGCGCCAGCAGCTCCTCCAGGCACATCGCGCGGCCGGTGCCGCTGTTGCCGTAGACGAGGATCACCCGCTGCGCGGCGCGCGCCAGCAGCGTGCGCACCACCGACAGCACGGGTGTGATGCCACAACCGGCCGCAAACGCCACATAGGTCCCGGCAGCGGCGCTAAGCTCGCGCGGTGTGAAGCTGCCGTTGGGCGGCAGAACGTCCAGCCGGTCGCCGGGGCGCAGCTGCTCCGCCAGGTGGCGCGACATACGCCCCATGGCATGCACGCGCGGCACGATGCGCAGCGGCCATTCCCCGGGCGCATTCACCAGTGAATAGGTGCGCCGGATTTCCTCGCCCTCGATCGCAGCGCGGATCACGACGTGCTGCCCGGCGCTGCCGCGGTACTCATCGCGCAGCTCCGCCGGCACCTCCAGCGCGATCGCCACCGCATCCTCCGCCTCGGGAGCGAGCTGCGCGACCTTGAGCGAATGAAACTTCAGCATCCTTAGAGGCACTTAAAGTAGTCGAAGGGCTCCCGGCAGGCGCTGCAGCGGTAGTGCGCCTTGCAGGGCGTCGAGCCGAACTCGCTCACGCGCTCGGTCGCGCGGCTGCCGCAGCGCGGACAGGGCACGAGCGGCGCGTTCCACAGGCGGCGCGGACTCGACACCGGCTCTTGCGGGGGCGCAATGCCGAAGGCCTTGAGCTTGCGACGCCCCGCGCCCGTCACCCATGCGCTCGTCCAGGGGGGCGACAACACCTCCTCGAGCACCGCGTCCGCATGACCGGCCGCATCCAGCGCCGTGCGCACCGCCGTGCGGATGACCTCGGTCGCGGGGCAACCCGAGTAGGTGGGGGTGATCCCGACGTGCAGCCGTCCGTCGGCCTCGAGCCGCACGTGCCTCACGATCCCCAGGTCGACGATGCTCAGCACCGGGATCTCAGGATCAGGCACCCCGGCGAGCAGCGCCCGGATGGCCTGCACGCGAGCGGCGGCGCCCCCGGGTTCGATCACGGCGGACATCGTCCCGACCTCACCAGCGTACGCCCGGATAGGTGCGCTGCAGGTGCTGCATTTCCGAGAGCAGGTGACCCAGGTGCTCGGTGTGCACGCCGCGCCGGCCGTGCCAGGGGTAGGGTTGCGCCGGCGGGCGCTTCAGGGTCGCGGCCCGCAGATCCTCATCGATGCGCGCCGACCAGCGCGGCGCGAGCTCCATGGGCGCCGGGGCGATACCGGTGGCCTGCATGCGTTCATCGACGTCATCGGCGGCGAACAGTTCGGCAGTGAAACGCCACAGGGAATCGAGCCCTGCCTGAACCCGCTCGTGACTTTCCGTGGTGCCGTCGCCGAGGCGTATGAGCCAGCCGCTGCTGAAGCGATGGTGATAGCGGGTTTCCTTGAGCGCCTTGGCGGCGATGGCGCCGAGACGCGTGTCCGCGGACCTGAGCAGCCCCCCGTAGATCTCGAGCTGCCAGGCATCGAGCAGCCACTGGCGCACGATCGTGTAGCCAAAGTCGCCGTTCGGCTGCTCGGCGAGTGTCAGGTTGGCAAACTCCGGCGCATCACGCAGAAAGGCCAGCGCGTCCTCGTCACGCCCCCGGCCCTCGAGCTCGCCCGCGTACGTGAGCAGCAGCCGCGCCTGCCCGATCAGATCGAGCGCGAAGTTGGCGAGTCCCAGGTCCTCCTCGAGTGCCGGCGCGTGGCCGACCCACTCGCCCAGGCGCTGCCCGAGCACGAGACTCGTGTCAGCGAGGCGCAGGACGTAGCGAAAGTGCGCCGCCTGCTGCGCCGGGTCGCGCTCCTTCGGCGCGTGGCTCCTCGCGCTCACAGATTCTTGACCTCTTCCGGAATGGCATAGAAGGTCGGATGCCGGTACACCTTGTCCCGCGCCGGCTCGAACAGCGCGTCGGCCTCTTCGGGGTCCGAGGCGATGATATCCGCCGAGCGCACCACCCAGATGCTCACGCCCTCCTGGCGGCGCGTATACACGTCGCGCGCGTGCTCGATCGCCATGCGCGCGTCCGCGGCATGGAGGCTGCCGACGTGCTTGTGCTCGAGTCCCGAGCGCGAGCGGATGAAGACTTCATACAGCGGCCAATCCTCGCTCATGATGCCTCCGGTACCATGCGGTGTGCGGCGCGCGGGGTGTGTTGCTTCATGGCGTGCGCGGCCGCCGCCTCGCGCACCCAGCGGCCGGCCTCGTCGGCGGCGCGGCGCGCCTCGAGCCGTTCGCGGTTGCAGGGTCCGTTGCCCTTGAGCACCGCGTGAAACTCGTTCCAGTCGATCGGTCCGATCAGATAGTGCTGCGTGCCGGGATCCCAGCGCAGCTCGCGGTCGGGGATCGCGAGCCCCAGAAACTGCGCCTGCGGCACGGTGATATCGACGAATTTCTGGCGCAGTTCGTCGTTGCTGAAGCGCTTGATCTTCCAGCGCATCGACTGGGCGGTATGCTTGGAGTCGGCATCGCTCGGGCCGAACATCATGATCGAGGGCCACCACCAGCGGTTGAGCGCATCCTGAGCCATCGCCCGTTGCGCGCCGCTCCCCTGGGCCAGCGTCAGCATGATCTCGAACCCCTGGCGCTGATGAAAGCTCTCCTCCTTGCAGATGCGCACCATGGCGCGCGCGTACGGGCCATAGGAGCAGCGGCAGATGGGGATCTGGTTCATGATCGCCGCGCCATCGACCAGCCAGCCGATCGCGCCCACGTCCGCCCAGGTCAGTGTCGGGTAGTTGAAAATGCTCGAGTACTTGGCGGTGCCGGACAGCAGCTGCTCGAACATCTGCGCCCGTGAGATGCCGAGCGTCTCCGCGGCGCTGTACAGGTACATGCCGTGGCCGCCCTCGTCCTGCACCTTGGCGATCAGCACCGCCTTGCGCCGCAGGCTCGGCGCGCGCGTGATCCAGTTGCCCTCCGGGAGCATGCCGACGATTTCCGAGTGGGCGTGCTGGGAGATCTGCCGGATCAGGGTCTGGCGATACGCATCCGGCATCCAGTCCTTGGGCTCGATCTTGTCCTCGGCATCGACGCGCGCCTGGAAACGCTGCGCCAGCGCGGCGGACTCGCCGCCGGCGGCGGGCACGGGTTCCTTGCCGTGGGTATCGAGCGCCTGGGTGTACATGGGGGTACTTGCTGCCAAGACCCGGTCTGATATGACACAAGACTAGCACGGAGACGTAGGTTTTTGTGTCACAATTTTAATCCCCCATGGACCGCAAGCCGCGCGCGCCGCTCCCCGCCCCCGTTCGGGCCGTGCTGCGCAATTTTCGCGCGCAGCGCCCGCTGCGCGGCGGCTCGCTCCTGGTCACGCTTTTCGGCGACTCGATCGCGCCCCGCGGCGGTGCGGTCA
>WNGI01019212.1_pt1 | contig 11497 bp, 11 predicted proteins | sample 5400621 | NCBI WGS metagenome assembly WNGI01 (sample SAMN13153374, study PRJNA577476) | soil metagenome | isolation source: 20 cm soil or saprolite under Garry oak tree replicate 1 | place: USA:California | collected 2016-06-15
TCCAGCGGCTCTATTAATGCGTAAGGCGAGCCATGAGGCTCGCCTTTGTGGATTATTCTTAAAGTTTCGCCTAGGCAGCCTTGCCGGCTGTGATCTTGTGGCCGCTTGAGGTATGGACCTCGAACGTACGGACAACCGGTTCGGCCGCGAGCAGGGACTGCAGTTTCGGACTAAGCCGCTATCTTCATGTTTTTAGCCTTCCACTTCGCCCAGCGCGCCCGTTGCGCCGCCGCGATCTTTCTCCGTCCCGCGGCTGACATCGTGCGCTTCTTTACCGACTTCCCCATGACAGACAGACTGCTGCCTTTGAGCTTGCGCAGTACCGAAATCGCGTCATCCAGCTGTCTTACTCGTCCCAGCATCTGACTACGTTCCTGCCCCAACACCTTCACCGTCTCGGCGATATTCGTCATAGTGTTCCTCCTCAATGAGTAACTGTGGCCTTCATACTACACGTTCGCCCGCAGTGACTATCTCCGTGTTCACAAAAATTCATTGATCGATGGAGTAAGTGCCAACAGTTCTTGTCCTGCAACCATGAGGATTCCAGGCCAAGACACGCTTCTTGAAGCTTTTTGGCTTTCGCTTGACTCCCAAGTCCGTGGGGAGGACAATTCCGCCACCATTATTACGGCACTGATTGCGTCAGTCGCGTGTTGCTCTGAAGTAAGCAAGTCCCCGTTCGTAGTTGCGAACATCCCCTTTGCAGAAACCGGGTTAGGTACCCCCGGTCTCACGTTCCCCGGCCAGTATCTCGTTGCGGTAGATAGCCAGGGAAATGCCGATAATGGCACCCTCAACGTAACTCGGGGCAGCGTTGTCTGGTCGATGACTGGATTTGCGATTGTGCAGCCTGACTCCACCTGAACGTTCGATGTGACAGGACCCTCGGGGGTTTCGCACATCTACACTGCTACCAAACCATGGGCGCGGTTCATCCCGGTGCAGTAGGTTGGTGAAGCCTCCACGCTGGTTAAGATTCGCAATCCATTATGTGTCCACAAAACTCATTGATTCATGGACGCAAGTGCCATGCTGCTTTGTCGCGTGGGGTGATTCTTACTCGAATGAATCCAATTTCTTATTCTAGCTAAGCCCGCAACGAAAAGATCTCGATAGATAGAAAGCCCTGATATTGGATCGGTGCTTCTTACATTTATGTTGACTAAGGGTCCGCTTAGGCGCACAATCCGCCCGATTCGCCTCTCCGAAGAGCAGTTTCCACCTATTCGGAACCGCAACACCCCCTGAGGCGAGCGATCGCCCTGGTCCCTGGATGGTACGGCTCCGAACTCATCGGGCACAGACTGAAGATCTAGTTCGATTACGCTCGGAACACCCCTCAGGCCGCAAACAGAGGACTTCTATGCATAAAATCGGCTCACCCATAATCGCCTCAGGCGCAATTAAACGTAAGATTCGGTATGTCTCATTCATCGTGATCTTAGCGGTATTGGCCTTTGCCGGAGAGGGCCGATCCGCCAGGCGTGCTGAACACTGGATTGGCACCTGGAGCGCAAGTCCACAGACCGGATTCGTCGCAAGTGACTTCGATAATCAGAGCTTACGAATGATGGTCCATACCAGCGTGGCAGGTACCCGACTGCGCGTCCGACTGTCGAACGCATTTGGAAGCCAGCCGCTCGCTGTTGCCGCAACGCACGTCGGAATCCGGAGCGCCGGAGCTGCAATTGCAGTGGGGTCGGATCGTGCAGTTACATTCAGCGGAAGTGCTTCCGTGACTATCCCACCGGGAGCGCTGATAGTCAGCGACGCGATCAACTTGCCTGTGCCCGCGCTTTCAGACCTGGCAGTGAGTATCTTTCTGTCCGCCAATGCCGGCCCCGCAACGACTCACAACTTTGGCGGCATCTCGTATCTCGCGTCAGGAGATGCCACGGCGAGCGAAAGCGCTGGACCGTATGCGGCGTTTCTGCCGGTGTGGTTTTTTCTAACTGAGGTGGAAGTAAGCGCCTCGAAGCAGATGGACGACGCCATCGTCGCACTCGGCGATTCAATTACAGACGGTGATGGGTCCACACCGGGAAGCAACGCACGCTGGCCGGATGTACTGGCCAGGCGATTGATTTCTCATCATAGAAGGGTTGGGATACTGAACCAGGGCATTGCCGGTAACTGCATTTTGCACGATTTTATCGGTCCCAACGCGTTAGCGCGGTTTGATCGCGATGTGCTGGCCCAGACGGGGCTGAAGTTTGTAATCGTGCTTGAAGGCATTAATGATATCGGCACCTCGTCCGCCTTAGAAGATCTCACAGCGGGCGAGATCATCGCTGGACTGCGGCAATTGGTCCAACGCACTCACGCAAGAGGCGTGAAGATCTTCGGTGCGACTTTGACACCGTTTGAAGGCACGACTATTCCCGGCTACTTCAGCCTGCAAGGAGAAATGAAACGGGAAGCCATTAATGAGTTCATTCGTACTTCCGGCACGTTCGACAATGTCATTGATTTTGACAAGGTCGTGCGTGATCCTAGCCACCCAACGCAATTGCTGTCGGCATATGATAGTGGCGATCACCTGCACCCCAACGATGTCGGTTACAAAGCAATGGGAGATGCCATCGATCTGTCACTGTTCAGGAATGACGCAGAAGGTGACCAGTAACAACTGCTTAGAAGCAAGGCACGGATGGAATAAACGTGAACGCCTTACAACTTTTCACAGCTAGCTCGGCCGGAGGCAGAGATATGGTGAATCTATCATTCCTGGATTTTTCATCGCGACTGAGGGTCGTCTGCTCTGTTTGCGTTCTTGTCCTGGCGTTTTCACTAGCGGTGCTCGGACAGGCGACAACAACAAGCGCGCCTATCAAACAGGCAACCCTCGACTTTGTTAACGTCGGCGAAGACTCTCCGCCGGGACGACTCGTCGGTTTCGGCCCCCCGGAACCCGCGACACATGGCGGATTTTGGGGTGGTGCGACGGGAGACTTCTATCGTGTGGTCTGGTTTCCGGGCGACGAACCGTTCGGCATTGTGGAATTGAAGATCTCACGGCATAGCGTGGCTCAGAAACTCGAGATAACTTACCTGAACGGCATCTCCGGCTGCTTTGGATCGCCACTAGGCGATACATTCGAGGTCTATATTGCCAATCAGGTAAATCCACCGATGTGGTCTCTTATTGGGACGGTCCTCTGGGATCCGTCCGCTTGCACAGCGGGGGAGCAGGAGCGCGGGGTTGTGCTAGGCCTTCGGCCGTCAGCGGGTGAATCCGATGTTGGCCTTGGCGGTGGCAGGAGGGGTAAGGAGCTTTTCGTGAAGATTGTTAGCTCGGCGGGATTGGCCAATCAACCTTGGGCATCATTTAGTGTGTTCGGGCAAGTAGGAATTCACAGTACGAAACTGATCGGTGTAATCACAAATAAAGGTCAGTAAAAGTCGAGTGCGGTGGGCGGAGAAGATCAAACGGTTCTTGGCTGCTGCCTGAAACTTTCTCCCAAGCCGCATTGGGGAACTTGAAGGTTGCCGGTTGCAATTCTTCCTATCGATAGAGGTGGAGAATGACACCAAGAATCTTTTCCCTGATTGCCGCAGCACTGTTTTTACTGATAGCCCTCGGCCATGCGCTTCGTCTTCTCTTTGGCTGGCGTGTAACGGTGGCAAACGTTGTCGTGCCAGTTTGGATCAGCTGGATAGGGCTTGCTATCGCGGGCTATCTTGCCTACCAGGGTTTCAGGGCGAGCAGACGAATTCCTAGTGAGGTAAGAGTTTTTGGCAAGTAATCTCGACAGGTGCAACGAAAATAATAAACTGTCAAGCCAGACTTAGGGCCTAATTCGTTGCTTAGGAGCTTCGAAACAAGCTTTGAGAATCCAGTTGACTTCTATCTCCCCGGCGCACAATCCCCCGACTCGCCTCTCCGAAGAGCAGTTTCTAGCCCGACCGGAAGCGCACCGCCCCACTTACCATCCTTGCTGTCCACGAGGAGCTACATCGCTTGCCGACGTATTTTTCATTCTGTCATTCGCAGCGCCCGGTTGCAGCCATGTCCTTCCTGACAGGTTCATGAGATAGCTAGCCAATTTGCCAGCGCTGAGGAAATGTTTTCCGGAGAAGACGGATTTTTCCCAACTCCTCAAGTCGATCCATGTGACCTTTACAGGCAAACATTGCTAGATCTCTCGTTTCCAATGGCCAATCTGGAAATTCCTCACAAGCTTCGTTGATGAGTTCGCGTAACGTCAAGCCAGCACGCGACTTCTCCAACGCGCGCAAGAACCGGCGTTCAAGTATCTCGACTGTGCGTCGGGATGCGCTGAGGAAATCTCGAATCTCATCCCCATACATACTGGGCCAGTGGCCCGAGTGCAGAGATTCCAGTTCGAGCTTCTCTAAATGAACTAGCGTGGAGAGGTACAGGTCAATGTAGAAATAGGTAACTGGCAAAGCCATCGTCCCGCTGGACCCGCGCGGTCATAAAGAGCTAAATGTCCGTGAGAATGCCCCGGAACGTGGAGGATCTCCACTACCCAATTATCATCAAGCGAAATTTTTTCTCCGCCACCCAGCCCAATATCGATGCGGCAGTAACTGCCAGCGTCCGGCGAGGGTTCATCCGCAACGGCGAGACCATGTTCGTTCTTCAGGTAGTTATATCGTTCGGCGTACAGGTTCGCCGGATCCTGAACTAATCGCCGATCAGACTCGCCACAAGCTACTAATGCGTTCGGTGCTGCTTTCCGAATGGCTGCGTTCCCTCCTTGATGGTCAGTATCAGGATGCGTGGTAATTAGCATCGAGAGCCGCGCCGGATCGATTCCAAGACCGTCGATGAAGGGCAGAATTGCCGAGCGCGGAGTGTCGGCAATCCCGCTGTCGAGCAGCACCAGTCGCTTTCCGGCAAACAGATATTGAAAGAGGTAGCGTCCTCCATAAAGAGAGCTAATCTGAAATACATTCTTATACAGTTCCATACGCTACAGGAGTTTACCAAGTGATGCGCTAGCCTAAGCTCCCGGTGGCTGATCGAGAATTATCTCTGCCTTCGGATCAAAGTAAATCCTTTTCCCCGACCAATACGCACGCGCGGCCATTATGCAAGCCACCGAGTGCGCAAAACCATGCTGAACCGTCGCGTTCGGTTGCTTTCGGCTGCGCAGACAATCAATCCAATTGCTCATGTGTGACGGATCCTCGTCCCCGATCCCCATAGGAGGACGGGTTTTTTCGCCGGGCAAGAGGATATCCTTACTCGCGCGCTGCCGAAGCTGGTGGCGTAACTGACCAGGAATCCTTTGGAATAGGTTAGCAGCGCCTGAAAGGTGTCGGGGTTTTCACGCCCGTCTGGCCAGGCAAAAATGCCGCCGTGGGCCACAACGGACTCGGGATAGTTCTCGTCCATGAAGTAGTGGCAAAGGTCAATCCCATGACTCATCCACTGGTCGGCAATGCCGCTGGAGAAGTCCTTGTAGAGACGGTATTCGATATAGAGCTGCGGATCGAACGGGCGGTACGGCTTGTTCATCAGCCAGGCGCGCCAGTCCGTATCCTGCTCGCGGAGGATCTTCACTTCCGGCCGCCCGCGCCAGCGTGGCCCGTGATAGTTCCACTCAATCTCGTACTTGCTGACATCACCGAGAACGCCGGAGCGAATCAGTTCGCGCACAGCAATCTGGTGCGTCTCACTGCGGTGCTGCGTGCCGATCTGTACAATCAAGTTTCGAGTAAGCACCGCATCGCGCGCCGATTTGACCTCCTCAAGCACGTTGCCCATGGGTTTCTCGCAGTAAACATCCTTGCCGGCGTCAGCCGCCATCTTGAGCAAAAGAGAGTGCGAGTGGTCGGGGGTGGAAATCACTACCGCATCGATGTCCTTGAATGCAAGCAACTCCTCCGGATGCTGTACCGCTCGTGGCGCCCTGCCGTAATATTTCTGGTTGGCGGCGACTGCTAGTTCGCGATTGTGAGTCCACAGATCGCAGACTGCGGTCATCTCGATGTGTTTGGTATCCTTGAACTGCGCCGCTAGGCCATCAAGTTCACCACCACGAGCGCCCACTCCGATATGCCCCAGAGAAATTCGATCATTGGCACCTGCAATGCGCGCGTAAGACAACGCGGTCCTGCCCAAGGCGGAGCTGCCTGCAGTAACCAGCGCAGTCTGGTGAAGGAACTTTCTCCGACTAATCTTTTCGTCCGAAGCATTCATTTGGCTTCTCCTCGAGAGAGCAGTAACTCACATCCGTGCCTTTTTGCGGATCGACTTGCACGTTCGGCTGGTGGCCAGTCGCGAAAAACCTCGTCAGCGTCACAACTCGACCTGCGCCATATTCCTCAGTTCTGGTCTCAGCAAAGAGGCGGAATCCTTGTCGAGAAAAATGGTCGTATTCGCATGTGTGCGCAAGATTGAAGCAGGTGCCAGTGGGCTGATCTCACCTTCAAAGCAGAGTTTGACCGCTCGCGATTTCCGCGCGTCCGGCACGACAGCGATAATTTCCTTGGACCTCAAGATTTGTCGAATGGACATAGAAATAGCCTGCAGGGGGACATCAGATAAGTTAGTAAACCAACCTTCATCGACCTGTTGGCGGCGACAAGCTTCATCGAGGTTGACGATAAGATATGGCTCTTCGGTCTCAAAATCTGCGGGAGGATCATTAAATGCCAGATGACCATTCTCTCCAATCCCAACAAAGCCTAGATCCACAGGCGCTGACTTCAATTCTGCCCCGGTTCGGTCGACCGTCTGCTGAGGAGCTGTCTCCGCATTAAGCAAGTGATATTTCGTGATTCCTGTTTTTCGAATCAATCTTTCCAGAAGGTATTTTCGAAAGCTGGCTGGATGACTGATCGGCAGACCAACATACTCGTCCAAGTGGAACATCTCGACCTGAGTCCAGTCGATGCCCTGCTCTGCGGTCAGGAAATCCAAAAATTCAAACTGGGACGCGCCCGTTGCAGCGACGATTCGAGCCCACCCCCGGTCACTGAGCAGCTTGCGGAGGGATCCCGCCGCTTGCCTAGCTGCTGTTTGACCGAGTGAATTTTTGTCCTCGAGCACTCTTAAATGCACTTTCGGTATCCTATTCGTTTTGCCTTCATTAACTTCGCATCATGATCTGCACTACGATGACAAGTACTGCCAATTATTGCCGCTCGATTCCTTTCTCTCGCAGCCAGAACAGCGACCGCTCTAGGCCAAAGTTTCCCCAGATGAATTCACCTGAGACATCCTTGATGTAACTGGCGTGGGAGAGCATACCCTCGGGACGAGAATCATGATCTCCAACGGGAGTCAGATAACGATCAACAAGGGAATTGATAATGCGAATGGCAAAGTCACGATCCCGCGTTGCCAAGTCATGATCAGGATCGAGCTCCGACATCCGCAACAATCCATAGGCGCATAACGCTGCGGCGCTGGTGTCGCGATACCTCCAGACAACCGCTTGATCATCAAAGTCAGTCCAAGGAACCAGATCTTCTGGAAGGTTTTGCATGAGATAGCTTACCGAGCGGCGAAAAATCTCAAGATACCGCGGATTCTTCGTGGCCCGGTAGGCGTCAGGAAGCGCATCGACCACCCAGGCTAAGCCCCTCGTCCAGCGACTGTTACCGCCATAACCCTGGCTGGTAGCGATCCCAAGCACTTCGCCCGTCTTGGGATCAAACCACAGCTGTTGAAGGACGGAGCCATCTGGCTCAATGAGATTTGCGACGGCAGCATCCAGGTGCCGGTTTGCGGCATCCAGATATTTTCGATCACGGGTCTCTTCGTAAGCCCACCACAGAATGGGCAATGCTGACACCGCGTCAATCTTGATGTAATTGTCCTCAGCATAAGGGTTTGAAGGCTCATCACGAAGTGTGGGGCCAAGTTCTGGAATGAACCCGGTTTTCCCGTCCGCGATCTGAAGCAGCATATCTGCGGCCTTTAAGGCACTATCGCGCCAAATCAGATCGTGGGTTTCCTTATAGGTGCGCACCGACGCATCCCAGAAATTCAGTCCTGTCACGTGTTTTTGGATCGTTTCATCACCCAACATTCGGCGATTAACGTCAAGCGCCCTCTTACTAAACTCTGCGTCGCCTGTGACATGGTAGGCATCCCAAAGCATCGAGACCAAATAGCCCGCTCCCCAGCTGTGGTTGGCCTCTATATAAGTAGGTCGGCCATTGGGATCCGAACTGAACCAGACTTTGTCCCCTTGTCCCTCGATCACCAAACGCAAACGCCTAGTCATCAATTGCAGTGCTTCGGTGTAATTCTTCTTCCGGAAAGGGCGTGCGGCGTCGGGCGGAATCAATGCGCTATACGTGATCGCCTCATTCGAGAGCATGCGCACGATAGGCGGACTCTTAACCGTGCTGGTAAGGTCTTCATGCAACCGACCCTCGAAAACCTGCACGGTCCCCGTGGCGCTGGGGCGCTGCAGGACTCGCCCCGTTGTTCCGTACCGTTCCATGGACGGCACATGCGGCAGAGGTCCGTCCACTTCGCTCTGCTCCACAACATTGTCATAGTGTTCAAGCGCCCAGAAAGCGCTGAAGGCATACTTCACGTGATGCTGGCCGTCGGGTTTCAACATCATGAGGTGGTGAGTCGGTGTTTCGCTTGTGCCCGCGAAGTATTGAGCCGGAGAATAAACAGCCAACCCCAGACCTGGCGCATCCGCGAAGGTTGCCACTACATTCTCTTCCCGGACGACCTGTTCTCCCTCGCGCTTGGGCACACCGGTCACGATGACCCCGTCTTGAGCGCCAAGGGGCAATTCAACATCCACCCACGTCCATCGACTGTTCCGGCTTATGGAATACTGCGTGACCATAGGAGACGCACCCTTGTGAATAGACGAGACCCTCAGGCAAGCCCACAAGGGGCCAGTTGCGCAGACGGCAGCGATGGTTGTCCCAGATTGCGCAGGACGGACCGGCTGGTGTGGTTTCGTCAAAATCTGGAGGGTTCCGAAGGCGGGCCTATTTTGCGGAAGACTGAGCTGTTTGACTAAGAACATCGGGTGGACGGAACTCTTAATTGATGAGGCGATCATGTCCAAGGAGTTGTGTGAAGTCATTTTTCCGAACACACGGATCTCCTGTCTCGCGACATCGTATTCGTACGCGACACGATCAGACTCCCAGTAGACTCCCTGGCCGTCTCCGGGCAGGAAAGCATCGCAACTTTTTCTGTACACAGCCCGGAGGCGAACGATGCGCTCTCCTGAACCAATGTGCACTGTGACGATTCTCTTTTCGTATGGTTGGAGGGAAATGAATACTGCAATCGCCTCCATTTTCGTGTCCTGAGTTGAGTAGAGGATCTGCGACGGAAGTTCGAAGGCGCGGAATTTCTGCAGGTCCGTCACTAAGTCTGGGGAATACGTTGTAGTCACAATGAAATTAGAGCCATCGAATTCCGGAACCAATCTGAAGATTTGGGCGGCGTCAATCCGGGCCACGCCGGAGAAGGAGGTGTCCGACATATTTTCCACGGAAAAGTCGATATGCCGAAGGAGGGCGGGGTGCTCTGCTGCAGCCAAATTTCCGAAGGCGAGCAGTGAGAGCAAGCCGGCGCACATAGCGTTTCGCTTCAGGATATGTCCCCCCGAATTGGCTGCAGAGTTTCAACACGCTTAGAGATCAAGAAACCGTATGCGAGCACGCCCGCCCCCAGAATGGAGCCGGCGATACTTAGAGCCAGAGCAAAGGACCCGGTTCGAATTGCTACATATCCAGTCAACATAGGAGCGATGATTCCTCCGACGTTCCCGCCGAGGTTCTGGATCGCACTGACCGTGCCTACAATCCGTTTGGAGCATAGGCACTGGGTTAGCGTCCAGGTGTTCGGCGAGGCGATTCCTAACCCCCCAAGGGAGATCGTGATTAAATAAACAGCTGCCATCCTGCTTTTGGTCAAACCGGCAGGGATAACCAAACAGGCAATCAAAAGCCCCGATATAACGAAGAGCTTCCTCACTCGCGCTTCCGAAAACCCTTTTGTAATCAACCGATCACTCGCAAATCCTGAGAGCAATGTGGTTCCAGACATGAAGATGAACGGAAGGGAACTGTAAATCCCCATCTCCTTTACCGTGAAGTGACGCTCCACCACTAGGTATCCAGGTAGCCAGGTCGTATACAAAAACCACGCGTAATCAAACGCGAAGAAACCCAGGAAAATACCCAAGACGCTCTTTTGTTTGATCAGCACCAGTGCCTCAAGGAATGAGAGGCTTTTTGTCGGCGTCTTCTTGGAATCGCTACGAGGTTCCAGCGCTGAGACCCTTTCCCATTTTCCTAACAGTCGCAACCATGGCAGGATCCACACGAAGGAGATCATCCCGCCAATTAGAAAAAACCATTTCCAACCGTATCGCGTTAAGAAATAACTGGCCAGAAATCCGATCACGGCCTGTCCCAACCTTGCGCCGGTCAAGTAGCCGGCCGTCACCGTTCCTCGCTCTCTGTCTCTGAACCAGTTGGCTACAGCCCGAGCACTCGCAGGCAGTGTCACAGCTTGACCGATGCCGAGTAGCATGCGAATCGCGATCAGAGCTGCGAGAGTTTTTGCAAAGGCCATCAAAATAAAGGCCAAGGTCCACACCGCGAATCCAGCGGCGTAAGCTCTTCTCACTCCGATTCGATCGACTAACCAGCCTGCGGGAAGTTGCATCAATGCATAGGTCCAGAAAAAGGCAGAGAGAAGTACTCCCATGGCGCTGGGAGAAAGGCGGAGATCTTTCATTACGACCGGAGCAGCGACTGAGAGGGCTCCGCGATGAGCGTAGCAAACAGTCATTCCCGCAACTAGCAGCAGCATGAGCAGCCATCGCTGAGGGGATTCCCGTAACTCCTGCAGCGCGATCGACGGCGCGCCAATGCTCGATTTCTGCGGCTGGCTGGTTATCAGTCTCACGACATCCTCGACCCCGGGTGGGAGTAAACCTCTGCTTGGAATGCGTCTTTCAATTTAACGAGAGGCGTCGAGCAAACCCAAAGCAAATACAGCTTCAGTTCTTCAAAAGATTGAGACGAGCAAGGATTCCCCGCAACTCTTCTCGCTCGGACTCTGCAAGAGTGCTAATCGGTGGACGCGCCGGTCCGGCGTTCATTCCGCAAAGATTCATCGCTTCTTTGATCACCAGAGTCATATAACCGGGCCGCTTGGCTCGAAGATCGAAGATCGGTATTACTTCGTCCTCAACCAGACGCGATGCCGCCTGAAAATTCCTTACTGTCAACAATTCCAGAAGTTTCTTGGACGTGTTGGGCATGAAGTTAACGATCCCACTGGTGAAAACATCTACACCAAGGGCGAAGTAACTGGGTGCCAGGATTTCACCGACTCCACACATGGGCTTGATGCTGTCACGCGCAACCTTCCATTGCCTCACGAACTGTTTCATATCGCCATGTTCGTCTTTCATCCCGACAATGTTGGGCATCCCCGCGAGCCGCCGGAGAAGATTCAGACTGAAGTTGAAGGATGGTGTCTGGAAAAGCACAACTCCCAGCGGGGTGGCCGAAACAA
>WNGI01005416.1_pt1 | contig 11496 bp, 10 predicted proteins | sample 5400621 | NCBI WGS metagenome assembly WNGI01 (sample SAMN13153374, study PRJNA577476) | soil metagenome | isolation source: 20 cm soil or saprolite under Garry oak tree replicate 1 | place: USA:California | collected 2016-06-15
CGCTCGAGGCGGTCAAGTTCATATACGGTTCCGCGACTTCGGCAGTTCCTCGCCCGGCTGGGCCGGGGCGGGTCCTGTCCCGGCGACGCGGGCTCTCTCGCTTGCGCACCCTTCCCGCTCCCGCAGCTCGCTGCGCTCGCTGCGAGCGGGCCCCTGGGGCACCCGCGCATCGCGAGAGAGCCCGCATCGCCGTGCCACCCGCCCCAGTCCGGCGTTATTTGCCCAGCGCGGCCCTCATGACTTGACCGCCAAGCGGTGCTGCTGTGACTCCACCCTCAGGAGCGTTCTCAACGATGACGGCAACCACCACGGTGGGATTTTGGGCTGGAGCAAAGCCGACGAACCAGCCATGGGGGGCCCCGCCAGGGCGGTTCTCCGCCGTGCCGGTCTTTCCGGCCACCTCGACCCCGGGGATCTTCGCCCCGAAGGCGAACGCACCTGGTCCCGCGACCGCCCCGACGAGCATCGTCGTCAAGGTCTTGGCCGTGCCGGGCGAGATCACCTGCCCCTGTGCACCGGGCGCGATCGTTCGCACCACGTGGCCCTCGGAGTCGCGCACCTCGGTCGCGTAGTGCGGCGTCGGCATCACTCCGGCGTTGCCGATCGCCGCGTAGATCAGCGCCATCTGGAGGGGCGAAACGAGGAGCTCGCCCTGCCCGTATGAGGTGTCGGCCACCAGGGTCGGCCGATCGAGGACTCCGGACTCCGAAAGCTGGCCCTTCGCCGCCGGCAGGTCGAGCTTCGGAGTTGCGCCGACGCCGAACCGCTTGGCATAGTCCGCGAGCTTCGCGCCGCCGATCTGGAGGCCGACCTGAGCGAAGTAGATGTTCTCGGAGAGACGGAAGCCGTCGGACATGTCGAAGAGTCCGTGGGCGCGCGCGGCGGATCGCACGTAGTAATCGCCCCAGGACTTGTCTGGCTGGTAGGGGTCATCGACGCGGAGCTTCTTGGTCGGATCGAACCCCGACTCCAGAGCCGCCGCCCCGGTGACGACCTTGAAGGTCGAGCCGGGCGGGTACAGGCCTTGAGCCGCACGGTTGAGGAGCGGGTGCTCGGGCTCGTTGTTCCGCTGATCCATCGCGGTCTGCTGGCGCTGCGGATCGACCACCTGGTTCGGGTCGTACGTCGGAACGCTCACCGACGCCAGGATCGCGCCGGTGCGTGGGTCGAGCGCGACGATGGCTCCACGCCGTCCGCCCAGAGCATCGACCGCCGCCGTCTGGATCTTCTCGTCGATCCCGAGCACCACCGAACCCACGGCCTGTCGCTCGCCCAGGTAACGCGTGCGCCAGATCGAGATGGGGTCGGCTCGATCCTGACCGATGAGGGACTCGGCATATGCCGCCTCGACACCCGACAGTCCGAACTGGAGCGAGGCGTAGCCCACGACCTGCGCGAGGCTCTGATCCTTGTACGAACGCACGAAGCCGTTCGCGCCCTTCTCGCTCGTCGCGAGGGGAGCACCGCTTCGATCGAGGATCGCGCCGCGAGGACGGTCGCGCGACGCGGCGATCAGACGCGGATTGAACGGGTCGCTCGCGAGCTGGTCCGACGCGAGGACCGTCCAGTAGGTAACCCCGACCGACGCCACGAGGAACGCGACGGCCAGGGCGAGCGTGAGCGAGCGGATGTTCGCCGCGATCGGTACCGTCACGGTCCACCGCGCATACGGTTCGAGACTTCGCTCACGCGCAGGAGGAGCGCGACGAGCATCCAGTTCGTCACGAGCGACGAGCCACCGTAGGCGACGAACGGAAGCGTGATGCCGGTAAGCGGGATAAGCCTCGCGTTGCCGCCAACGATGACAAGGGTCTGCAGGGCGATGATGAAGGAGAGGCCCGCGGCCAGAAGCTGCAGGAACGGCGTGGGCGCGCGAAGCGCGATCAGCATCCCGCGATAGAGGAAGAGGAGGTAGAAGGCGAGGAGCGCGATGGCGCCGGCGAGGCCGGTCTCCTCCGCGAACGCGTCGAATACGAAGTCGCTCCACACGACCGGGATCCGATCCGGCATGCCGTTTCCGAGCCCGGCTCCGAACAATCCTCCGTTGGCGAGCGCGTAGAGGCCCTGCACGAGCTGGTAGCCGGTGCCGAAGCGGAGCTCGTCGTCAAATGGCCGAAGCCAGGTGTCGACCCGCGCCTGGACGTGGCCGAAGAGCTGATACGCGACGAAACCGCCGACGAGCAGCAGCGCAAGACCGAGGAGCGCATAAAACGCCTCGCCGGTCGCGAGGAACAGCATCGCCAGGAAGATCCCGAAGAAAAGTACGGTCGCGCCAATGTCCTTTTCGAAGACCATGACGAGCATCGCGATCCCCCACATCGCGACGATGGGCACGAGGTACGGGATCGGCGGGACCGGGAACGGGCCGAGGCGCCGCTGCGAGTGCGAGAGCACCTCGCGGTACTCCTCGAGGTACGCCGCGAAGAACACGACCATCAGCAGCTTGACCGCCTCCCATGGCTCGATGGATCCCGGACCCACCTTGATCCAGATCCGCGCCCCGTTGATCTCGCGGCCGATGACCGGGAAGAGCGGCGCGACGAGAAGGAGGACTCCGAGGAAGGCCCAGGTCCACTTGAACCGCGCGAGCGCAGTGAGGTCGCGGGGGATCAGGATCGTCGCCGCGAACGCGCCGCCGGCGATGATCGTCCAAGAGAGCTGCTGCAGCAGCAGGTCCGACGCGAGCCGCTGCACCAGGACCAGCCCGATGGCCGTGAGACCGGCGGCGATAGGCATCAGCAGCTGATCGCCGCGGAAGCGCCGTGCGATGAGGAACACGTGCAGGGACAGCACCAGAAGGATGAACACCGATGGCACGAGGATCGCAGCGACCGCGAATGTCGACGTCTCCGCCGCCACGACCGCGATGAAACCAAGGACCGCGAGCAACGCCACCCAGACCAGGAGTGAGAGCTCGGTGAAGCGCGCGCGTCCGATGGGGACGGCGACCTGAGCCTGTCTCATTGCTCGAGCCGGAGCGCGACGCGTCCGATGCCGAGCTCATCCCCGTACTGGAGACGCTCGCGCGAGCGCACGGTCGCGCCGTTCACGAGCGTGCCGTTCGTGCTGCCGGCGTCCTCAACCCACCACTCGCCGTCGGCGAACTCCACCAACGCATGCCGCGCCGACGCCGCCTCGTCATTGACGACCACGTCGTTCCCGGCATCCCGGCCGATCGCGTTCACCGCGCGGAGCGGGAGCCGATCGCCCACGCGCGGCGCGCCGCGAACGCTTTTTTGTACGACCAGGAAGGCGATGCCCAGGGGACGCGCCGCGAGCTGCGTCTCGCTGGCGAGCGAGCGCTGGAGCGCCCCGAAGGCGCGGATCAGGAAGAGGTACAGCACCACCATGAAGGCGATGCGCACGCCCCAAAGCAGGACCGCGAAAGTGATTTCCACGGCCGCTATTCGGAGGCGCGGAAGAGGAGCTCGACGCCGCCGATCGAGAGACGGTCGCCGTCGGAGAGGACCATCTCAGCGACGCGCCGGCCGTTGACGTACGTGCCGTTGGTGCTCTGCAGGTCGTAGAGCGTGTAGCGGCCGAGACGCAAGCGGATCTCGGAGTGCTTGCGGGAGACGCGGCGATCGTCGAGGACGAGGTCGTTCTGCGGATCGCGGCCGATCGCGAGCGGCTCGGGGCCGAGCCCGATCTCGCGGCGATCCTCGCCCTCGCGCACGGCAAGCGATGCCTTCGGCGCCCGCGGGCGCTCGCGGAGGAGCTTCTCGCGATCGAGCACCATCGTGTGGCCCGCCTCAACGGCGCCGAGCGTCTTCGCGTCCGGAGCGACCTCCTCACCCGAGGCGTCGACCAGCGCGCACGAAACACGCAGGTCGCCAGGCGGCAGGGCTTCGTCCCGCTCGATCTCGACGGTCGGGAATGCGAGGAGCGTGTAGTTCCGGTCGCGCGCGGCGCCAAGAATGGCCTCGGACAGGTCCTGCTCGAGGCTTCGGCGGTACTGCTCGAACTGCGCGAAGTCGGACGGCGAAAGCGACACGACGTATGAGTTCGGCACGAAGGTCTTGCTCAGGGAGATGGTCTGGTGCGACTCCATCGCGCGGATGACGCGCTTGCCGATCTGGACCGGCTGCAGCTTCGCGCCGAAGAGCCGCGCGCTCCAGCCTTCGATGAATCGACTCGCGAACGCCTCAAGCCGTTCCACGCGTCTTCACGACCTCCGCGCCGATGAGAATGATGACCGCTGTGAGGTAGATCCAGGTGAGAAGTCCCGCGGCAAAGGCGAGCGGCCCATAGGCCGCGAATAGGCCGACCGCCCTGGTGAAGTAGCCGAATGCCAGCTTGGCGACCTCCCACAGCAGGGCGGACACCAGGGCGGCCGCCGCGGCCACGCGACCGCTCACTCGCCGTCGCGGCAGCGCACGGTACACCAGAAAGAAGAAGACGTACCCGAAGAAGAGTCCGGCGAGCGGTGAGAGGAACGGAAGGACGAGGGATACCGCGCCTCCGAACCCGGCTTGGACCAGCGCGCCCGAGAGCGCCGCGACGCCGTATGAGAGGCCGAACGACGTAATGGCCAGGGCGGCGAGCGCCGCGAGGAACCCCGCGCCCTCGAGGTGTCCTCGAAGGAAAGTGCGCCGCCCTTCACGGCCGAGGACGACGGCAAGGGCGAGCTCCAGCGAGTTGCGGACCGCGGTGGCGGAGAGCAGCGTTCCGACGATCCCAAAGCCAAGCGAGACCGCGCGGCCCTGCACGAGCTCGCGCGCGATCCGGGTCTCCTGCGCGGTCGCCGACGGATAGATCTCGCGGATGATCTGCCCGATCTCGCGCTCGGCCCTGTCCGGCCCGTAGATGAACCCGAGCGCGCCGACCAGGAGCGCGAGCAGCGGGATGAGCCCGAAGAAGATCTGGTACGCGATGGCGCCCGCCAGGAAGGGACACTCGTCGGCGAAGAAGCTCTCCAGAACGGCGCGGAGGCGCGTGACGAACCTTCTTAGGATGACGCCTCGCTCTTGGGGGCCGGCTTGTCAGCGCTCTTGCCCTCCGATTTCGTTTCGCTCTTGGTCTCGGCCTTCGTGTCGGGTTTGGTCTCGCTCTTCTCGGTCTTCTCGGTCTTCTCGGCTGGGCGGCTGTCCGTCTTGTACCAGCCCGATCCCTTGAAGACGATCGCGGGAGATCCGATCAGGCGGCGCGGCTTCTTCCCGCATTTGGGGCACTTCTCGAGCGGCTGGTCCTTGAAGGACTGGACCGCCGAGAACGCGTGCCCGCAGTGATCGCAGCGGTAGTCATAGATGGGCACTCCTGCACGTATCATCGCAGCCGGTGGCGGCCGAGGTCATTCCCGCGAACGTCCGCGCGTCGTCACGCCGTCGTCTTCCGGTCGAAGCGATTCAGGCCTGGCTCTTCCTGCTTCCGGCCGTCGTCATCCTCGGTGTCTTCCAGATCTTCCCCGCGATCGCCGCCTTCTACATGTCGCTCTTCAAGTGGGATGTCGTGCAGGGCGCGTTCCGCGGCCTCGGAAATTACGCCGACTGGCTGTACGACAGTCCGATCCGCAGTCCCGACTTCTGGCGATCACTCTCCACCACGCTCACATACGTCATCTTCACCGTCCCGCTGGAGATCGCGCTTGCTCTGGTGATCGCGTATCTCCTTTACCAGAAGATGCGCGGCCGCGGCATCTACCGGACCGTCTACTACCTCCCGTACGTCACATCGTTCGTCGCCGCTGCCGCGGTGTTCTTCTGGGTGTTCCATCCCCAGTACGGGTTGGTCAACGATGTCCTCGGGCTCGTGGGAATAGGACCGCAGCGCTGGCTCGACGAGCCAGGCGGCATCTTCGAGATCGCCGCGTCCGCCTTCGGCGTGACCCTCCCGAGCTGGCTCGCCGGGCCGAGCCTCGCGCTCGTCGTCGTCTCGCTCGTCACGATCTGGCATTACCTCGGCTACCAGATCGTCATCTTCCTGGCAGGTCTCTCAAACATCTCGCCGGAGTACTACGAGGCCGCACGCCTCGACGGCGCGAACGAGCGCCAGATCTTCACCAAGATCACCTTGCCGCTTCTTTCGCCGACCACGTTCTTCGTTTTCACGGTGGCTTCGATCGGCGTCCTCAAGTCGTTCGACTCCGTCTACGTCCTCACGAACGGCTTCGGCGGCCCGCTCGACACGACGCGGACCGTGACGCTGCTCGTTTTCAAGACCGCGTTCCAGCAGGCGCAGTTCGGACTCGGCGCGGCCGTCGCCTTCATCCTCACGCTGATCATCCTGCTGTTCACCCTGATCCAGTTCCGCATCCTCGGGCGGCGGGTGAATTATGGCTAGAGCCATTCCGCTGGAGCGAGGCTTCCCGCGGTTCACCACGCGGCCGCAGGTCGGGACGATCGCGAAGCATCTCGTCCTCATCCTGGTCGCTGGGATCGTGGCCTATCCCTTCTATTTCATGGTCACGAGCTCGTTCAAGGACATCCTCGAGGCGACGAGAACGCCCCCGACGATATTTCCGAGCGAGCTACATCCCGAGAACTACACCGACGCGTGGTCGAAAGCGCCATGGGGCCGGTACTTCATCAACACGATCTTCGTGTCGGTCGCGGTGACCGTCCTCGAGCTGATCACCGCATGCCTCGCCGCATACGCCTTCGCGCGGATGCGCTTCCGAGGCAAGAACGTGCTCTTCACGATCTTCCTGGCCACGCTGATGATCCCCGGCGAGGCGACGCTCATCCCCCGCTACGTTCTGATGAGCCCGAGCAGGGTGGCGTGCGCCGGCCTTCCGTGCCTCGGTTGGTTCGACACCTACCAAGTGCAGATCGTGCCTTTCATCGCGAGCGCCTTCTCCATCTTCCTGATGCGGCAATTCTTCCTTGCGATCCCGAACGAGCTCTCGGACGCCGCGAGGCTCGATGGCGCGGGTCACCTGCGGTTCCTCTGGAGCATCGTCCTGCCGCTTTCGATCCCGGCCCTGATCACGGCCGGCCTGATCACCTTCCTGGGCTCGTGGAACGCCTTCCAGTGGCCCCTCATCGTCACGTCGAAGCCCGACTTCAGGCCCGTCCAGGTCGGCCTTTCGGCGTTCCGCCAGGAAGCAGGGTCGAGCTACCATTTGCTCATGGCGGCGTCCACGTTCGTGGTCGCTCCCATCGTGCTTCTCTTCCTGGTGGCCCAGCGCTACCTCGTGCAGGGCATCGCACGGACGGGCATCCGGGGTTGAGGCAGGCGCGTAGTACGGGATGTCGGGGGCCGGGGGGCAAAGCCCCCCGACCGTGGAGGGAAGGCCATGCGAATGAAGGCGGCGATCCTCGCGACGCTGATGCTGGTCACCGCGGCGTGCAGCGCCGCGGCTCCGGCGCCCCAGCAGTCGACCGAGGCGGACATCACGCTCTCGGGCCCGGTGTCCATCACGCTCTGGCACGCGCTCAGCGGACCGCAGCAGGTGGCGCTCGACGCGATGGTCAAGAAATTCAATGACACCAACGGCAAGGGCATCACCGTCAGCGCGCTGAACCAGGGGAACTACACCCAGCTCTATCAGAAGACGCTCGGCGCGATCCAGGCCGGCGCATTGCCGGAGCTGGCGCACGCTTACGAGAGCTTCGTCGCCGACTACATGAAGGCCGACGTGGTCGTTGACCTCGGTGCGTATAAGGACAGCACGAAGAACGGCCTGACGAAGGCGAGCCAGGACGACATCTACAAGGGCTACTACGACACCAACACGTTCCCGCAGTACGGGAACAAGCTCCTGTCCTGGCCGTTCACCAAGTCTCTTGCGGTCATGTACGTGAACAACGACGTGCTCAAGGAGATCGGAAAGCCGATCCCGAAGACCTGGGATGAGTTTGAGGCCACCTCGGTCGCCGCCACGAAGAAGGACTCCTCTGGCAAGGTGACCCGCTACGGCTTCGCGTTCAACACCGACGCCTCATATTTCAACGCGCAGGTCTACTCGCGCGGCGGCAGCCTGATGGCCGCGGACAACAAGACCGTCGCCTGGAGCGGCAAGGAAGGCCTCGCCGTCCTCCAGATGTACGACCGGATGAACAAGAACGCGTCGGGGTACAGCCCCAAGGGCTTTGACTTCCAGAACGACCTTGCCGCGGGCAAGCTCGCGTTCTTCCTCTCGTCGACATCGACGGTTCCGTTCATGAAGGATCTTGCCGACAAGGCGCCCTTCAGCTGGAGCATCGCGAATCTTCCGCAGGCCACCGCTGACGCGGCGAAGCAGAAGACCGTGCAGTTCGGCGCGAACGTCGCGGTCTTCAAGAGCACGCCCGAGAAGCAGCTCGCGTCGTGGCTCTTCATCAAATGGATGAGCGACACCGACCAGTCGGCGCAATTCGCGTCGACCTCGTACTACATGCCCGTGCGCAAGACGGCGGCCGACTCGCAGGTCCTCAAGGACTACTGGGCGAAGGTCCCGCAGGGCAAGCAGGGCTTCGACCTCATCCAGTACAGCTCCCCTGAGCCGAACGTCCGCGGACAGCAGGACATCCGCGACGTGATCTTCAACATGATCACCGAAGTGATCACCGGAAAGTCCACGCCTGACGCCGCGATGAACACGGCCGGGACGAAAGCCAACCAGATCCTCAAAGACGCTCAATAACTCGCACGACGCGTAACTGACGAAGCGCCGGGGCTGAGTGCTCCGGCGCTTCGTTATTGCTCACCCGACGCCGGGTCCTGCCCCGGGGTCGCGCGCTCGCCTACCGGTCCGCTCCCCACCACTTGGAACCAGCCGCGTGTGACGCGGCCGGTCAACGGCTCGCGCGCAACCCGCTCCCCCGTGCCACCCGGCGGCCTCCGAACTCTCTCAGCCAGCAACTCCGCGCTTCACCAGTTCACGTCGGCTCGTAGCCCGTGTGAGTTACTCGGTGGGGAGGGCCGACGACTTCGATCCCGTAGCGCTCAGCAACGGGACCGAGAACATCGGGCCCTGGCATGGCCAGGCCAGCGGGAGGCTTGTCCGACGTCGCGGGTTCGCCAAGCTCCATGGCGAAGCGTTCGAAACCCGCGGGCGAGGCGAACACCAGAACTCGTGTCGGCTCGACATCGACCGTGAAGGTGTGGGCGATGCCGCTGGGCGCGAACACGAAGCAACCCGCTCCCGCCTCAAGCACCGTGTCTCCTACGTAGAAGGTCATGTGGCCGTCGACGATGTACCAGGCCTCATCTTCCTTGTGATGGATGTGGAGAGGGGGCTCGGTGGTGCGGAAGGCGAGCGCCTCCACGAGCGCGAACCGGCCCCCGGCGTCAGCCTCCGTCACCTTCGCGGTGAAGCGGCCGCCAAGAGACCAGACCGACTGCCCCTCGCCCCTCCTCAGTAGGAAGGGCGTCCGCGCGCTCGATGGCCCTGAGCTACGCCCGCTCATCTTTGCTCCGATCAGCTCCTGCGCCTCAGCTCAGCTTCGAGGAGCTTCAAGCGCTCTTCGCGCTCCTTGAGTTTGGCTCTTTCCTTCGCGACGACGTCTGCGGGCGCCTTCTCGGCAAAGCCTGGTTTCGCAAGCAGCTCCCGCGAGCGCTCGAGCATCCGCTGAGCCTCCTCGAGCTCTCGCCCGAGGCGGGATCGCTCGTCCGCCGCATCGCGCTCGACGACAAGACGGATTTCGATCGCGCGCACCACGGCCGCGGTGCCTTCCCCTTTGCCGAGCGTCACGTCGCTATGCGTCAGTTCGCCGATCTGCGGGAGCAGCTCGCGCACGGCTGCCGTCTCGCCCGCCAGCGACACTCTCGCGCGGGCGGATGGATCGAGCGCGGCGTCCTGACGCATGTTGCGGATCGTCCGCACCACGTCGACGAACGCCGCGAAGCGCTCCTCAAGAGCGAGGTCCCGCGTTCCCGCCTCGGGCCATCGCGAAATGACGAGGGACGGCGTCTTGTCGGACCTATCCGCGCGACTCCAGAGCTGCAGGGCGATCGTTTCCGTGATGAACGGCATGGACGGGTGCAGCAGCCGCATCACGCGGTCGAGCACGTACGCGAGCGTGCGCACAGCCTCGATCGCCTCGGCGCCCCGGAGCGATGGCTTCGCGAGCTCCAGATAGAAATCCGCGAGCTCGCTCCAGATGAAGCTTTCGAGCGCGACGAGGTATTCGCCAAACAGATAGCCGTCGATCAGGCGGGTCGCCTCGGCGACCGCCGCGTCCGTGCGCGACAGGATCCACCGTCCGGCCTGACTCTTCGGATCGGGCCGCCGGTCGGCGGTGTGCCCCTTGAACGCCTCCGGATGCTCGTCGATCGCCTTCAGAACGAAGCGGCTGATGTTCCATAGCTTGTTTCCGAAGTTCCGTGCGTGGTCGAGCTTGTTCTGGGAAAGCTGCGAATCGGCGCCGGCTGCGATGCCGTGGACGAGTGCGTAGCGAAGGGCATCGGCGCCGTACTCTTCGATGAAGTCAACCGGGCTCACCACGTTGCCCAGCGACTTGCTCATCTTCACAGTTCCCACACGGACGAGACCATGCAAGTACACGGTGTCGAACGGGATCTCGCCCATGTGCTCGAGGCCGAGCATGATCATCCGCGCGACCCAGAAGAAGAGGATGTCGTAGCCCGTCTCGAGCACCGATCCCGGGTAGTAACGGCTTAGGTCCCCCGTCTCGTCCGGCCACCCCAGAGTGCTGAAGGGCCAGAGCCCGGACGAGAACCACGTGTCGAGCACGTCGGGGTCCTGATAGATGTCGTCGCTGCGACACCGCGTGCAACGCGTCGGATCCGGCGCATCTTCATCCGGGACGATCACGTTGTCGCAATCGCGGCAGTACCACACCGGGATGGAGTGCCCCCACCAGATCTGGCGCGACACCGGCCAGTCGCGGATGTTCTCCATCCAATTGAAGTAGACCTTCTCCTGGAACTTCGGGACGATGGTGATGCGGCCGTCGCGGACCGCGGCGATCGCCGGCGGCGCGAGCCGGTCCATGCGCACCCACCACTGTTTCATGACCAGCGGCTCATCCACGGTCAGACAACGGTCGTGGACCGCGACCGCGTGGGTGATCGACTCCTCCTTGTCGAGAAGACCCTTTTTGCGGAGGAGTTCCACCATTTGCCGGCGGGCGGTGTCGCGATCGGGGCCGGCGAGCGGACCGGCGGCCGGAGTCATCATGCCGCGCTTGTCGATCACCGACAGCACCGGTAGGCCGTGACGCTGACCGATCTCGAAGTCGGTCTGATCGTGGCCCGGAGTGATCTTGAGGGCACCGGTGCCGAATGCGGGATCGACCGCCGCGTCGGCAATGATCTTCACCCTTCGTTCGGCGCCCGGGACGAGCACCTCCTTCCCCACGAGAGGCTTCCAGCGCTCATCGTCCGGATGTACGGCGACCGCGACGTCGGCCACGATCGTCTCAGGCCGGGTCGTCGCCACGATCACATCGCGCGTGCCTGGAGGGATCTGGTCGGCCCAGGGATAGCGAACGTAGTAGAGCGAGTCCGTCCGCTCGATGTGCTTTACCTCGAGATCCGAATACGTCGTCTGGTCTTTGAGGCACCAGTGCACGATCCGATCGGCTCGGTAAAGATGCCCCTTCTTGTGCAGGC
>WNGI01030263.1_pt1 | contig 11496 bp, 10 predicted proteins | sample 5400621 | NCBI WGS metagenome assembly WNGI01 (sample SAMN13153374, study PRJNA577476) | soil metagenome | isolation source: 20 cm soil or saprolite under Garry oak tree replicate 1 | place: USA:California | collected 2016-06-15
CACCGGCCCCCACGTGCACTTCGCGGTGCTGCGAAGCGGCGAGCCGGTGGACCCACTGTCGCTCATCGGCCGGTAGCGGCCGGTCGGCTCAGCTCGAGCACGCCGAGCGCGAGCGCGGCGGCCGATGAGAGCTGCGCGATATCGCCCGCACGCAGCCGTCCGGCGATCTCGGCGAGTGGCACGAGGACCGTCTCCATCTCCTCGAGGTCACCGGACGCGGGCTCGGCGACGCGCCGTGCGCCGCGACCCAGGAAGACGTGCTCCGTGGCGACACCGTAGTTGCCATCGACCACGAATCGTCCGAGCGCGGACCATTCGCTCGCTTCGTATCCGGTCTCCTCGCGCAGCTCGCGCCTCGCCGCGGCGAGGCGGTCCTCACCGCCCTCGATGTAGCCCGCGGGCACGGCGAGCGAGATCGCGCGCGGTCCGTGCTTGTACGAGCGGATCAGGACGAGGTCGTCCCGTTCGGTCACCGCGACGATCGCGACGAAGTCGCGCGTTCGTACCGACAGGAACCCGTCGATCTCCCGTCCGTCAGGAAGGGCGACGCGCTCCTCGGCGACCTCCATCCAGGGTGGCCGTGACAGAAGCGTCCGGCGAGCAAGCGTGCGCCACGGTCGCATCAGCGAAGGGCGTACTTCTCGAGTTTCTTTCGGTCGAGTGACAGCCCGAGCCCGGGCCGTTCGGGAAGCGCGAGCTCGCCGTTTACCGGTTGTGGAAGGGGCGTCGTGAAGATCTCGGCGAGCGGGTTGGCGATCCACATCCACTCCAGGCGCGCCAGCGACGGGGTGGCGGCCGCGAGATGTAACGACGCGAGCTGCGCGACGCCACACGAAAAACCGGTGTGCGGCGCGACCTTCACGTTATGGGTTTGAGCGAGGGCGCCGAGGCGCATCGCGGCGGTGAAGCCACCGATCCGCGCGATCTCCGGCTGGACGTAATCGAGGGCCCGTCGCTTGAGGAGCTCGCGGAAACCGAAGAGCCCGAACTCGGATTCGCCCGCGGCCACGGGGATGGGCTGCGAGCGCCGGACGAGCTCGTAGCCGTCGATGTCATCGGGAAAGACCGGCTCCTCGATGAACCAAAGGTCGAACTTCGCGACTCGGTGACACACGCGCACCGCGGTCGCCGCGTCGTAGGCGGAGTTCACGTCCGCGCCCATCGCGATCTCCGGGCCGATCGCCTCCCGGATCACGCGACAGACCTCGACGTCGGCGTTCGGTCCGCCCCACTCGGCCGATCTCCCGAGCTGGATCTTGATCGCGTGATGCCCACGCGCGACGGCGGCCCTCGCTTCCTCCGCCATCGCGCGTGGCTCGGCCGTGTACACCTTCGAGCCGTACACCGGGACGCGCTCGCGCGCCGCGCCGCCGAGCGCCTTGTAGAGCGGAACGCGCTGCGCCTGCGCGACGATGTCCCAGAGGGCCTGGTCGATGCCGCTCATGCCCTCCTGGACGAAGCCGCGGTAATGGCCCCAGGGACGGAGCGTCGCGAACATCGCGTCGTGGAGACCCTGGACGTCGCGCGCGTCCTTGCCCTCGATGACCGGCCAGAGGAGGTCGCGCACCACGGTCTCGACGACGCGCGGCGCGCGCCGCGCGATGCACTCGCCGACCCCGGTGATGCCGTCGTCGGTCGTGATCTCGACGAGGGTCGCGGTGAAGGTGTCGTACGCGCCTGCGCCGAAATGGATCGTCTTCTCGGCCTTGGCCGAGAGCACCCAGGTATCGAGCTTGACGATCTTCAGGCTTGCTTACCCCCAGAGAGGGCGACAGGCTAGCCGAGTTGGCCCACCATGTCCGCGATATGACCGCGGATCAGCGGGCGCGCTCCTCGTACGAGCGCCGCGTCCGAGTGGCATCGGAGATCGCGAGCTGGGGTATCGGTGCGGCCCTCCTCGGGACGGCGGCGCTGCCCACGACCGATCCGGCGTCGCGGATCGGCCTGCTCGCGAGCTCGGCGCTCCTCTTTCTCTTCGCGACCCTCTGGTTCCACGTGTTCCCGGACAACTGGCTGGGACACAGCCGGTTCGCGGTCGGCACCGCCACGACGCAGATCATCGCGGCGATCCTCCTCGTCCTGACCGGCGGCATCGACTCCCGGTACTTCCCGTTCTACGTGCTGCCGGTCCTCGCGACGGTCTTCGGGATGCGGATCTCGGGAACGCTCTTCACCGGCACGATCGCCGTCGTCGGCTTCATCGCGACGATGGCCGGGGAGATCTTCCTCGCTCGCGAGCCGGCGATGCTCGATCTCGGCGTCATCCGCTTCTTCGCGCTCGTCTCCGTCATCGCGATCGCCGCGCTCATCTCGCGTACGACTCAGGAGACGCGCTCGCTGCTGCGGCAGCGGACCGACGAGCTCGCGGAACAGAACGTCGAGCTGGAGGTCGCTCGCAACACCGCGCTCGCGCTCGCGCGCGTGCGCGAGCTTCACGAGCTCGTCCGGGTGGTCTACGAGGCGGCGAAGAACTCGCTCGCCATCGACCGTCTCTATCTCTTCGCGTCGCAGCCCGACTTCTCCGACGGCTACACGATCGGGCCGACCGGGACGATGGAGGAATTCCACGCCGATCCGGCCCTCCCCGAGGACGCGCCGCGCCGGCGCGCGGTCCGCGAAAAGCGGACCGTCGCGGTGAACGACGCGCGTGATGAAGGCGGAGGCGTCCGCGTCCCCACGCACCATCATTTCGCGGCAGGCCTGTTCGTTCCGCTCATCCAACGGAGCGAGGTGATCGGGTTGATGGCCGTCTCGAGCCACGAGGCGCGTCAGTGGACGGCTCACGAGATCGCGGCGGATGAAAGTCCTCGAGAGCATGGACAACCTCGTGGACTCGCTCGGCCTCGCGACCGATGAGCCATCGCTCGCGCAGACCGCCGCCCGGAGCATCCAGCAGGGCTTCCACCTGCCGGCGGCGACCGTTCTCTTCACCGACCCGTCCGTCGCGATCCTCGAGCCGGTCGGAACGGCGGGCAAGGCCACGGCCCATCCGGTGGTGAACGGACCCACGAGCTGCCCGGCGATCCGGAGCGGGCGCTTCTTCGAGGTGAAATCGGCGGAGGACCCGGTGGTGTGCCCGTTCATGCCGTTCCGTTCGCACTACTCCTGCCTGCCGCTCGTGGCCGGCGGCGATTCCGTCGGCGCGCTCTTTTTGGAGCCCGACGAGGAATCGCTCCTCGACATCGCGGTCCTGCGCGCGGCCGCCGACCGCGTGGCTCTCAGCCTCGCCACGCGGCGCGTGCTCGAGACCGCGCAGCGCCAGGCGACGACGGACGGTCTCACCGGGCTCCACAATCGGCACTTCCTCGCCGAGCAGATCCGGCTGATGCACTCGCTCGCGGCGCGCCATGGCCAGCCGTACAGCGTCGTCGCGATCGACGTCGACGGCCTGAAGAGGGTGAACGACACCTACGGCCACGAGCAGGGGGATCTCGCCCTCCGCGGCCTGGCGAACACGCTTCGCCGCACCGTGCGCTCCTCCGACGTCGGGGTCCGCACCGGCGGCGACGAGTTCCTCGTGCTCATGCCGCAATCGACCCTGGACGAAGCCCGGATCGCCGCCGAGCGGCTCCGCGAGGCGGTCGATGTGCAGGGCCGCTCGGACCCGCGGATCGCCATCACCGTCAGCGCGGGCGTCGCCAGCTGGCGGGCCGGGCGGAGCGCCGAGCAGGTCCTCGAGGCCGCAGATCTGATGCTCTACGCGGCCAAGCGAGCCGGAAAAGACCGGGTCATGGCCGAGGTTTCCCTCGCGGCGGCTGGAGGCGACACGGGCGCGACTTGACGCCTCTCGGGGCCTCTCGTAGAGTCTTAGCAGTCAAGCCTGGCGAGTGCTAATCCAGTTCTGACGCCCCGCGGCGGGCATCGCCGCGCCCGAAATCAACAAGGAGGGGAGAACCCAGTGGCAGTCGCAACCGCACCCCAACCCCAGCCCAAAGGGAAGCTCAAGCTCAGGCCCCTTGGCTCCCGCGTCGTGATCAAGGCCCTCGAGCGCGAGGAAGTCACGAAGAGCGGGATCGTCCTGCCGGACACCGCGAAGGAGAAGCCCCAGGAGGGCAAGGTCCTGGCCGTCGGTCCCGGCGACCGGCACCCGGACACAGGCGAACGCATCCCGGTGGAGCTCAAGGAGGGCGATCGCGTCCTCTTCCAGAAGTACGCGGGCACCGAATTCAAGCTCGACGACGAGGACCTTCTCATCTTGAGTGAGAAAGACGTCCTCGCGATCGTGCAGAACTAGCGGGAGAACCAGATGGCAAAACAGCTCGTCTTCACTGACGACGCACGCAAGAAGCTCAAGGCTGGCATCGACACGATGGCCAACGCCGTCAAGACAACGCTCGGGCCCAAGGGCCGAAACGTCGCCGTCGACAAGAAGTTCGGCTCCCCGACCGTCACGCACGACGGCGTCACCGTCGCGCGCGAGGTCGAGCTCGAGGACCCCTTTGAGAACATGGGCGCGCAGCTTCTCAAGGAAGCGGCCACCAAGACGAACGACATCGCCGGCGACGGCACGACCACCTCGGTCGTCCTCGCGCAGGCGATCGTCCACGAGGGCCTGCGGAACATCGCGGCAGGCGCCAACCCGATGCTCCTGAAGCGGGGCCTCGAAAAGGGCGTCGCGGCGGTCGTCGAGGAGATCAAGAAGCAGGCGACGCCGGTCAAGGGCAAGGAAGAGATCGCCCAGATCGCGACCATCTCCGCCGCCGACAAGCAGATCGGCGAGCTCATCGCCGAGGTCATGGAGAAGGTCGGGCGCGAAGGCGTCATCACCGTCGAGGAGTCCAAGGGGCTGCAGTTCGAGACCGAGTTCGTCGAAGGAATGCAGATCGACCGCGGGTACATCTCGGCGTACTTCGTGACCAACGCGGACCGCATGGAAGCGGTCATCGAGGATCCCTACATCCTCATCACCGACAAGAAGATCTCGGCGATCACGGACATCCTCCCTGTGCTCGAGAAGCTCGTGCAGGTTTCGAAGAACCTCGTGATCGTCGCCGAGGACATCGACGGCGAGGCGCTCGCGACGCTCGTCGTGAACAAGCTCCGCGGCACGCTGAACGTTCTCGGGGTGAAGGCACCCGGGTTCGGCGACCGCCGCAAGGCCATGCTCGAGGACATCGCGATCCTCACCGGCGGACAGGTCATCACCGAAGAGGCCGGCAAGAAGATCGACGCGACCACGGTCCAGGATCTCGGCCGCGCTCGCCGCGTGACGGCGAACAAGGACGAGACCACGTTCGTCGAGGGCCACGGCTCTCAGGACAAGATCATGGCGCGCGTGAAGCAGATCAAGGCGCAGATCGAGGAGACCACCAGCGACTTCGACAAGGAGAAGCTCCAGGAGCGTCTCGCGAAGCTCGCCGGCGGCGTCGCCGTCATCAAGGTCGGCGCGGCCACCGAGGTGGAGCTCAAAGAGAAGAAGCACCGCGTCGAGGACGCGCTCTCGGCGGCCCGCGCGGGCGTCGAGGAGGGGATGGTCCCGGGCGGCGAGATCACCCTTATCAACGCAATCAAGGCGCTCGACACCGTGAAGGCCGATGGCGACGAGAAGACCGGCGTGAACATCCTCCGCCGGGCGCTCGAGGAGCCGTTCCTCCAGCTCGTGCGCAACGCCGGCCAGGACGGATCCGTGGTCCTCGCGGACGTCCGCCGCAAGCAGATCGACACGAAGTCCCCGAGCTGGGGCTACGAGGTCATCAGCGGCCAGATCGTCGACCTGCCCAAGGCCGGGATCATCGACCCGGTCAAGGTCGTCCGATCGGCGGTCGAGAACGGCGCGTCCATCGCGGCGATGATCCTCACGACCGAGGCGCTCATCACCGACCTTCCCGAGAAGGAGAAGGCCCCCGCGATGCCTTCGGGCGGGATGGACTACTAGCCGCTCCGCTCACGTCGAAGCCGCGTCGAGGCCCGCTCTCCGGAGCGGGCCTCTCCTTTTACGGCACGGCCGGAGTCGGCGCCGTCGCGATGCGGGACTCCATGACCACCGGACCCGAGCGCGCACCCCAGGAGGAGTCCTCGAGCGTCACCGCGCAGCGGTCGAAGCCGGAGACCTCCATGGTGATCGGCACCGCTTGAAGGTCGCGACCATTCGGATGGAAGGAAGCGGCGCGCGCCCAGGTGCTGTCCGGGCTGACCAGCCACACCGTGAGCACCTTTCCCGACGCGACCGGCGGCAGGTCGTGGAAGAGCACGAACGGCGCATATCCGTCGGCACGCGGGTCGACGAGGGTGCCGCCCGCGCCGGCGAACGCGTCCTTGCCGGCCATGTACCACCAGCGACCTCCCTGCCGGAGACCCTCGAGCGTCGCGTAGAGGTCGTTGCGCTCGCTCGCGGCGGTGTCCAGGCGGCGGTACGCGTCGAGATCGACCGCACCCAGCACGAGGACCGCGGCCACCAGCGCAGCCAGGCCGACACGCGAGAAACGGACTCGGCCGAGCGACGAGGGCACCGGCGATGCCCGGCGGCCTACGGGACGGGACGGCATCGGGAAGCGTGCTCACGACCTCGGCGAGGGCCGCGGCCTCGGCGCGACACGAGGGGCATTCGCCGATGTGCGCCGCGACCCGCTCGGCATCGGTCTCGGTGAGCGCGCCGAGCGCGTAGGCGTCGAGATCGTCGATGACGTGCTCGTTCATCGCGTCCGCTCCAGGACCCGCCGCATCTTCTGAAGCCCGATGCGCATCCGGCCCTTCACGGTCCCGAGCGGCACGCCCATGAGCTCCGAAAGCTCGACGTGGGTGTAGCCACCGAAGTACGCGAGCTCGATCGTCCGTCGCTGCGCCGGAGGCAGGCCCTCGAGGGCGTCCCGGACGGTCTTGTGCTCGACGTTGCGCTCGGCGGAGACGGCCGTGTCCTCGTCGCCGGGCTGCAGCTCGGCCGCCTCGAGCGGGGCCGGTCGAAAGGTGGTCTTGCGGCGGAGGATGTCGACCGCCCGGTGGTGGACGATCGAGAGGAGCCAGGCCCGGGGGTTGCCACGTTCGCGGCGGTATCCGGTCGCGCCGCGCCAGGCCGAGAGAAACGCGTCCTGGACGACATCCTCGGCCGACTCGCTCTCGCCGAGGATGCGGTACGCGAGGGAGTACGCCAGACGCCCATATCGGTCGTACAGGGCGGCGAGCGCGCCAAGATCGCGCTCGGCGAGAGACCGGAGAAGTGCGTCGTCGGACGGCTGTGGGTCAGGCACCTTGCTGAATGTACGGTGGACGGACAGCCGCGGATGTCATGGTGGGGGAAAAGAAAGCGTCCCGAGCGACCTGCCTCCGTGCCCTACCGCAGCTTCGAAGCTCTGCGGCCTGGCCGTGGAGCCGATCCTCGATATCCTCTCGGACCGCCTTTGATGCTATCTCCGGTTGCGCTCCCGGGGACCGGTGCCCTTGATGGAATCTCGGACCCGTTCCCTTTAGCAGACCCCTCGGGACGAGAGGAAATCTACGGTCCGCCCAGTCGCCGAGCAACGGACTTATCCACCAAATCGAGACGCCGCCACGAAAATTTGTCCACGACTTCAGCGCGCTTTTCCACCATCCGTCAACACGCCGCCGCGATTCCTACGATGGAGGCGTGGCCGACCCGATCCTCGATCCGCTGAATTCCGAGCAGCGCGCCGCCGTAACCCACGGCGACGGGCCGCTGCTGATTCTCGCCGGCGCGGGTTCTGGAAAGACCCGCGTGCTGACGCATCGGATCGCCTATCTGATCCGCGATCTGGCCGTCCCGCCGAGCGCCATATTGGCCGTGACCTTCACGAACAAGGCCGCCCGCGAGATGCGCGAGCGCCTCGACCGCCTCGTCGGCAAGGAGCGGCTCGCCGAGCTGACGGTCGGCACGTTCCACGCGTTCTGCGCGCGACTCCTCCGCCGCGAAGGACCGCTCGTCGGGATCGAACGGTCGTTCGCGATCTACGACGAGGCCGACCAGCGGGCGGTGCTGCGCCAGGCGATGAGCGAGACGAACGCGAGCGAGAAGATCTTCGCTCCGGGCGCGGTCTCGAACGTCATCTCCGGCGCCAAGAACGAGCTTCGCGGCCCCGCTGACCTGGCGAGCAGCCCGAAGGGACAGCTCGACCGGATCGCGGCGATCGTGTGGAAGCGGTACGACGAGCTCCTTCGAGAGAACAACGCCGTCGACTTCGACGACCTCCTGCTCCTGGGCTGCCGTTTGTTCGAGACGTCCGACCGCGCGCTCGAGCGCTGGCAGGACCGCTACCAACACATCCTCGTGGACGAATACCAGGACACCAACCGTGCGCAATACGTGCTCCTCCGCTACCTCGCCGGGTACCGCCAGAACCTCGCCGTCGTCGGCGACGACGACCAATCGGTTTTCAGCTGGCGGGGCGCCGACGTGCGCAACATCCTCGACTTTGAACGCGATTACCCGAACGCGAGAGTGGTCAAGCTCGAGCAGAACTATCGGTCGACCCAGCGGATCCTCGACGCGGCGCACTCGGTCGTCCGCAACAACGCGGCGCGCAAAGAAAAGAAGCTCTGGACCGATCGTCAGGGTGGCCACGACCTCGTGGTGATGCAGGCCTACGACGAGTCGCACGAGGCCGAGCTCGTCGCACGCGAGATCGAGCGGCTGCAACGCGAGGGTGAGGCGCACGGAACGCGGGACGTCGCGATCCTCTACCGGACGAACGCGCAGTCCCGCGCGATCGAGGACACCTTCCGGGCGTTCGGCCTCGCCTACCAGATCGTCGGCGGCGTCTCCTTCTATCAGCGGCGGGAGGTGAAGGACACACTCGCGTACCTACGGCTCATCCGCAATCCGCAGGACGCGTTCGCGCTCGGACGCGTCGTGAACACGCCGCCTCGGGGCCTCGGCGACAAGAGCCGGGCCGCGCTTCTCGCCTTCGCGCGCGAGCGCGAGCTGAGCCTCGGCGATGCGCTTACTGAGGCCGGCCAGATCCCCAACATCCAGAAGCGCCAGCAGGAAGCGCTCATGGGCTTCGGCCGGCTCATGGAGCGGCTTCGTGCCGAGGCCGAGCGGCTCGAGCTGCCGCGGCTCATCGACGAGGTCGTCGCTCAGGCCGGATTCACCGCGTACCTGCGCGACGGCACCGAGGAAGGTGAGGAGCGCTGGGCGAACGTGCTCGAGCTACGGACGCTCGCCGAGGACTACGCCGCGATCCCGCAGGACGAGCAGCTCCCGACCTTCCTCGAGGAGATCGCGCTCGTGTCCGACGTCGACGAATACCAGGACGCCAAGCCGGCGGCGACGCTCATCACCATGCACGCCGTGAAGGGACTCGAGTTCCCGATCGTGTTCCTCACCGGGATGGAGGAAGGCGTGTTCCCGCACATGCGTGCCATCGACAGCGGCAGTGAGGCCGAGCTCGAGGAGGAGCGCCGCCTCTGTTACGTCGGCATCACGCGCGCGAAGGATCGCTGCTATCTGACCTACGCGCGGCGGCGCACGCTCTTCGGCCGCACGAACATGAACCCGCCCTCGCGGTTCTTGATGGAGCTTCCGAGCGAAGGCGTCGAGCTTCGCGGCAACGTCGAGACAGAGGAGCGCGACTCGTGGGCCGAGCTCGATTGGGAGCGCGACCGCGTGCGCTACGAGGAGCGTAAGCAGGCGCGGCGCGACGCGATGCTCGCCGGCCTGCCGGCGGCCTGGTCCGGTCGGGCGGCCAAGCTCCGCGTCGTGGCCGGCGACACCAGCTTCCGCGCGGGCGACCGGGTCCGGCATCCGTCGCTCGGCGAAGGAATGGTCGTGTCGAGTGTGGCGCGCGACGACGACGAGGAAGTCACTGTCGCGTTCCCGGACAAGGGCGTGAAGAAGCTCATGGCCAGCTTCGCCAAGCTAGCGAGGGCCTAGCGAGCCGACCGGGTGGGGCACGAACGGCACGCTGCTTGCCTGTGGGGCGCACGTGCGGGGACGAGAGGGAGTTCGCCGGCGCGCGCGGCGCATCCAGGTGCGCGTTCCGCTCACGCGGTCGAGTGATCTCTCCGTCGGTTTCTTCGTGCGCTCGTCGCGGCGCCGCCGTGGCAAGCGCGGCGCGATCCGGCGGTGGACTCACACCGCCGCGACCGCGACCTGCATCGTCATCGCGGCCCTCGCACCGGTGGCCACCGTGGCCGGCGCGAACGAGCTCACGCGTGTGGCCGCCGTGGCCTGGGGCGAGCCCCGCGCGGCCCCGCTCGTCACGCGCGAGTACGAGCCGCCCCGACCGGTCCTGCATGCACGACACGCGCCGGTCACCGCCATCCGCGAGGATCCGCCGGCGCTCGAGGCGCATGTGGTCGGTCCGGGCGAGACGCTCCTCTCCATCGCCGCGGGGTACGGCATCACCCCGCAGACCCTCGCCTACAACAACGGGCTCGCCGACACCGCCTCATTGCGCGACGGCCAGGCGCTGGTCGTTCCACCGCTCGACGCCGCGATCTACGTCGTGCGCGAGGGCGAGACCGTCGCAGACATCGCGACGCGTTTCGGCGCCGACCCGGGCGAGGTCCGCGACCTCAACCGCGTCGCGTACGAGCCGGCCGACGTCACCGACGGCCGGGTGCTCCTCGTTCCCGTCCCGGACGGTCGTTTCCCAGGCTTCCGTCTGCGCGTGACCGACGCTCCGCGCGTTCTCGCGCCGCACGTCCTCTGGCCGACCGCGGGTGTCGTGACGCAGCTCTTCTCGGCATCGCATACCGGGGTCGACATCGCCGCGCCGTACGGATCGCCGATCGTCGCGAGCGACGCCGGGACCGTGACCGAGGTGGGATGGCGTGGCCCCGGCGGCCTGTCCGTGTGTGTCCTCCACGACTGGGGCCTGGAGACCTGTGACTACCATGCCTCCGTCGTGAACGTCGAGCTCGGCGAGCGCGTCGCGCGCGGCGAGCGGATCGCGTCGGTCGGATCGACCGGCACGTCGACCGGCCCGCACGTGCACTGGGAAGCTCGCACGAACGGCGTCCTCGTCGATCCGATGACCTACGCGCCGACGACCGCCGTGGTGACGAAGGTCGGTGGGGCTACCGGCCAGCCCTGAGCGCTAGCGGCGCTGGATGTCGAATGGTCCGGCGCGAACGCGATCGACTCTCACCAGTACCGCGGCACCCTGCCGATCCTTGTCCATGTCCTTCTCGATCTGCAGGACGCGGTCCCAGATGCGTTCGACCAGCCGCGGATCGTCGACCACACGCGCCTCGCCGTAGAAGCGCAGCGTCCGCCGGTCGCGTCCGGGATTGCGGACGAAGACCGCCACCTTCGGGTTCGCCGAGAGCGCCGCGTACGTCTCGCGTTTCGCGCGCTCCCACCAGGCGAGGTGATCCCGGTCCCAGACCATGAGGCTTCCTTTGAGCGCGATGTCGGGCTGCCCGTCCTGCGCCGTCGCCACCAGACCCGTCGTCAGGGCGGCCTCGTGATCGATCCGTGCGGTGTCGACGATCGCCGCGAACGCCAGCAGGTCGATCTCGGTCACCGGCGGAGGCCCCGGCGGGGCGGATGCCATCGCCGGCGACGCTAGCACGGCCCATTCGAAGACAATTTGGTGATGG
>WNGI01029449.1_pt1 | contig 11495 bp, 9 predicted proteins | sample 5400621 | NCBI WGS metagenome assembly WNGI01 (sample SAMN13153374, study PRJNA577476) | soil metagenome | isolation source: 20 cm soil or saprolite under Garry oak tree replicate 1 | place: USA:California | collected 2016-06-15
CGGGGACAAGAGAAAAGAACATACCGAGTTATTGAGCCGTGCATTGTCTTGCGTTCGACGACGCCGCCAATATCGTGCTTAGCTGAAGCCTGCTCATCGGGATGGACATATTCAATGAGTGATTTGTTAAGTAGGAGGCCAGCCTGGTCTGCGAGATGGCTGGAAAGAATAGGATCCAAATAAATGAAATCGAGCGATGAATTGAGAAGGGCCCAATCTGCAAAAAACGGATGAGACGATCGAAATACGATCGCAGAGAAGCAGGCATACAGCAGCTGGAGTTGTGTTGCTTTTGTAGAGGCAGGGGCTGGTGATCGTCGGGATAGTCTTGGTCTCTGGAGGGGTTGCTGTCTGGCTGCATGTTCAGTCTAGGACTGACGAGGAAGCTCATGGCTGACAGGGGAGAGCAAGAAAGGGTGAGACAAAACGGCCGGAAATGCGGGTCGTCGGCTCTGATCCTAGATCTAGATCTGTTTGCACTTGTTGTCATGCCCCGCCTTCCTCAAAACATCTGGGTCGCTGCCGCCGACGGCGACCTCCCCCGCGTCCGCGTACGTTTCTCGCTTCGTTAATTGCCCGCGCTCACGTGAGTAGCTTCTCATAGAAAATCAATGCAAGTGTCCGCTCCCTCCGCTCTCTTCCGCTGACCTTTCGCAGCCTTCTCCCCAAACCAGCCCGATGATAACACTTACACCCCAATGTGCGTTCCAGATCCCTACCCACGGGCGCCGCTGATTCACAAAAAGGCATGCGGCCGCTTCCTATGCACAGCTCCACGTTTTGCAGTATCTCATCTCCAAGGGTTAGTAAGCGACCATTATCGCAAACCTTATCCTGACCGGCCGCCTAGGCGGAGACGTCAACATCACAGACAGCGATGGAGATACCCCCTTGTACACAGTAGAAAACATCGAAACCGCTCAATTCCTAGTCGAACGCGGAGCTGTCATCGTCCGCCACAATAACGATGGGATCTCGGTATGCCACTGATTTCATCAACCAGACTATTTATTGATTAGATTATTTCCATTTTCAGCCTATAGAGCACCTGCAAGAAGAGTTCCCCGACGTCGCGCGCTACCTGCAATCTCTGACAACAGCCTCACAACAGCCCATCTCGGACCAACCGCCTGCACAGCCTTCGCAGCACCAGCAAGAAGTCGTGTCCGAGCAGTTGACAACTCAGCTTATGGATTCAGTTCAGGAAATCATGGAGCGCGCTGATGAAGAAGGTCGAGATCCAGACCAGGAACTCAGAGATGCTATCAGCAAGACTGTCCTGGACGGAGTGGCCAGGGGACATGACCTGGCCGCAGGGGAAAGCGCGGGCGCCGCGCACGACAGTTTACAACCCAAGAGGCAAAGATTAGACGAGGGAACTAGTTAAAGTGGCTGTATTTCCCATGCCAGGATATGATATGTCCTGTCAACTGTCGATCTGGTATCGTTGATCATGATCAGAAGTGCAAGGGTCACTCACGATCACGATCATCAACCATCAATACCTTACTTCGATCAGGGTAATTAAGCTGCCAGGGCCCTTGACATAAATGGTATCCCCCTGCTTCTTCCCCTGTCGCCCAGCGCCAACGACGACCAGGCGTAGGGATTGGCCGCGGCTTCATTCCTTGTGTTACCCAGGGCGCAGTGGGCGCCAATGTGCATAGTCGTATCACATACGTCACTACTATTTGTGCCTATTGACGCGTTGCTTGGCCCCAAGGTTCGCGTCAAACAAACCCACATCATCTCAGGTCTAACATGTCCTGGAACACAGGCGCCACAATAGCCACATACATCACCCTTGAAGATATAAACAAGGCAGCTAGCACACTTGATGTGCAATATCATGCAACTCCTGTCCTCAAGCTCGTTTCCGAAGCCCGTGCCAAAGGGTATAATGTACTATACTTGCCCATCACAACAGACAAATGGAAGCAACGATGGACAGAAATGTGCATACAATCTTCAGAGCTGGAAGAGCATGAACGTGACTTGGTAATTGAAAGACGTACTGAGGAATGGAGGGCAAGACCAGCCTTTTTGAAGGATGAAGTAACGATGACGCGATTAGGTCAGTCACGGCATCGATTTTGAGGCCGCCGGCTGATCGTTTATCGTACAGACGAGGCGGAGGGGATCACAGGGATGATATCAGAATGGCTGGAATTGGATGCTGAAGATGATTGGGTTCGTCACGATGCCGAGATCGTACGTACTTGAAAACCTTTTATAGAGTCTATATTAACGCATTTTCACAAAGGCACTCCGTCAGGAGGTTGCCTATGCTTCCTATCTGAATATCCAAACAATCATTCTTCCACCACCTCGAAACAGATCTCATGTCGCATCATACGCACGCATCGTCAACTCCTGTCTGAGCGCTGCACCTTTTCTCACTTTCTCAGTCAGACTTCCGATCTACAGTCATTCTGTGCTTATACCGGAACCTCCTACCGGTCAGGCCCAGTCTTCTGATCTCCCAACACTTTTAATCCCTGGAAATATGAGGCAAAGTTTATCGACTGCACCAGAAAACGAAGTGAATGCAACATGGGAAATGTGGGACGTTATTCGGTCAATATGCGATTACAACATACGTTTAACTTTGAGTAAGAATTCCTCCTATGCCCCAAATACTGTTTTTTCACGCTTTTTTGTAGTGCTTGACCTGAGTCTTCCCCTCCCCACCACTTTAGGCGTGTTAAGCAAATGGGCCGCCAAATCCGTGCGACATCTTCACATACCCGCGTCGACGTTTATCGCAAACACAAAAGGGTACCCTGTTCTGCCCAAACCGACGCAGATGTTTATACGAAACAGCATGATAGCAAGTCTACTGTATTGTCTGGCCTGACGTTTTCTAACAGTAGTAGCTCTGTAGCATAAACCGACTATTGTATTGTCCGAGGCAAGCGACAGATTGCATAGTCGGGGTGGCGAACCTGCATATATGCAGTATATAAGGCATTTGGAAAAGACGAGTCCTTCCATGCAGGCTGCGCGACAGGCAGGCACGGTGGAAAATTACGCACAGGGTTATCAGGACTTTCTGCAAGCCCCTCTTCAAGTCAGTCCATCTATGTGATTCCAAAGGCCAAACTTGATTTCATATCTAGCCACTCATGGACAATCTGCAAAGTGCGACCTATCATACTTTTGAGCAGGATCCCGTAAAGTATGCTCAATACGAAGAGGCAAGTAGTTGCTTCCTGTTGTTGTCCACCTGATACTTATGCGGACTAGGCTATGTATCATGCCCTTTTGGAACGGCCGGCTACTTTGGAGAGAATGTAAGTTTGGTTGATATGCTGCCGGGGCTGTCTAGACGTCTTTTCTTTAGAGTGTGCTGTGTGGCAGGAGCTGGAAGGGGTCCACTTGTGGAGCGTTGCTTGAAAGCAATTGAACGGTCGCAAAGGGTGGCATTCGTATATGCTGTCGAGAAGAATCCAAACGCCTTTGTAACGTGGGTATATGCTATCGGGCCCATCCATCTCTTAACCGAGTAGAATAGGTTACAAGCGCGACAGGAGAAAGAGTGGGATGGTGACAGGGTCAAGATTTTGTTTGGTGACATGCGGTTTATCGAGGTGCCGGAGTTGGCCGATATACTCGTCAGCGAGCTGCTCGGTTCCTTTGGTGATAATGAACTTAGTCCGGAGTGCCTTGACGGAGCTATGAGGTTTTTGAAACGTTTGTTTCATTTTTTTGTGGCAGATACGCTGTCAATATTTTGAGCGGCGACGGAGGCGGTTTGAGGGGTACATGCGGACCGCAAGTTCAGGAATGTTGGGAGTTTGAGCATCCGAGGCGGGATCTTGTTGTTGATTCACGGGGTGAGATGCCCTTGGTGCTCCCGTGGTGGAGTATCTGACTCTGGATAGGTCTACTTTTGACCAACAGCCACAACGCGCGTTCTGCGAAGCTTAATTTTCACGTACCGCATGCTGGTGTCTTGCAGTGAGTGAAATGACTTCTTCAAATGGCGCCGTCGTACTAAGGTCTATAGTGGGTTGGCCGGGTACTTTGAAGCGGTAAGACATTGTTTGACTATGGTGTCAAGATGAACATTTAATGTGTCGGAACGGAAGGTTCTATACGGCAATATCGGATTAAGTATCCACCCTCATCGCAAGGACCGAATATCAAAGAATATGCTGAGCTGGTTCCCGTTGTTTTTCCCGTTCAAAGTGCGTCATCAACAAGGATGTTGAGCTGATTCCGAGACGTGTTGTAGGAGCCTTTGTACCTGCCAAGTAATTCGGAGCTCCAGGTGTCGATCTGGCGGTTGACGAACGAGCGCCAAGTATGGTATGAATGGCACGCTGAGTCGTTTCTGGCGATACCTTCTGCGGTATCTGAGAACCCAATGTCCCCTTCGGCCTCGGAACGGCTGTTGTCGGGTTTCTTTATGCCGTCTAGCCCTTTGCCCTCTACGGGTGCGCCAAGCCCCTTGATCGATGCCACCGAGCCTCTACCTTTGTTCAGGTCTCGGGCGAGCATCTCGAGGGAGCCCTCTTTGATGATAGAAGAGGCGGGTCATGATATCGTTAAAATAGGACATACAAGCCTGCATAACCCTGGAGGACGCAGCAGCAGGATTGGATTGTGAATATGTGTGTACAAAACCTTCCACGGGGGTGGTGCTATCTAGGTATTATTTTGTGGAATATACTCATGTTTTTGGCTCTTTGGGGCTGGCCCGCCATGCGATCCGGTCATGCTTCGATCATTGGCAGTACTGTGACGTCGACGGATCTCAAAGTGTCGACTTTCCGCGGTATATAAGTACCGCGTCCTTCTCTTTGCTTGTTTTCGCCCCTGCTCTTTTCTATTTGTTTCTTCGTCCATCATTACTACCGTTTTAGCGGCGCCCTCCTCAAGATGAATAAATTCTTTTTAACAGCTATCGCGATCATTTCTTTGGTGCCGGCCATCGCATCACTGACTATCAACACGCCGTAAGTCGTTTGGATTGTATGCATGTTTGAGTGCGACCTGACAATGGCGTGTGGAGTGCGGGCGTAGTCCAATGCCGTATGCCTCGATTGATTGATTGGATGCCCGCATAGTATAACTTGCTCGTTATAGAACCTACGCTACTTGCTTGGAGCGGGGGCACTCCGCCTTATTATTTGACCATTCTTCCAGGTACGCCGGCTTGGTTATGTCAAGGTTAGTTTACCCATTCCCTACGTAGGTGGCCAAGTCACTGCCAATCCCGTGAGTGCAGCTTGCACGCTTTACCATTGTCCGATCTAAATGCTCATCGTCAGGTTCAATCTTTTGACCCAACGGACGACACGAGCAAAACTTGGGTAGCTAATGTGAACCCGGGCCAACAAATGTATGCGTTTTGAAATTAGTTTTTCGCTCGTTGGCTAATACGGTTATACAGCACCTTCGCGCTAAAGGACAGCACTGGCGAGACCGCCTTCACGGACCAGGTTCAGGTCCGACAGGGCAATGATCAAGGGTATGTGGAAGCAATGATTCATAACACGGCGACTGAGGAAGGTTGTAGGTGTATGACTGCCGCGCCGGGACCGACGGATTCCGGCTCTGGAGCAGCAGCCTCAGGAACACAAGCGTAGGTGCAATCACGCTGTGGAAGAGTATCGTAGCTGACGTCAGAGTAGTGCTGCAGAGACCACACCAGCGGCTGGCGCGACGCGTGCCACCAATGCAGCAGCCAGTAAAACCAGCACTACTGCGCGGGCTGCGTCTACTGGTGCATCGGAATCGAACAATGCGGGTGGGTTGAGTGTCGGAGCGCTTGAGCTTGCAGGGGCGCTTGGTCTTGTTGGGGTTGTATTATTCTAGACTAGCATCTCCATGTGGACGTTATCGCGCGTGGGCACGTGAGTGGGAAATCCGGTTGATCGGCTCGCGAGTCTTCCTTTTTGAACTGGCAAAGGCCTCTTAGCTTGGAGTATATCAACTCGCTCTCTCTGCCATTTATATCTCTCTCCTGGCACTCTCTTTATTCTATTTGTCCGATAATGTCCGTCTCTGGTACGGACCGCGTTAACGATGCGGTCGACTCCATTGCGTCTCACACTACACTTGACCAAGAGCACCCCGCCGACGTGTCAATTACGGCAGACAAGTCGTCCTTCGAGTCTGCCTTGGAGAATCCCCTTTTGTTGCCAAAGGAAGACGCGTCCAATCTTGACGTGTCTGCCAACGCCGAATCGTCTGTCTCCGGTGTATGTTTCCTTTCTTCTCACCATACCATGCCACTCATCCTTTTATGCCATCCAGCCCTCCGCCGAGCCACACGACGCTGCAAATGGTCATGCTCCCACAGCAGACGCTGTGCCACAGGCCATCACAGCATACAGCAAAGAAAATGCCGAGACCACAGGATTCTGTCGCCGCTGAGAACGTGTGTCATGTTCCATGCTCCAACGATGATAGATTGATCAAAGAGTTCTTTGTTTAGCCTGCAGATGCGGCGGTTACAGCTGAGAATGAATCCGTGAAAGAAGTGGACGACGTAAGTGATGTTACGGTTTTCTTTGTTGTTCGTTGCGAACGGCGGCTCATGGTAATGACATTTTAGGTGCCCGCTGCTGATGTTATTGACGATGCGACGATCGCGGAGGACCAGGGGCCCTCAACCAGCGAATCCGTAACGGTCCTTGTGAGTACGGCGCCTTATCACACCGACCCTTTGATTGACGTACTCGATTTTCCTTTTCGAGGCCGAGGAATCCCTTGCTGATAAGACTATCGACGATTCCGCTATTGAAATCCCGCCGCCTGCTTTGGAGAAAAAGGAAGATGGAAAGGACCACGACCTCGCCGATAAGCCGGACGTCGAAGTGGTCGAGCCTGCCATGGTTGGAGAGTCGGCTGTGGATGCCCCTGGAGAAACTCAGGTTAAAGGTGAGTAGCACCCAGCGTTACTTGTTCAGTAGGGTAATCTTGGGTTCTTCTGCAGAGATAAAGGACGTTGTCCCTGTGGAAGCCGACGGCGTTGTTATTACTGAGACGGAACCATCCCCTAATGAAGGGGATATCCCTGTTTCGACGACAGAGACCCAGGACGTGCCGAAGGAAGCGGCCGTTGATGGTGCTGAGACTGCAGCAATAGAGAAGGCTGGGGATGACCAAATCCCAGAAGAACAGCCACAGACCGAAGTGACGCCAGAAGAACTGGTTGTTGAGGTGAACAAGCCAGAGGATGCTGTTGGAGGTGTTGAACAAGAGGAAACTGCCCACGAGGCCGAACCTATTGCTGCGGAAGTTAATAACGTTGGTAACGATAACCACGAGGCAGTCGAACAGCCCATCGTAGAGGATGGACCCGTAGCGACTGAGGAGGCTAATGGGAATGAGGCAACGTTGGAACAACTTGATGAACAGCCGGAGGTTACTGTGCAAGTCGAGACGACCCCGTTCGTCGAAGAGCCGCAGGTTGATGCCGCGGCGGAAGAGCTTGCAGGTGAAGGTGTTACTGTGCACGCTGAGGCTCAGGCCGTTGCAGAGTCGGCAGTAGAAGAAACTCGTGTTGAAGAAGATATTCCGGCAGCTGTCGTTGAAGAGGCACAGGCCCCTATTGTCAACGACGAAGCGCCAACTGTTGAGGCTGAGCCCGTCGAAGTTACTGCTGAGGGGGTTCCGCCGTCGGTTGACGCTGTAACTATTGGTGAAAACACCAGTGAATCGACTCCGGTTCAGGCAGTTCTCGCCGAAGCCACTATTGATGAGACTCCGGCATCCATCGAAGCAGAACTCGTTACTGAAACCGCTCGCGAAGAAGAATCTGCGCCCGCTGAACCCGTAGTTGCTGCAGAGGTTGACGAAGAAGTGACTGCAGCAGTTGAAGCTGAGGCTGCCAGTGAAGAGGCTCTGGCGCCTGTTGCGGCCGAAGCTATCGCTGAAGATGCTCCAGTGCCCACTGAAGATGAGGTTGCCATCGAGGAGACCTCGGTGCCTGTTGAAGCCGCCAGCGAAGAGCCGCCTGTCGAAGCCGGGGCCGAAGCTGTCGCTCTTGAAGCTGAACCCATTGCAGAAGTCACTGCCAGCGAGGAGACTACTGCGCCCGTCGAAGCTGAACCTGTCGTCGACAAAGAAACCCCAGTCATTGTCGAAGCTGAACCTGCCGTCGAGGTTGCTACCAACGAAGAAACGCCCGCGCCAGTCGCTGTCGAAACTGAACCTGCCGTCGAAGTTGGTACCAGCGAGGAAACATCGGCGCCTGTCGAAGTTGTACCCGTCGTCGAAGAGATAACAGGCGCTGTTCAGGCCCAATCCGTCGTCGAGGCTGCGGGTGAAGAGGCATCACTCACTGTTACTACCGATGTGACCAGCGAGGAGGCTCCTGCACCCGTCAAAGCCGAACTCATCGCTGGTGAAACCACATCTTTCGAGACCGAGCCTGCTGTTGAGATCACAGAAGTGGCTGCTCCCATTGTGATCGAACCTTTCTCTGAAATTACTGGTCAAGACACCTCAGCACATGCTGAAGCTGAACCCATACCTGAAACTGTCAACGAAGAGACGTCAACAGCAATTGAGTCTGAAGCTAATGCCGGTGAAGAGACCCCAGGGCCAGCACCCGTCGAAGCTGAACCTGCCACCCAATCTACCGATGAAGTGCTTCCCATTCCCATTGAAGTGACAGCGCTTGCCGGAACTGAAGTGGCTAATGGGGGTGCTTCAGAATCTAAGCCCGTCGCCGACATTACTGCTGAAATTGAGTCCTCGGGGACTGTAGGAGTTGAGCTTGTCACTACCGCAGCTACCCACGAAGATGAAGACGTCCCTGTGCAAGTTGACGAGGCTGAAGTTCCAGAAGAGATTCAGGGATCCGAGATTGCATACGACAAAGTTCCTGTCGAAGCTAGTCCAGAACCAGTTGCCGAAATATCTGCTTCTGAGGCTGCTCCTGTTGAAGTCCAGGAGGTGCCATGTGAAGATAACATTATTTCTGTGGAGGCAGATGATGCCCCTGTTGGAGTTGCCCAAAAGGAAATTGCAGTAGAAGGGACGCCAGCTACTGTTGACCCTACTGAGCCGTCAACAGAGGATACCGTTGGCCATGTAGCAGATACTGAGCCTACGCTTTACGGACGGGAAGCATCTGAGACGGGTATCAAGGATGCTGAGGTTGCGCTTGAAGGCGCTTCGATCGCGTTGGCAACAAATGCTGTCGAGGAGACTCTATCTGCTGTCTCGTCCGAGTCGGTGAAGGAAGCAAATGTACATGACGAGCAGCTAGCTCCTACACTTGCCCAAAATGGACATTTGTCCAATGTTTTGGAGCCGCCGATCACAGTCCCAGCAGAAGAACAACAAACAGAAACAGTAGAAGGGGACGCTGAACCGTTGGCTGGGCTCAAGACGGAGAACCTATTTGTACAGACCGCTCTTGACACGACAACTTTCACCCCAATCGTTGACAGCGGGATTGAGGTATGTCTGAACATTTTGCAGATACCTATCAATCTAACGAGACATAGCTCAAGGAGCATGAATCCCATCCCTCGCACCTGCTTAGTATAGCTGAAGAAATTGAACGACCGAAATCGCCCTGGTCACCCTCATTCCAAGTAACTACTATAGGTCACAGAGAGTTGCCCGAAGAGGACACGGCAAAGGCGCCGATCGAAAATGACTTCAAGACAGAGAAATTCGCTGATGTGGTCGCCGCTGCCGCACCTGTTCTCACCGAAGTAGTCGCCGAGCAAGAACCACTAGCAAATGTAGCTTCTGGGGTATTTGTGATTTTTGATTTCACTGTGCTGGCACTCACCCGCGTCAGGATACCGTTGATGGTCAATCTCTGGAACCGGGTGCAGAACCTTGGACAGTTTCGTATTCTGTGCATTTACAAGGAGTCCTGACACAGACGGACGCGGAAGTCGCCCCTGTGGTGGAGGAGCAACACACCGCTGATGATGTTATACCTGCTGAAACTGTCGTTTCTGAACTTCAAGCTGAGCCGGACATCGGTGATGCTGTGGAAAGCGAGATTAAAATGGAGGACACTAATGAACAGGTTCCTGAGACTGCGGTGGTCCCAGAATCTACCGAATCAGGGAACGAAACCAAGGAAAATATAGATGTTGTGTCGACTGATATTACCGAGGTCCGTCATTGGTTGCTTGATGATAGTTGATCTCACAGTTGGGTAGCCGCCAACGGAAGAGATCGCAGCAACTCCGACCGTGATTGCACTCGCAGATGAAGGTGTAAATAAAGCCCTAGAAACTTCATCGCATGAAGAGGTAAGTTGGCGCTACGAAGATCTGATTCAGTACTAAGCTATTTCTTAGGCGCCAACGGACTCTCTCGTCGACACCCTCGAGTCGTCAGTGAAAACATGGACAACCTCGTATTTGGTTCATGCGCAGGGTGCTTCCACGGTCCTTGAAGAGGCTGTAACGCCAGCAACTAATATGGAACCACTTGAAGTCGAGACATCACCCGAGCCGAAGGAACAGGCGGCTGAATTACCTATATTGTCTGTATCGACGGAATCTATCGACAGCGCAGTTCTGGAAGCTCCTACCGATCCATGGACACCATCTTATTCTGTTCATTCTCAAGGATCGATCCCACCCGCGGAACTGGATGTAGCCTCTGCTGAACCTGAATCCACCGCGGATGAGCAACCTACCGTGGCTTGGGCGCCTTCATATTCTGTTCACTCTCAAGGATCACCAATGGTCGCAGCGAAGGAACTTGAAGCTTCTGAGTTTGTAATGCCTGAACCACCTGTTGAGTCCCGGACACCCCCAGTCACCTCGAAAGACCTCGAAGAAACTCCTACACACGATGTTGAACCTACTGAATTTGCAGCACTCCAAGATCCTTGGGCCTCGCCACCCGTGTCGAAAGACGTCTCCGTCTCCGAAATTGTTCATCACTCGCAAGATTTGCAAGATGAACAAGTCGACAAGAACACAGAGGTTTGGGTCCTATCAGTCATTTCAGCACTGTCTTCTCATCTAGCTGAAATAGGCTACTCTTACCGAAGCAGTTGCGCCTGTCATCGTGATTGCTGCTGTAGAGGCTGCAGCGGATAATGTAACTACAGTTGGCGAGGTATTCATCATTTTGGTTTGGTACGGCAAAAGGTTAAGCTAATGGTTTGACAGAGTGATGGTGCAACACCTGTCGATAAAATCACTCGTCCTGTTCTTTCAGTTTCGGTCGATGAAGCAGGGGCTGCGACTGATGTGTTGGACCAACCCTGGACGCCGAGCTATTCGGTGATGCACCAGGGCTCCAGTCATTCCCGTGAGGACGAAGACAAGCAGGAATCTCAACCCATCGCAAAGGCGTCCGTTTCTGGCGACCCAGAGGTTAGTAACTTAAACTGAATGACTAGTATAATCTGAATTCATGTCAAACAGCCTCAGCTGAATGAGGTTCAGGAACCCAACGCTGTACAGTTACGGCCTGAATACAATGTGGCCGGCGCTGAAAATTTCGCTCAAAATGAAAAATTCATGCTGTTTGGACTGCGTGCCACAGTTGCA
>WNGI01005419.1_pt1 | contig 11494 bp, 8 predicted proteins | sample 5400621 | NCBI WGS metagenome assembly WNGI01 (sample SAMN13153374, study PRJNA577476) | soil metagenome | isolation source: 20 cm soil or saprolite under Garry oak tree replicate 1 | place: USA:California | collected 2016-06-15
GAAAGCAGGATCTGCAGGCTGCGGCCGTACTCCTCCTTCATCACGGCCACGCCGGCTCCGGCGGGTACCACGCCGACCACCTGCTTGGGGAGCAGGCGAATCACGTCAGGCATCCAGTTGGAGGGGTATCCTGAATCGTGCTGCATCCACTGGCGAAGCACTGCGGTGAGGCGCGGAGCCATGCCGTCAGTCGAAGCCCCCGGGCGCAAGCGGCCGATCATGCGCAGCCAGGCAGAGATGGGCTGACGCAACAGACTACCTTCACCATTCATCATGGGTTCCTGCTCGAGGGGTACCCAGATATCAGGAGGGTCGCTTTCCAGCGTTTCGCCGAAAAATCCGGCGGGCGCGACGCCGATTACGGTCAGAGGATGACCCTCTACGACGAACGTTGAACCCACTACGGAAGCATCGGAAGCATAAGTGGTCTGCCACACGCGGTGGCTAAGCACGGCAACCGGCGAAGCAGCCGGCAGGTCGTCATCCGGGGTAAACACCCGCCCCCCGAAGGCACGGACTCCAAGGGTTGAGAAATAGGTGCCGGTGACGTACTCCGAGCGCAGGGGCCGGGCAGTAGACTCGATGCCTTGACGTCGCACGCTGAGGCGGGCACGCCCGGCTTGGAAGGCGGTAACTTCCTCAAATTCCGGCGTTTCTGCCTTCAGCCGCTCGTACAAGGGAAAGGAAAACATGCCCCAGCGGTCCTGGGGACCCCCTTCCACGCAGCATTCGTCGCCTTCGCCGACGCGGTAGAGCCTGCCGGGATCGGAAACCGGCAAGGAACGGAGCATCACCGCGTGGATCAACGTAAATATTGCCGTGGTCCCGCCGATTCCCAAGGCCAGCGTTAGTACCGCCGCAGCGGTAAAAACAGGCGACAAACGGAACTGTCGCAGGGCGTAGTGGAAATTGCCGGGCAAATTTTGCATGGAACACCTCTCCATACACTTACGCAGCTCAGGTGCTGCGGGTTCCCAAATCCAGCAAACTTGTGAACGCCCGCCCGCTGGCCGGCACAATTCCGCTGGTGCTGTTCTATTGACGCCTCGGGGAGTCGTTTTTCACCGTGCTGCAACGGCTAGGGCAACCCGATGCGCGGGCTAATGCCTAGAAAACGCGCAAGCCGCATCCCGACAAAAGACGTTTGCGAAGAAACTCAAAGCCGATTGGCGACAACGGAGGTAGTATTCTTAGCGCGGCAACTGCCCGTGAATGATGTGGAAGGATGCCGTTACGCGATCTGGCATTCGCCGGCCGAACGCTGCGAAAAGGTCCCATCTTTGCGCTCACTGCCGCGGTAACCATCGCCCTGGGCGTCGGCGCGAGCACGGCCCTAACTGCGTCGATAGCGCCTCCCGCTGCCTGCGGTTGGGATAGAGCCGATACTTAAATGTTCTTGGCAGTCTTTTTTAACCACGCATCAACGGCTGCTCGGATGCACCACCCAACAGAGAGATGACGCTCCTTAGCAAACTTCTCTAAGCCTTGGAGTTGCTCAGCTCTCAGCCGGATGCTTAAAATCAGCATTCTCATGTATGACCCTATACTACACAACGATACGGGTGTCAACAGCAAAGTGCCACTCGCTTACCTCCCCCCTGAAGGAGGAGGATTGCGCTTGGGCGCGGTTCAGGACCCAATTTACCCAACGGTCTGGTGGTCGGCATTGCCGACAAACTGCTCATCGCTGTCCACAGACGGGTTCGGGGAAGTTTGGCATGCGACAGCCAGCGCCAGTTGGACGTAATCGGACAGCGGAGACGAACCACTACCCGAGGTTCAGACATTTGGATGTTCCCGAGCGGTCACGTTACACTGTCCCACTGATTTTATGGAGGAGCGTGAATGCGTGCTGTGGTGACCGGCGGGGCGGGGTTTCTGGGGTCGCATCTTTGCGACAGGCTGCTCGCCGAGGGGTGGGACGTGCTGGCGGTGGACAATTTCATCACCGGCGCGAAGGGCAACCTGAGCCACCTGGCGAAGAATAGAAAGTTCAAGTTCCAGAAGGCGGACGTGAGCAAGCCGCTGAAAGTTGCGGGAAAAGTTGGTTACGTGCTGCACTTTGCCTCGCCGGCGAGTCCTCCCGACTATTTGAGGCACCCCATCGCCACAATGATGGTGGGCTCCGTCGGCACGCAGAACGCTTTGGAACTGGCGCTAGCGAAGGACGCCAAGTTTTTTCTGGCCTCCACGAGCGAATGCTACGGTGATCCGGAAGTTTCGCCGCAGCACGAAGACTACTGGGGACACGTCAATCCCATCGGCCCGCGCGGCGTCTACGACGAAGCGAAGCGCTTTTCCGAAGCGATGACTATGGCGTATCACCGCTATCACAAGGTGGATACGCATATCGTGCGAATCTTCAATACCTATGGGCCGCGGATGCGGCTGAATGACGGCCGCGCGCTGCCAAACTTTGTTTATCAGGCGCTCAGCGGCAAGCCGCTGACGATTTATGGGGATGGAAAGCAGACGCGCAGCTTCTGTTACGTTGCCGACCTGATCGAGGGGATCTACCGGCTGATGATGTCGAATGAGCATTTGCCGACAAACGTCGGCAACCCGCAGGAGATCACGATTCTGGAGTTCGCCGAGCGCATCCGCAAACATTTTGATAACGCGCCGCTTATCGTCTTCGAACCGCTGCCGCAGGACGATCCGAGACGCCGCTGCCCAGACATTACCAAAGCGAAGCGCATCCTGAAGTGGGAGCCCAAGGTTGGATTGGAAGAGGGTCTGAAGATGACGCTGGCTTATTTCAAGGAAGTCTTCAATAAAAAATGAGTGCGTAGGGAATAGGGAATAGAAACCTCATCCTTGGAGACTGGAATCTGAAAAGCGAGAACTATTCTCTGCCGAAGGAGTAGTACTCGAAGCCTTTTTCGCGCATGCCCTGCGGCGTGTAGAGATTTCGCCCGTCGATCACCAGTTTGCGCGCCATCAGATTTCCAGCGCGATCCCAATCGAGTTTGCGGAAGGAATCCCATTCGGTGCAAACCAGCGCGGCATCGGCGTCTTTGAAAGCCTGGTAGGCGTCCTCGTGATAATGCACCTGAGGAAGGAGCGCCTTGGCGCGTGGCATCGCTTCCGGGTCCGTGGCGTGCACGACCGCGCCTTCCTCGAGCAGGCGCTTGACTACTTCCAGCGCCGGAGCGAAGCGAATGTCGTCGGTGTTGGCCTTGAAGGCCAGTCCAAGAACGGCGACGCGCTTGCCTTTCACTACCCACAACGCCTGGCGGATTTTTTCAAAATAGCGGTCGATGCGCTGTTTATTGACGCGTTCGGTAGCCTTCAGGATGTCAAAGTCCACTCCCACGGAAGCCGACAAGTGAATGAAAGCCTGCACGTCCTTCGGGAAACAGAAACCTCCATAGCCAAGCCCGGCCTTTAGAAACTGTCCACCAATGCGCGGGTCGAGTCCCATGGCATGGGTCACTTCCTCGACGTTTGCGCCTATTTTTTCGCAAAGATCGGCGATCACGTTGGCGTAACTGATTTTCAGCGCGAGGAAAGAATTGGAGGCGTGCTTGATGAGCTCAGCGCTGTTGATGGTGGTGACGAGGAATTCGGCTTTGCGGCCCGGAGGGCAGGTTCCGTTGTGCACCGGGCAGCGGAAACTTTTTTCGAGAATCGGGCGGTAGATTTCGCGGAGCTCCGCGGCGGAGGAGGGATCCTCGACGCCGACAACAATCCGGTCCGGATGGAAAAAATCCGCGACGGCGGTGCCTTCGCGAAGAAATTCCGGATTGGAGACGACGCGGAATTTCACTTTGCTATTTTTGGAATAGGCGGAAAGGGCGCGGCTGAGCTCGAGGCCGGTGCGCGCGGGTACGGTGCTTTTTTCGATGACGAGTTTGGACGATTTCGCTTCCGCGGCGATTTGCCGGGCCACGTTGTCGATGGCCGAAAGGTCGGCCTCGCCGGAATCCTTCGGCGGGGTTCCCACACAGATGAAGATGGCGTCTGCGGCGCGGATGGCTTCACCGGCGTCGGCCGTGTAGGAGATCTTTCCTGCTTTCCGGGCGGACGCGAGAATCTGGTCGAGGTGATGCTCGTAGATCGGGACGCCGCCGGCATTGAGCTTGGCGATGCGCTCGCGATCGATGTCCGTGCAAATTACCTCGTGTCCGGCTTCGGCGAGGCAAGCTCCGGTGACGAGACCCACGTACCCACAACCGATGACGGAAAGACGCAAGACGAACTCTCCCCAGAATGACCTCGGAGGGCGCAAACCCCGTCCGCTGTGGAATGCTAGCGTCTTATTCTGACCTATTCGCCTGAAGGAACAAAGCATCGCGTGGTTTGATTTGCCATCACCGCCCCATTTCTCCGGGCGAGCGCCCTGCCAAGACGCAAGATCGATACCCTTGTTTCTTAGGAACTCTAGTTGTTAGGTCCATGGACAGCCCCCTCCGGTCCCGTTAGCTTGAAATCAGAGTCATTCTCTGGGGATTCCCTCGGTAGCGCTCGTCTGCGGAGGCAATATGGGACGAATTCGTCTCGCTATTCTGATTTTCGCCTCTCTCGGTCTGCTCTCGGGTGTTTCCCGAGAGGCGGATGCCCAATCTTCGAAGCGGTTTGTCAAACCCAACGAGGAAAAGGGCGATCTCCGCTCCGACGTGCGGCTACGCGCGCGGCGTCCGCAACCCCGTCCCCGCGGGCCGGAGATTTTCTATTGCGAAACTCCGGATACTTCCTGCCGGACCACGCAGGATACATTTCGCATCGCTGACCTTCGCGATCTGTTTGTTTTCGTCGTGTGGCCCGGCGTGAGCGGGCAGCATGCGCAGACGGTGGAATTTCTTTTGCCGGGTGGCAGCATTTATTCCTTAAAAAGGACGCGGTTTTCGGTTGGGAGTGCTTCGCCGGTTGCGGCCATGGCCCCCGCGTTCAAGAACGAAGTCTCGCCTGCGCCACCGGCGCCACACTTGATCGCTGACGCCAACAAAGTTCATCCAGAAGGGATTCCCACGCTGCTGATGAAAAGCCGGGGGGATTCCTCGGTTCTGACGGTGCTGCCCGTCGGTGGAACGTATATCACGCAGAGAAATCTCAGCGGGGCGTGGCGCGTGCGTGTTTTCCTGGATGACCGCCTCGCGTTCGAATCGGAGTTCACCCTCATCCCCCGCCAGCCCGCGCCCGCAGCCAAAGCGGAAGAAAAGGAAGAACGATGAAGGCGGCGTTCAAACCATTGCGAAATTATCCCGGGATAATGCTCCGGGGGTTTCTCGCGTGGCTGCTGGTCTGCCCGGCGACGCCGCTCCTCTCGGACGAACAAACTGCCGTGACGTCGACCCGAGACGCAACGGTCAGTCAGGCTGCTCCCGCGGCCAATAACGGTGCTGCGACAACGGTTTCCGCGCATACCGCGCAAAATGCAAACCAGCGCTCCTTGGTGCGATTCGATCTCAGCACCACGGGACTGAACTCCAACACCGCGCTGAAGACCTCCACACTCAATCTCGTTCCGACCACGCCGCTCTTCACAAGCCGCCTCCAGGAAGTCCATCGCATTACCGGGACGACCGACTGGACGGAAGCTGGCGTCACCTGGAATACGCGGAATGGAGTGCTAGCGTGGACCAACCCGGGGGGAGATTTTGACGCCACCGCCGCGGATACGCAACCGTCCGGGACGACGGCTGGGACAGCCATTTCCTTCAACGTCTTGAGCGATTCGACTTCCACGAATATCCCCCAGGGCTGGATCAACGGAACGATTCCGAATTACGGGTTGCTGGTGAAAGACCAGTTGGAAGATGGAGCCACGTGGTCCTTCACAGGAGCGATTACGGTGACTGTCGGAGCATCTTCTCCTTTCAACGGATACAACGGCTACAGCGCACAGGTCACCGGCGCGGACACGGCAACTCTGGTCGCCGCCGGAAAAATGGGTCGCGAGCCGCTCCATTGGTGGTATCGGCCAGCCCAGCCTTTGGCAAATCAACACCAATACTGGAAGTCTATCAGCGTCCTTCAATCTGAACGATATCGACCAGGCGCCGACGCAAAACTTCGATGGCCGTGTGATCTACGTCACGCCCAACAACGGCCAGCCGCCGGGTGAAACGGTAAAGGTGACCGGAGCGCACGCCGCCAACGGGTAGACCCGGCCACATCTTCTCGTTCGATTTGTTTTAAGCGGCTGGGCAGGGAAGCGCAGGCTTCTTTCTAACTTCTTTCGGCTTTGCCCATGAGCAAGCCGCGCAGCCCGAGAAGCACCAGGCGCGGCTGGCGGCGCACCACGTTCCACAACAAACGAGTGGACTCATCACGGTTGATCTCGCCGAGCGATTGCCGCGTTGAAGCGTCCAGCAGATCGACCAGCTGTGAATAATCCTTCTGCTCAAAATGGTGCAGCGCGCGGCGGATCAGCCAGTGCGTTCGCAATTCACGCCGCAAGGACGGAAGCTCTTGGCTCTTGCCATTCTGCAAAAGTGCCTGCGAGACGCCGAGCGCGCCGCGAAAGCCGGTGACGATTCCTCCGACGGTTGAAACTTTGACCTGCGCAGCCGCGTCACCCACCAGATAAACTTCGCCGTTCCCGATTTGCCGCCGTACCGGCACCCACCCGCGATAGACCGGGATGCGCGCGCCTTGCCATTCGAGCGGCTCCAGATGCTTCTTTTCTAGGAAGCGTTCGAAGCAGCGCTTCGTGTCGCTACCGTGCTCGCCGATCACGCCGAGCGCGCCGCGTTCCGCCGATTCGGGGATCAACCAGTAAAAATAGGGCGTATCATCCGGCACGAACCAGACGCGGGTCGTATCCGGACGGCAATCTTTCGGCAGGCGCACGATGGCTTGAACGAGTGGCACGGTCTCGATCGTGGGCCAGCCGGAAGCGCGCGCCACGCGGCTCGCGGCCCCGTCCGCGCCAACCACGCTGTCCGCGTGCAACTCCTCGTGCTTGCCGCCTGATTCCACCTCCAGCCGCAAGCCGCGCGCATTCGGACCGATTCCCAGGAAACGCGTGTCGAACGAGAGCGCCGCGCCGGCTTGTTGGGCCTCGCGGGCCAGCGCCGTAATCAGGCGCGAGCGCTCAATGATGAGATCGGGCTTGGTCAGCGTGACTTGCGCCGAACGACCATCAGTGAAAAGCTCGAAGCGGTGAATCTCGTTGATGATGCTTTCGCGGGCGGAGGCTCCCATCTGGTGGCGGAAGTGGTCCGTAACAATCAGCGTCCGGGCCGCAGGCTCGAATTGCGGTTTTGATTCCAGCACGCGCACACGCCTGCCGCCGCGGGCCACGCTCGCGGCGGTGAAGAGTCCCGCCGCGGAGCCGCCAACAACGATAACTTCGCGGTCGCTTCGTCCACGCCGATGCTGTGCTTCTGTGTTTTCCACAGTTTCCGTGCTTCCCAAGGGTGTGCACTCCCTGCAAATTCTATCCGTCAGGGATCCCACGCCAAAAAATTTGCCTGCTTCCCGCTCGACCCGTGTGGGACTGTTCGACGTGTGAGTGAGAGGGCGCCCGGTAAGTATAGCGAATCCACCATCGAGGACCAACACGCGGAGAGTTGCAAAACCACCGATGGACATTGCTTTCGAATCGGCAGGTTGTCCTAGGAATCAGCGGAGGCCTTGCCGGTCTGGCGTTCATAAGGCGCGCGCTCAAGATACGCGACGCCGGCAAAAATGACGCCGAGGGCCAGAGCTCCAACGAGGAAAGCCACTCGCGCGGAAAGATAACTGACGAGCACGGCTGCGCCGCCGCCAATGGCGCCGAGCAGATACAGCGTGAGGACGGCGCCGCGGTGGCCGAGACCTAGATTCGAAAGTCGGTGAGCCGCGTGGTCCTTCCCGGGTGTGGCGAAGGGCAGCAGCCCACGCCGCGAGCGGGAAATCGTTACCAGCGTGGTGTCGAAAATAGTCACGCCCAGGATCAGAATCGGCGCAAGCCACGCGGACAGATGATTGGAGTTCTCCAGGCGCAGTTTTAGGCCCAGCATGGCCATCAGGTAACCGAGAAACATGGCGCCGCCATCGCCCATGAAAATCTTCGCGGGTTTAAAATTCCAGCGGAGAAACCCGGAGGCTGCGCCGAGAACGGCGGCAGCCAGCGTGGTAACCAGCGTTTGGCCGTTCAAGTAAGCCAGCGTGGCGAAGAAAACGGAAGCCATGGCCGCGACGCCTGCGCACAAGCCGTCCATGTGATCGAGGATGCTGAACGAGGCCGTAATCCCCACCACCCAAACAACCGTGATAGCGGCGTCCAGAAAATCCCCGCTGCGCCCCCCCACGAGCACGCTGAAAACCTGTGCGCGAATTCCGCTGACCAGCAGGATCACTGCCGCCAGCGGCATGCCCACGAATAGTTTGACCTGATGATGGAGCAACCCTTGGTCGTCGAGAATGCCAACACCCGCGACGAGCGTCGCGCCGATGAGGATGCCCACAATCTGGGCGCGAGCCGCTCCGTTGAAGGCGAAGAGCACCGCGATCACCACCGCGGCGTACATCGCCAGCCCGCCAAGAAGCGGGATTGGCGTGACGTGAACTTTGCGCGGCCCCGGCAGATCAACCATTCCAACGCGCAGCGCAAGGGCGCGCACGGGAACGACCAGCATCAGCGATGCAAATAGCGCGATGAAAAAAGCGAGCAGGCCTGCGGCCATGCAACCTCGTTTATCAAATGAGCCGAATCCGCCAACCTGCTGCCGGTGGCTCACGTGATCCTCGCCGGATGGGGGGGTCCGGCTCCCAAGTCGAACTAACAGATAGCTGCCCCGCGCAGCCTAAACACAATACTGCGATTTTAGTTTCGCTTCAATCGGGATCGTCCGGCGTGCGCAAAATTGCACACTTTGGGCGATGTCTCTGATGCAGGCAAGATCCACTCCGTCGGCGAATTTCGTGGTTCAGCGCTCCGTCAACATGCGCGTGAAGATGCGCTTCACTTCCTGCTTGTCCCGCGTGGCGTAGTACCAGTCGATGGTGCGTTTGAGGCCTTCGCGGAAGAGAACTTTTGGTTCCCAACCAAGAAGTTTCTTGGCGAGAGAATTGTCAGCAACCCGGTTCAGAGGGCCTGTGGGCATATCCGGGCGGAGCTTGATGTCGGCTTTATGTCCGGTGAATTCGCACACCATTTTGGCGCAATCGATAACGCGGATACGTTCCATCGTTCCGAGGTTAATCGCCGTGCCGTCGTTGATCTTCTCCCCGGCCAGGATCGTGCCCTCGACGATGTCCTCAATGTAGGTCCAGTTGCGGATCTGTGTGCCGTCGCCCCAGACTTCGAAAGGGTTCTGCCCGAGGAACGCGCGGGCAATCATGGCGATGACGGCGTGATTCTCCACCCCGCGCGGGCCATACACCGTGAAGTAGCGGCAGGAAGAGGCTCCCATTCCGTGCTCCTTCGCGTAAGCCTGCAACGTGAACTCTCCCATCAACTTGGCCCAGCCGTAGGTATTGTCGGCATCATTTGGGCCTTTGGTGAGGTCTTCGGTGAGGTAGAGCTCTTTCTTGGTGTCCGCTTGCAGAAAATTCGGATACACGCAGCCGGAAGAAGCGAACACCACTTTTTTTACTTTGGCTTTGAGCGCTTCCGCAAACACCAGACCGTCGAGGAAAAAATTCGACGCCGGGCCGGCTTGGTGGAGATCCACGTAGCCGCGCCCGCCGTGATCCGCGGCGAGATGGAAAACGGTGTCGACGTTCTCTATCGCGGCCCGGGTCACGCCGGGTTCCCGCAAATCGGCTTGCAGAAAATCGACCTTGCCCGTGCCGAGATGCTGGCGAATGTTGTCGAGATGCCCGCTGCTCAAGTCATCGACGATGCGGACTTTTTTCGCGCCTCGCGCCAGCAGCTGATCGGTAAGCGTCGAGCCGATGAACGATGATCCGCCAGTCACTAAAACGGTTTTTCCAGCCCAAAATCCATCCGCCGTGTTCACGCTTGTGTTTCCCCCTTGATTTTCTAGTTGACCGTCAAGTGATCGATGATTTTCACGAATTTTTGCATTTCCTTGACTCTATCATAATCAGGAGCGGCGGCCCGCGCCGCCTCGCCCATGGCCTTTAACTTACTTGGATCGGAAGCCAGCGCGCGCACGGCGTTGACAACTTCTCCGGGGAGATCCGGATCCGCGGCTACCGCGAAGCCGCGCTGAATCCCTAGCGACACGGCATCCGTCTCTTTCGGCGCCACCGCGACGATGGGTTTTCCCGCCGCGAGAATCCCGTACATTTTGCTGGGCACCACCACGCCTTCCAGGCCCCGTTTCACGGTAATCACGTGTGCATCGGCGGCCGCGAGCACCGACGGAATCTTGCTCGCTGGGAAAAACTCCAGAAAACGGATATTGCCGGAACCCTTGGCCGCAGCTTCGATTTGCGAGCGCTGCGCGCCGTTACCCACGAACACGAGACCCACACCGTCGCCTGCCAGCAGGCGCGCGGCCGTCACCAGCGTGTTCCACGCGCCGTAGAAACCAAGGTTGCCGGCGTGAACGAGAACAAACGAAAAACCCCCGCGGATCGCGCTGAAAACTTCGGGATCCAGCGTTGGAAGCGGCGTATTCTGCGGGAGGATTTCGGTTCCATCGCGGACGATCACTACGCGGGAAGGTTCGACGCCTTTGGCGATAATTCGCGCGCGCATGTCTTCGCCGAGAACGATCACGCGCGTGGCGCGGCAGAGCGCCCAGCGATGAAGTTTTTCCCAGATCCTCGCGATCCTGCCGGGTTCGACGATCGAGCCTCCCACGGCCATGTCCGGATACATGTCCCGTATGTTGTAGACGTACGGCTTGCGTTTCAGCAGGGCGACGATCGCGCCGACGATGCCCTGAAACGGCGGATCGGTCATGGCCACGACGGCGTCCGAAGGCACAAAGAGCGCACCTGGAATCGCCAGCGCGACGTAGCTGAGATAATTCAGCACCCGTTTTTTCATATCGAAGCGCGGAAAATCCGTTGAGCCGACACGGATGATGCGTGCCCGGCCCGCAATTTCCGTTTGGTACGGCCGCCACGCGCGGCGTTCGGTCGGATCGTAGGAAGGCCGCCCGCACAGCACCGTCACGTTGTGGGAAATGGAAACGGCATCCACGACGCCCTGCCCCATCGTCGCGGTCGCGGAAGTGTCCGGCGGGTAATAAAGATTGAGCAGCAGAATGCGCACGGAAAGATTGTACAGAGTTCCGGCTCTCCGCGGAGCGCGGTCGCCTAGTGGTTTTCGGCAGGTTTTTTGAAGATTGGCGCAGCGGCCCGATTCAGTTCATGGGCGGTTGGTTTCTTTTTTGGCGGCTTCTTGACTTCGCGTTTTCGTGCGTCTTTGTTTCCCATGCCCGATAGCTTGCCACAGTTCGTTAACTCTGGCTAGAGGGCCAGAGGACGTGAATTCCAGACTTGACGATCGGAAGTTAAGGGCGCGAGACGAGCAAGTCGCCGAGGACCAGTGCATCCATCTGCGTGCGCAAGAAGCAATCGATCGCTTCTTCGGGGCGGCAGACGATGGGCTCGTTGTCGTTGAAGGAAGTGTTGAGCACGACGG
>WNGI01010848.1_pt1 | contig 11493 bp, 9 predicted proteins | sample 5400621 | NCBI WGS metagenome assembly WNGI01 (sample SAMN13153374, study PRJNA577476) | soil metagenome | isolation source: 20 cm soil or saprolite under Garry oak tree replicate 1 | place: USA:California | collected 2016-06-15
GACTCGAGCCGTTCGACGCCAGTGTTGCCGAGGCCGCACTGAAGAAGAAATCGAGCACGATTCGCGCGAAGGCGGGAGCGGTGATTCAGGGAACTCCTCGCGTTGCCGAGACAATTCTTCTCGTCGAGGACGAAGCCTCCGTCAGGAACCTGGCAAAACGCATCCTCGCTCAAAAGGGCTATCGAGTGCTGGAGGCTTCGGACGGAGCCATCGCTTTGCGCCTCGCCGCCGGCCATGTCGGCGAGATTGATCTGGTGCTGACAGATGTCGCAATGCCGAACCTGGGCGGGCGCGGTCTGGTCGAAGAGCTCAAAGAGCTCAGCCCGGGAATGCGCGTTCTCTTCATGTCCGGCTATCCCAAGAACGAGATTTTCCCCGACAAGGGCGCGAATCGGGTCCCGTACCTCCAGAAACCGTTCACTGGCGAGACTCTAGTTTCGGAGGTGCGCTCAGCGCTCGGCTACGCCAGCTGACTCGTGCAGTGTGCGCAGCGGGTAGCGGCGGCATCGATCGACATGCGGCAGTACGGAGCGGCGACAAAATCTCCGATGCCGAACTTCACCGTCCCGACTGTCCACGTCGCCTTCTGCCATTCCCCGCCCGGCCCGATCGCGACGATAATCGGCATGATGAAATCATCGACCATGGCTTTGACCAGCGCGGTGAGAGCAGTGGCGATGACTACAGCTATTGCCAGTGCCACGACATTCTGCTTCAGCAGGAATTCCTTGAACTCTTTCATCATTGGCATTGCTTGCTCCGGTTTAAGAGGGGTTAGCTAGAGACCGCCAGGCCAGCGCTTCGTGATTTCGCGGTACGTATTGCCGCGAGCCGTCGAATCGCAGCGATTCCAGCGATCGGGCCAAGAGCGAGGATCGCAAATCCCCAGCGCCAACCCACTCTCTGGGCGATCAGTGGCACCAGCTGCATAGGCAACATCGTTAGTAAAAATCCCAGCGAGGTCTGGACGGTGAGTGCGGTCCCAACCGTGTGCGCCGGAACCGACTCGGTAACCAGCGTGCTGAATTGTGCGCTATCGGCGATTACAAAAAATCCCCAGGTCATCGCCAGGGCGCCAAGCACCCAGAGGGGACCGCCAAATAGAAGCCCGCTGAGCAGGCAGCAGCTCCCGCTCATAGCCAGCGAAATGGCGACCAGGCGCTCCCTGCCTCGTTTGTCCGCGAACAGACCGCCCCACACGGATCCTATACCACCGATGGCAATCGTCGTGAACGCGAGGAGCGATATCAGTCGCGGCGCCCGGAATCTTCCTCCGGCGCTGGCAGCGATGCTGGCGGCGAGAAACGCTGGGACCCACGTCCAGAATGCATACAGCTCGAACATGTGGCCCAGATAGCTTCCCGTGGCCAGCCGCCACTCGCGCACCCGTATGACATCTCGAACGTGGCCCCATGAGAAGGGACGCGAGCTGAATGGGAATGGTCCGTCACGGTAACCGAGCGTAACGAGCAAGGCGGCAACCACGGCGCCGACACTGCTGGTCAGAACCACCGGTCGTAGCCCAACGTGCGGTATCGCACGAACGAGGTACGGCGTGGCCTTCCCGATAGTCAGCGCCCCAACGATCACTCCGATTGCCAGGCCACGCTCCGAGCGGAACCACGTCGCCGTCATTTTCATGGCGGGTGGGTAAACTCCCGCCAGGAAAAATCCGGTGAGGAACCTGAGCGCAAGCGCCGACGGGTATCCCGGGGCCGCGAGAATACCTGCATTGGCGGCCGCTCCGAGCAGGGCGCAAATGCTGAAGAATCTGCCCGCGGGAACCAGATCGGCGAGGTTGAGCACTGCCGCCACTGCCGTCCCACAAACAAACCCGAACTGGACGATTGTCGTCAGCCAGCCGGCCTCCGCCGTGGTCAGACCCCAGATCGATCGGAGCTGCGGGGTCACGGCGCTGGCGGAAAACCACAGAGACATCCCCAATAATTCGGCAAAACCCAGTAACGCCAGGACCCGCCAACGCGTCGAGTATGTGTCAGCTGACATCGTGAAAAATTAGCCCCGACCAGCCGCAACTTCGACCTGCGGCTGCCGGTCACACTCGACTATTGAATGCCGTCGCACCAACCGCCACGTTCCGCCCGTTTCTGAGGCGTCGGACTACATCTCGCCCATGACGAATCCGTCACAGGCTACGCCGCGGTCCACTCCGACCGCCCCTTCGGCGCCCCCTGGCGGTGTGAAGCCGGGCGTCGCAACGCTTTCGCGTGAGCTCGCCGACTTCCTGGTGGAGCTATCGATCACGCTGAACAAGCACGCGATCTACCCCCAGAGTCACCCGCTGCTCGATGTGGCGGTAGATGGGGTGGCGAATCGCCTGGCCGCACTGTTCGTCGGAGACCGTGATTCGCTTTCGATCGGCGTTGCCCGGCGGCAGCTCATCATCGAGGGCGTCGCCACTGATCCGCTGAATCCAGTGCTCAAAGAGCTCGCGCAACGGCTGCACCAGCATCACGTCGGCGCGGTGAAATTCGTGCGCGGCATGGGACGGGAAGAGCTCGGGCAAGCCCTCGCTGGATTGTCCGCCGACCCGATCCGTGCCGCAAAGCCAATCGGTCTCGACACTGAGCGCCTCGGTGAGCTTTGGCCGCACGTAAGATTTTTTCCGCTGACGTACGATCGCCTGCAGCTAATCGAAGACGACCCGACCGGCGAGCCTCCAAGCGCTGACCAGATGGCCGCCGGTCGAGCGACGCAGCTCTGGATCGGGCTCGCCCGCGCTGCACTCGTGTCCGACACCTCAGACCCGACTGCGCCAAAGGACGAAGCTGACGAGAGCTCCGCGCTGGAGCCGGCGACTGTTGCCCGGGCGATCGACGAGCACCAACGGGAGGAAGCCTACGATCAGGTGATCGTGGGCTACTTGCTGCAGATCGGTGAAGAGTTGAGGACAGCCGAGGGCCCCGAGGCTGCTGGACTCCAGCGCCGGGTGTCGCGTCTCGTTGGCTCACTCAAGGAGTCGACGCTCGAGCGGTTGCTCGAGATGGGCGGTGACAAGGCGCAGCGAAGAAAATTCCTGCTCGACGCTTCGCAGGGCGTGACGATCGAGGCAGTGATCGACCTCGTCAAAGCCGCGTCCGCCGCCGAAGGACAGACAGTCTCCCATTCGATGCTGCGCATGCTGTCAAAGCTGGCGCACCATCCTTCCTCGGTCGAGCGTTCGGAGCGCGACCGAGAAGCCAGCGAGCCACTCGCTCCCAATCGAGTGCGAGCCAGAGCGAATGATTCAGATCGCGATCGAGATCGGCGCCATGGGACCGCAAGTGCGCGCCGCAATGGTGGACCTCTTGAAGGCGGGACGGACCGACGTTTTGCTCGACCTTGTCGAGCGGGCGCCCACCGCGGAAGCCGCGACCCCGGTCTGGGATTTCCTCCAGGGAGAGCGGGTCCTCGAATCGCTACTCGGACAACAGCGTGTCGACATGCCTCTTGTCGCTCGGTTCGTAAAGAGGATTGGAGCGGGCGCGGCACCAATGCTGTTGTCGGCTGCATTGGGATTCGAGGACGCGAAAACCCGGAGTCAGTTCTACGAGCTGTTACAGTCCCTTGGCGACCACATCGGCGAAATCGTAGCCCAGCGGATTCCGGCGACGCCTCCGCCGCTGCAGCGTGAGTTATTGGCCCTGCTCGGACGACTCGAAGCATTCCCGTCCGGTTTTTCCGCGCGCGCCTACCTCGACAGCGAAGAGCCCCTCGTTCGACGCGAGGCCGTGAGGCTGTTGTTTCGTAGCCCGTCAGACCGCGACGAGACCATCATGAGCGCACTGTCGGATCCCGACGACCGTGTTGTTTTCGCGGGTCTCACTTCCGCACAGGAGAAGTGTCCAGCGGCGGGAATCCAGTTGATCAAGCAACGCGTCGATCGCGGCGAGCTCGACTCTCAGTTGCGGACGATGGGAATCCGAATCGTCGCTCAACAGCGCACCGCCGAGACGTTGCGGTGGTTTCTTGGTTTCGTGCTGACCGAAGCACACTGGGCGCGCAAACCCAAACTCCGTCCCTCAACCCCAGAGATGCTGGCGGCTCTGAGCATGATCGCGGCTAACTGGCGCGGCGATCCAGCGGCGGAAACCGTCATCAGGCTCGCAGAACAGAGCAGAGATCCCGAGGTGCGCGCGAAGATCGCGCGCAGCCGCACGACGCACAACCCACCGACACCGTCAAAGAATGAGTGATCCGATTCGGTTTTTGGTGTCGTTCGGCCAAGCAGTGTCGACCATGGCTCTCTACAACGACGGGCATCCTGCGCGCGAACGTGCGGTCGATCGATCCTATCGCTGCCTCCGCGATCTGCAGGAACATGACCCACACCCGCGGTTCTCGTTCCTCGGGGAGGAGACGATCTACCAGGACACCGCCTTGCGCGAGCTCGGCGACTGGGAATGGGGAACCCGTCTGGCGCAAGCCGGCGTGCAGCGAATCGAGCTGGAGACCGGTGTCACGCGCGAACAGTACGAGGACTTTCTTGAGGAGATGATGGCTCGCATCACTCTCTCATTCATCGATTCGGCCGAAGCGAGACCCAGCCGCCCTACCGGCATCAAAGTGGGGGCGCTCGGCATCCGCGGGGAGACAAGGGAGGCCCAGGAAGCGCTCGCGACTCCGGTTCCTGTCGCCACGATCTCCTACTCTCTCGGGGAGGAAGCGGCATCGATTCAGTCGATGCACAGGGAAGTGCAGGATCGCGGCAAGCTACCGCTGGCGGAGGCGGAGGCGGTCGTGCGCTCGCTTTCGATGGCGATGCACGGCGATCAGGAAATGATACTCCCACTCCTTCAGCTGCGAGAGTTCGACGAATACACCACGACGCATTCGCTCAACGTTTCAGTCCTCGTGATGGCGTTGGCTGAATCGTTGGGGCTCGCACAGCAAGACGTTCGCACGTTCGGTATCGCGGGGCTGCTGCACGACCTCGGCAAGGTGAACGTGCCACAGGATATCCTCAACAAGCCTGGTAAGCTCACCGATCAGGAACGAGAAGTGATGCAGGGGCATCCTGTCGCGGGAGCGAAGCTGATCATCGAAAGTGGACGTCGTCTCGACCTTGCCGCGGCGGTTGCGCACGAGCACCACATCATGATCAATGGACAGGGGTATCCCCGTTGCCACTATCCCCGCGATTGCCACAAGGCAAGCAAGCTTGTTCACGTCTGTGACGTCTACGACGCGCTGCGCACCCGCCGTCCGTACCGCGATGCGTGGGAGGCGCAACGCGTGCTCACTTACATAGAAGAGCGCGCCGGAACCGAATTCGAGCCAGAGGCGGCCACCGCCTTCATCAAAATGATGCGCAAGGTCGAAGGTGGGATTCAGCTCTCGCCGGTTCCGCGTGAGAGCGATGCGCTGCCCGCCGCGACTCCCGGCCACGGCAATGGCGCCGGCATCGTCAATCCGCCCTCCACAGCGCAGCCAGCGAAACCGGACAAGTAGGCCCGGCAAGCTGCAAGCTAAAAATAGGTCGGGACCGACGCATTTTGCGTTGCCGGCCCTCCCCGCCGCTCGTCTACTGGATAGACCTTGCCCCCCAGGAAATCTCCAGTGGAGGAAGCACATACAATGGCACGCAACAGACAGGGGTTTACCCTTATCGAGCTTCTGATCGTGGTCGTCATCATCGGTATTCTTGCCGCGATCGCGATTCCGAAGTTCGCCAATACGAAAGACAAAGCTTACGTCGCAGCGATGAAGTCCGACCTTCGCAATCTGGCGACTTACGAAGAGCAGTATGCCGCCGATCAAAACGGCACCTACTTCGCCGGAACCGCCACCAGCGCGGCTCCGCTCAATGGTTTCACCCCGTCACAGAACGTCACTATTACGGCTACCATCGTCGCTGGTCCGCCCCAAACCTGGACCGCGACCGCGAGTCACTCGCAGTCATCGAAGACCTGCGATAACTCCACTGGCGCGATCGTCTGCACCTGATCTGGCGTCAAGGAACGGTGGGATCACCTGCACCTAATCAGGTGATAAGCGGTTGGAATGAAAAAGGGACGTCTATTGACGCCCCTTTTTCATTTTATCTCCCTGCCCTGCTCCTCGCCAGTTCGTTAGGAGCTGTCATCGCGTGTGGTCTTCCTGTTACGCGCCCGAGATCCTGACCTTGGCAGCAAAGGCTTCTCGAAGAGCATTGTCGATGGCACGCCACCGAGTCCCGATGCACTGAGCCATTTCTCGAGCCCGTTCGCCAGTCCGCGGCGCTCCGAAGGACGGAGCGTTGAGAACCCCTCGATCAGGTCTTCCTGAATCGCCCGCGGTGACTTCTTCAGCAGAATCGAACCCTGGCGCGTGACACGAAGCACGGAGCGACGGCCGTCCGATGCATCGGCAGCACGAGTTACCAGACCCTTGGAGATCAGTTGGCCAACGACCTGCGAGACCGTGCTGTGCGTCGTCATCGTCACTGCCGCGAGATCCTTGACGGACTGGTCAGGCACCTGCGCCAGTTCGCTCAGGACGAAGAGTTGCGCGGCGCTGATCCTGAAGTCACGCTCGACCGCTTCCGCCGCCGACCGCAGTCCGCGCACCATGCGCCGCAATGCGTTGAGGGCGCGTGAGACTTCTGCCTGCCGTCTGCTCTTCGCCACCGGTGTAAGCTAGCTGCTCCCGCGAAATCCTACTGGCACGCAAGGTTCCCCGCCCGTGCATTTGCCTCCGAGCTCGGGAACGGTATCACCTGCGGTCCAGGTACCGGTGGGTTCAACTCCATCCCCATCTCGGAATAGAGGCCGAACATCCGGTAGTCTACGAGGCGATCGCCGCTCTCGAACAGCAGCGAATAGCGCTTCTGCTTCAGAATCTCGCGAAGGATATCGAGGCGCGTCGGGAAGCTCGCCAGCGTGCGCGGCGCCAGACCGCCGGAGTTCTGCCTCACCAGGTTGGAGAGCGCCAGCGCCTCGGCGTCCCGGTTCAGCCCCCACAGCGCTTCGGCGCGCATCAGAACCAGTTGCTCATCGATGATGATGGGGAGAGGAGTCGTCGGCCCGGTGATGTTCAGGAAGATGATGTCCGATGACGCTGAGTTGTCAGGCAGGGCCTTCTGGAAAGACGGATCCTGTTGAATCTTCGACAGGCGCCGGTCGCCGGGATCGGCCTGGTTTAGAACCTTGGGGTTCGCCCGGATCACGTCACGGCTGTAGTTCACATTCAGAAGATCGCCCGACGAGGTGCTGTAGGTGTGATAGACTCCGACCCGGAAATCGGCCGGGACTGTGCTGTAAAAGGACGCGTCCAGAGCGGTCAGAGCAGCGTTGAGCTCCGCTGCATCCACGGTCCCCGACGCGGCGAAGGTTTGGAACCCGCGATAAATGTGGACTTTCGCGGCGAGCGCCCGATTGAACTTCAGAAAGGCCGCCGGCGTCGTGAAGCCGGCAAACCCTCCGGGCAGGGTGAACGCGAAGTCAGTACCCCCCGCAGCAAGATTCGTCGCTCCTGAATCGAGCAGCGCGCTGATGTAGGTCAGTACTTTAGGCTTGCACGAGATCGGATCGAGGCTTGACGAGCCAGTCGCGATGGGAACGCCGAGGTTGTCGCGCGTCTCAATCAGCTTGATGTACTCGAGTCCCTTGATCGTCCTCGCAAATCCAGCCGCGCCCGTCTTCTCGGCGGCGGTGAAGGCCGTCGAGTTCTCCGCCCCGACTGCCAACAGCTGTGACCCACGGATCGTGCGATAGGTGGAGTTCCACGTAAAATCGACGAGGAATGCGCCTGGCGAAAACTGACCCAGCGGCTGCTGTATGTAGCGCGGGTCAGCGCCATCGATGCGGTACGCATCTCGTCCCATTGTCTCGAGAACCAGTATGGTGAAAGCGTGCTGCTCCCGATCGCCAGCGATGGTGCCAGTAACCTGCTCTTGCAGCGCCACCTGGGTGGGGATCGAGGGAGGCAGCTGCGGGTTGTTGAAGTCCGGCAGGGTCGGGTCGCTGCAGGCAGCCGCTAACAGAACGATTGCCGCGATGCACTTCGAGTATCTGACGGCCGGAACTTGTTGCGTGGCGTTGTTAGTCATCTCAGTAGCCCAGCGCGATTGTGAAGTAGAACGTGCGACTAGGAGGGTAAGGCGCCAGATCGATGAATCTGGCGATCTGCTGACTGCCGAAATTGCTGACTTCTGGATCAACGCCAGGATAATCCGACCAGGTGACGAGGTTGCGTCCACTGAACTCGACCCGTGACGAGCTGGCACCGCGGAAGAAGCGAGTGGTGAATCCCGCCGGCAGCGCGTACGACAGGGTCAGCTCGCGTAACTTCACGAACGATGCGTCGAACACATATTGGGAGACGCCGAGCTGGTCGTTTCGCTTGGCCCGATTCAGACCGCCGTCAGCCAGCTTGGGCGAAAGTCCGAACGCGTCGTATACATCCATGGTGATGTTGACGAGATCACCGCCGTGGGACCAATCGATCAACGAGGTCAGTTTCAGCTTGCCAAAAGTGAAATCGTTGGCGAAACCCATCGTGAAGACGGGGGCGGCGTCACCCTTCTGTACCTCCTCCACCGTTCCGCCAACTGAATCCGTCGCGATGATCTGGGTCACGCGTTTCCCGACTTCGAGACGTCCGATCCCGTAACCGGATCCGAACGCTACGCGCTGTCCGCTCGCGTCGCGCTCTACGTTGAAGGCCGTCACTCCAGGAGGCAGCGAAGTTACGATGCCCACGTTTCGCGCGAACGTCATTCTGGAAAGCCAGTCGAACCGTTCGCTCGAAATCGGCGTGAGAGCGAGTGCCATCTCCGCCCCACGATTACGGATCGTGCCTCCGTTTCGGATGTCCACCTGGTAGCCGAGCGAAGGGGCGGTCACGAAGTGCAGTATCAAGTCCTTGATGGTTTTCTGATAAAACGTCAAGGCGATCGATGCGCGCTGATTCCACAACGAAGCATCGATTCCGCCCTCGAGCTCCGTCTCGCGCTCAGGTCTGATCGTCGGATTTCCCAAGATGAGGCCGGGCTGGACTGCATTTTGTCCGGTGTATGTCGTGAAGATTCCAGGCGTGTATTTCTGGATGTACAGAGGCTGGTTTCCCGACTGTCCGTACGCGACACGCGGCTTGAACTCGTCGAACATTCCCAGCAACCCGGGCATCCGGAACGACAGTGAGGCCTTCGGGAAAAAGTAGAATTTGTTGACGTCGCCATTGACCGTGCTGCGCTCGGCGCGCACTCCGAGAGTCGCGAGCAGGCGTTCGTCCAGGCCGAGTAGCTCCTCCTGGCCGAACAGCGCCAGTCCACGCACTTCCTGACGGTCAGCGTACACTTCCGTCGCGGCCCCGCGATTGATGTTTTCCTGCCCGAGCAGAACATCGCGCGTGACGATGTTCGTAGAGCGTTGCTGTGAGATCTCACGCTGGAGTCCAGCCGAAGTGGTCGCCGACCAGCCGCCAGGGCGGAACTCGTGTACAGCGCTCAGGTTCGCGTTGGCCCGCAGCACATTGCCACTCAGCGATGTCACGGTGCCCGGCAATCCATCGTTGGGCTCGAAGTAGAGGACGCGAGGGGAGACGATGTTGTCCTGCTGGTTGAAGCGGTCGACGCCTCCATCCAGTCTGAACGTGAGCGACTGGCGTTCGCTCGTGAATGCAGAGTACGCCGCAGACGCAGATGAGATCAGGCGATAGACTTCCTCCGGCGACCGGATCAAATCACGGTCCTGAAACACGTTGCTGATTGCGATCGGCGTCACCGGATACACGCCATCAGTGGGCCGCATGTCGAACCAGCTGGGCGTCGTCGCGAACACGAAGTAAGGCGTCACGTTGACGTTGTCGTTGTTGCTGACCCCACGGCTCGTGAGCGTGCGGACGATGTTGTTGTTCACCGTGAGAGTAAGGCCTGGCCGGATCAATTGCGTCAGATTGAGACGCACGCTTTGCTTCCGGTAACCGGTATTCTTCTGCACGCCACCATCGTAGCTGTTCAGGCCCGAGGCGAAGTAACTCGTCTGACTCAGTCCGCCGCGAACGCTTACAGAGGTCTCGTAGTTGAACGGGTGCTCGCCGAAAAGCTGGTCCTCGAAGTCGCAGAATCCCCCGCACGATGCGTAGTTGGCATCGACTTCAGCCTGAGACATTCCGATCGTAGCGCCATATTGCCTGGCCTCGTCGATCGTGAAGCGGCGCGCCCCGTACTTTCTTGCCAGCGTGCGAGTCCCGAAACGTTGGACGACGTCGACAGCTGGATAGCCCGTTGCGCTTCCCGTCTGCCCCTGCTTGGTCTTGATGATGATTACGCCGTTCGCCGCTTTCGATCCGTAGATTGCCGACGCAGAAGCGCCCTTCAGCACTTCGAGACTCTCGATGTCGTTCGGATTCAGGTCGGCGATGCGGTTGACACCATTGTCCTGATTGGATGCGTTGGAGCCCATTGCAGTGCGCGCCGCGGCGGTGATCGCATTCAGACCGGGCTGGATCACCTCATTGCTCACGATCACTCCGTCGACGACGTAGAGCGGGTCAGCCGAGCCGAAGACGGACGTCACGCCGCGCAGGCGTACCTGGTTGCCTCCGCCCGGCGCTCCGGAATTTGCGCTTACCTGCGCACCCGCTATCCGCCCAGCGAGGGCATTCTCGAGAGACGGAGCCGACACTCGTGACATCTGCTCGGCGCTGACGCTGGCGACGTCGTTGGCGGCATTTCGCTTCGCCACGGAAGTAGCAGCGCCCGTAGTAACCTGTGTTTCGAGCTGGAGGACGTCTCTTCTCAACGAGATGTCGGCGCGCGTTTCAGCCGCGGAAAGCGGAATCTCCTGGCGCGAATACCCAATTCGCCGGACGATCAGTACGATCGGGCCTTCAGGAACTTGCAGCGCGAAAGTGCCGCTGTCGCTGGCAGAAGTTCCGAATGGCGTTCCCTGTATTTGAATCGCCGCTCCCGCGACGGGCTGGCCGCTGGCTTGATCCGTGACCCGACCCGTGATGCGGCGCTGGGCGATTACTGGCGTCGCGACCATGACGGAGAAAAAGAGAACGGCGAAAAAGAACTTAGCTCGAGGCACAGGCTCCTCCGTCAGTTTGTCTTTCGATTGTGGACGCACTTGTCCCGTTCGTGTTAGACCTGCCCGGGTGGACTAGGGCCATAATAGCCTTGGGAGGGGTGTTGTCAACTACAAAAGGCCGGGCGGGACAGCACTCGTCTCCCGAATTGAGCGCGGCGATTACAATGTGAACGCGACAAAAGGGCAATGTCTCAGAGTGACCCGGGTGGGTCTCGAACCCACGACCTACGGATTAAAAGTCCGTTGCTCTACCAACTGAGCTACCGGGTCAGGAACACTGAAACTTCACACTGCCAAACGACTTGGACAACCTGCACGAATACCGCTTTACTCCGCTCAAGCGCCGGATTTTGCCCGAATTGTGCCCATCGCGATTGGAAGCACGCTTCGAGACGCGCCGCCCTTCACGGTTCTCGGTGACGCCCGACTCGAGGCGCACCACACTGGCCGCGATGTCTACACCAGCGCGCGTCAAGCG
>WNGI01005425.1_pt1 | contig 11492 bp, 10 predicted proteins | sample 5400621 | NCBI WGS metagenome assembly WNGI01 (sample SAMN13153374, study PRJNA577476) | soil metagenome | isolation source: 20 cm soil or saprolite under Garry oak tree replicate 1 | place: USA:California | collected 2016-06-15
GGGCGCGTCTTTCTGGTAGAACGATTTGCCGGTGATGCCGTCGGGATACCGGGTCAGGACGACCGGTCGGTTTTGGAGATACGGCAGCAGCCACGGGGCCATCGAGCGGTAGTACTCGATCAGATCGCCCTTGGTGTACTTCTCCTCCGGCCAAAAAATCTTGTCGAGGTTGGAGAACTTGACCTCGCGCACCGGCGCACGGGAAACGGGAGACGTGCGCGCCTCTTTGGGCTCCCTGTCGTTTCCCGTTTCCCGTTTCTCGTTTCCCGGCATGACCACGTCTTCAGGCTGCTTATCGTCCCGAAATCTCACAAAGACAGATTGCCGCAGCAGGCCGTCCTTCGTCATTTCTTTGTACCGCACATCGCAGACCAGTTTCGGCTCGACCCAGGTGTGATCGGGCCCCTTGGGCAGTGCGCCGCCCGGCGGTGGCTCGCACGGCGGCGTCGGGCGAACGAGCGCCTGGAGCTTCGCACTGATCTCGTCGAGCTGATCGCCCGTGAACCCGGAACCGGCTCGGCCACAGTAGATCAGCTTGCCGCCTTGGTACGCACCGACGTGCAGGGATCCAAATCCGCCCCGCGCGCCCTTGGGCTTCGTGAAGCCGACCACGACGAAATCGTCCATCCGGTCGGCGCGGATCTTCAGCCAGTCGGCCGAGCGGCCGCTGCGATAGGGGCTGTCGGCCTTCTTCGCCATGATGCCCTCGAGACCTAGCCGCACCACCTGCTCGTACAGCGCCTCGCCGTTCTTCTCGAAGTGGTCGGAGTAGCGGAGCGGTCCCGTCTGCGGCAGCACCTTCTGCAAGATCGCCTTGCGCGCGACCAGTGGCAGCTTGCGCAGATCGTACCCGCCGAACGCCAGCAGATCGAACACGTATAGCGTCGCCGGCGATTCGATCGCCGCACGTTTCGCCTCACGCGCGCCCAGTTTGGCGCGCATCTGCAGCATGTTGAAGCTCGGCTTCCCCGCCTCGTTGAGCACCACGAGCTCGCCGTCGAGGATCACGCGGTCGAACGGAATCGCCTTGACCGCCCGCGCGATCTCCGGAAACGACTCGGTGTACTCGAGGCCTTTGCGCGAATAGAGAATCGGCTCGCCATCCTGGCACGCCGCGCGCATCCGATAGCCGTCGAGCTTTACCTCGAAGACCCACCCCTCCTTCGTAAACGGGTCCTCGCGAGTCTCGGCGAGCATCAGCTCGGTGTCTTCGACACGCAGCGCGCGCTTGGGCGCACCCAGTTTCTCGAGCTCCTGCTTGATCGGCTCGGCGCGCGCCTTGGCGTTGCGCAGCTCGTCATTGGTCAGTCCGGAGAGCACCGACTCGTTCGTGTACGGCTCAGTCGAGACGTATTCGTCGCGCTCTTTGATGAGCAGCCATTCCTTTTCCGTCTTCTTGAGCTTGATGAGCGTCCAGCGGCCGTGAAGCTTGTAGCCCTTCAGGTTGAAGAGCAGCTTCCCCTTTTCGAGCCCCTCCTGGGGATCTTCGAGGGGCTCCCAGATCCCGCGATCCCACACCACCACCGTACCGGCGCCGTAGTTGCCTTCCGGAATGATGCCTTCGAAATCGCCGTACTCGAGCGGGTGATCCTCGACTTTGACGGCGAGCCGCTTGTCGGCGGGATTGGCGGATGGCCCCTTCGGCACTGCCCACGACCTGAGGACGCCATCCATCTCGAGGCGCAGGTCCCAGTGCAGTCGCGTGGCGTCGTGCATGTGGACGATGAGCAACCCACCCGGTTTGGGCGCCGGCTTGGGGACTAACCCGCCGGGCTCGGGAGTCTGATCGAACGCGCGCTTCGCCCGATATGTGCTAAGCGCGTCACCGTCTTCCGCGTGGGCCTTCCGACGGGTAGGCATCGACGCGTATCATACCCTCATATGGCCGCCCATTCCATCGGTTCCGCCACGGTCTCGTTCGGCCTCGTGTCCGTGCCCGTGCAGCTGTTTGCTGCCGGCGAGTCGAAGGCCGCGATCTCGTTCAACTGGCTCCATAAGAAGGACGGAGCCCGCCTCAAGCAGCAGTACGTCTGCTCCACCGACGGCGAAAAAGTCGAACGCAGCGACATGATCAAGGGCTATGAATTCCAGAAGGGGCAGTACGTGACGTTCACGCCGGACGAGCTGAAGGCGTTGGAGGAGCGTGCCACCGGCGCGATCGACATCGTCGAATTCCTGCCCGCCGAGCAAGTCGATCGCATCTGGCTCGATCGGACGTACTATCTCGGACCCGACAAGGGCGGCGAGCGCGCGTACAAGCTCCTGGCGGAAGCGCTCGAGAAGACCAAGCGCGTCGCGATCGGTCAGTATGCGGCGCGCGGCAAGCAATACCTGATCATGGTGCGCCCGATGAAGGGCGGGCTGGTGATGGAGCAGCTGCGCTACGTCGACGAGATCCGCGAGATCGCCGAAGTTCCGATCCCCAAGGTGGAAGTCAAGAAGCCCGAACTCGACCTCGCGATCAAGTTGATCGACCAGGCGGCGACTGAAGATTTTCAGCCGAAGAAGTACAAGGACAACGTGCGCGAGCGGATGATGGAGCAGATCGAGCGCAAGGTGGAAGGCAAGCAGATTACCGAAGAGCCGGAAGAGGCTCCGAAAGCCAGGGTGCTCGACCTGATGCAGGCGCTGAGGCAGAGCCTCGAGTCAGCGCCGGCGGAGGAGAAAGAGAAACCCGCCAAGCGGCGGAAAGTCGCGGGCAAGCGCTAAAGCATTATCATCGCGTGCATCGTGATGCACGACATCTCCAAGAGCTTCGGACACGGCATCGGCTTCACGCTCGGCCTCATCCTGTTCGGCGGGATCTTCATTCCGATTCTGGCGTGGGGGGACTCGCAGTATCAGGGGCCAGCCGCAAGAAATCCCGTGCCAGTTTAGGGCCCACGCCCTTCTCTTCGTGCTTGAAAAAGACGTACGCATCGGTCCAGGCGCTCCCCAGCGTCTGGATTTTTGTCGCCCACTCCCGCAGCCCCTCGTCCGAATAGCCCTCATCCCGTAGTCGCACGTACCCAAAGTCGGCGGTCGTGACCTCCGGCGTCGTCCCTGCCTCGGTATCGGCGATGCACAATGCGGTGTTCGTGCTCCGCAGCAACTCATAGACGTCATCTGACCACCACGAAGCGTGACGGAACTCACAGGCCGCGCGGACATCCGTCGGAAATTGTGTGAGTACGTCACCGAGTCTTGCGAGGTCTTTCTTAAAATTGGGGGGTAATTGGAACAGCACGGGACCAAGCTTGGCATTAAGCTTGCGAACCGTCTCGAGGAAGACGCGGAGGAGTTCATCGACGTTCCGCAGGCGCGCGATGTGTGTGATTCGTTGGGGCGCCTTCAGAACGAACGTGAATGACTCCGGGGTCGCCGCATCCCAGCCAGCGACCGTTTTGGCGTTGGGCATGCGATAAAACGTGTAATTGATCTCGACGGTGCCCAATTGTTGGGCATAGAACTCGAGCCACTTGGCGCTCGGGAGCTTGGGCGGATAGAAGCTTCCTCTCCATTCGGGGAAGTTGAAACCAGACGTTCCGACGCGCAGCCGCATCATCGCGGCAAAGCTAGTCTCACCATACTGGATGGGGGAGTCGTCGTATGACGAAGCTGAGGTTCACACTCGCCGCGCTCGTCTTTGTTGTCGCCGCATGCGGCACGTCGGCCGAGACCGAGCGCAAGCTGGCAGACCTGGAGCAGGTCAACGCACAGAAGGATAGCCTGATGCAGGAAGTGGCCATCAGCTCGCGGCTCATCAGTGACGTCAACGTCGAGCTCGCGAAGGTGAAGGTCCGCAACAACCGGCTGCGCATCTCGAGCGAGAGCCCGATCACCGCGCAGAACGACACCCTGATCGCCAAGCTCCGCTACGTCGTGGCGCGGGTCCAGGAAACCGAGAACGCGCTCAATCAGAGCCGGGAGCGGGTCAAGGGCCTCACCCAGCTGTCCGACAGCCTGCGCGCAGCGTACGACGCGACCGTGGGCAACCTCCAGTCGGTCATCGCATCGCAGAAGACCACGATCGACCTGCTGACCGATCAGGTGAGCACGCTGAGCGCGGAAAACGTCGCGCTGCGTGACAGCCTGTCGACCGGCTACTACATCGTCGGCACGCGCGATGAGCTGAAAAAGAAGGGCATTCTCACCGAGCAGGGCGGTGGCCGCGTGCTGTTCGTCCTGTGGCGCACGGGGAAGACGCTGCAGCCGGCGCGCAACCTCGATCCCAGTCTCTTCACGCCGATCGACACGCGCCAGGTGACGCAGATCCCGCTGCCCGTGGCGAGAGGGGAATACCGCGTCGCGTCACTCCAGGATCTGGACTACATCGCCGAGGAGCGCGACGACGGGAAGTACCGCGGCACGCCGACTCTGACGATCACATCGCCGGTCGATTTCTGGCGTAACTCGAAGTTCCTCATCATCATCAAGGAGGGGTCTTCGAGTCAGGTGGCTAACCGGGAGGGTCAGACGAACTCGGAGTCGCAAGTCACCAGTCGCTAGAGAAGTTGCCGAGTTGCGCAGACGGCGAAGTGGCTCCAAGCCACTTCGCCGTCTGTGCAACTTTGCAACTCCTCTTGGCTCTTCTAGCTTGAGACTATGGATAACCGCTGCGGCTGGTCGACCTCCACTGAGCAAATGATTGCTTATCACGACACCGAATGGGGCGTCCCCGTCCACAACGACAAGCAACTCTTCGGCAAGCTCGTCCTCGATGGATTCCAGGCGGGGCTGTCGTGGGCCATCATCCTGCGCAAGCGCGATGCGTTCCTGAAGGCGTTCGATCGCTTCGATCCCGACAAAATGGCGCGCTACGACGCCAGGCGCATCGCGAAAATCCTGCGCGACCCGGGCATCGTTCGTAACAAGCAGAAGGTGAAGTCCGCCGTGGGCAACGCCCGCGCGTACCTCAAGATGAAAGACGCGGGCGAGTCATTCGACGACTTCTTGTGGCAGTACGTGGGCGGGAACCCGAAGGTCAACGCCTGGAAGACGCTCAAGCGCCTTCCCGCCGAGACCAAAGAATCGATCGCGATGAGTAAGGCGCTGGTCCAGCGAGGCTTTCGTTTCGTGGGACCGACCATCGTCTACGCGTTCATGCAGGCCGTGGGAATGGTCAACGACCATCTCGTGACCTGCTTTCGCTACGCGGAGCTTACTTCGCGCGCTCCAGGTACTGCCCCGAGCGCGGGTCGACACGCACCTTCTCACCCGGCGAGATAAACTCCGGCACCTGAACGGTCACGCCGTTCGACAGCTTCGCCGGCTTGGTGCTCGAGGTTTTGGTGGCGGTCTTCATCACCGGCGAGGTCTCCACAACCTTCAGCTCGATCACCGGCGGGAGCTCGATCGCGATCGGGCGGCCCTCGAGCCACTCGACCTGCACGACCATCTCCGGTTGAAGCCACGGGGTGTCCTCCCCCACGGCACGCTCGTCGAGCGTGAACTGCTCGTAGGTCTGCTGATCCATCACGTGCACGCCGCCATGGTCCTGATACAGGACCTGCATCTCCTTCGTATCGAGACGCGCTTCCTGGAGGAAATCAGTAGCGGCCAGTCGCTGATCGAACGTGTTCCCCGAGACGAGATTGCGGAACCGCACCTGCACGAACGCCCGGAGGTTGCCTGGAGTCCGGTGCGTAAAGTCCATGACGCGGCACGGCTGGCCGTCGATCATGAGAACATGCCCTTTGCGGATATCGGTTGCTTTCATGGGAGCGGGAACTTAAACCGGCTGCCTTAGCACTCCAAGGCCCCGAGTGCTATCCGCTTGCCCGACAAGCCACCGTTTACTAGCGTGAGCAGCCTCACAACCGCAGCGCGTGTCGGATTGCAGCTTTGTGCTGCACCTGGTGCACAACGTAGCACAGGGTTTCTCAGCCTAAGGCATTGCGCAATAGCCAGATAGATGACCGGCACCAAGCTTGCCTCTACAGTCGCCGTAAGGGAGGGAAGCATGATCAGGCCCATCATCCATCGCCAGCTGACCCGTGGCGACCTCGCCTGTCTGGTGGACGAGATCGCGCGGATGGATGTCTCGGAAGGACGCGAAGCCGATCAGGCGCTGCAGGCGGGCGCTGTCGACAGCGTGCTCGATTCACCTGCGGCCCTCGAAGCAGTCCTGGGCCGTGGCGGCGCGCCTGCCCCGCTCCCCCTCACGCTGCTCTGGTACGTCCCGATCCGCGCCCAGCTGCGGACGCGCGGCGTGACCGACATCTTGCTGGCCGACTACGCCGCGACACTCCCCGTCGTCTTCGCGACCTCGCAATCGCAGCGGGCGATCGCACGCGGCGAGGACGGCATGGCGGAGTGGTGGCGCTTCGTCACCGCGCTGCCGCAGGGCACCGTCGCGCAGGCCGAAGCCGCGGCCGACGCCGCGGCGCTGGCCTTGTGGTGGTCAGGCTGTTTCCCCGAGTGGGTCGAGCGCGGCGGTGCCGGGCACGGCATGGTCCGCGCGTACGTGACGTTCGCCGGCCGCATGCTCGCCCTTGCCGCCGATCTGCTCGAGGCATCGGCCCCCGAAGAGGCCGCGCTGTGCGGGCGCGCGGCGGAGGCGCGCACCGAGCTCCATGCCGCGCTCGCCGAGGCGCGCGTCGATTACATCGGCGACGATCCGCACAGCAGCGAAAGCCGCCTCAACAGGTTCTTGAAGCGGCTCGCGCAGGATAACTAGTACGGGCGCAGCATGCTGCGCCCCTACCGACCTACCATTTCGTAATTTCGTTCTGGAACTGCTTCGACCGCTCCGTCAGATCGATCGGCGTGACTGACGGGTCCTGCTTGACCTGCTGCACGCGCTGCAAGTTCGACACCGCCTTGCCGTACGTCCCCTCGATCGCCAGCGCCGCGCGATACTGCGTGATCGCATCGGCGATCCGGCCGGTGTTTTCCAGTGCCATACCGAGGTTGTTGGAGAACGTCGCGACCTTGTCGTTCAGCTCGACCGCGCGCGCCAGCGGACCGATCGCATCCTCGAACCGCCCGAGGCGAATGTAGAGCGCGCCGAGGTTGTTCATGGCCCAGACGTCGCCGCTGTCCCGTACGATGGCATGCTGATACGCGACGATCGCGTCATCGGTCTTGTCCAGCGCTTCGAACGCACGGCCCTGCAGGCGCAGCGGCTCGCTCGAAACGGAATCGAGCGCGATGGCTGCTTCGATGTGGGTAAGGGCGCTGTCCGGCTGCCCGTCCTCGAGCAGGACGCGGCTCAGGTTCAGATGGCTCTTCACGTGCGTGGAATCGAGGCTGAGCGCCTGCACGAACGCGCTCTCCGCCTGAGCGCGATCACCCGACTTCCAGGCCGAGAGGCCCAGCATGTAGAAGCCCCACGGATTGCTGGGACGGTTTTCGGTGTAGGTCTTGAACAAGGTGGTCGCGTCGTCGTAGCGGCGGTCGCGATAAGCGGAATCCGCCAGCTCGAAGGTCACCGGCCCGCTGATGACGAGTGCCGGCTTCTCGCTGCCCACGGTGCTCACTGGGGTGACTGACGAGGATGAAGACGAGACCGGCTCGCTGGCGCGGGCCTGGTCGGGGTTGCGATCGCCGCACGCGGCAAACACGTACGTGGCGGTCACCATGCACACGATCGCGGCCATGAGAATGACCGGAAATCGCAGTGAACGGTTGGATCGATCCAGCTCGAATTGATACGACATGGCTCCTCCGGGAGCGGGGTTCGCCCGGAGGAAAGGCACGTGCCACACCACGACGTAACACGTTGTTTTTCAACGTCCTATTTCAACGATTGTGTTTCGTTGTACACGCCTCCGGGACGTTCATGTGTCCTTCTGAACTCCTAGCCGGCGCATGATCTTGAGCAGACTCGCGTGATCGGCGAGTCCCAGCTCCTTCGCGGTCTTGGTGATTTGCCAACCGTTGCGCTCGAGCGCCTGGACGATGATTTGGCGTTCAGCTTCCTGCTTCTGTTCCTCAAACGTGCGCGGTGCGTCGGACAACGTGCGTGGTGCGTGGTGCGTGGTACGTTGGCGGAGCTCCGATGGCACGGCGTTGAGGGTTAGCTCATCACCATCCACCGCGATGAGCATCCGTTCGACCACGTTCCGCAGCTCGCGGATGTTGTTGCGCCGCCAGTCGTACGCCATGAGGGCTTCCACGGCGTCGGGAGTGAGCGTCTTGGGACGCATGCCGAATCGCTCGCAGGTCGATACGACGAGATGCTCCACGAGCGCCGGCACGTCCGACAGCCGGTCGCGCAGCGGCGGTACGCGCAGCACATGCACGTTGAGCCGATAGAACAGATCCTCGCGGAACCGCCCCTCGGCCACCTCCTTCTCGAGATCGCGGTGCGTCGCGGCGACGACGCGCGCGTTGACATCGATCGTCTTGTTTCCGCCAAGCCGCGTGACTTTCCGTTCCTCGATGACGCGCAGCAGCTTGGCTTGGGCGGCGGCGGGCAGATCGCCGATCTCATCCAGGAATAGCGTGCCGCCACTCGCCGCCTCGAACGCGCCTTTGCGCGTGGCGTTCGCCCCGGTGAAGGCCCCCCGCTCATGGCCGAACAGCTCACTCTCGACGAGCTCGTGCGGCAGCGCGGCGCTGTTGATGGCAACGAACGGGCCCTTGGGATTGGCGCCGAGGCGATGCAGCTCGCGCGCGACCAGCTCCTTCCCCGTGCCACTTTCTCCCACGATCAGCACAGGGCTCGGCACCGGGGCGATCCGCACGATCGCTTCCTTGAGCTTGGCCAGCGCGGGACTCGTCCCCACGAGTGGCGACTCGAGTCCGAAACCGCGCCGCAGCAGTGTCACCTGCTCTGTCAGGCGCCGCCGCTCGATCGCGTTCTCCACCTCCTGCGCGACGCGCTCCATCGGCTCGGCTTTGTCGATGAAGCTGTACGCGCCCAGGCGAATCGCCTGCACGCAGCGGTCGTAGTCACCGGTCCCGGTATAGACGATGATCGGAACGCGGAGGCCAAGGCGCTCGACCGAACGCAACACCTCGAAACCGTCCATCCCCGGCATCTCGAGATCGAGTATCACGCAGTCGATGGAGTCGCGCGTGAGACTCTCGAGCGCGGTCCGACCGCTTTTCGCGATGAGGGTTTCGTAGCCGCGCAGGCGCTTCAGGTCATATGCGTACTGCTCGGCCATGGCAGGGACATCGTCTACGATCAAGACAAGGGTCATTGTGCTGGAAGCTCCACGACGAATCGCGACCCCTTCCCCGGTTCGGTTTCCACGTTCAGAGAGCCATGCGAATCGATCACCAGCCTGCGAACTATGGAGAGACCTAGACCAGTGCCACCGTCTTTCGTCGTGTAGAAATCATCAAACGCACGATCCAACTCGCCCTTCGTCATGCCTCGTCCCGTATCACTGACCGCGATCCGCACCAGACCGTGGCCGCGTTCGGTCGTGATCATCACGGTCCCGTTCTTCCCCTCCAGACTGTCGACCGCGTTGCTGACCAGGTTCTCGATCACTCGTCGCAGGACAAGCGCGTCGATGGTCACCACGGGAAGTCCATCCGCCAACTTCGCTTTCACCGAACTGGACCCCCCGCCCCCAATCGTTTCACGAACGACCGCATTCACATCCGTCGCCTTCCGTTCCGATTGCGGAGACAGCTTCGCATAGTTGGCCGCAAGCGTCTCCAGGTAATCGATGCTGGATTCGACCGTACCCTGTCGCTCCGTGAATACTTGCGGCAGTTCGTCTGGTTTGTCGCGCGCCACCTGGGTGAGATGGCGGAACACATTGCGCAGCGGGGCGAGGCCGTTCTTCAGGTCGTGATTGACCTGCCGGGCGAGGTCGCCGATGGCGATGCGAGCCTCTATGGGCGTGCTGATGCGCGTCGAGAGCCAGCCGGCAAGCAGCAGCGCGGCCAGCGCCGCAACCAGCACGGCGGCCGCGAACCAGAGGTTCACGTTGCGCTGCAGCGCCGTGAGCAACGCGGACGAGCGCGTGACGACGAGGTGCGCCTGCTCCACGGTTCCCGGACCATCGACGGCATCCACGTACGGCAGCGTCAACTCGCCCACGACGAGCTTTCCCGAATCGGGAGCAGCGGAGTCGTGAGGCAACCGCAGGGCAACCCCCAGTTCGGGGTCACGAGCAAGGCGTTGGAGAAACGACGAATCGATCGCGACGCCTCCCACCAGCCGAAACGGCTTGCGCGGGATACTCACCGAGTCGCTGGTGACGAGCACCAAAAACGGCCCTTCCGCGGTCGCGGCGCGCACCAGCGCGGGTCCACCCGGTGGGACCGCTGGACCGAGGCGGCCGAATTCGTTGCGGAAATGTCCCGACGAAACCACGCGACCTTCGTCGTCCTGGATCTGGAGAAAATTGAGGCCGGCTAGGCGCATGGCGTTCGTGGCATAATCGAGGACGTACCCGCTATCCCCACCGCGGACCCCTGCGCGAAACGCGTTGTCGTCCCTGAGCGAGCTTCTCAACGCCGCCAGCCGCGCCGCGACCCGGTCCGTCTCGCGGGCCAGATCGGCGTTGATCACTGCGACCAGCGCATCGACGCGGCGTTGGTATTCCCCCGTGACTCGCCGCGCCATCTCCATGCGGATGCCGAGACCAAAGACGAGCAGCGGAACAAGCACCACCACCCCGAACGAAATGAGGAGGCGGGTGCGAACCTTCATGGGGCGAGGTGTACCGTGCCGTCCTGATCGACGGTCCACCGAGCTACGCCGCGGCGGACGATGGCCGTCGGGCGTGTATCGATGAGCGCCGTGATCGTGGCCGACCAGGCCGGCAGCAGATCCTTGGCGGCGCGGCACGGATCAGCCGCGATCCGCGGTAGGGCGACGACGTATCCCCAATCCTTGCCCGCCTCGACGGCGTCCCCGAGATCGTCGGGACCCCGGGCCGTGGCGACGGCGTGACTCAAGGCCGCGAGACGAGCGGCCAGCTCACGGGCCGTCGGATCGGCGCGGTTATAGAGGATACGCCGTTGACCGGTCGATGCCGGCGGAGAGCTCTGGCCGCCCATGCCGCAGGGGCGAAGGTCCATCCACCAGGAACTGCCTTCCGGGCGCCGCGCATCGGCCCGAACGGCCTGCTCCAGCCCGTCGAAGCGCGTTCCGCCCGCTTCGGGCGTGACGAACACATAGGTGCGGTCCCACGGCAGCGCGACGACCGTGAAATTCTTGAGCGTGGCGGCGTAGTCGCGCAGCGCGCGGTCGCGTGTGACCAGCAGGTCCACGCCCGCGTCGAGCAAGTCCCGAGCATCCCCGCCCGCGGCGAAGCGGAACACGAGCGTATCGCCGCTGCTCGTGTGGGCGCGTATTTCCTGCGGGGTCGTTGTGGCGCTCGTCGCCCAATAGCGGCCCGTGCCGATCGGCCAGCTCGTATCAGGAGCGGCCTTCGTCACCTCCAACCCGACGTCGCCCAGCACCGGAGGCCCTTCGTCCCTCGGCTTTGCCAGTGTCACCGTAACCGCTCGTGCTTCGAGCGCGCCCAGGGTGTAGCCGGCGCCGCTTCGTCCAAACACGATGTCTCGTGCCGTCACCGGCGCGCCATCCCAGAATTGCG
>WNGI01012785.1_pt1 | contig 11492 bp, 12 predicted proteins | sample 5400621 | NCBI WGS metagenome assembly WNGI01 (sample SAMN13153374, study PRJNA577476) | soil metagenome | isolation source: 20 cm soil or saprolite under Garry oak tree replicate 1 | place: USA:California | collected 2016-06-15
TAGATGAAACTTGGCATCCAAACAATCAGCATAGTTTATAAAGATGTCTTACCCCAGGCAACGAACCATTATCTCGTAAAGACTGGTGTGACCCGGCAACTTGGGACCGCCACTTGGGTTTAGAGAATTGCCACTTGGGCTTAGAGAATTAAAGACAGCAGGTATAAATGTCAAAGAACGTCGCCGAACAAGTTTATGAAAAAAGTTACGACGAAGCCACAACTTGGCTTCGCGAGCACCAGTTCGATGTACTGGAAGCGCCCGGCACTACCAACCGCATATTCATGAGGAAGTACAACTGCTCGGCGGCCATCCAAAAGAACGATAACGATGGCGTGAAGATCTTCGCGTATCCCGGCTACCTGGTCGGCAGTGAAATCGCCAAGCTGGTGAATCGCGGTTATCAGCAATTCTTGAAAACAACCAAAACCGAGGTCCCGGCCACGGCCGACCACCTCAAGGCACTGCACCAGTTCACCGAAGAGTTGAAGGAAGCCATCGGCGCTCCGAGTTTATATAACGAGTCTCTCGGTACCGTCAGCGATTCCTATGCCTATGATCGTGTCGAGCAGCGCGATCAGCCCGAAGCATCGCGCCCCAAGCGGCCGTGGGAGAAGGCCGCTACCCGCCCCAAGAATGGTAAAGTAGCGAAGTAAAGTTCTCCGCTCCGCAATCGCCTACTGAAAAAAAAGGGAAGCCCTCGGGCTCCCCTTTTCCGTCCGATACCAAACTTTACTGCTGGGAGTTATCCCCCCCGCCTGATCGTGCCGGCTCCGCGGTCTGGGCGGTCTCATTGGCAAATACCAGCTTGTAGTTTTTCCCACCGAAACGCGCCTCGACTAAATTTCGGCTTCCGCCATTGGTTTCTATCACTGCGGCGTCATTGTTGGATTTGGGTTGGGCCTCGACGATCTTGGCAGGAGCAGTTGCAACCACGTGCTTTCCTTGCTTGATCTGCACTTGCACATTGGGCCCTTTGCCGTCCCAATTCAATTTGTAGGATCCGGCGCCAAGTTGTTTCCCGTTTACCTGCACCGGATTATTGACTGTTAAGCTCTGGCTGGTGGCCCCCGCAATTGCACTGACCGCCATCAGGACTATCGACGCAACAAGCTTCCCGCCATTGGAATATTTCATTTCCTCTCCTTTTTAATATTGGAAATTTTCCTTGGCGGCCCTGCTTACCACGCCCCCGAATGGAATGTCCCCTTCCGAGATGGTGCTTTTTCTCTGCGTGGCCTACAATGCTGCGCGCGGGGTTAAACAATCTGGAAGGCCCGTACGGACGTGCCCTTTCCACAAACTTCTTCTCGCCTGGGCCGCCAAACCGTAGGTGAGGAGATTCTGTTTAACCCCGAATTCGTTTTGGCTCTACAACGCTTTTCCTTGTCCTCTAACCCAATTACGTAATTACTTCGGCGCAAGTTCCGTGCGCTTCAACGAAGTTCAGCGCACATCCCAACACAACCGAAACAATTGTGAGGTCTGATTTACTATCTCCTCACTTGCAACTTTGGACGTGGTAATGGGTGAGGCGTTAGCAGCAAAACGCGCTCGGATTGCGCGATTAGGTTCCAAAAATGGTAAAAAATTGTAAACGTATCGGAACCGAACGAGGTTAGATTAAAGACCGTCGTGACGGTTTTCAGATGTCAATCACGATCTTCCCAAAATTTTTTCTTTCCAGCATCAGACGAAATGCCTCACCCACTTTGGCCAGTGGGAAAGTGTGACCCACTATCGGCCGCACCTTTCCTTCATCAATCCACGCCGAAAGATGCAGCCACGCCGCATCCATCACTTTTTTGTTGAACGCCAACCGGCTCAGCCAAAGTCCATGCACGCTCGATCCCTTCGCATACATAGCTCGCGTGTCGAGTTGTGGTTGCTTGCCGGTCGCTGTGCCATACAGGATCACTCGCCCAAAATCCCGCACACAACGCAGGCTCTTCGCCGTGTGCTCACCTCCCAGCATTTCAAAAACCACGTCCACGCCCTCTCCGCTCGTCAAGTCTTTGATTGCGGCTTCGTAGTCTGATTTTTTGTAATTGATCGCGTGCTGTAGTCCGAGCTCTTGCACTCGCGCCAACTTTTCATCTGAGGACGAAGTCCCGTACATCTCCACTCCCAAAATCTTTCCGATCTCAACCGCAGCCGTTCCTACTCCTCCCGCAACAGCGTGGATCAGCACCCGCGCGGGCTTTTCGCCAGACCGACTATCAACCAACCCCGCCTTCCAATACGCCAGATAAGCAGTGAAGTAGTTGACTGGGAAAGCGGCCGCTTCATGCACGTTCCATGATGCCGGCTGCGGCCAGAGTAAATCCGAACGCGCTGCCAAACACTCCGCGAAGGCGCCCATCTGCGTATATCCCATAACCCGGGTTCCGGTGCGTTCGAGCGTGCCAGCGAACTCCCGTCCCGCAATGATCGGCGGGGGAGGAGTCGTTGGGTACCCGCCTTGGGCGGTCATGATGTCCGCGAAATTCACCCCCGCCGCCTCAATCTTCACTACCTCTTCTCCCGGCCCGGGCACGGGGTCAGGCAGGTCCCGTAATTCGAGCACTTCGGGGACGCCAAAACGCGGAATTACTAGGGCTTTCATAATTGCTCTTAGATGTTGGCCCTCCCACCCGGGCCAACAAAATCTCCAATTGCCCATCGACGATTGGTGCCGTTACGTTCAAAGTAAGCACAGCAATGTGCAGGATTTTGCATCATTGGCGCGAGCCGCGGCAGCGCATCATGATTTCGCCATTCGTGCGAGCCACTCTAGGTATATACTTTCAACGCCGAGAGCGTTGCGGAGGTGTTTCGCCCTCTTCATTATTACTGTTGCAGTCGCCTGCTACGTACTTCAACCCTTCAACCTGAAACCACCCGTTGCCGCCGGCGTCGGCGTGCTGATCGGTTTGGCCGTAATTTTGTTTGAAGTTCGGCTGCATCGCGTCAGCCTTAAGCGACTCATAGGCGCAGCTATCGGTAGCGTACTCGGCATCCTGGGCGCCTACTTGTTTAGCCAGGTGATTCGCACCAGCATCGCTCCCAGTCATACTCAAAGCTTTTTGCAACTGATGATCATGTTGCTGATGGCTTACATCGGCTTGATCGTAGGCGCTCTTAAAGGTGATTTGCTCAATTTAGCGGCCCTGGGCGGCGTTTTTGGCGGCGAAAAACAAGGCCGCAAGGCTTTCAAGATTCTCGACACTAGCGTCATCATCGATGGCCGCATCGCCGACATTGCCGAAACCGGCTTTTTGGACGGTGTCATCGTTATTCCGCAGTTTGTCTTGCGCGAGTTACAACTGGTGGCTGACTCCGCCGATTCGCTCAAGCGCAATCGCGGTCGCCGTGGACTCGACATTCTGCAGCGTTTGCAGAAAGTAACATCCCTGAATATTCAAATCACGGAAGACGATTTTCCCGCGGTGCGCGAAGTAGATCTCAAACTGATTGAATTGGCCAAACTGTACGAAGGCAAAATTATTACCAACGACTTCAACTTGAACAAAGTCGCGCAGCTTCAAGGCGTCGCTGTTCTTAATATTAATGAGCTCGCTAATTCCCTGAAACCGATCGTGCTGCCCGGCGAGATCATGCGGGTATTCGTGTTGAAGGAAGGCAAAGAATATAACCAGGGTGTCGCCTACCTCGATGACGGAACCATGGTAGTTGTGGACAACGCCCGCAAGATGATCGGCAAAAACGTGGATATTTCCGTCACCTCCGTGTTGCAGACCACGGCCGGCAAAATGATCTTTGGCCGATTCGTCCACTGGAGCAGCGTAAAGTCCCTACAGTCATGATCGAGCGGCCCGCCGAATAGCATCTCTTGTTCCAACTCGACGGCCGTTATTCGCGGGTAGCGTCCTGGTTTCCGTATTGAAGGCTCCCCTATTTGAAGGTTGCCGTATTCGCCCCTTATACTGTTCACCCTCATGAAGGTTGTTGTCATCATTCCCGCGGCTGGGTTGGGCATTCGCATGACCGCCGCGGAAAGCGCTCCCCGTACTGCCGTAGGTAAAGCACCTTCCAAGCAGTTTGCCGAGATCAACGGGGTTCCAATTCTGATACGTACTCTACGTAAGTTCGTTTCCATTCCCCAGGTTCAGGAAATCTGCCTGGCGTTGCGTAAAGCCGAAGCCGAGAGCTTCCGGCCGCGCTTGGAGAAAGAACATTTTCAGAAAAGTATTTTGATCGTTGAAGGTGGCGAACACCGCCAGGGATCGGTTAGCAATGCGCTGGCCCGTATTAAAGCCGAAGCCGACGATATTGTCTTGGTTCACGACGCGGTACGCCCGCTGGTGGATGAGGAAACTATCGTAAACGTGATTGCAGCCGCGCAGAAGTATGGAGCCGCTATCGCCGGCTTGCCGGCGGTGGATACCGTCAAACAGGTGGACCGTACCTCTCACGGCGCCATCATCACCTCCACCTTGCCACGCGAGCATGTGGTCCTGGCGCAAACTCCCCAGGGCTTTCGCTTTGATATTTTGCAGAAGGCTTTTGCCGAAGCAGCCGCGGATGGTTTCATCGGAACCGACGAGGCATCCCTGGTAGAACGTTCGCGCCAGGATGTCGTTGTGGTTATGGGCTCGCCGCGAAATATAAAAATCACCACCCCGGCGGATATGGAGCTCGCGGAATTCTACATGTCGCAGAAATCGCGCCGCGCCGTAGGGTAAACTTGCGCCGCGGTTAACACGCAGGAACGTTGCTTCCTTTCGCCGGCGGAATGGACCATCCATGAGAATCGGCTACGGTTGGGATTCCCACGAGTTCAAAAAGGGCATACCTCTGAAGATCGGCGGAGTCACCTTGCCTCATCCCAAGGGCTTGGCTGGCCATTCCGACGGCGATGTCCTACTGCATGCGCTCACCGACGCACTACTCGGTGCCATCGCAGCAGGAGACATCGGTGCTTATTTTCCACCCTCCGAGCCCAAATGGAAGAATGCCGACTCCGCCACCTTCGTGAAAGAAGCGGTTCAGCGGGTAAAGCAATCCGGCTACGTTATCGCCAACATTGACTCCACCATTATTCTTGCCGAGCCCAAACTTGCGCCCCATTCCGCCAAAATTCAGGCCCGAGTAGCGGAGCTGCTAGGCATTCCAACCTCAGCCGTCGGAATCAAAGCCAAAACTCCCGAAGGCATGGGAACCGACGATGCGGCCATTGCCCACGTTACCGTCCTGCTGCTAAAGAAAGGATCCGATCAGCCCCAAAAGACCAGGGCTGTTGAAGCTGTTCCGCAGCCAGAAATGGACAAGGTCGTGGACGAGGTCTTGAAGGATGTGCCGCGTAGTCCCAAAGCAGTCACACCCGCCGCCAGATCTAAAAAGAAAATGCTGAAGAAGAAATGAAGACCTTTTTGTTTCTGCTGATCTCGACGGCCCTCGCTGCCCAGGGCAGCGGTCCACCCGCCTCATCGGCAGCTCCGCCCAGCCTAAATCAGCCAACTTCCGCGCAAATGCAAAAATGCGGGACTGGCCTCTGGACAACTCCCGCCGAGGCAAGCTGCTATAGAACAACCCCGCGGTACGATGAAACGATGGCTTACGTGCAGCGCGTGGCCGCGGCCGCCCCCCCGCAAGTGAAAGTTGAAACCTTCGGCAAAACTGGCGAAGGGCGTGATTTGGTTGCGGTGATTGTTTCCAAAGACGGAATTTTTGATCCGGCGGCACTGCACGCTCACAATCTCCCCATCGTCCTGATTCAGAATTCCATCCACGCCGGTGAAATGGATGGCAAGGACTCTTGTCTGGCGTTGCTGCGCGATATGGTAATCACCAAAACTCGCGCCCGCCTGCTGGATCGCTCCGTCCTCCTCGTCATTCCCATATACAACGCTGACGGGCATGAGCGTTTCGGCCCGTACAATCGCATCAATCAGAATGGTCCGCAAGAGATGGGATGGCGCACTCAGGCGAATAACCTGAATCTGAATCGTGACTACCTCAAGGCCGACGCGCCCGAAACCCGTGCCTTCCTGCGCTTATGGAACCGGTGGCTGCCCGACTTCTTCGTGGACGATCACGTTACCGATGGCGCCGACTTTCAATACGACACCACCTACGCCCTCGACACCGGTCCTAATGTATTTCCCGCCATAGCCCAGTGGCAGCGCAACATGCTCGCTCCTTATTTAGAGGAGTCGGTCACCGCCGCTGGTCACGTGATTGGGCCGATTGGCAATGCGGTTCTCATCCAACCGGAAAATCCGGCCAAGGGGCTGATCGTTTTTGCGGACTCGCCGCGTTACTCAACCGGTTATGCCGTCTTGCAGAATCGCCCCGGCATGCTCGTGGAAATGCACATGCTGAAGGATTACAAAACGCGGGTCACGGGAAATTATGAGATTCTCCGCGCGCTGCTGGAAGTAATCAATCGCGATGCCGATGCGCTGCTCAAGATGAATCGCGACGCAGACACCGCAACCATCGCCGAGGGCAAGATTTACAATCCCGAGGCCCGCTTTCCGCTGGTCCTCACGCCCGCAGAAACTAGTCATCCATTTCTTTATCGTGGATATAAGGCCAACATTTCGAAGAGCGATATTTCAGGTGGCACCCGTGCTGAGTACACTCGCGAGCCCTTGAATATCACGGTTCCAAAATTTGACACTCTGCGCGTCGCTCGCGCTATTGCACCTCCGGCGGCATACATCATCCCGGCGCAGTGGACCTCTCTTATTGATGTGCTTCAGGCGCACGGTTTGAAGTTGTTGCATACCTCCAGTCCTTGGACAACAACCGTCCAGACCTACCGCTGCGATCCGCCCACCTGGCAGACGCGATCGTTCGAGGGACACCACGTGTTGTCAGGCGCCGGAGAATTCAGCGCTAAGCCGGCAGCCTTGTCTTGCAAGATTGTCGAAGCACAGCTTGCCTTTCCACGCGGCTCAGTGATTGTTCCGCTCGACCAGCGCGCTGCCAAGGTAGCCATTCATTTTCTCGAGCCCGAAGCTCCGGACTCAGCCGTCGCGTGGGGCTTTCTAAACGCCATCTTCGAACAGAAAGAGTACGGCGAAAACTATGTTCTGGAAAAACTCGCGAGAGAGATGCTGCAAAAAGATCCAAAACTAAAAGAAGACTTTGACAAACGCCTCGCCACCGACAAAGAGTTCGCTGCCAGTCCGGAAGCCCGCCTTAATTTCTTCTACCAGCATTCCCCTTGGTGGGATTCGCACCTCGGCCTATACCCTGTAGGACGCCTTACATCCTTGCAAGGTGCTCCGATCGAATAGTTTTCTCAGTTAGCTGGATTAACGTGAAAGAGGTCAGCGTGGAAGAGATTCGAATTCTCCCGCCAGTTTCTCGTGTCGAGCTTTGGCCGCTTCCACCAAAGCCCGGAGAATGGCTTGCGATGCCGCTTCATCCATCGTCCGCTCGGGATGCCATTGCACAGCCAGTACGAAGTGATCGTTCGCTGTACCTTCCAGCGCTTCAATGATTCCATCTGGAGCCCGCGCTGCCACGCGCAACCCGTCGCCCACCACATCCGCCGCCTGGTGATGGCTGGAATTGACCGGCACTTCGACGGTTTCTTTCTTCGCTCCGGCCGCCACCGACAAAATTCCAGCCAGCCTCGAAACCGGGTCCACCCGAATGCTGTGCGCCTGCTTCAGAGTACGTGCCGTGTGATCGATAGGCGTCTCGATGTGTTGCTTGAGCGTCCCGCTGCGATACACATTCAACATTTGTAAGCCATAGCAGATTCCCAGCACCGGCTTTCGCATGTTGTAGGCGTCCTGCAATAACAGTTCATCCACTGTGTCGCGCCCCGCGTCAGAGGGCTCGGTTTTGGGATCACGTTGCGCGTCGTATTTTGCGGGATCAATATCGGCACGGCTGCCGGGTAGCAGCACGGCGTCACATTGCTCGATGATCTTCATGACCTCCGCCGGCGTTCGGTCCAACGGGATTGGGACCGGGACTCCTCCCGCCGACTCCACCGCGCGCTCATACTGCGGCAGGGTCTTCGCTGCATATTCTGCACTCTGGGAGTGTGGCACCGGAATGGCAATTCGCGGCTTCATGTTCTTATTCAAAAACAGTTTCCAGGTTGCAGCAAATGATCATTCAAATCCTCTCCACAGCACCAGCCTGGCGCGATAGCGGCGGAACTCCACAACTAGCGTAATCACCAGCCCAAGTACAGCCGTTAGCGCCGCTGTGGGAAGCGCAATTCGCCGGTAAGCTACAGTGACGTCCAGCTCTCCTCCCCGAAACATTCGCACGATAACAACGATCACGATGCCGCATAAAAGGCTGATGGCGAACGCCGTCAACGTCACCAGGAACGTGACCACCAGGGCGCGCGCCAGTACGCCCAAAAGCCTCGGTTTTCTCTCTACCAGGGGTGCCGCCGATTGCACGTGTAAACGTTACCATTCTTTGCGCCTCCTTGCTCGTCGCGTGCCTTCCACCGAATCCCGGTGGGTTAAAATGCTGGGTATGCCCGATGTGGCACAGGTCGTAACCCAGTCGCCTGCCGAGGTCGTCCGGCTCACCCCGGTTTCTCAGGCGCCGAACGGCATCTGCTTCGCTTCCACCGGGCAGATCACAATCGCCGCCAGCGACCTGGAACGCATGGTGGCTGCGGTGCCCCGATCTGCCGCAGCGGCGCTACAGCGCAAGGCTTATTACTTCGTCCCGCTCACCGTCAATCAAGGCGACGAAACCGTAATCGCGGATCGCTATGACATAACGTTGAGTGACAACGCCGTCTGCCATCGCAACTTGACTTTAGGGGACTCGCAGTGTGTTTTCATTTCCACCCGTCTGATGGATGACAAGTTCTCCGTCGCATTCGAGTTCTATATCAATGTGGGACACGCCATTGTTGAGCGCGCCGGTGTCTCCCAAGCCTTCGCCGACGTGGCCTGGAAGCATGTCCAGGAAGGTGTAAGAGGAGAGACCAGCCTGGATGCCTATGATTTCCGCAAGCTGGCCACCACTCCTGGGCCCGACGTCGAAAAGCATAAGAATGAATATTTCGCCGCCGCCTTTTCCGATGCGATTTCCATTTACCTTCTGTCGCTCTACATTGACGTGGACTACTACGATTTGCGAGAGCGCGATTATCCCCTGCTCGCCCCGGGCGCAATGGCCGAACGCCTGCGCAAGACCTCGGAGATATTTCCTCCCGAAACCGGTTTCGATTTCGCTATTTATTACAAGCGCCGCACTCTCGACCGGTAATTTTCACCGCGCGCTTACCCGGCCAACCCTTGCACTAGAGAGAGCGACTACAATGTCGCCAGCATGATTGCCCACCTGCGCGGCCGTTTGATCTCCAAGCACCCCAACCAGGCCGTCGTTGAGGCCGGAGGCGTCGGTTACGACGTCACCATCAGCGTGCCCACGTTTTCCGAGTTGCCCGGAACAGGTGGAGAAGTCGCTCTGCATATTCACACCCACGTTCGCGAAGACTCAATCGCGCTATTCGGATTTGTCCGACCCACGGAGAAACAGCTTTTCGAGCGGCTGATTAGCGTCAGCGGCATCGGGCCTAAATTGGGGATTACCATCCTCAGCGGCATGTCGGCGGATGAAATGGTGGGCGCCATTCGCGGTAACGATGTCGCTCGCCTCACTCGTATCCCCGGCATCGGCAAAAAAACGGCGGAGCGCATGGTCCTGGAATTGCGTGACAAGCTACAAACCTTCGACGCTGCCCAGCCCGTCGCAACCGCCAGTCCGGTCGAGGAAGACGTCCTCTCTGCGTTAGTGAATCTTGGCTACCAGCGGCCCGCGTCCGAGCGCGCTCTAGCCGCGGCCACCCGCAACGGCAAAACTAGCTCGTTCGATGTCTTATTCCGCGAAGCCTTATCGATCCTCTCGAAATGATTTCGGAAACACAAGTCATCGGGCTTCCTGATCGGCCGAGGACGGCTCCGGGCTAGATTTGCTTTAGTTTTTGGTTTTTGGAGTAATCGAAGGCTAAGACTCGCGGTCAGTTGCCGACGAATTTCAGATACAAATCGCGGTCCTTCTGACACGTTTCCGCCATTCCCTTGACGCGCTCCCAGGCCTGGTTCTGCGAATCATCTTTCGCGCGTTCTCGCGCCCGTTGCCACTCTTCCAGAAACGGTTCCATTTGCAAATGATTGAAGATGGTATGTCCATAGGGATCAATGCACCGCAGCAGGGCAAAATCGCGATCTTCAAAAGAGGGCACCACACCGTGCAGCATCACCCACTCGCTGCGTTCACCGAGTTCATCTTCAAGTTTTACCACCCAGGACATTCGCTACCTCCGGAGGTCCCTCACGCATTGCAAATCTACCACGCTACTTGCCGATACAAAATGAACTGAAAATCAGATTCAGGATGTCATCCGTGGTTGTGGCCCCGGTAATCTCGTCGAGACGGCCCAGGGCAGTGTAAAGATCCAGCAACAGCATCTCGTGCGGCACTTTGTTTTCCACCGCTCGCGATGCGGCATCCAGCGCCGCGAGAGCATGGTCCACCAGCGCTCTATGGCGGGCATTGGTTAGAAATCCGCCTTCCATCTCGACTCCACGGTCGCCCCCCAGATGCTTAAGTATTTGCGCTCGCAGCTCGGGTATTCCATCTCCAGTTATCGCCGATGTTCTCACTACGGGTAATTGGAAAGCGGGGGTCGGAAACTCGCGCATCGCCAAGTCGGATTTGTTCTCCACCAGAATTGTATGCCGCTGGCTGACCTGCTTGAGCAACTCCTCGTCTTCAGCGGCCCTTGGTTCGGAAGCATCCACTACCATGAGGACAATGTCCGCATCCGCTACCGCCTCCAGTGATTTCCGGATGCCGATGCTTTCAGCTTCGTCCACTGCCCGCCGAATTCCGGCCGTATCCACGAGCTCTACCGGGATGCCACCTAACGCCACGGTCTCGGTTACCAGGTCGCGAGTCGTGCCCGGACTGGCGGTAACAATGGCCCGCTCCCGTTCCACCAGCCGGTTGAACAAACTGGACTTCCCCACATTCGGCCGGCCCACAATGGCCAGCGTTAATCCTTCATGCACCAGCTTTCCGTAGGCAAACGATTCGGCTAATTGCTTCAGCGGCTCCCGCACCGCCGTTATCCGCCTTTCGACCTCATCGTTCGGAAGCACTGAGACATCATCTTCGGCAAAATCAATTCCCGCCTCAAGCAGCGCTACCAGCTCCAGCAGCTTTTGCTTTAGCGGCTGCAACCGCAGTGACACGGCACCTTCGAGTTGTTGTGCCGCTACTTTCGCCTGGTACAAAGTTTGTGATTCGATCAGATCACGCACTGCCTCCGCCTGCGCCAGGTCCAAACGACCGTTCAGGAACGCCCGCATGGTGAACTCACCTGGTTCTGCCAGCCGCGCGCCCCGCGCCAGCGCCATCTCCACAATGTGTCGCAAAACTACCGGCGATCCGTGGGCGGAAATCTCCACGATATCGTCCGTCGTATAGGAATGCGGCTTCTCGAAAAATGTGACCACAACTTCGTCGATCCGCTCCGAATCCTCTCCAAT
>WNGI01018256.1_pt1 | contig 11491 bp, 9 predicted proteins | sample 5400621 | NCBI WGS metagenome assembly WNGI01 (sample SAMN13153374, study PRJNA577476) | soil metagenome | isolation source: 20 cm soil or saprolite under Garry oak tree replicate 1 | place: USA:California | collected 2016-06-15
GCAAATACGCTTCGAAGACGGCGCCGCCTATGAGCGCATGATGGGGGTTTGGAGCCGCATCGCCGGTGGAATTTTCCTCGATTGGATCGCCCCGCGGGTGGGCTTGCGATGGGCCGACATCGGATGCGGCAGCGGCGCGTTCAGCGAATTGCTCGTCGAGCGCTGCGCGCCCGCCGAAGTGCAGGGCATCGATCCCTCGGAAGCGCAGCTCGCCTTTGCGCGCACACGGCCCGCGGCGCGGCTCGCGCAGTTCCGCCAAGGCGACGCAATGGCGCTACCCTTTCCGGCGGACAGTTTTGACGCGGCGGTCATGGCGCTGGTGATTTTCTTTGTTCCAGAGCCGGCCAAAGGGGTCGCGGAGATGGTGCGGGTGGTGGCGCCGGGCGGAACTATCGCGGCTTATGCGTGGGACATGCTCGGCGCCGGATATCCCGGCGAGGCGATCCGGGCGGAGCTGCGCGAATTCGGCCTCAACCCGCCGCTCCCGCCAAGCGTCGGCGCATCGCGGATCGACACGCTGCGGGCTTTGTGGACCGGTGCGGGCCTGGATGAGATCGAGACGCGAGAGATCACGGTTCAGCGAAGTTTCGCCGATTTCGACGAGTTTTGGGCAATCACTTCGTTGGCGGCAGCCATTGGCTCGCTCGTTGCCGCGATGCCGACAGCCGATGTCGAGCGGCTTAAAGCGCGCGTGCGAGAGCGCCTGCCGCCGGATGCCGCGGGGCATATCACCTACACGGCGCGTGCCAATGCGATCAAGGGCCGTAAGCCGGAGTGATCGCCAGATCAGGCAGCGCACCGCCAATAACCGACAGCCGTGCCGATCAGGAGGTGATCGCGTCTTCAACCCGAAATCAGCGGTGTTACCCTTCTTCTGGAAGCAGCGAAGCCCGGGCGGTGAATAGACCGGCCCGTACCAGGAGAGGACCCGATGCTCGGCTCAGGTGCATCACGCAGTTTTGGCAAAAAAATCTCACGATCGTTGTTGGGCGCGATGATCGGAGCGCTCTTGGCCGTGACGCCGGCGCCGGCGGACGCGCAGACCGTGCCGCCGCCCTCCGACCCGGCTCCCTGTGCCCAGAATTTCACCGTCGGGGCATTTGCCTGTGGCGGGCTCTCCTCGGCTGTAGGGGCTAGCGCGACGGCGGTGGGAGAGCGAGCCGCGGCCGGCGGAACTCCGTCCAACACCTTCGCCAATGCAAGGACGACCGCATTCGGCGCCGGCGCCCTCGCCGGTGCGACCGGTCCCGGGCAGGGCAACTCAACTGCCGTCGGGCAGAACGCCCAGGCAAATGGCGGAGCGGCCAGCGCATTTGGCCAGGGCGCTCAGGCCAATTTTATGGGGGCTACCGCGATTGGCCGGGCAACCCGCGCAAACGCGCAGAACGCGAGCGCATTTGGCCTCGTCGCACAGGCCGGGCCCTTTGCGACCGCGCTCGGCAGCAATTCGCAGGCCGGATTCAATGCCGTAGCAGTCGGCGCCGGGGCGCAGGCGGTCGATCTTTCGACAGCGATCGGTAGCGACGCTCAGGCGCTTGTGCCCAATGCCGTTGCGCTCGGACAAGGTTCGATTGCCAACCAGAGCGGCACCGTCGCTGTTGGCGATGCCGGGAGCGGGGTATTCCGGAGAATTGTCGATGTGGCGCCTGCGGCCACCGGCACGGACGCGATCAACCTGAACCAACTCCTGTCCTTTATCACTGGCAACAATTCGTTTGCCCTGCCGCCTCCCTCCGCGACGGGCGCCGGATCGACGGCGATTGCGGCGGGCGCGGTCGCCTCCGGCGATTACGCCGTCGCGCTGGGGCAAGCGAGCGTCGCGACCGGCAATTCCTCGACCGCGCTCGGCCGCAGCGCCATGGCCACCGGCGATTTCGCAACCGCGGTCGGCCAGGGCGCTGCGGCGATCGGCGTCAATTCGGTCGCGATCGGCCAGGGAGCGCAAGCCCTTGCGACTAATTCAGTGGCGATCGGCAGTGGTACGATCGCCGATCAGCCGAACACGGTATCGGTAGGCGGCCGGCGCCTCACCGACCTTGCGCCCGGGATCTCATCGAGCGATGCCGCTACGGTGGGACAGATGACCCGAACGACTAGCCGGCTGTCGGGCGGTATCGCAGCGGCGGCTGCGCTCGGGGGTGCTGTTGTGCCGGATCCGGGACGTACCTTCGTTGGCGCGAGCGGCGCTGCTTACAACGGGCAAGGCGGCTTGGCGTTCGGTCTCGTGCACCACCTCGACGGCTCCGGCTTGGTGCTATCAGGTGGCGTGGCGATTGGAACAAGCGGGTCCCAGCCGATCGGGCGGGTCGCCGTCGGCTGGCTCTTCTGAGCGGCGCGCGTTCGGAGAATTCCCGATCCGATCCCCCCGAATCAGCGCGCCATCAGCACCGGGATCGGCGATTCCATAATGATGTGACGCGTCGCCCCGCCAAAGATCATCTGCCGGATGCGGCTCTGCGTGTAGGCGCCCTTCAGCATCAGATCGGCGCCGGCCGCCAGCGCCTCCTTCAGGAACGACTCGCCCTGCGGCTTCTGCCTGCCATAGGCGGTGCGCAGGCTGACCGGTACGCCGTGCCGCTCCAAGGTGCGCGCCAGCTCTTCGCCGGTCGGACCCGGCTCGGGCATGTGCTGCGGCCCGACCGCGACGATGACCACTTCGCGCGCCTGCGCCAGAAAGGGCATGCCGAGCGCCACGGTCAGCGCCGTCTCGGTACTGCCGTTCCAGGCGACCGCGACGGTCTCGCCGAGCGCCTTCCAGCCATCCTTCGGTACCATCAGCACCGGCCGGCCGCTTTCGAACAGCGCGTCTTCGAGTGTCGCCTCGGCGATCGAGGCAAGCTTTTCCGGCTGCTCGACGAGGATCAGGTCGTAGACCCGCCCGCTCATGCCGACGACGGCGTTCTGCCGGCCGTCCTCCTCGCGCCAGGAAGCGCTCGGGCCGTTATGGCCGGGCGCCACCGCCCCGATCGGGATGCCATGCGTATTCATGAACTCGCGGAACAGCCGCCGCGCCTGGTCGCGCCGCTCGTGCCCCTCGCGCTCCAGCGTGCGGTCGACCTCCGAGGAGATCGAGAACCCCATCTCGCCGCCGAACACGACCGCATATTCCGTCGTCAGGCTGTGCAGCCCAACGATGTGGCTGTTGAAGCGCCGGGCGACCAGCAGGGCGGCCTCGAGGACCGGGCCCGCGCTGCCGTCGCCGATCACCGCCAAGAGGTTCTTCATCGCCGCCTTCCTATTCCCAGAGCTTCTATCACACGGCTTGGATGCACGCGTTGCGCGATCATAGCGAATCCCGGCGATTCTGGCGATAGAGCGCGGCTCGACGGCGGCGGAGGGCCCGACTACACTCCCGCGCCCTCGACCGCGAGCAACCGGCAGATGAACCGTTCCGCACGCACTTTTCTCGCTCTTTTTGGCGCTCTTTGCGCCTCGCTCGCGCTCTCTCGCGCGGCTATCGCCGAGACCGTCAATTTCGGCACGGACTGGAAAGCCGAGGCCGAGCATGGCGGCTTTTACCAGGCGCTCGCGACCGGCATTTATCAGAAGCACGGGCTGGACGTGAAGTTGCGGCCGGGCGGGCCGCAGGTGAACCATGCGCAGCTACTCGCGGCCGGCGTGCTCGATTTCAATATCGCGTCGAATTCATTCGTGCCGCTCAATTTTGTGCAAGAGAACATCCCGATGGTCGCGGTCGCCGCGATCTTCCAGAAGGACCCCACGGTATTGATCGCCCATCCCGGCCAGGGCAATGACAGCCTCGACCAGCTGAAAGGCAAGCCGATCATGATTGGCTCCGACACGCGGGTCACTGCTTGGCAGTTCCTGAAGCAAAAATTCAGCTACACCGACGACCAGATCCGTCCGTATACGTTCAGCGTTGCGCCGTTTCTCGCCGATAAAAAGGCGATTCAGCAGGGTTATCTGACGAGCGAGCCGTACACGATCGAAAAAGAGGGCGTGCAGCCCGTCGTCATGTTGCTCGCCGACGCCGGCTATTCGAGCTATGGCGCGCTCATCGAGACATCGCAAAAGCTCGCGCGCGAAAAGCCGGAATTGGTGCAACGCTTTATCGATGCCAGCATCGAGGGCTGGTACAGCTATCTCGAAGGCGATCCCGCACCCGGCAACGCACTGATCAAGCGCGATAACCCCGAGATGACGGACGCGCTGATCGCCTATGGCATTCGCAAGATGAAGGAAAAGGGCGTCGTCGAGGGCGGCGACGCAAAGACGAACGGCATCGGCGCGATGAGCGAGGCGCGCTGGCAGGATTTCTTCCAGACGATGGCGAAGGCCGGCGTCTATCCGGCAGACATGGATTGCCGGAAGGCGTTCACGTTGCAGTTCGTGAACAAGAAAGTCGGGATGAAACCCTGACCGTCACGGCTTCTCCGGTTACGTCCGAGGCCGAAGCGATCGTCACGCTGAGCGGTGTGGGCAAGCGCTTTGCGTCCGGGCTCGATGCGCTCGACGACATCGACCTCAGCGTCGCACGCGGCGAATTCCTCAGCCTCCTCGGCCCGTCCGGTTGCGGCAAGAGCACGCTGTTGCGCATCATCGCGGGACTCACCGAGCCGACACGCGGCACGTGCCGTCTCACGCTCGGGGCGCCGGGAAAGCCGGTTGCTGCCGGCCGCCTCGGCTTTGTGTTCCAGGATCCGACACTGATGCCGTGGAGCACGGTCGCGGCCAATGTCGAATTGCCGTTCCGCATCGCCGGTCGGGTCGGCAGCGCGGAGCGCGACCGGGCAGCGGCAGCGTTGCGCGCCGTCGGGCTCGCCGGCTTTGAGCGCGCCTATCCGCACCAGCTGTCGGGCGGGATGCGCATGCGCGTCTCGATCGCCCGCGCGCTCGTCACCGATCCCGAATTGTTGCTGCTCGACGAACCGTTCGCGGCGCTCGACGAGATCACCCGGTTTGCGCTCAACGACGATCTCTTGCAATTGTGGGAGACACGGCGGCCGACCGTGCTGTTTGTGACGCATAGCGTCTTTGAATCCGTCTACCTGTCGACGCGTATCGCAGTCATGAGCGCGCGGCCCGGGCATATGGTCGCCGACCTATCCGTCGGGCTGCCGCATCCGCGCGCCGGAACACGAACCACGCCGGCTTATGGCGCGATCTGCGAGACCGTGTCGCGCGCGCTCGGCCTGGCCATGACGGACGCTCGGACATGATCGGCGAGCGCGGCTGGCGACTCCTGGCGCCGGTGTTGATCGGCGCGTTGTTTCTCACGCTGTGGGAGGCGGTCGTGCGGCTACGCGATGTCCCGCCCTATATCCTGCCGGCGCCGAGCGCGGTTGCGCTCTCCTTGTGGAATGACGGCCCGAGCCTCCTTGGATCGCTGCTCGTCACGTTGCGCATCACGCTGGCGGCGCTCGCCGCGGCGGCGCTGATCGGCGGCGCGATTGCGCTCTTGTTTTCGCGCTCGCGCATTCTCGAGCTGAGCCTGTTTCCTTATGCCGTGATCCTGCAAGTGACACCGATTGTCGCAATCGCGCCGCTCATTATCATTTGGGTGCAGCAGCCGTTTCTGGCGCTCCTGGTTTGCGCCTGGATCGTCGCCTTCTTCCCGATCGTGTCCAACACGACGGTCGGGCTCAACAGCGCCGACCGCAATCTGCTGGCGTTGTTTCGCCTCTACGGCGCCTCGCCCGGGCAGACCTTGCTGTATCTGCGATTGCCGACCGCCCTCCCCTACTTCCTCGCGGGCCTCAGAATCAGCGGCGGCTTGGCATTGATCGGCGCTGTCGTTGCCGAGTTCGTCGCCGGCACGGGCGGGGCCGAAACGGGGCTCGCTTTCCGCATTCTCGAAGCCGGCTACCGGCTCGCGATCCCGCGCCTCTTCGCGGCGCTGTTCCTGTTGTCGCTGACCGGGATCGTCATCTACCTGCTGCTCGATTGGCTGTCGCGGCGTGTGCTGCGCCATTGGCACGAAAGCGCCGCCGCGGCCGAGGAGGAGTAAAGAAGAATTTCACAATGAGACAACGAGGCATTGAGAGGCCGAGCGACGGCATCTCACCGTCTCACTGCCTCATTGTGAATTTGTTTTTGAGTTAGCCGCGGCCGACGAACGGCATCTTTGTCGCCATGACGGTCAGGAACTGGATGTTGGCTTCCGGCGTCACGGTGGCGCACAGCACGACGGAGCGGGCGACATTCTCCACATTCATGGTCGGCTCGATCATGATCTCGCCACTGGGCTGCGGCACGCCGCGGGTCATCCGCTGGGTCATCTCGGTCAGCGCGTTGCCGACATCGATCTGGCTGCAGGAGATGTCGTATTTGCGGCCGTCGAGCGAGGTCGATTTGGTCAGGCCGGTGACGGCGTGCTTGGCCGTCGTATAGGCGATCGACTGCGGGCGCGGCACATGCGCCGAGATTGAGCCGTTGTTGATGATGCGGCCGCCCATCGGCTTCTGCTCTTTCATCATGCGGAAGGCCTGCTGCGTGCACAGGAAGGTGCCGTGGACGATCGAGCCAATGACGCCGCTCCACTTGGCCCATTCGAGGTCCTCGATCTGGGCGGCGGCGCCAAAACCGGCGTTGTTGAACAAAACGTCGAGCCGCCGTCGCCTTGGTCTTGGCGAACAGCGCCTCGACCGAGGCGGGATCGCTGACATCGGTCGGCACACCGAGCGCCTTGACCTGGAGCGCCTCGATCTCGCCGACGACGGCCTGCAGCGGCTCCGGTCGGCGCCCGGCAACGACGATCGCAAAGCCTTCGCGCGCCAGCGCCAACGCCGATGCCTTGCCGATACCACTGCCGCCGCCGGTGATCAGCGCAACCTTGCCGTTTGATGCCATCCTCTCCCTCCTTCGTGTCCCATCGCATCGGGCGATGGCCAACGATATCAGGGTTTAGTGGCCGTGGAAGCGAGCTTCTTGGCACCACCCGCTATTCCGCGACGGCGGGCAGGTCGCGCCCGGTAACTATGGATGACGAGCGTGGCTCGATCAGGCGGCGGCAGCATCCGCGTCGGCGCTCCGCCGGGGCAAGGTGACTGTCACACAGGTCCCCTTGCCCGGCGTGCTGTCGATCGTGATTGTGCCGCCATGCAGTTCGATGATCGCCTTGCTGAGCGGTAGCCCGAGGCCGGTGCCCTCGTAACGGCGCGCCAGCCGGCTGTCGACTTGGCCGAACGCGGCGAGCGCGATCGGGATCTGCTCCAGCGACATGCCGATGCCGTTATCGGTTACCCGGACGACCGCCGCGCGCTCGGTGGCGGCGGCGCTGACCGTAATCGTGCCACCGGCATCGGTGAATTTCGCGGAGTTTGACAGCAGGTTCAGCACGACCTGGCGCAATTTCGCCGCATCGCCGCGCACCGCGATCGGCTCGGGCGGCACTACGGCAAACAGCGTCTGCTTGGCGCGCGCGCACTGGTCGCGCATCATCGTGACGGACGCGCCGATGATCTCGTTCAGATCGAGCAATTGATCGGACAGCTTCAGCTTGCCGGCCTCGCTTTTGCTCAGATCGAGGACGCTGCTGATGATGTCGAGCAGATGCCCGCCGCTCTGCCGGATGTCCTTGGCGTATTGTACATAGCTCGGGTTGAGTTCGCCCAACACTTCGCCCGCCATCACCTCGGAGAAGCCGATGATTGCGTTGAGCGGTGTGCGCAACTCATGCGACATGTTGGCGAGGAACGTGCCTTTTGCTTCGCTCGCCGCCTCGGCCGCGCGCCGCGCGTCGGTCAGCCTTTCCTCGCGCTCCTTGACGTCGCTGAAATCGCTGATCAGCAGGAAGAAGCCGCCGTCTCTGAGCGGGCTCCGGCTGATGCGCAGCCATCTTCCATCGGCGAGCGGCAGTTCCCGTTCGAGAGGAAGATAAGGGCCGGCGGATGCGTCCCAACCGTGGTCTGACGCTGCCGGACCGACGAGCTCTGCCGCCTGCCGGAACGCCTCGGTGAAGCGCATGCCGCTTTGGAGCTGCGGCGCGAGTTGCGGGAAGAAGTTTGCGAGCTGCGAGTTGGCGATGACGATGCGGTCTTCGGCATCGACCAGCACCACCGCCTCGCGCGAGTTCTCCAGCGCTTCGGCGAGCCGGTTCTGAGCCGAGCGCCGCTGCGCCTGTTCCCGCTCGACCATCTCGCGAATATTCTGCTGCATTACCGTCATAGAGCGCAGCAGCATGCCGGTCTCGTCCTGGCCGCCCGACGGGATCGGCGCCTGCAATTCGCCCGCGGCGATGCGGTCGGCGATTGTCGCCGCCTCGCGCAGCGGGCGGATGATGCGCCGCCCCAGGACGAGGGTGATCCCGGCGGCTAGGAGGAGCGCCAGCAGCAGCGCGCCGGCGCTCGTATATTGGAAAAACTCGACATCGGACACGACCCTGCGGCGCTGCACGAAGCTGTGCCCCGTGGCGAGCTCGGCGAGGACGTCGAACCGCTCCACGATTTTTGCCGCAAGCGGCCCGAGATCCCTGCTGTAGACAGCCCACGGCTCGCGGCGCAGCTCGTTCCAGCGGGCGACCAGGTCGTGGATCTGACCCAGGGCGCCCTGCTCGTCATCATGCAGCGACCGCGCCGCCGCGACGGCCAGGTCTTCGTTGAAGAGCTTTCCCAGATGATCGATCTTCGCGTCGATCGCGGCGCGTTCACGGTCGGTGCCGGCGGCCTCGCGGCGCATCACCTCTTTGTCCATCTCGGCAAAATCGAGGCTCGCGGCGCGGCCGTAATTGATTGCCATCAGCGGCCGGTCGTAGACCTCGACGACAAAGCCGCCGGCGGCCTGAAGCACGTAAAGGCCATACCCGCCCAATGCCGCGATCAGCAAAACCATCGCGACAAAGGCGCCGAAGATGGCCGTGCCGATCGAGGCTGCGAAGCGTACCCGCCCGGGGTAACTGCTTCTTAAGGCTGGCGAAATGCGCGGAGGCCTCCGACCCAAAGACAATTGTGGCGATACATAGCTTTTGCCGTAAATTTCTTAAGCTTTGGTTTACCCACGGGTCGGCTTACTGAACGTGCACGGTCAGCAGCATCTTGGGATGAATATGGCAGCGGACCGTAAAGGCGCCGGAGCTCGGAAAATGAACGTCGATTGTCTGGCCGGGCGGCTGCTCGTTCGAGTCAAAGGTCATGCCGCCAGAGGCGACATAGATCTGGTGGAGGAATTCATCTTCATTCGTAAAGAGAAGGGTGTCTCCGCGATTGATCGCGATCTCGCCGACGCCGAAGGCGCGTCCCTTCTGAACGATTCGGTGCGTCGCGGCGGCGCCCGCGAGCTCCGCGGCCGCGGCGAGCAGCAGGAAGGCAACGATCCAGACCCAGCGCGCCCGCAAGTTTGCGGTGATTGGCGGCGGCGAGGCGTCGCCTTGGCGTAATGGGGAGCGGCTCATTCTGCTAGCATGCTCGTTATGAGGCCGCGCGCAACCTGGCTGTTCGGCGGCGTCCTGCTCGCTTCTGCGTGCACGGCGGAAGCCCAGGAGTTTTCGGCGAACGGCTTTCTCGATGGCGGCCTCGTCATCCCGTCCCACGACAAATCTTGGCTGAAGGGCGGATTCGGCAAGCTCGACAATGGCGGCGGCGGGGGACAGAGCCCGGCTTTGGTCAGCCAAGGGGTCGCCGATCTGCGGCTCACCTTGGATCCGAGCGCTTTTGTCTTCGCTACCGTGCGTGCCTCGCCCGACCAGCATGCCCCGTTCGATGTGCTGGAAGCCTATGGCCGTTATCAGCCGATCGCGACGGCTGATCGGCTGTGGTCGATCAAGCTCGGTGCTTTCTTCCCGCCCATCTCGCTGGAAAATGAAAGCGTCGGGTGGACAAGCCCGTGGACTCTGACTCCCTCGGCGATAAATTCCTGGGTCGGCGACGAGCTGCGCACGATCGGCGGCGAAAGCACGTTCGAATGGCGCTATCCGGACGGGGCGCTCGGGTTGACCGGCGCGGCGTTCGGCTTCAACGACCCGACCGGGACACTCTTAGCAAACCGCGGCTGGGCATTCGATAGCCGCCCGATCGGGCTCTTCGGCGAAGCGCGCCAGCCGGATGCGGTGGCCCTGTCGCTGGGAAAAACGCCGCCGCTGCGCGAAGAACCGTGGAAGGAAGTCGACAGCCGGCCGGGCTATTATCTTGGCGCCTCGGCGCGGCAGGATGGGCTTGGCCGGCTGACCGTGCTCCGCTACGACAACCGCGCCGATCCGGCTCGGCACATCGGCAGCGATTTTGGCTGGCGCACGAAATTCACGAGCCTGGGTCTCGAAACCTATCTCGGCGACATCGTCATTTTGAGCCAGGCGATGTTCGGCAATACCGACATCCAGCCCTTCGACGGTTTCCACAGCACCACCGACTTCCAATCGGCTTACCTCCTGGCCGGGTATTATTTCGGCGAGTTCCGTGTCGCCGGCCGGGTCGATGTGTTTGCGACCGAGCTGCGCACATCTTTCGGGCCGCACGGATCGGGCGAGCACGGCCGCGCCTTCACCTTGTCCGGCAGTTGGACCCCAATCCGCTGGTTCCGCCTCGCGACCGAGCTGATCCAGGTCGACAGCTCGCGCGCCTCGCGGGTCATCGCGGGGCTCAACCCGAATGCGAGCGAGCTGCAGGTCCAGCTTGTAGGGCGGATCTTCTTTTAGGGTCGGATAAGCCTGACGCGACGCAGCAGAGGGGTTTTCTCGGCAATTGCCGCGTGAGATCGTACCGCACAGCCGCAGAGGCAGCGAGCAGGAGGCGGTCGTGGCCGAAACCGTGGTGCTCTACGAGATCGACGACAAGGTCAGCGTCATCACGCTGAACCGGCCGGACAAGCTCAACGCGATCAGCCCCGAGCTTATGCAGCAATTGCTCGGTGCCTTTGCCCGGGCCGACGAGGAGCCGGCGACCAGCGTCGTCTTGTTGCGCGCCGAGGGCCGCAGCTTCTGCGCCGGCTACGACATTGGCGCCGGGCCCGCCAGCCCGGAGTGGCGCAGCGACCCGATCAAGGCGCACAAGCATCTGGCCCCGCAACTCGCATTCGAGATGACCCCTTGGCATATGAAAAAGCCGGTCATCGCCGCGGTGCAGGGGCATGTCATGGGCGGCGGCTGCGAGCTGGTCATGCTGTGCGACCTGACAATCGCCGCCGACAGCGCCACTTTCGCCGAGCCGGAGGTGCGGTTTTCGAGCGTTGGACCCGCGATCGTCATGCCGGCGATCATCGGCTACAAGCGAGCGCGCGAACTGTTGTATTTCGGCGATGCGATCGACGCTCGGACCGCTGTCGACATCGGCATGGTCAACCGCGTCGTGCCGCTCGCCGAATTGCGCGAGAAGAGCCTCGCCTGGGCAAAGCGGCTGTCGCTGATCTCGCCCGAGGCGCTCTATGCGACAAAGCTGGCGATCAACCGCGGCGCCGATGCAGCCGGGTTCTCGAACCGCATCAATGCCGGGCTCGATGCCGTCGCGCCGCTCTACGCGACAAAGACAGAGTTTGGTCAGCGCTTCCGCGAGATCGTCGAAAAGGAAGGCGTGCCGGCGGCGGTGCGCTGGCGCGCCGCGCA
>WNGI01022218.1_pt1 | contig 11491 bp, 8 predicted proteins | sample 5400621 | NCBI WGS metagenome assembly WNGI01 (sample SAMN13153374, study PRJNA577476) | soil metagenome | isolation source: 20 cm soil or saprolite under Garry oak tree replicate 1 | place: USA:California | collected 2016-06-15
AAGATGATGCGCGCGGTGTAGTCGGTCGTCTGCTCCGTGACCGCGTCGAGCACGCGCACGCCCTTCGCGCGTTTCTTGTCACGGTCGAACAGCACCTCCGTGACGATCGCGAACGGCTTGAGCGTCAGCCGTCCTGTCGCGACCGCGGCCGGCAGTGTCGAGGATTGCGTGCTGAAGTACCCGCCGTAGGGGCAGCCCAACCAGCACGCGTTGCGATACTGGCATTGCGTCCGTCCCGGCAAGGGCCGGGTCAGGTTTGCCGTGCGCCCGGGGATGATCCGCCGCTGGCCGCCGAATTTCTGCCGGAGCCGTCCGGCGATCAGCGTTTCCCCGCAGTTGAGCGGCATCGCCGGCTGGAACTGTCCATCCGGGAGCTGGGGCATCCGCTCGAGCGACCCGGAAATCCCCGCATGCCGTTCGACGTAGTCGTACCACGGCGAGATGTCGGCGTACCGGATCGGCCAATCGACCGCGATGCCGTCCTTGACGTTGCCCTCGAAGTCCAGGTCACTCCAGCGATAACTCTGCCGCCCCCACATCAGCGACCGGCCGCCCACGTGGTAGCCGCGGAACCAGTCGAACCGCTTCACCTCAGTGTAGGGCGAGTCCTTGTCCGAGGCCCACCAGTCGAGGTTCATCTCGTTGAGCGGGTAGTCGCGTTTCAACACCGGGTAGGCGTCCACCATCGCGCGCGTGCGCCGGCCGCGATGCGGATAATCCCACGGCGCTTTCGTCGCGTTCGCGTAGTCTTTCACGTGCTCGATGTTCTTGCCACGCTCGAGCAGCAGGACGCGCAGACCCTTCTCCGTCAACTCCTTCGCCGCCCAGCCACCCGAGATGCCGGACCCGACCACGATGGCATCGTAAGTCTGAGACTGCACACACCCTCCTTTAGGACAGTGCTCGGATTTCGCGCAGGACTAGTTCGATCTCTTCCGGTCTGTTCATGATACCCGCGGACACACGCGCGTAGCTGACCTTATACGGAGATGTTGTCGTGCGAATCTTCTTCTCCGCAAGACGCGCCACGACCTGCCCAGGGATTAATCCTTGGACCTCGAAACACGAGATGCCGGCGGACAGCGCCGGATCGCGTGGCGTGTGCAACGTGAGGCCGGGAATCCGCGCGGCGCCTTCACGAAACGCGGCGTTCAATTCTGCAATGCGGCTGGCGATGCGGTCGCGGCCGATCGTGCGGTGCAGCTCCACGGCGGCCGGAAGGGCCAGCAGATGCTCGTATGCCATGAACCCACCCGGCGACACGAACGCCGCCTGCGTCGGCGGCAGCTCTGTGCGGGCGCCCCAGGCGCCGAACGTCGTATCGATCGTGTCGGGGTCGAAACTCGGAATCGTGGGCCGGAGCTCCGGCCAGGCATCGCTCCTGCCCCACAAGAACCCGGTGCCGCGCGGCGCGAACAGCCATTTATGGGCGCCGCTCGCAAAGAAATCCGCGCCGAGGCGCGCGATGTCCACGTCTTGATTCGCAAATCCGTGCACCCCGTCCACGATCAGGAGGCACCGATCAGCCGGCGTGCGGCCGCGATTCGCGCGCGCGACCGCCTCGGCAATTCCCGCAATCGGCAGCTTGATGCCGGTCGAAGACTGCACCCACGTCACCCCGACCGCCCGCGTCGCCGGCGTGATCGCGCGGGCGATGCGTTCGACGATTTGGTCGGCGCGCGCCGCAGCCGGTGTGTCGAACAAGGGGATATAGCGCACCCCGCACCCCGAGCGCGCCGCGGCGTAGCGGATCGACTCGTGGTGCGAATAGTGATCATGCTCGGTGGTGAGAACCTCCTGACCCTGGCGAATGCGCAGCCCGTGATAGACCATCGCGAGCGCGGTGGTCGTATTGGAGGTCAAGGCGATCTCGGTCGGGCTGCCGCCGATGTAGTCGGCCAGCGCCCGCTTCACCGCGGTGAACGGCCGCCCCGCGGCGTCGCTGAACGCCGCGATCTCGATCCACGTCGCGTCGGAGTCGAGCTTCTTGCGAAAGTGGTCGATTGCGTCGGCTACGGGCTTGGGGTGCGAGACGAAGAGGAAGCTCGAGAGGTGCGTCCAGTCGGGTGCCAGGGGGAAGAGGTCGCGCACCGCGAGCCAATCGACGACGTCGCGCGAGAGCCGAATCGGCCGGGTTGGACGTGGTGTCCGGGGAAGGAACGAGACTGCGAGCAGTGACTTCAGTAATTCTCGGCGCGGCAGGGTCATGAAAGCTCCTTGAGACCCTTTAAGATGAGCCGCCGAAACATCTTGTCCACCTCCACGGCCGACTGCTTGGCTCCCCGGTCCAGCCACCATGTCAGCACCGCCATGAACGCGCCGGCGATGTACTCGGCGGCGAGCGTCCGCTCTTCAACGGTGCCCCTGAATCCCAGAGCCTGGACGTCCTTCGTCGCCAGCTCCGCAATCGTCCGGTGGATCCGTTGCACGACGAACGCCCCGCTGTCGCGACCGATGATCGCCTGATAGAGACGCAGGTGCGAGTACGCGTGCTCGAGCATCGCGAGACTGAAGCCGAGAGTCGGCGCCTCGCGCTGGCGCGCCAGCAACAAGTTGCGGAGATCCTCGAGCCGGCTGCTGAGCAGCGTCTCCTTGTCGGCGAAATGCGCATAGAAGGTCGCTCGACCGACATTCGCGCGGTCGATGATATCCTGAACGGTCGCTGCCTCGTAGCCCTTTTCCATCATCAAGCCGATCAGCGCATCCTGCAGCAGCGCCCGAGTGCGCTGTACCCGACGATCGACTCCCCGTTTCCGCACAGATCGCTCCTGAATGTTCAGAATCGAACGCCCGCGCCGCTCCGCGATGCTAGTGTAGTGCCATTATCAGACACAATGTTCACTAACGAACAGTATGTCAATAACTGAATATACCGTTCAACAGTGATCCGAGGAGAGGCCATGCACACCGCCGCGCGCCGTTCCCTGCTCAGCGTCGCTATCACCGCCGTCTTTATCACGATCAACCACCTGTACTCCCTGGGGCCAACGGCGCTCGTCCTTGGTGCCGTGCTCCTCCTGGCCCCGACGGCACTGTTACTGTGGTTTCGGAGCACGAAGAGCGAGGTGGCCTTTGCCGGCTATCTGCTCATGAACCTGTGGATCGTCGCCGGGTTTGGGCTCGCGAAGGGGTTTTGGGGTGGTCTGTTGCGCCTGTTCGCCGGCACCGGATTGGCCACGGTGGCCACGTCGTTCCCGAAACCGGTCGTCGGATCCTACGGGTTCGAAGCGAGCGGCCTGCTCATGTTCGTGGGTAGTCTCTTCGTGGCGTACACCGCGTACGAGCTCATCCAGGCAAAGCGCGCCGTCCAGGTCGTGCCGGCGCGGGTGGTGTGGACGATGGCCGCGGTGCTCGCCGCGCTCGCGGCGGTATTTGTCTGGACCGACCAGGACCGCTGGTCGGCGCCGATCGACGGGATCGTGCGGATCGGCGTCATCGTGCCACGCAGCGGTCCCTACGCCCTTCTCGGCGGCTCGTTTTTGAAGGCGGTCGAGATGGCCAAGGAGGACCTGGGCCAAACGCGATACCAATACCAGCTCGTGCAAGTCGATGTCGGGACAGACCCTCGGGCAGCGCGAGCCGCGATTCAGCGCGCGATCCGCGAGGACCGTCTGGATGGGATTGTCGGCGGGATTTCGTTGTTCGGCCAAGTGACGAAGCCGCTCGCGAGCGCCGCGCGCATTCCGCACACCTGCGTCTGCACCGTCACCTCGATCGGCGACGGCGCCTACAACTTCACCAACATCCCGACGCCCGAGGCCGAGGCGGCGCTGTGGGTGCGCGAAGCGCAGCGACGCGGGATCACACGCGTGGCGCTCCTGTCGCAAGACTATCCCAGCATTCACAACCACGTGCGCGCGCTCAAGATCGAGCTGGCGCGCGCCGGGCTGCCGATCAGTTACGAGCAGGAGTTCAGCGACACCGTGACGGGTTTTCGTTCGCTGATCTCGGCGGCGCAGGCGTCACGACCCGACGTCTACTACGTGGAGGCCTTGAGTCCGCAGCTCGACGTGCTGGCGCGTCAACTGACGAGCGCGAAGATCCACAACATCGCATCCGTCGTCGCGCCATCGCTCAGCCAGCATCCCGAGCTCTTCGAGGGCGCCTGGTACACCGACAGCGACCTGCGGGACTTCGAGTTCAAGACGCGGTTTGAGCGGAAGTATCCCGGCATGCAGTTCGCCACGCATATGATGCCCTACGCCTATGACGACTTCAATCTGATCGTGCAGGCGTTCGAGCGCGGCCAAAACCCCGCCGTGTACCTCCGGAACATCACGCGCTACCAGCGACCATGACCCGACGCACCCACAGCTGGATCACGATAGCCGCACTCATAGCCGCATTGCTTGGCGGAGCGTACCTGATTGTGCAAAACAACCCCACGCCATCAGCGGATTCGCCGAGTGGATTCATGCATTGACTAAGCCCCCCCGGAAACGCCCGGGGGGACTTGTCATTTCCGATCTTTTTCCGTCGAGACGACGTAGGCCACGGTATCCCAGGCATTATGAATGCCGACGAACAACAGCAGCAACGCAGCCGCGCCGATCGTGAACAGGGCCCAAGCCTGCTCGTGCGACAGGCCGGCGGCGCCCACGAACAACGTCACGTAGGCGATCAACGGCAGGATCTGATGCCACACCCAGTCCTCGAGCACCGGTTTGTATCCCGACTGCCGGCGCATGCGGCGCAGCACGATCAGCACGTACACGACGCCCGCAATCGCGGTCGCGCCGACGACGTGCGCCGGATCCTTGAATCGCTGCCACGGCGCACTGAGGACCGCCGCCAGCAACAAGACGGCGACGAAATGGATCACGTTGGGCGTCCCGAACGCATTGAGCGAGTCGGGAGTGCGCGGCAGGGAGGATTCCTTGACGAGCGCGACCACGACGAACATCAAGCCGGTCAGGCCGCCGGCGGACGACCCCACGATGACCCAGAAGCTCTCCCACTGGCTGAGCAAAGCGTGCGCGGATGTTTCCATAGAAGCAAAAGTGCTGCCCAGATGCCGACGTTGCCAGCCCGCGGTCGCGTTCTGTTCGACAATCCCGAGCGCACGAGGCCGCAGATCTAGAGCCGGACCCGCTTCAGTAACTGAGCGTTGAGCGAGACGATGATCGTACTGGCGGACATCAGAACGGCGCCCACGGCGGGCGTGAGCAAGATGCCGCGTGAAGCGAGAACACCCGCCGCGAGCGGAATGGCGAAAATGTTGTAGCCCGCGGCCCACCACAGATTCTGCACCATCTTCCGATAGGTCGCGCGCGAGAGCGTGACGATTCGCGGAATGTCACGCGGATCGGAGCGCACAAGAACGATGTGGCCGGCCCCCACGGCCACATCCGTCCCCGCCCCGATCGCGATGCCGATGTCGGCCGTCGCGAGCGCGGGCGCGTCGTTGACCCCATCCCCCACCATCGCGACTTTCCGCCCTTTGGCCTGCAGCTCTCGCACCTTTGTCGCCTTGTCCTCGGGCAGGACTTCGGCGAAAACCGTGTCGATCTCCAGCTCCTGCGCCACGGCGTCGGCCACGGCCCGAGCGTCTCCGGTGAGCATGGCCACCGCGATGCCCCGCTGGTGCAAGGCTCGGATCGCATCCCGGCTTTCCGGCCTGATGGCATCGGCCACAGCGAAGACCGCCAGGGCCGCGCGATCGCCCAGCAGGTAAATCGCGGATTGGCCGCGTCGGCCTGCGACGTTCGCGGCCTGCACGAGTGCGGGCGGGACGGAAACGTTCTCCTCGCGCAGTAATGCCGGGCCGCCGAGATGGTACTCCGCGCCGTTCACACTGGCGGCGACGCCCTTGCCGGGAAGTGCGCGAAAGCCTGCTGCGGCAGGAAGGGCGATACCGCGCTCCTCCGCCGTCTTCACGATGCCACGCGCAATGGGATGCTCGGAATCACGCTCCACGGCCGCCGCGATACGCAACGCCTCGTCCGGCGATGTGCCCTCCGCCACTGCAAGATCGACCACACGAAACTCGCCAAGTGTGAGCGTACCCGTTTTGTCGAAGATCACGGTATCGAGCGCTCTGGCTTCTTCCAGACCACGTCGGTCGCGCACCAGCAGTCCCGCCCGCGCGCCGAGCGTCGTCGAGATCGCGACGACCAGGGGTATCGCGAGCCCCAACGCATGGGGGCAGGCGATCACGAGCACCGTTACGACCCGTACGATCGAGAAGTCGATAGGCGCACCGAGGAACTCCCACACGACCAGGGTGAGGAGCGCTGCCGCGATGGCCACGCCCGTGAGCATCTGGGCCGCCCGATCGGCGAAGAGCTGTGCTCTCGATTTGGATCGCTGCGCGTCGGCCACGAGTCGCATGATCTTCGAGAGCTTCGTGTCGACGCCGGTGTCCGTCACGTCCACGCGCAGTGACCCTTGCCCGTTGATCGTGCCAGCGACGACGCTGTCGCCGACGCGTTTCCTGACCGGTCGCGATTCGCCGGTGATCATCGCCTCGTTGACGTCGCTCTCGCCCGTGCGAACCACGCCGTCCGCCGGCACGCCCTCGCCGGGACGGACCAGAACGATGTCTCCCCGCCTCAGCTGGGGCACGGCGACTCGCTCCTCAATCTCGTTGCTGATTCGCGTGGCCGTGTCCGGCAGCAGCTTGGCCAGCTCCGTGAGCGCGCCTTCGGCGCGTTGAATCGATCGCATCTCGATCCAGTGGCCCAGCAACATGATGGTGACCAGCGTGGCGAGCTCCCACCACAGCGCGTCCGCGGCGATCACGCCGAGCTGCACGATCCAGGAGAAGACGAAAGCGACGCTGATAGCCAGAGAGATCAGTGTCATCATCCCCGGCAAGCGGTCTCGCAGCTCGCGCCAGGCACCTTGCAGGAAGGCGCGCCCACCATAGAGGAAGACGAGCGTTCCGAAGACGGCCGAAATCCAGCCGGCACCCGGCACCGCCGGTGCGCGGTACTTCAGCAGCATCTGGATGTGTTGCGACCAGATGACTGCCGGGATGGTGAGGACGGCCGAAAGCCAAAAGCGATCGCGGAACATCGCGGGCGAATGGCCTGCGTGCGTGTCATGCGCATGCTGCGCCGCCGGCCCCTGCTCCACAGGAGCGTGATGATCGTGGTGCGCCGCGCGATGATCAGGACTCACGATTCGTCCAAGGTACCCCCAGTCGACACCTTGCGCTCTTGCATTACCATGAGAACCTTCCGCAGCGTGACGCGTCTTGAGCGTTGGATTGAACCGGGGTGCGAGGCGAACAGCGGTTGCTCCGGGTTCCGCCTCCTCCCTGCCGGCCTCGACGCGTTCGTGGCGCGCGCCACCCTCATCGAGCTCGCCGACCGCACGCTCGATCTCCAGTACTACATCTTCCACCCCGATCAAACCGGCTCGCTGATCATCGACCGCCTCATCGCCGCCGCCGATCGCGGCGTGCGGGTGCGCGTGCTGCTCGACGACTGGGGCACCCTCGACAAGAAGGACGAGTTGGTCGCGGGCCTCGACGCTCATCAGAACATCGAGATCCGCGTCTTCAATCCTTACGTCCACCGCTCCGGACTCCACCGCCTCGGCGAGCTGCTCACCAGCTTCACGCGCGTGAATCGCCGCATGCACAACAAGCAGTTCATCGCCGACGGCGTGGCCACGATTCTGGGCGGCCGCAACATCGGCGACGAGTACTTCAGCCTCGGCGAGCTCGACTTTCAGGACGTCGACGTCCTCGGGGTGGGACCTGTGGCCCGGCAGTCGACGCAGAGCTTCGACGCCTACTGGAACAGCCGTTACGCGATCCCGATCACGAAGCTCGGCACGTTCACGCCGAGCGAAACGCAGTTCACCGCCGCCCGCAAGGAGCTCGGGGAGCGCTGCTCGCAATTGGCCGACTCCGCGTATGCGCGCGCCCTGGCCGGGTCCGATCTCGCCAAAGACCTGAACGCGCACGCGCTGCATTTGCACTGGGCCGACGGCCGGGTGATCGCGGATCCTCCCGACAAGCTGATGACGCCCCCCGGCACGCGTCGCGACGAGTACCTGAGGGGCCAGATCGCGCCGCATGTCCGCGCCACGCGCTCGAACCTGCTGGTCGTATCGCCCTATTTCGTCCCCGGGAAGCAGGGCGTCGCGATCTTCGGCGAGCGGCGCCGCGCGGGCGTCGGCATCAAGGTGTTGACGAATTCGCTGGCAGCGACGGACGTCTGGCTCGTGCACGCGGGCTACCTGAAGTACCGGCGGCCGCTGCTCGCCGCAGGCGTGCAGCTCTACGAATTGCGGCCGGAGGCCGCGGGAGCGAGAGGCCCCCGCGCCGCCAGTATCGTCGGGTCCTCGCGGGCGAGCCTGCACGGCAAGACGTTCGTATTCGACGGCACATCGGTCTTCATCGGATCGGTCAACCTCGATCCCCGCTCACTCGATCAGAATACCGAGGTGGGCGTGCTCGTCAGCAGCCCCGCGCTCGCCACGGAGGTGGCGCGCCTGTTCGACTATTGGGCGGCACCGACGATGGCGTACGAAGTCACCCGTGGGGCGAACGGCGGGCTGCGATGGACTGGCGGCTACACCGACGAGCCGGAGGCTGGATTCTGGCGCGCCCTTGGCGCGAAATTCTTCTCGTACCTTCCCATCGATTCTCTGATCTGACGGAGGGTTATGCTGATCTTCTTGGTGCTGCTCCAGGCCGCCACGCCGCAGCGACCCGCGCAACTCACGCAGTTCCTCCAGCAGAGCATCGGGTTCGACGCCGAGCAGCTGGGCACCGTCGAGCGCGGGGAGGCGGTGGTGAAGGTGCTCGACGCGCGCGACCGCCGCGACGTGGTGGTATTCGGGATCATCACCCTGCCGGTTTCGCGCGAACAATACGCGCGCGCGCTGAGCGATTTCCCCACCTCGCTCCGTACGCCGAACCGCACGCAGTTGGGAATCTTCAGCAGTCCCGCCGTGGAGGGCGACGTCGCCGCGGTGACGATCAACAGCCGGGACGTGGCGGAGATGAAGAGTTGCAAACCCGGTGACTGCGTTGTGAAGCTGCCGGCCACGGACATGCGCCGCATCCACGACGAGATGAACTGGTCGGCGTCTCCCGCGGATCTCCAGGCGCAGCTGAACGCGTATGCGCGCCGCCGTCTCGTCGAATACGTCACCGATTACCGCCGGCGCGGCGACTCGGCGATGGCGATCTACGACGATCGCGGCAACATGAACATGCACGCGAGTGACGCATTCGCGGCGCAGTTCGCCGAATCGCCCTACATCTATCAGACGGTCCCGTCGCTCCATGCGTATTTCACGAACTATCCGCACGGCTCGCTTCCCGCCGCGGCCGCCGAAGTGCTGTTCTGGTCGGAAGACGTGATGCCCCGGCTGCGCCCGATCCTGAGCGTGACCCACTTGGTCGTGTACACACCGCCGGAGCTGCCGGGCATGACGTTGGCCGCGTCCAAACAGATTTACGCGAACCATTACTTCGAGGCGGCCGTGGACCTGACGGCCATCGTCGATCGGACTCCGGGAAGCTACCTCGTCGTATTGCGCCGCTATCGCTTCGACAATCTGCCGGGCGGGATCCTCAACATTCGCGGCCGGGCAATCGGCGCACTCCGCGATCAGCTCGCGGCCGATCTCCGCCGCCAGCAGCAGCATTGAGGGTTCATCTCCTCGACGGCACCTACGAGCTGTTCCGGCATTTCTACGCGATGCCGCACCAGCAGGGCCGTGACGGCCGGGAAGTCGCCGCGATCATCGGCGTCCTGGGATCGGTCCTCGGCATGCTCGAAGGCGACACCACCCACCTCGGCGTCGCCACCGATCACGTCATCGAATCGTTTCGCAACGACCTCTGGGCCGGCTACAAGACCAGCGCGGGAATCGAGCCGGATCTCCTGGCGCAGTTCCACCCGCTCGAGGACGCGCTGCGCGCCATGGGCGTCACGGTCTGGGCGATGGAAGAGTTCGAGGCCGATGACGCCCTGGCGGCAGCGGCGCATCAGGCGGCGCAGTCCCCCATTGTCGAGCAGGTGATCATCTGTACGCCCGACAAAGATCTGTACGCCCGACAAAGACCTCAGCCAGTGCGTGCGGGGCGAGCGCGTCGTCCAGCTCGATCGCCGCAAGCGCGAGCTGCGCGACGAGCGCGGCGTAGTTGCGCGCTTTGGCGTCGCACCGGAGTCGATTCCGGACTATCTCGCGTTGGTGGGCGACTCGGCCGACGGGTTTCCGGGCGTGCCGGGCTGGGGAGAGAAAGCGTCGGGCTCGGTCCTGGGCCGCTACGTCCATCTCGAACGGATCCCGGCCAATTCCAAACAGTGGGAGGTCGCGGTGCGCGGAGCGGCACGCCTCGCCGCGGCCCTCGCCGAGCATCGCGACTTGGCGATGCTGTTCCGGACGCTGGCGACGCTCCGCACGGACGTCCCGGTCTTTGCGACCGTTGAGGATCTGCACTGGCGCGGCCCCAAGGCGGAGTTTGAAGCTGTCGCCCAACGGCTTGGCGTGTCCGGGTTGTGGGATCGCGCCCGCAGAATCAACCTGGAGTAGCTGGAACTTTCGCTTCACCGTGAGGATTCTCTGGCTGTGAACAATTTTCGCTATCTGATTATCGGCGGTGGCATGACGGCCGACGCCGCCGCCCGTGCCATCCGCGAGAGTGACGCGGACGGCAGCATCGGCATCATCTCCGCCGATCCGCATCCACCGTACAATCGCCCCCCGTTGTCGAAAGGGTTGTGGAAGGGGGACGATCCTGAAAAAACCCTCTGGCGCGGCACCGACAAGATCAACGTCGACTTGGCGCTAGGCCGCCGCGTGACGGCCATTAACCCGAAACAAAAGACCGTCACCGACGATCGCGGCAATGCCATCACGTACGAAAAGCTCCTGCTCGCGACGGGCGGCACACCGCGGCGTCTCCCCATCCAGACCGGGCAGATCATCTACTACCGCACATTCGACGACTACACTCGGCTGCGCGCGCTCGCCGACCAAAAGCTGCGGTTCGCCGTGTTGGGCGGCGGTTTCATCGGTTCGGAGGTCGCGGCCGCGCTGCGCATCGTGGGCCGCGATGTCACCATGATCGTCCCAGAGGAGGGAATCGGCGCGCGGGTGTTCCCCGCCGATCTCGCGAAATTCCTCGTCGACTATTACCGCGAACAGGGCGTGGACGTGCGGACCGGCGAGGGCCTGGCCGACCTGCAGCAGAGCGCCGGCACCGTGAATGTGCGGACGACCCACGGCAAAGACATTCCGGTCGATGTCGTCGTCGCCGGTCTCGGGATCCAGCCCAACGTGGAGCTGGCCGAGCAGGCCGGATTGCGAGTCGAGAACGGCGTCGTGGTCGACGAGCTGCTCCGCACCAGCGCGGCCGACATCTTCGCCGCCGGTGACGTTGCGAATTTCTTCAATCCGGCGTTGGGCGTGCGGATGCGGGTCGAGCACGAGGACAACGCCAATACAATGGGCGCGGCGGCGGGTCGTTCGATGGCCGGCCAGGGCACGCCGTACACGCACCTGCCCTTCTTCTATTCAGATC
>WNGI01017894.1_pt1 | contig 11490 bp, 8 predicted proteins | sample 5400621 | NCBI WGS metagenome assembly WNGI01 (sample SAMN13153374, study PRJNA577476) | soil metagenome | isolation source: 20 cm soil or saprolite under Garry oak tree replicate 1 | place: USA:California | collected 2016-06-15
ACGGCGGGAAAGGGAAAGCTGACGCCCTCGAGATCTGCCTCTGTGCCGGGAAGGATCGTTGATGGGTAGTCGACTCGTTCTTCAGCCGCCAATCGATAAGTAAGACGCTTATCGTAAGCCCACCGCAGGACGTTCCAGTCAGGCGTCGACACGCGGAAACGGCGCGAGAGCTCTGCATGGAATTTCGAAAGCAAAGCGGCCGATTCGTCGCTGGTTGGAAACAGCACCCATTGGTCGAGTTGGTAGCGTTCGGCGAGTTCCAATAGGTACGCGACTTGTGCTTCACAGTCTTCCTCCGGCCAATGCAAAGTCCGAAGCGTATATCGAGAGCAGCTCGCCAGCTTGATGTTGGGTGGGGTTGTCACCCACACTGGCACACCACGGCGGCCCAAACTCCTCGCGATCGAAAGACCGTTGAGGATTCCACCAATCACCAATGCGCCTGTCGTTTCCGTCATAGAACTATGGCCTGCGGGTGACAAAACGCCTGCGGGTTCTGAGCAGTTGTCTGCTCACCGTCAGGACGGAGTTATCCCAGTTGAGCAACGAGTGGTTCGCCGACCCGAACGCGATCGCCTTTAGCTTTCCCGGCGACGCAGCGGAGCAGAGCACGGGAAGAGTAATGGGTGCCAACGACAAATTGCATCAGCGGACCAAAACTCCAAACGGCTGGCGCCCCGATAAAGTGCAATCCGGGCACGGAGGCTTCAAACCCTTCCTTGAGCCGTGGATATCCTTGGAAACGACTTATGGACTGCCCTAGTTCCGGAGCAAGGAAATCGTACTTGGAAACGTCGACTCGATATCCGGTTCCTAGAAGCGCATGGTCGATGGTTCTCGCGCTCCCATCGTCTAGTTGGACTTTTATCCACCCCCCAACTGGAGCTGCGGAAACAATAGAACGGCCGAGGGTTATGGGAACGTTCTGGAGCCGCGCCACTAGCCACCGGGCACCGGCGGGCCGGATCGATCGTTTCCGGAGCCAGTCCTGAATTGAACGGGGCAGCCGCCTGACCAAGTCAGGCCGCGCCACAACCTGGCTGATGCCAGCGGGACCAACGTCTGTGGGCGCATAGAGGAACTTTGAGATTTCGGGGCCCAAGCTGTAGTGGATCGTCTTGGAGACTAATCCTCCAAGCCAGCGAATCTGGCGCGCACGGGCAACGATCTCGACCTTGGCGCCGCTTTCGTGCAATAGTGCGGCCGATTCCAGTGCACTCTGACCGCTTCCGACAACGAGCACTTGTTTCCCAGCAAACCTTTGGAATTCAAGATGTTCAGAGGTGTGAGACGCTAGCGAACGCGGCAAACCTGCAAATTCGGGCGGGCGGTAAGTGAACGAACCAATGCCGGCGGCAACGACCAGGCGGCGTGCATTGACAGTCTCACCCGCTTCGAGGATAAGCTTAAAGCCGTTTGGCACGGACTCGACGCGGGCAATCTTCCGTTGATCGAGGTCAGGCAAAGCCTGGCGTTGATACCAGTGTCCGTAGCCCACGAAGCTGTCAAGTGGTACGGGGCTGGAAAAATGAGTGCGGCTTGCGGCTTGGTACTCCTCCATGGTCAACGACTCGTTTGGGCCGGCTATATGCGATGCTGCCCAACCCGAGCGGAGCAACATGCCCTTCGGCATGTTGCCTTCCCAAAAAGACATCGGCTCGCCGAACGTGTGCACGTCCAAACCTTTAACCGTGCGCAAGTGTGCGGTCGCGGATAGGCCATAAGGCCCAGCACCAATGATTGCTACGTCGCATTTTGTCATTTTTGCCCTCGTGAATTGAAGTCTTGATTCAACAATCGAACAGCCGATGATGCGAGGTCTTGCAAAGAGAACGATCGTGGAGCGAACTATTTATTACCTATGGAGGCGAAAGTTGGTTGAGCAGTTGCCCCAATTGCAGCCGTGCATTTTCCAGCGCGTTCGGGTCGTGACTCCAGTTGCTCCAGCTCGTCGCAATCGGCAGGATGGCTGAGTTCACAATGGCAACTTGCCCTAGGTTCTTGAGAATCTGGGCGTATTCGTAGTCTTGAATGCCGTCACGGATGGCCTTAAGACGTATTCCGGGGGCGGATTCACTGGAGGCGATCGGACCAGGGGGATAGAGAAATATTCCGTCCCCCGGTCTTTTGTGGCCACCCTCGCAATTGGTCGTATCCACATTATTCCAACTGCCGAGGGTGTTCCCGGCGCTCCATCCATCGGCGCGATAGTAAAGAATCCCCGTCGCTCCTTGCGTCCAATTCAAGAACCCTGCCTGGATGCGCTCGTTGATCGGGGGATAGTCCACCATCCATTCCGGAGCGTTGCCGAATCCCGCGTTGCAACTGGTATAGCTCCAGAGGTCTCCCCCACCGGTAAACGGCAGAGCGGGCCACTGTTGCACGGAATCCAGCAGCACCCAATGGTCGATGGCGCCGTATAGATTCGAATCAGTCGTGTTGGCGGTCATTATGGTCTTGACGCTACGATTCGCCGCATGCGCGTTTATGCCGATTGTCTTGAGGGCCGGGTAAGCCTTTGTGCAGCCATTCAATTCGTCCGCAACGTAGAGGTCCAACGCGATGCCTGCCGGAAAATTCGCCGCTGCCGTGTTGATTTCGCTGGTTGAAGGGAGGTTGCTATAGGAACCATCGCACTCAATGCCGACGCGATAAAACAGGTTGAGCGCCAAGCGGTTGAGGCCGAAATCGGTCATGTCCGAGGATGCGTTCGCGGGCACCTCGCAACAATTCATTACTTTGTTGCGCATTAGGGCTTGCGCCAGAGTCGTTACTGTATTCCCGGTGGCAGGAGGCCAGAGCGACCAGACGGAAAGTTCCGAGGGCTGCGCGGGTAGCTCAAAGTTCCACACCGTCAGTGTGACCGGAATGGTCTCACTGCCCTGATCGGCGGTGATGGAGATGCTGCCCGTATAGATTCCCGGCGGGCTGTTCGTCGGTCCGTGCGGCACGGAAATGTCGATCCAGTAGGGTTGATTCTGCCCCGCAGCAACGGTGGCATTGCAGGCCTTCAGGGTCGCCCCACTGCCGCACAAAGGTAATCCCGTCTCCGGATCATTGAACGGGATGAGCGGCTCCGGGTAAGTTCCCGAACCCAGCGGTGGATTGCTGCCTCCACCGTAACTCGCAGTGCCGGTCACGGTGAGGTAGTACTCGCGGTACAGCGTGAAGCTGGCTGCCGGCAGACTCGCACCGCCGGGACCGGAGAGCGCTGACGCGCTCACGTTCACGTTGGTCAAGCCAGCAGCGGGGCCCTGCACGATGACCTGAGTGTCCACCGTTTCCCCGCGTGCGCTGGACAGAGTGATGGAAGAGGCTGTGCCGGGGGCGTCGGTCTTTCCCACTCTGACCAGACCGGGTGCTACCCAAAAAGGAAATGGCGAGCTTGATGATTGACTGACCGGTTGGTTGTTGATCGAAGAGGGCACGGCAAAAAGCCCCGCTTGAATGCGCGTTGCTCGCGTATTTAATAATATGAGGATCGTCAGGACGACGAGCACTCCTGTCATCAACAGCAGCCCCTTAACGGACCGGAAAGTCGCGCGCATAATCCCCGTTTTGACTGCCTGATTTGTCGTGTAGATTCATGGATGTCGTAATTCTCCCACGAGTTAATTTTCGGGTTGTGCGAACCATGGAACACACAGCGGCTCCATTCCGTAGACGCTGGCACATCGCAAAGCTGATTTTCCAACGGAGATTTCACCCCTCTCGGTTTGTTTTGCTGCGATATTTCCGGCGCGCAGCTACCCGATGGACCTGCCCAATAAACTGCTGCTCTTGCCGGCATGCGATTCGTTCATTCGCAAAACTCCGAGATACTCTCGGTGGAGCGCTTCCCAGACCTGCTCTTGTTGGAAGTTGCGTTTGACTTGGTCCTGGCCGGCGCGTCCCAGTTTACTGGCCAAAGTTTTGTCGGTGATAAGTCTTGCCAACGTTTCAATAAGCGCTGGTACATCGCCCACAGGGAAAAGTAGGCCGGTCTCGCCGTCCACCACGACATCGACGATTCCAGTCACCGACGCTCCTACCACCGGCTTGCCAGCGGCCTGTGCCTCCAGAATGACAGTGGGTAGACCTTCCCGGTGGCTCGGTAGCACCACGACATCGGCAATCGCATAGTAAGTGGCGATGTCCTGCACTGGCCCCGCGAAAACCACACGTGGGTGGGTCTCCAGACTTTTTCGAGTATCGACGGGAAGGGGATCTTCGTCCTCGAAGCATCCCGCCAGGAGCAGATGGAGATCGGGGAATTGATTACCGAGTTTCAGGAAGGCTCGCACCAGCTCGGGAATGCCTTTGTCACTGGTCAGACGCCCAACAAATAGCAAAACAGGCGCTTGCGCCGGGATTCCGAACTGATATCGCAACCCGGCCGCTCGCCTCATCCTCTCCGGCGTGGCCGTGAAACGCGAAGCATCCACGCCATTGCAACTCCCAGACCCGAAAACCACCGTTCGATCCAGATTTGTGAGTCCGAAAGCAATCGCCTTCTCGCGCACGCTCTGGCTGACGCATACGACGCGATGGGCAAAACGACAAGCTAGGCGCTCGGCACAGATGAGAAGTCGGCGCCTGATTCCCCTGGAGGTCTCGAACCGTAAACCGTGCAGGGTGTAGAACCGGCAAGGGACGCGGTTCAGCCACGCAGCAAAACCTCCCAGCAACCCTGCCTTGGGGGTCCCGACATTGGTGACTGTGGGGCGAAGCGTGCGCATGATGCGCCACAAGCGCCACAGGGATAGAAGATCTCGTGGGGGAGCGATCTCACGGTCCATGGGCACATCGATGATCGGAACGCCCTGGGGTTGGGCCACTTCCCACTCGCCCTTGCGGCGCTCCGGACAGAGAACCGTCACATCAAAGCCCCTATCCTGAAAATACTGCAACTGGCCTTGCAGAAAGCCAACCGCGATCGACGAATTCACCACATTGACCAGGCGCGATCGCTCCGAATTCACACTCATGTTTGTGTGGTCTGGCATTTCTTGTGCTCGGCTAGTGGCCTGTCGGCCTCTCGCTCGCTACTTTGGGCGCGGCGCTGCCTTTTCCCATGGATTGAGAACGTTGATGGAATGATCCGCGCTGGCGTTGACGTCCGCTGCCCTCGGTGCGCTTACTGTGATCAGTTTAAGGAAAGGAATCAGGCGCGCTCAAAATCTCAAGCAGGAACCGAACATCAAACTGACGGATTTACCGGGCACATTGTGAGAGGTCCGGGGAGGGCACATGCTGTAATGGTTCGGCAGCCACCCTCGCGTAGATTGCCTGATAGCGCTCCACAATCACTGGCAGTGCAAAATGGCGTTGCACGCGACGCCTGGCGGCCATTCCGAGGTGGCGCCGTACTCCGGGTCCGGCTTGTATCAGCTTCCGCCATGCTTCGGCCAGCGCCTGCGGATCTCCGGGCGGGACTACCAGACCGGTCTCCCCAACGATCAGGGCGGAATCCCCCACGTCGGTCACGACGCAGGGCGTTTCGCAGGCCATGGCTTCACCGATGGCGATGGGAAAGGCCTCACTAAGAGAAGCAGTAGTAGCAATGTCCATTCCGGCAAAAAGGCGAGACATATCTCGACGTACTCCTAAAAGTTGACAACGGTCACGAATGCCCGCCGCTTCGATCCATCGCGCCAACTGTGAGTTTTGCCAGGTGATGTCAAGACCGCAGAGTACGAAGTGAATCTCGGGCATTTGCCTGCGTAGCCGCGCGGCTGCCCGAATGAAATTGTGATGATCCTTGTAGGGATGGAAGCGGGCTGCTATTCCAATTACAACTGCATCTGCCGGGATGCTCAGTTCCTCACGCACCGACGCGCGGGCGGCAGGGTCGGGTTTGATTTCCTCCAGATCGAAGCCGTTGGGGACAACCTCCAGTTTTTCGTCGGGGTAGCCAAGTTTTTTGTGAATACGCTGCGACGCCTCTGAGCAACATACAATCCGGGTGGGGATTTTTCGCGATAGATACGCGCAGGCGCGACTGACTAACATGGTGCGACGCTTGTCAATGCGAGGGTCAAGCACGGTATGGTGGATGCCCCAAACCACAGGCACATTACCCGCCAGGCGTGCCGCAAGAGCCCCGACTAGGTTCGCGTGATACATCCAGGTTTGAATAATGTCTGGTTTCGACTCTCGGATCCATCGCGCGAGGCGCATCACCCGCAAAGGGTTCGGCGCATTCTTTTTCATGCCGAGGGTGCGTACGCGGACACCGATTGCCTCCATGCTCTCCGCCAGATCTAACACGCCGGTAAGCGAAACAATTTCATTTTCAAACCGCGTGCCATCCATACCGGAAGCGATTCGGCAGAGCATGGTTTCGGCGCCGGCTGGGCCGAGGGTCGTGATGACGTGCATGACTTTGATCATAGAACTATAGAAACTTCACTCATCGACGGGTGATCGTCGCATAGGGAGTCGGTTCACTGATTCGTGCTCGTCACCCCTCTTAGAGCGGAATGGGAGATTTCCGGAGCACGCTTTCTGTGTTCCGGGTATGCGAAAGATTTACGACGTCCTCGTACAGTTCTTCGTATGCCTGGACCATCGTCGACACGTCGTAGTTTTCTCTTGCCCGCTGCGCGGCGGCCATCCCCATTGACAGTCTCGCTTCTCGATTTTCTAAGAGATATGCGCCCTCCCAGTCTGAGCTCAGCACGAAAACATCCATTGCGCCTAACACGTCTGGAATATCGGCCCGCAGTCCGAGGAAACGCACTTGACTTCCTAACCCGAGGTCCTTTGCCTGGTCTTCTAGCTGTTCCCGCAACACGCCATCTCCCACCAGGAGCAAATGGGCGTTGGGATTGGAAGCGGGACCTTGGGCGAAGGCTCTCAGGAGCAGCGCGTGGTTCTTCTGTCCGGCGAAACGTGCCACGCAGACGAACAGAACATGACGGTCTGCGAAGCCCTCTCTTGCACGCCATTCTCTCCGCGGGGTCTGGGGACACGCATATCGATCCACTGGAATACAGTTCGGGATCACGTGGGATTGTTGAATCCCATAAAGGCGCGTTAGGCTGGCGGCTACCTTTTCCGCAACGGGAACGGGGACAACGCCGTGGTTGAATGCATAGCGCTGAATCCAGCGCGCCCTGGGTTCAACCTCGCGCTCCGCCATATTGTGGACGGTATGCAATAGTGAAGCGTGCTTGAGGAGCAGCATGGATGGTAACGCATAGCGAAGCACTTGGATGTGGGTGTGGACAATATCTGGCTGGGAATCCCTGAGAACGCGATGTAATCTGGAGTACATGCGGTAATCGAATCCCGGAGTTTTGCCCAGGTATCGAACTTCTACCCCAGCTTCCTCGAGCAAACGGTCGAGATCGCATTCCAACCGCCCGCTTAGCGAAACGACTACCGTTTCATACCGCTGACGGTTCAACCTCGTCACGATATGGACGGCCACGCGCTCGGCGCCACCCGGGCTCAGCGTCGGAACAATATGGACCACCTTGATTTTTTTCATGATCTCAGTGTGCCGGTCGGCAGCGGAATTTCGCTCACCACACCCGCGTCCACGCCATCAGGACTACGTTCGAGGTCCCGAGACGAGAAGACGATTCTCAAGATGTGCGTAAAAGGGATAATTGAACTTCAGCAACAGCGGGCGCACGGCTCTGCGTTTGCTGCGTCCGGGCCATGCTCCCGCATTGCGCCATTAACAGACCGAAGAAGAACCAAGTCGGTTTCCGCATTTCCCAAGTTAAGCTGGATACTCCTACTATCCAAACCCCTAAAAATACAATCCACAGTTTCTGCGGGAAAGGAGGCAACCGCCTGAGTGACAGCGCTAGGAAACCTAGCAAGGCGCAAAAAAGTGCAAAACCGATCACGCCTTGCTCTACGAGTACCGACAGAAAAGTATTGTGCGCAGCGGGCGCCTGAGGCGTTCCGGATTCATCGGCGCGAATCGGTTCAGCCAAAATGCGGCTAACGGTAAGCCGGAACGCGTTCGCTCCCACACCCAGGAAAGGATGCGTGCGGAAAAGCTCCCAAGCTGCTGTCCAGATGACCGTACGTCCGGTGAACGTGCCCTGTGAGAATTCGAGGGGAATCGTGGATAAGCGTTCCCATGATGTCGAGGGTACGAAGACAAGAGCGCCGCAGACGAGCAATGAAACTGTCAACAGGATGGCGATTCTCTGACGCGCTGTCAACCGCGCATGAGTCAAGGGCACGATCGCAAGGGCGAAAACGCTGGCCAAGGCTGCCCCCCTTGAGGCAGTTAGCAACACCGTCGTTCCTGCCAAGGCAAGTTGCAGTCTGTAGACCCAAGCGATCATTCCTTTGCTCTGAATGAGCAGATAGTATGAAAAGGGAATACTCAAGGCCATTAATAGCCCCAGGTCATTGGCATCTAACCGCGCGCCGGCATACCGTTGATAAACAGACTCCTGGTGAATAATAAATAAGTAGACAGTGTCAATTCCCGAGACGAATGTTCCCAAGACGTAGGCCTGCATCAGCCGCGTCTGTTCTCGATCCCGAGAGGCGAGCTGCCATATCAACCACACCATCATGAAGAGCTGAATGTAGGTGACAGTTTGTGTCACAGTTCCCTCGGGATAAAGACTCCATAAGTAACTTCCACCTGCCAACAAGACAAATAGAGCCATTAGGATGTGGCCGGGCGCTGGCCGCCTGACTCTTCCACTTTCGATGATGGCCAACAAACCAAGAACTCCACCGAGCATCCCGATCAAGCGTGCGCTCGTACCAAAATTGGCGATCGTGATCGCGTCTTCCCATGACATAGCGAACACCAAGAGCCAAAGGGAAGCGAACGCAAGCTTGCCCAAACCGGAAAGCTCTTCTCCTCCGGCGAGGGAGCGGCCAACTCTTCTATTTGCTTGGTCAAGCAAGCCAGCTCTCCCAATTTTCCTCATAGGGTCTTAACTGTCGGTGGCAGAAACAAACAGACCCAGTCGCATTCGGCGAAAGAAAGTAAAAAAGGGATTGGAATTCTAGTCATTGGATGCTGGAGTTCGTTCCGGTGAAACCGGTTTGTTCGGACAGCGACAGCGTCATGCTGTTTCAGTTCTATCGGCGCATACTTGGGTGCGCATTCGCATGCCTATGACTAGAACCAGGGCGCTCCCGGTAAGCTGCACGATCGCGGCGATCAACATCGCGAAGATTGCGCCCAGGAGCCCCTGCCGTGCAACCAGCCAATAGCAGCTCGCGAAAAGGCTTAGGTTTGCCAAAATATTCAGAATGACCTGGGAGTTGTAAAAACCGGCCGCAGTCATCCCGAATCCCAAAAACTGGGCCATAAACAAGACACCTCCGGCCGCCATGATCCAGGGAAGAAGTTCTGCGCGCTCGGCATATTCGGGCCGGAACAGTATGGTAAGAATCTCGCGTCCTGCCAATTTGGAAACAACCATTCCGCACGCGCCTAGTGTCACCCCAAAGGCGAGGAGCTTGGCGAGGAGTGAACTGTACGCTGCGAGGTTGCCTGCCGCAAAAGATCTGGCAAGTCGGGTGAAGGCCGACTGCCCAAGCGATACCACGGCCATGTTTCCTACTGAAATCATGAATCCGATCGCTGTGAAAATACCCAGGTCCCTTTCCCCAAGCGAATGCTTGATAAAATAGGCAGGGACGGTGGAATATAAAGAGGTTAAGAGCACTACGATTCCGAGAGGGAGACTGGTCCACAGCAATTCACGGTGCACCCGCAGATCAAAGCGTGGTGTCAGCGCCTCGTTTCGAGTGAACCATTTGGATTGTTCGCCCAGGCCGTGCGTACGCTCGCAAATGTCATAACCGATAAAAACGCTTGCCCGCGCTAGCACGACACCTGCGAGTCCCCATATTAGACTTCCGCTGACATAAGTTGCCACTGCCAGTCCAAGCGTGGAAAGCAGCGCCCTGGCAATCAATGACTTCGAGATCCCATTCATTCTGTCGTGCAGTTGCAGCCGCGCGTAATACACATCGCTGATGGTTTCGATGGCATACGCTACACCCACCATCAGAACCACCGCCGTCAGTTCCCAGCTATACCTTAGGACTTGGGTGATGGCGAAGATAATCATGAGTGCCAGCGAGGTCGTCAGCAGGCGGAGGCTGAGGTAATGGCCAAAATCTGTCTGTCGGCGAGCGCCCGAGGTCATAACCGCCCGCAGTTGCAGGTTCGTGAGCATCATCACGGGATATACCACGGCGAGACCCAAAGCGTACTGCCCCACCAGTTCTGGACGAACCAGCTTGGCCAGCAGCACCAGCATCGCAAACTGGCCGCCCGCATAAATGGAATTCCCCGCGAACATCCAGCTGAAATCAGCGCACAAGGAAGGACGTTTGCCTTGTTGCACGGCGAATACGCTTGGGAGATCAGCGCTCATGGTCGGCAATCTGCAGAGTGGCAGTTTGAGGTGCGCGTATTCATCGGGAGACTAGCGTGTCGTTCGTCACGACCCTCCCGGGAAGATCCTTTGCTAGCGCTGATGTGAAAAGCACTGCGCCCTCGGGATTGAGATGCATTCCGTCCGGCTGGTAAAACTTTGCCGATAGCGCCGTTGGATCAATCGGAACCGATATTTCCACTCCGGCCGCGTGCGCAGCGTAGGCCATTTGGTTGACTGCACTCTCCGAAGATAGAGTCGGCGGAACCAGAAGAATCAGTTTGGCGCCGTGTGCTTCACATAGCTCACGCAGCCTTCGCAAACGGGGAATCGCAATCTCTTCAAACTCCCGGCCTTCCGGAACGGCCGGCCTCGAATTTACGAGCAAGAAAAGGTCTTCAACATGGGGCACCACGCGGCGAAGAATTTGCGTTCGAATGGCGCTGCGCGTATCCCAGAAGGTGCTCGAATGCGCCAGCAAGAGATTGCTTGTTGCAGTGCGATCTAGATGTAAATCTGAAGCTACGGCGAGGGTGTCGCGGGCATCAAAGAACAACATGGGAGCGTAATCCTGGCGCACACCGTTCTCGAGAAAGTAGTTCACACCGACACCGACCACCACCACCTGCGGCCTTGCCCCTTTACGGAACAGCCGCCGCAGCCCGTACAGCCAGTCATAGTACCCGGTCGCCTCCAGGAAGACGGGGAAGATGCGCATACTGGCGGAAGTCAGCGCCTGCAAGCGATCCACTTTGACTCCTTGCAAGAGTAAGGAATTGCCGACCATCAGCACGCATGGAGGTTCGCCAGGTCCAGCGGGACGCGTCTTAACGGCTTCGTCATATTGGCGAGAAACGCGAGCATAGGTGAGCGAATCATGCTTGAGCAGATAAATGGAGGAAATCTCGATGGCAATCATGAGGATCGCGCAGATCCCGGCTAGAGCCTTCGCGTAGGTCAGGGCTGTAGATTTAGAATCGGAAATAGACAAACGCATTGAGATTGCTCCCCGAAAAAAGGGCTAATGCAATGAGAGAGAGAGTCGCAAATCCTGTCCGAAACGCGTAGGAAGCATTCGCAAACGGGTATTCCTGGTTGCTACCTTCCATCAACAAGTCCACAACGAACAAGG
>WNGI01022900.1_pt1 | contig 11490 bp, 10 predicted proteins | sample 5400621 | NCBI WGS metagenome assembly WNGI01 (sample SAMN13153374, study PRJNA577476) | soil metagenome | isolation source: 20 cm soil or saprolite under Garry oak tree replicate 1 | place: USA:California | collected 2016-06-15
ACCCCTCGCGCGATTGCCGCCTTTCTCGCTCTCGCGGCGTTCATTGGTGTGGTGGTGGTGGCGGTCATGGTGCTGGCCCCGCTGGTGGCCGGGGAGGCCAATCGCCTCGGCAGAGCACTCTTCGGCACCGGGGGAAACGAGCCGCAGCTGGCTCGCCGCCTGGGCGCGACCTTCCAGGCCTGGCGAGACACGATTTACGGCACCGGGGTCTTCCCTGCCGACGTCGAACGACAACTGGATCAAGAAGTCCGGGACCTGGTCGCGGGACTCGGCGAGGCCGGCGCCAGGATGGTGCAAGGCTCCCTCACTTTTTTTCCCAAGCTGCTCGAGCTGGTCGCGGTCCCGCTCCTGACCTTTTACATGCTGCTGGACGGGCCGCGGCTGGTACGGGAAGCGCGGGGGTTCCTGCCGCCACCCCGCCAGGGGGATGCGCAGGAGCTGATGAAGCGCTGGCATCGGATCCTGCTCGAGTACGTGCGCGGCCAGCTCATGACCAGCCTGTTCATCGGTGTGGTGGCGGGCGTCGGCCTCTGGCTGATCGGACTGCGGATGGCCCTGCTGGTGGGCGTCATCGCCTTCTTCCTGGAGGCCGTTCCATTCTTCGGCCCGCTGATCTGGGGAACACTGGCGGTAGTACTGGCGCTTGCCCAGGCGGGTCCCGGCAATCCCTTGCCCATCTTTGTCGCGGTTTTCGCGCTGGTGGCGCAGCAGGTCGACAGCCACGTCTTCGCGCCCTTGATCCTGGGGCGCTTCACTCGCGTCCATCCGCTCCTCCTGATCTTCAGCACCCTCCTGGGGGCCTCGCTCTTCGGATTGATCGGCATGTTCCTGGCAGCGCCTCTGACCGCCATCGCCAAGGAAACGTTTCTCTTCGTCATGGAACGGGTAAAAGCTAGACGCGGGACGGCCAACCTCAGCCTGTCCGCCTGAGCGCATTCCAGTGGTAAGGTGAAAATTCCATGGCCAAAGAGACCAAAGACGGAAAGGTGAAAGCCGCGAAGGAACCTCAAACCGAGGTGCCCTCGGAGGCTGCCGCCGAAAACGGCGGCGGCGGGGCGACCAAGGCACGGACCGCCATCGATGATGTCATCGCCGCCATCGAGGCCGCCCGCGACAAGGTCATGGCCGACGAGGTCAAGGCCCTGACCAAGCTCGGGATTCCGCGTGCGATGGCCTACCAGATGGTCGCCGCACGCTTCCACCAGAACGTCGTCACCGACGGCGAGGGCGGCGGTCCCGAGTTCGAAAACAGTCACTGGAACGATCGGTAAGAGCCACCAGCCCCTGCTGCTGACGGTCGCCCAGGCGCGCGACCGGATCCTCTCCCGCATCTCGATCCTCGACGCCGAAGACGTACCCCTGGCAGAGGCCCGTGAGCGCGTGCTCGCCGAAGCCGTGCGCTCGGATCGGGACGTCCCACCGTTCACGAACTCGGCGATGGACGGCTACGCGGTTCGAGCCGACGACACCCGTTCCGCATCGGCCGAGCAGCCAGTCCGCCTCGACGTGCTCGGCGAGATCCGGGCCGGCGTCGCGCCACCGACGTCGGTGCGCGCCTCGACCGCGCTGCGGATCATGACCGGCGCGGTGATGCCCGAGGGCGCCGATGCGGTCGTCCGGGTCGAGGATACCGGCGAACGCGAGGGCCGGGTGGACGTGCGCGTCGCTGTCGCAGCGGGCACCAGCGTTCGGCGGGCCGGCAGCGACATCCATCGAGGCGACCTGCTCGCGGAACGGGGCCGGGTCGTGACCCCGGGAATGATCGGTGTTCTGGCTTCGGCCGGACGCACGAGCGTCCGCGCGATTCGGCGCCCGCGTGTCATGATGCTGACCACCGGCGATGAGTTGCGCGATGCCGGTGAATCGCTCGGCCCGGGCCAGATCACGAATACCAACCGCTACAGCTTGCGCGCTGCCCTCGAAGAGGCCGGCGCCGAGGTCATCGATGCCGGCGTGGCGCGCGACGAGCGTAATGACCTCAACGATCGATTCAAGGCCGCCGCCGACACGGACCTCGTGGTCAGCACCGGCGGGGTCTCGATGGGCGCCTACGACCTGGTGCGCAGCCTGCTCGAGGAGAAGGAGTCGGTGGATTTCTGGCAGGTCGCCCTGCGTCCGGGCAAGCCGTTGATCTTTGGCGCCGTCCGCGGCGTGCCCCTCATCGGGCTCCCTGGGAACCCCGTCTCGACGCTGGTCGGCGTCGAGCTGTTCGTACGCCCCGCCATCATGAAGATGCAGGGGCGCACCGACCTCGAGCGCCCCCGGCTGCCCGCGTTCACCGAGGACGTCCTCGTAAACCCCCCACACCTGGAGCAGTACTTCCGTGGCATCGCCCGGCGCGAAGGCGATCGGATCCTGGTCCGTCTCACCGGCGACCAGGGCTCACACGTTCTTCGCTCGATGGCCGACGCTAATTGCCTGGTCGTCGTCCCCCAGGGGACGAGTGAAGTGGCGGCGGGAGCCCGGGTCGAGATCATCCCGCTGGCGCCGATCGACTGAGCTTCGATCTACACTCTCTTGGCAGGGAGTAGCGATGGCCAGAATCGACCCGGAGAAGATCCGTAACGTTGCCTTGCTCGGCCACAGCCACGATGGCAAGACCAGCCTGGCGGAAGCAATGCTGTACGCGGGTGGAACCGTCGAGCGACTGGGACGCCCAGACGCGGGCAACACGACATTCGACTTCGAGCCGGAAGAGATCAAACGCAAGATCTCGATCGGCACCGCCATTGCCCACTTGACCTGGCACGACGCCAAGATCAACCTGCTCGACACACCGGGCTTTCAGGATTTCGCCGGCGATGTCTACGGCGCGCTGCGCGCGGCGGAGGGCGCGCTGCTGGTGGTCGGAGCGAGCACGGGCGTGGTCGTCGGCACGGAGCTGGCCTGGCACCAGGTGCGGGCGCGTAACCTGCCCACCCTGGTCGTGGTCAACAAGATGGACAAGGAGAACGCCGACTACTGGCGGGTGCTCGACAGTTTCAAGGAGTTTTCGCCGCGCCCGGTGTCGATCCAGTTCCCGATCGGGTACGAGGCCGGCTTCAAGGGTGTGGTCGACCTCCTTACCCGCAAGGCGTACGAGTTCGATCCGCAGGGTCGAAGCAAAGAGGTCTCCCTACCGAGCGAACTCGCGGCCGAGGTCGAGTCTCGGCGATCGCCACTGGTCGAGGCGGCCGCCGAAACCGACGATGCGCTGCTGGAGAAGTACCTGGAGAGCGGTGAACTGAGTGATGCGGAGGTCACCGCCGCGCTCGCCAAGGGGGTGGCGGCCGGGACTATTGTGCCGGTGCTCTGCGCAGCCGCCGGAAAATCGATCGGCGTCGGCACCCTGCTCGACGCCATCGTGGCGCTCCTCCCATCCCCGCGGCAGGCCGCGCCCGTGGAGGCCGTGAATCCACGTACCGAGCAAGCCGAGACCTTGTCCCGCGAGCCGGCCGGGCCGCTTGGGGCAATCGTTTTCAAGACCACCGCCGACCCGTTCGTCGGCCGTATCAGCTACGTCAAGGTCATTTCTGGCGTTCTGAGCGCGAGCACGCCGCTGCTCAATGCCGCCAAGGACCAACCCGAGCGGGCCGGCACGATCGGCTTTCCGAAAGGCAAGACGCTCGAACCCGCCACCGAAGTCGTGGCCGGCGACATCGCCGGCGTCAGCAAGCTCCAGGTGACCGCCACCGGCGACACGCTCGCCAGCCGCGACCATCCGTTACGGCTCCCGCCGATCGAGTACCCGGAACAGACTTACAGCGCTGCCGTCAGCGCGAAGAACAAGGCCGACGAGGAGAAGGTCAACGCGGCGCTGGTCAAGCTGGTCGACGAAGACCCGACCCTCACGCTGGAGCACGAGCCGATCACCAAGGAGTCAATCGTGCACGGGATGGGCGACGTCCATCTGGATGTCGTGCTCGAGAAAATGAAGCGCAAGTACGGCGTCGAGGGCATGCTCTCCGTGCCACGAGTGCCGTACCAGGAAACGATCACCAGCAGCGCCAAGGCAGAAAAGAAGTACAAGAAGCAATCGGGCGGTGCCGGCCTCTACGGCCACTGCGTGATCGACATCGCCCCGGTCCCACGCGGCACCGGCTTCATCTGGGAAGACAAGATCTTCGGCGGCTCGATCCCGCAGAACTTCCGACCATCGGTGGAAAGAGGCGTGCGGGAGACGATGGAGCAAGGGGTCCTCACTGGCAACCCACTCGTCGACATCAAGGTCCGCCTGCTGGACGGATCAACGCACCAGGTTGACGGCAAGGACATCGCCTTCAAACTGGCGGGCGCGATGGCCATGCGCCAGGCGGTGATGGATGCAAAGCCGGTCCTTCTCGAGCCGATCATGGACGTCGTGGTGTTCGTGCCGGAGCGCAACATGGGCGACGTCATCAGCGACCTCAACGGCAAGCGCGGCAAGATCGCCGGGATGGAGCCATCCGGTGATCACATCGAGATGGTGAAGGCGCAGGTTCCGCTCTCGTCGATGTACCGGTTCCCGATCGACCTGCGGTCGATCACCCAGGGGCGCGGCCGATACACCATGAAGTTTTCCCATTACGAAGAGGTGCCCTCGCACGCGGCCCAGGCGGTGATCGCCGCCTATCAGAAGTCCAAGGGCGGGGAAGAAGAGGAAGCGTAGATCAGCGGCGGCTCGGCATCGCCCAGAGTGGCACGCCGGCCCAGGCCAGCCCCAGCAGCGTTTTCGCATCCTGCAGCTCGCCGGTAGAGTTCAACACCTGCAGGTCGTGCTGGTCGAAGGGATTGACCTTGAAGGATTCGTCGAGCTCGGCGTGGGCTTGTGTCGGCGACAGATCCTCGGCAAGGTAGAACGTCATCCGCTCATCGCAGTACCCGGGCATCAGGTAGGCGCTGCCGAGCATCGTCCAGCGCGCTGCCTGAAAACCCGCCTCCTCGGCGAGCTCCCGGCGCGCCGCCGCCTCCGTCTCTTCCCCCGGTTTGTCGAGCGTCCCGGCGGGGATCTCCCATAACTCCCGACCGGTCACATAGCGATACTGGCGAACCAGGACGATCCGGCCGTCGGCCTGGCGCGGGATGATACCGACCGAGCCCGGGTGTCGGACGATCTCCCGGGTGGTGAGACGACCGTTCGGCAAACGCACCCGGTCCCGGTACACCTTGAAGAGGTTGCCGGCATAGACTTCCTGACTCTCGACCCTTTCCTCCATATGCGGATTATCATGGCTGCTTAGGTCATGATCGAACGCACCGTCTTGGAAATCGCGCAGCACCGCTTCTGGGCCTGGCAACGCAAGACAGCCCCGACGCCCCGCAACCAGCTTCGCGAGACGGATCAGCTCCTGGATGCGATCGAGGAATGCCGGGTCCGAGAACTGAAGCTGATTCCGACGCATATCTGGCGGCGGATCGTCCAGCTGCTCGGCCAGCTCGATGGCACCTACACGCAGAAGCTCGGGATCGACCGGTCCGTCGACCGCACCGCGGAGGTCCTGTTCGAGGCCCAGGAAGCCCTCATGCTGGCCGCTCGAGGCCGCTGGCGCGACCGGGCCGGCAACATCGTCCCCCTCTTCCGTCGGCCCTAACCCGCCTACGAACATATGTTTGCTTTTTTCCCCAATTCCTGCTACCCTTCACCCATGGGCGAGATGGCGACGCTACTCCAAACCACCCCTGGAAGCCGTCCAGTTGCCGACGTGACCACGATCCCGCTCCTCCGCCGCGTGGTAGAGAGTCTGGCGACGATGCGGCCAGGCCGCTACACCGTCTACCTCGGACGCCCGGATCCAGCCGCCGTTCGCCAGGACTGGGAACGGGAAGTCACATTGGTACGCAGCGCGCGAAGGGCCGTCGTCACGACGCCAGAGACCACGCCGCTCCCCCAGGAAGCCGACCGTCGCGACCCCGGTCTCGGCTGGCTGAGCCAGCCTGAGGAGGCGTGGTTGCTCACCGAACCGACCGCCGTCCGGCGCTTCGTCGCCGCCGTCGAGGGCGAACTCGCCCGACCCGACCCGCAACTGCTGGCTGTTTGACGGCTCCGTAGAATTGGGGCTTCGTGCCCAATCAGCCGTGGCCCTTGCTGGTCGCAGGAACCATCACTCGCGATGACGTTCGCACGCCAATGGGCGCCAATGCCGATGGCCTCGGTGGATCGGCAACCTATTTCACGCTCGCGGCGCGCTTGTTTGCGCCTGTCTCGGTGGTCGGGACTGCAGGTCCAGACTTCATGCCCGCATTTCAGACAGCCATGCGCGGCACCGGCGCCGACCTGCGGAGCGTGACGCTCTCAGATCTGCCGACCTATCGGTGGTTTGCCGAACATGACTATGAGACGGGTACGACCCGGAATGAACGCTCGGACCAGGGCGCCTATCGCGGCTTCATCCCCGAACTCACGCCGGACCAGCGCAAGGCGAAAATCGTTTTCCTCGGCAGCATGGAGCCGCGCCACCAACTGCGGGTCATCGAGCAGCTCGAGGACCCATGGCTGGTTGCCGGCGACACGATGAAGCTCTACATTCGCGAACAGCCCGAGGCACTAGAACATGTCCTCAAGCGGCTCGATTACCTCTTCCTCAACGCCTCGGAGGCGATGGCGTTGGCCCGGGTCGACACGATCGAGGAAGCCTCGGAGCAGTTGCGGCATCGCTTCACATTGCGCGGGCTCGTCATCAAGGAGGGGCCCAAGGGCGCCACCCTCTACCGTCACGGCGAGGACATTCACCTCCCGGCCCTGCCCGTCGACCCTCCGACAGACCCCACCGGGGCAGGCGACGCCGTCGCCGCGGGCTTCCTCGGATGCCTCGCCGAGCAACAGGTCGAGAACGACGACACGGTGCGCCTGGCGCTCGGCTACGCCATGGTGATGGCGTCCTTTACGATCCAGCACTTCAGCGTGCGGGGACTGCAGCCGATCACACGCGCCGAGGTCGAGGCGCGGATGGCCTCGATGGCCTGGCAGGCTCAACCGACCGCTTGAGCTGGCGAAGCGGCGAGCTGACGGTCGAGGTCGGGCAGGGCGACCTGACGAAACAGGATGTCGACGCCATCGTCAACGCGGCGAACAACGACCTGGAGTTGGGCGGCGGGGTGGCCGGGGCGATCGCTCGGGCGGGCGGGCCCCAGATCCAAGCCGAGTGCCGGTCGATCGGCCGCATCGAGGTCGGCGACGCCGCCATCACCGGTGGTGGAACGTTGACCGCGCGCTTCGTCATCCACGCGGCCAGCATGCAATTGGGGGGCCGGACGAGCGCCGACAGCCTGCGCCGCTCGACGCGCCGGAGCCTCGAGATCGCCGGTCAGCGGAGCCTCCGGTCGATCGCCTTTCCGGCCGTGGGCACCGGGATCGCCCGCTTTCCACTGCAGGAGTGCGCGCGCATCATGGTCGAGGAAGTGATCGCCCACAGCCGCAATCCGACCACCATCGGCCAGGTGCGATTTGTCCTCTTTGGCACCGACGCGGAATCCGCCTTCCGCGACGAGGTGAACCGCCAGCTAATGCCCGCTAAATAGCCCGGGAAAGAAAATCGAGGCGAGGAAGGCCAACGTGACGACCGTAAGGAACACCAGCACCGCCCCGCTGAACAGGTTGAAGAGCGGCGAATTCGCATAGCGGCCCATGATCCGCTTGTCGTTGGCTAACACGATCAGCAGCGGCAAGAGGAGGGGCAGCAGCATGCCGTTGATCACGTTGGGCAGGTTCGTAATCAAGACCAACGGCGCCGCCGGAAACATGGCGATGCCGGCCCCAATCAGGATCATCGTGGTGTAAATCGTCAGGAAGACCGGGGCCTCGCCGAAGGACTTGTCGATCCCGCGTTCCAGCCCAAACGCCTCCGTAATGGCGTAGGTGGTGGACAGTGGCAGGACGGACGCCGCCATCAGCGAGGCGTTCAGCAGCCCGATCGCAAACAACTGCTCCGCATACTGGCCGGCCAGCGGCTTCAGGGCCAGGGCGATCTTCGCAAAGGCGGATGGGTCGGCCGGGTCCACGTGGATGTGCGCGGCGTAAACCGTGGCGCCGGTGGCGACGATGATGAAGAAGGCCACGACGTTCAACATCACGATGCCGGCCGCCGTGTCGATGCGCTCGTACTTCAGGTCATCGGGGTGCAGACCTTTGTCGGCAACGTTCGATTGTTGAAAAAATGCCATCCAGGGGGTGATCGTCGTACCGACGATGGTGATGAAGATCAGGATGAATGGAGGCGTGAGATGAAACGTCGGCACCACCGTATGGTGGATCACATCGCCCCACTTCGGGTGGGCAAGAACCGCGGAGACGATGTATCCGAGGTAGACCAGCGTGAGCAGCAGGAGGACCCGCTCGACGACGCGAAACGAGCCGCGCAGGACGACGAACCAGACCAGGACGGCGGCGATGGGAATCGCGACATAGCGGGCGGCGGCGCCGAAGAGCAACTGTGAGGCGCCCGCGATCCCGGCGAATTCCGCAACCGTCGTCGCCGCGTTGGCGGCGAAGAGGAAGATCATGACCCACAGCGTGGGCGCCACCCCGAAGCGCTCGCGAATCAGGTCCGATAGCCCTTTGCCGGTGACCGTTCCCATGCGCGCGACCATCGACTGAATCGCCACCAGGCAGACCGCCGTGACGATCAGCAACCAGAGCAAGTCGTAGCCGAACTGCGACCCGGCCAGGGCATAGCCGGTGATCCCGGTGGCATCGTTGTCGACGTTGCCTGTGATGATCCCGGGGCCAATCACAGCGAAGAGCAACAGCAGCCGGGCTCGCCGGCGACGGAGAAGACCGAACGGGCCTGCCAGCGTCCTCGACGGCGGCAAGACGGCTAGAAGATGCGGCGGCGGCGCCCACCGGACCGCGCCGGCATCACCCGCTCCATCACGTCATCCACCGTCACGATGCCCTGGATCCGGTTGTGTTGGTCGACGACGGGGACGGCGAGGAGATTGTATTTCGAGGTCACCTCGGCTACTTCGCGCGGGCCGGCATCCACCCTGACGGAAATTACGTTCTTGATCATGAAGTCGCGGATCTTGGTTTCCGGCTTGGCGACGATCAGGTCGCGCAGGGAGAGGACGCCGAGCAGATGTTCTTCCTCGTCGACCACGTAGACGTAATACACCGATTCCGCATCCGGCTCGAGTTGGCGCAAGCGGTCGATGGCCTCGGCGGCGGTCAAGGTATGGAGCACGGCCACGTACTCGGTCGTCATCAGACCTCCTGCGGTGTCCTCGCGGTAGGCGAGCAGCTCCTCGACGTTTTCCGCCTCATCTTCCTCCATCTTCTGGAGCAACAGTTGAGCCCGCTCGCGCGGCATGTCGGCGAGAAGGTCGGCCACTTCGTCGGGGGCCATCGCCTCGAGGATGTCCGACGCACGCTCGAGGTCGAGACGCTCCAGGATGGATGCCTGCATCTGCGGCTCGTCGATCTCTTCCAGGGTATCGGCCGCCTTCTCATCATCGAGGGCGGCGAACACGGCGTTGCGGTCCTCGGGACTCAGCTCGTTGACGATGTCGGCGATGTCGGCCGGATGCAGCTTGGCGAGCTTGGTGTGGGCGATCCGGAGCTTGACCGAGCTCACATCGCTCTTCACCGGGTCGACCGCCTCCCAGGAAATGAGTTTCTGCGGCCAGTCCCGGCCGAGCAGCGCGGCCAGCCTCCGGCCCACGCCCTCCAGCCCGACGCGGCGCGCCAGTCCACGGGCGCCGATGTCGACGCCAACCAGCAGCATGGTCCCATCGACCTGGGAGAGCTGAAGGTCGTTGACCCGCACCACCCGGCGACCATCCATGTCGACGATCTGCTTGTCGAGAATCTGACGCGAGAGCCACAGTTCGGAGTCGGTCCGGGCGTGCGGCTGCAGGCTGGCCTCGTCGACCTTGAGGCTCAATTCCTTGTTGTCCCAGCTGCGGACCACCGACCAGTCGAGCGAGCGCACCTTGCGATTGTGCTTCAAGATGACGCCGGTGACCCGGGGGAACGGTTCGGTCATCACCACGACCAGGTCCCGGACGCGACCGACGCGGTGCTGCCGAACATCGACAACCTCAGCGCTGATGAAATCGCTGAGGAAGATCAAGCGCTACACCTGACCTCGGAATTGCTTGAAGAGCAAGGACGCGTTGTGCCCGCCGAAACCGAACGAGTTCGAGAGCGCCAGCTTGATGTCGAGCTCCCGAGCGCCTTCCGGGATGTAGTCAAGGTCACATTGCGGGTCGGGGTGCTCGAGGTTGATGGTGGGCGGCGCCACGCCTTCCTCGATGGCCTTCACCGAGATCACCGCTTCAACCGATCCCGCGGCGCCGAGGAGATGCCCGAGCATCGATTTCGTCGAGCTGATCGGGATCCGGTAGGCGGCCTCGCCAAAGATATCTTTGAAAGCCAGCGTCTCCGCGACGTCGCCCAGCTGGGTCGCGGTGCCGTGGGCGTTGATGTAGCTGACGTCCTCGGGCGCGACCCGCGCTTTGGCCAGGGTCCGCTTCATCGCCTGGGCGGCCCCGGCGCCGACCGGATCAGGCGCTGTAACGTGGCTGGCGTCGGCGGTCGCCGCGTAGCCGATGATCTCGGCGATGATGGGTGCTCCCCGCTTCAGTGCCGAGCCCAGCTCCTCGAGGATGAGGATCCCCGCCCCCTCCCCCATGATGAAGCCATCGCGTTCCAGGTCGAAGGGGGAGCTCGCCCGGCTGGGCTCGACCTCGCGGGTCGAGACGGCCCGCGACGCGCAGAATGCCGCCAGCGCCAGCGGTGTAACGCAGGCCTCGCTACCGCCCGCGATCATGGCCGTCGCGTCGCCACGCTTGATGGTCTCGAAGGCCTCACCAATCGCGTGAGCCCCCGAGCTGCACGCGGAGACTGTGCAGAAGTTGGGGCCGCGGGCGCCCACGGCGATCGAAATCTGTCCCGCGCCCATGTCCGCGATCATCATGGGCACCGTGAAGGGACTGATACGGGAAGGCCCCCTCTCCTTGAGGACAGTCAGCGCCTCCTCGATCTGCTGCAGGCCGCCGATCGCGCTCCCCACGATGACGCCGACACGGTCGCGGTTCGCCTCGGTGATCTCGAGCCCCGAGCCCTCGAGTGCCTCGCGGGCCGCGACCATGGCGAACTGGACGAATCGCGACATCCGACGCGCGTCCTTACGGTCGAGGCGGTCCTCCGGCTTGAACCCGACGACTTCGCTCGCGACCTTGCTCGGCATCCCGGCTGGATCGAAGGCCTGCACCCGGCGCACACCCGATCGACCGGCCTTGACGGCCTCCCACGTCTCCCGCGTCGTGTGGCCGAGCGAGGTGATGGCGCCGGTACCGGTGACCACGACGCGCGAGCCGTTTACCACTCGGCCATCCCCGCCCCGCCCCAGCGAAGGCAGGCGGCCGCCCATGTGGGGCCGCTGCCGCAGGCCAGCAAGAGGGCCGTCATTCCGTTTTGCAGCCGGCCTGCCCGAACGGCATCGTGCAGCGCCATCAACGGCGCCGCCGATAGGACCGAGCCGTAGCGCGCCGGGTCCAGTAGGAGGCGGGTCGGCGATACCCCCGCCCGCGTGC
>WNGI01005428.1_pt1 | contig 11488 bp, 11 predicted proteins | sample 5400621 | NCBI WGS metagenome assembly WNGI01 (sample SAMN13153374, study PRJNA577476) | soil metagenome | isolation source: 20 cm soil or saprolite under Garry oak tree replicate 1 | place: USA:California | collected 2016-06-15
GCCATGCCGATGCAGAACGACGGCAAGTTGTTGTAGAAAAAATTGACGAAATGATCGCTGTCGACTTCGATAATCACATCGGGCTCTGCCTTCTCGACTTGCTCGCGCACCTGTTTCATCAGCGCTTCGCCTTTGATTTTTCCAGGCGACTGCTGCATCTCGAAAACCAGCCGCGGCGGATGCGGCACGCCGGCGGCTAAAACGAGTTTTGCCATAGCTATTCCTCTCTGTGCAGGTTGTCGACCTGCTTTTCGCCGAATTTTCTTAACATCACGCCCACAACTCGTCAATGAAACATTTGTTCAAAGTTCCAGGTTCAAACGTTCAAGGCTCATGAACTCCTAAACTGTTTTTTTCCAACTTTGAACCTTGAACATTGAACGTTGAACGCTCGATCCAATGATTGAAACAGCTTGAACGGTTTTCATGCATGAATTATAGTCGCGCCGGTCTCCGTTTCCAATTTGCGGTCGAGATTCCTGACAGCTTCCGGCTATTGTTGATTGGAGTAGCGATCTAAAATGTTCGACGCGTTTATCGAAGGTCTTCTGCTGGTTCTGCAATGGAAAGCCTTCAGCTTGATGCTCGTGGGCATGTCTCTCGGCTTCTGCGTCGGTTTGCTTCCCGGCATCGGCGGCGCGGCGACGCTGGCTTTGATGATTCCATTCATATTTAAAATGACCCCGGCGGAGGCCTTCGCTTTTTTACTCGGAATGCACTCGGTCGCCGCCACCACGGGCGATATCACTTCGGTGCTTTTCGGCGTGCCCGGTGAAGCGATCTCGGCCGCGACGGTCGTCGACGGTTACCCGATGGCAAAAAAAGGCGAAGCGGGGCGCGCCCTCGGCGCGGCGCTGATGAGCTCGCTGTTGGGCGCGTTGATTGGCGCGTTTGCGCTCGCGCTGGCGATTCCGATTGTGCGCCCGCTGGTGCTGACCTTCGGATCGCCGGAATTGTTCATGCTCTCGCTCATCGGCATCTCGTGCATCACTTCTCTCAGCGGTTCGAATACGCGTGGGCAGATTAAAGGCTTCGCCATGGGACTTTTCGGCCTCCTCGTCTCGACCATCGGCCAGGAGCGTCAGTCGGGTTCCCTGCGCTTCGATATGGGCATGATGTATCTCTGGGAAGGACTCGATTTCGTGCCGGTCTTGGTCGGCATCTTCGCGATTCCAGAGATCATCGATCTTGCCGTGCGCGGCACTTCGATCGCGGGCGATCGCCCGCCGGAGAATTTGAGCCATGGTGTCATGGAAGGCGTGAAAGATACTTTTCGCCATTTCTGGCTCGTTTTCCGTTGCTCGATGATCGGCGTATTCGTCGGCATCATGCCCGGCGCCGGCGGCGGCGTGGCGCAGTGGATGGCTTACGCGCACGCGGTGCAGAGCGCAAAGGACTCGAAGGAACGCGGCGGCTTCGGCAAAGGCGACATTCGCGGCGTGTTGGGACCCGGCGCGGCGAACAATTCGAAGGAAGGCGGCGAATTGATTCCCACCGTCGCGTTCGGCGTGCCCGGCAGCGGCGCGATGGCGATTTTACTCAGCGGCTTTTTAATCATGGGCATCATGCCCGGCCCCGATATGTTGACCAAGCACTTGGCGCTCACCTTCTCGATGGTCTGGACGCTGGCGATCGCCAACGTCATTACCGTGCTGTTATGTCTCGTGGTTCTTGACCAGCTCGCCAAGCTCACCTATGTGCGCGGCGGACTGATCATTCCGTTTATTCTCCTGTTGGTGTTCGTCGGCAGCTATACGGCCAACGGCCAGATCGCCGATTTGCTCGTGACCTTGATCTTCGGCGTGCTCAGCTATTTCATGGTGCTTTTCGGTTGGCCGCGTCCGCCGTTTGTTTTGGGCTTCGTTCTCGGCAAAGTCATCGAAACCTATTTGTTCATTTCGATGACCCGTTACGGTTTCAGCTGGCTCACGCATCCGATCGTCGTTATTTTGATCCTGCTCATGGCCGTCGTCATCGCCTACCCGTACCTTCAACAACGCCGCCAGCGCTTGCGGGAGCCTACCCATGCGTAAGGGCCGTTTACTGTTCTGCGTATTCTTAATCGCGGTTGCCGCTTATGCCATATTTGCAGCGACCGGTTGGTCTTTCAAAACCAGGCTTTTTCCGCTCTCGGTGAGTATTCCATTGCTGGTTCTGGCCACCATTCAGCTGCTGTTGATGATTCTTGGCAAGGAAGAAACCAACGATGGCGCGGCAATGGACGTCGACTTCTCGACGGATGTTCCGCCCGAAGTTGCGCGCGGACGCGTCATTAATATTTTTTGCTGGATCGTCGGTTTCATCCTGCTCGTCTATCTGCTGGGTTTCCCATGGACCGTACCGTTGTTCATTTTCGTTTACCTCAAGTTTCAAAGCGACGTGAGTTGGCTGCAGTCGATCATCTTCACGGCGATGACCTGGGGTTGCTTTTATTTATTGTTTCAGTCGCTCGTGCACATCCAGTTCGAGCCCGGCGTCATTCAGACTGGGCTCGGCATGTGAGTTCGCCGCGCGTCGTGCGTTGCGACTAAAGCCACACTGGTGGCTCTCTCGCGGAGCCGTTCGAGAATATGCTATCAGTCAGAATGACCGCGTAACGCTTGCGGGAGGTATCGGATGCGCTGTGGAACCTTCAGTTATAATCAAGCTCGGCCCTGGGTGCCGGAAAGACAAGCCTTTGAGGAGTTGCTCGAGCAGATTCTGCTCACCGAAAAACTCGGCTTCGACGAAGCCTGGTTCGCCGAGCACCATCACTCCGACTACGGCATGCTGGCATCACCCAACTTGATCATCGCTACCCTTGCGCACCGCACCAAGCGCTTGCGCATGGGCAATCTCGTCAACGTTCTGCCGCTCTACGATCCGATGCGTCTCGCCGAAGAGTGCGGCATGTTGGATATCCTCACCGGCGGACGGTTGAACGTCGGACTCGGTCGCGGCGTACCGCGCGACGATTTGAAGCACGGGCTCGACCGCGACACCGCGCAAGCGCGCTTCGAAGAAGGCATCGAGATCTTGATGCGCTCTTGGACCGAAGAAACTTTCACTTATACCGGCAAAGCTTGGAACTACGTTGACATCGTCTGTCGTCCGCGTCCGCTGCAAAAACCACATCCGCCGATTTACTACGGCGCCACTTCGCCCGAGAGCCCGGCGATGGTCGCTCGGCGGGGTTGGAACCTGGCGCTGTCGCGCCAGCCGCTCGCCAACTGCGCGCGGGCGATCAAATCCTATCGCGACGAGCGCGCTAAGCACGGCGAATTGCCGGGTATGGGAAATGCGATCATGGTGCGCGACATTTACGTCGCCGACACCGACGAGCAGGCGTGGAAAGAAGCGCCGCCGCAAATCACCCGCTTCTGGCAACTGGCAACCGACAACGTCTGGCGCGGCGATTCCGTCTGCACCGACGATCTACCGAAGTTCACCGAGCGTTTCCCCTATTTTCCGGGCGGCCTTAACGTCAAGAGACTCGACGAATGGGGCACCTCGTTGATCGGCAGCCCGGACACCGTCATAAAGAAAGCCCGGACGATGGTTGAAACCGCGCGGCCCGACAGTTTGGTCGGCATGTTCAGCTTCGGCGGCTTGAAACATGAGCAAGTGATGCATTCCATCGAGCTCTTCGCGACGAAAGTGATGCCCGCGCTGGGGGCGTGATGGGAAAAGGATAAAGGCAGAAGGATGAAGGATAAACGGTAATCGAAATGACAAGTCGCGAAACAAATGTAGCTTTGCAATGGCTCGATGCGCGCGACGAGCGGCTCGAATGGTTGAACGTCGCCGATTGGGAACCGCGAGACGGCGGGCTCCAACCCGTACGCGTAGCGAAAGTTTGGCGCGATCGTTGGCCGGCGCGCACGGCGCGACGCGGCAAGTCGGCGGCCGGCGTGACCCTGCGCTTTCGCACGGACTCCAAGAAGCTGGTTCTGCGCGTAACCTTCATCGACTCGCCCGACGCGCCGGACAATCCGGCCGTCGCTTGGGAACGATCTCGCCCAGCCTTTTTCTCGCTTTATCGTGACCGGAAATATGTCTCCAGTGTGGCGGCGTTAACTCAATTCACCCGTCAGGACGTGACGATTTACAACGACCCGGAAATGTCCGGCGAAGCTGAAATTCAAGTGCTGTTTCCGTTTTACTATCGCAATGCCGAAATAATCGTGCACGGCATCGGCATCGAGCCACAGGCCGCGCTGACGCGCGCCGCACCGGATAACCGGCCGCGAGTTTTGTTTCACGGCGACTCGATCACCCACGGCCACGGTGTCACAAGCCCACGCGAAACCTACGTTTGGCAAGTTGCGGACAGACTCGGCTGCGTGCCGCTCAACTACGGTTTCGGCGGTAGCGCGTGGGCGGATAATATCGTCGCTCAAACCATCGCCAGCCGGACGGATTGGGACGTACTGACGATCATGATCGGAACGAATTCTTTAGCTGGCGTCGACGCGGCAGGTAAACCAGAACCCGCGGCCCAGTACATCGCGAAATACGATGCCTATCTTGCGACGATTCGAGCCGCCGCGCCGGTGAAGCCGATCCTGTGCGTCACGCCGATCTTGAATCGCGCCGACTTGAAACGCGGCCCAAATCAAAACGGGGAAAGGCCCGACGTTTATCGCGACGGTATCGCCCGCGTGGTGCAAAAGCGCCAGACCTCGGACGCAAATTTGCACCTGCTCGACGGCCTGACGATGATCAATGACCCCATCTACCTGTTGGTCACGGACAACGTGCATCCCAACGACGCCGGTATGCAGCGTATCGCCGAAGGTGTCGCCGCGGCGTTGAAACCGCTTTTGGCGTCCCTCGGGTAATTCTTAGTTCATAAGCACAGGAGATCATCATGACCGACTCTGGAAACAAACTACTACCCCGTTTTCGCTACGGCTCGATCCGTCCGCGCGGACATGAAGATTTGCAACGTGGTCCGGGTTACCAATTCTACCAGATGGTACCGCTTGACGTCATGGAGGTATCGACCAGCTTGGGTCTGGAAAACTACACCGCGGAAGCTGTCGAAAAGGCAGTCCGCAATTACTGGCCGTGTGTCGAGCGTTTGGCGAAGGAACGAGCGCAGGTCATCGTCTTCGGCGGCGCGCCGGTCTCAGCGGTGCTGACCCGTCCGCGCGTGGTTGAATTGTTGCGCCAAACTACGGAGAAAACCGGGATTCCCGCCGACGCTCCCCTCGAAGCGCTCATCGCCGCATTGAAGTATCTTGGACTCACCAAAGTCGCCGTCGGGAGCCGCTGGGCCGACAAGGTCAATGACGCCATCGTCCGTTATCTCGAAGATGGCGGCATCAAAGTCGTTGGTATCACCAAGCGCAATCAATGGGCTTCGGAGGCATCAGCGATGACATTTGAAGAAGGCCTCGACCTCGCGCTGGAAGTCGGTCAAGAAGCCGCTCGGCTTTGGCCCGACGCCGAAGGAATTTCCGTTCCCGGCGGCGCGGCGATGAGTCTTCACGCGGTTCCGGCGATCGAAAAAGAATTCGGCAAGCCGGCTTTTACGAACTTGAGCGCCGAGGTTTGGAACAACCTCGTGCGTCCCGGAATCATCCCGACGGTTCAGGGTTGGGGAAAGTTACTCGCGACAGCCGGCAGCTAGTGACTTGAGTGTGATGAATAGAATGGCGGCGGGCGCAATCGCAATCAGCACGACTAGTAGCCCGAGCCCCCCGAATGAGTTCAAGCCGTCTGTCGCAACGAGATCAGATTTTTGCTCCGCATCAATTGGAAGAAGGCGCTGAAGACATCTCGATGCGCAAGGTGAAAACTCTCCGCTGACCCGGGCCTAGTCCACCGACACCGACGCTCTGCCGAGACAGCAGCTTGCCGGTTTCATCCCGCACCTCTATAAAGACATCATATTCCAGCGGCAAGCCTTCGCCCGGATGATCGAGGGTGCCTTCCACCAAAAGCGGACACGTCGTCGGCCTGGAGCGCGGCGGCTCATAGCCAAAAGACGTAAATCGCAAAACATGGCGACAGATGGGGCAAGACGCGGCGCTCTGAAGTATCGTCGCCTTACAGTGCGGGCAGGTGCGCGACTCGCCCGCTGACGGCGCACGTGCGCCTTTCATCCGGCGGTCCTGCTCTTCTCGTTATTGTCGTTATGGCTCTTGCCGTTGACGAACTTGGCGACTTCGGTCGGGCTCCAGCCGAATTCGACGTTGCCGCGCATGCGCGAACCGGCCGCGACGGTCAGCGTGTTGGCCTTCAGATCGCCAATCAGCTGCGCCGATTCCAACAGGTTTACCTGACCGCTGGCGGTGACATTGCCTTCCAGTTCGCCGCCGATTGTGACATTAGCCGCGTTGATTTTGGCGCCGAGATGAGCGCCCTTTTCTATAGATAAATCGCCCTTGATTTGAATATCGCCTTTGAACTTTCCCGCAATGCGCACGTTGGCGTCACCTTCGATTTTGCCTTCGATGGTAACTCCGGAGCCGAATACGGATTCGCCGCGATTGCTTGGCGCGGTCTCTTTCGCTATTGCGGCCGCCACGGGTGTAACTTGGACGGGCGTCGGCGGCGTCACGGGTGGCTTTTCCGGCGGCTTCTCATTCGCCTCCCCCGGTGTCGGTTGGTTCCACAGTGCCATAAAAACCTCCTGTTTAAAGTCAATTGAAGATCAAGACAAAATAACTTCAAAGGCAAATCTGGAAAATCGCGAGTAAAACACGCAAAGCAGGTGCCAGAAGGCACACTGCGTGATCGAAACGGCCGTGGTCGGTTTTTGATGAAACCGCATCGTCTCGTTGATTCATAGATGATGATTTTCGAGAAGTTGCCACCGCTTTAGTGCCATAGCCGACAGGCATGACACGAACTCACATCTCCACGTCACCTGATCCGCCAATACAGAAAATGAACAGTGTCTGCGAAGCACTATACTTCCGCGCAGGGAATATCGGTCACGAGGTGAATGTAAAAATGTGCGGTTGCCATTTAAACCAGCCCGTGATTTTTCAGAAGCCTATACCGACCCCGACCGAAGGCCCGCGCCTACGGTCAAAATCGCGATCGAACTGCCGCCGCTCGTCTTGACGCACGCGCTCCAGCTCGTCTTCCATTTTGTTGCCCAGCCATTCGGCGTCGGCGATCAGCTGTTCGTGATCAAGATCTTTGCCGGAAGACTTATCGAGGTCCTTTTCGATGGCTTTGCGAATTTCCCGCAGTGGATCCCAAAAGGCCTCGAACGGGCGGCTGCGCTCGATGTATTCGAGCCAGTCATGAATCCCTTGCATCGCGCTCTCGATTTCTTTCAAGCCTTTTGCGGAATCGCCAGTCCGCGCCAGCGTGAGGCCGAGGTAAAGCCGCGCCAAGTTGTCATCCTTGTCAACTGCCAACGCGCGCTCAAGAGACTGGCGCGCGTCCTGATATTTTTTCGTAGCGTACTCGGTGCGTCCGACGTACGTCCAGACGCCCTCGCGGAAATGTTCGGAAATGTAAATATAGTCAGGATTGGTTTTCGCCGCCTCGAGAAAATAGGGCAAGGCACGCTCTGGATCATTGACCAGCAGCGCCTGCCGGCCGCTCTGCACCTGTCCTGCGACCTTAAAAGACGCACAACCGGATAAAAGACCAGCCAGAATAAGCGCGCTCAGCCGATTTGTCTGGTCCATACACCAACAGGCTAGGTCCACGCAGAGTCGATGTCAATGAGAACTTTCACGTGCTCCGACGGATCATTGCCCCACTGTCCCGCATAATCGGATACGCGCCGTACCGTCGCAAATGATTTGACTTGATCGACAGTTCTACGCTAACAGTCATCGCCAGCATGCTGGAGGTGGTTTCTGAAAATTGCTGACGTTAGAGCGACTTTGCATCGCGTGCCGATCGACGTGCCGCTATTGAAAGAAAAAATCGTCACGTCAATCTTGTTTGTCGCAGTCGAAACTGATCTAGGCGTGACCGGGTACGGTCTCACCCGCGGCTCGCAGCGCTTCGGCCTGAAGGAATTTATCAATCGCGAACTGGCGCCGTTTCTGCGCGGTAAAAATCCGCTCGAGACCGAGCGAATCTCAAGTCAGCTTTTCAAACAGTTCAACCCACGCGCCCAGACCGGCATGTGGAGCTCGGCCGTCAGCGCCATCGACATCGCGCTCTGGGACATCAAAGGCAAACACTATAAAGAACCGGTTTGGCGCCTGCTCGGTGGCGCACAAAATCCGGTGCCAGCGTACGTTACCTTCGGTCTCAAACAATATCGCAAAGAAGAATTGGTCGAAGTCGCCAAACAACTCGTCGGACAGGGCGAAAAGCGCCTCAAAATGGTCGTCGCCGTCGATCCGGAAAACCCGAAACTTGACGCCGAACGCGTGCGCGCAGTGCGCGATGCGGTCGGTGACGAAGTGGAGTTGATGATCGACGCCAATTATCTTTTTTCGTTCAACCGCGCATTGGAGTTGTGCAAGCTCGTCGAACCCTATGGCATCACCTGGTTCGAAGAGCCGGTCTACCAAAATGACGCCGCGCTGCTCGCCGACTTGCGCCGCCATACTTCCATTCCGCTCGCCGCCGGCCAAAACGAAGGACATCGTTTTCGCCATCGCGAGCTGATCGTCAATCACGCCGTCGACATTGCCCAACCGAATGTCTGTTCGGTTGGCGGTTACACCGAAGCCGTGAAAGTCGCCGCGCTGGCGCAAGCGTTTAACTTGCCGATCGCCAACGGCGGCGGCTGGCCGCATCACAACATGCATCTGCAAGCAGCGATGGCCAACGGCTGGCGTGTCGAATTTCACTTTGAGATGTGGGGCGTGGGTGACAAAATCTACAAGGAACCCGCCGCACCGGATCACGGCTGGGTGACTTTGCCGGAAACACCCGGTTTAGGCTTGGAACCGCGCTGGGATGCACTGAAAGAATACGAAGAAAAATGACCTAGGCAATATGATAAATAATCTCATTGTCGCAAGGCACGACGGAGGAAGTCCAATGGCAACGGCCAACAAGCGATTTGCGCCATCTGTCCTATTCGCCCTACTCGTCCTATCTGCGCCTACCTCGGCCGCCGACAAGATCATGCTCAGTTCGACTAATCCCACCGCCTTCGAGATCGATCACATCGTCGCCAAAGAAAAGGGATTCTTCGCCAAAGAAAACCTCGACGTTGAGGTCAACTACATGACACCGGATTTGGTGGTCAAAGCGCTGATCGCCGGAACCGTGGACATTGCTCGATCCGGCGCGCATTTTGGTCTCATCGCGGCGGCCCGCGGCGCCGAGATCAAGATCATCGGCGGTTCCAATTACGGCTATCCGTATCAGGTCATCGGAAACCCACAATTCAAAACGCTGAACGATCTCAAAGGGCAAAAAATCGCCGGTGCTTCTTTGGCGAGCATCACCACGACGATCTTTAAAGACGTCATGCAGCGCCGCGGCATTCCACCAACGGCTTACACGCTGCTTTTCGTCGGCGGCAGCCCCGAGAGATTTCAAGCCGTGGCTTCGGGACAGGTTGCCGCATCGTTGGCCGAAGCGCCGCCGTTCAATTTCAAGTCAGTCGAAGCCGGTCGCAGGGTGCTGCTTAATTATTCGGACGAGATCAAGAATTTGCAGTACACGGGGTTTTTTGCGTCGAACAAGTCGCTGGCGCAAAACCGTTCGCTGTTTACCCGATTTATTCGGGCGATCGGGCAGGGCATGCATTGGGTGAACGACCCGGCCAATGAAAAAGCCGCGATAGAATTAATGGTGCAGCGCTTGAAGATCGACGAAGTGATCGCCGCGCAGACATATAAATTTATGATTCCCGAGAACAGAGCTTTTCGCGGCGAGGGCACCATCGACGGACCCGGTTTGGCGGAGATGATCCGATTGCTCGCATCCGACAACATGATTCCCGAGAAAAAACCTTGGGAGACTTTTGTCGATCCCGCGTTCATGCCCGCAGGGAAGTAGCCGTCCGGTCAGAGTCCGTCATTCCCGCATGCTTTTAGCGGGAATCCAGGCGAACTTCGGTTGAACTCGCGGCAGAACCGCTTGTTGCCGACAGCAAGTTCGTCGACAGCCTCCGCAAGCCCGACAAGCCTTACGGCTTCCACCCGCTTGCCTTGAGTTCTTCGTTGGCTTTTTTCACGAAGCTCAAGTCGAACACATCGCCGACCTTGATGTCGCGCTGCACTTTCGTCGTTCTTTTCATGTCGTCGATCATCGATTGGAGAACCTTGTCGTCGCTGAATCCCTCTCGAAGCGCCAGTGGCGTTAGGCTGTCATAGACCGAACCGACTAACTCTCCGTCCTTCATCCGCAAGGTATCCATCATGTATTTGATCGCCGGTTCCCGTTTAGCAACGTAATAATTCAGTCCTTTGAGAGCGCCCCGCACGAAGCGCAAGATTTTTTCCGGATGTTGCTTGATCTTGTCTTGTGACGTCGCCAATCCGCCCTCGATCAAGTTGGCATATTCGCTCGCGTTGCCGAGCTTAATAAAGCCGTCCTTTTGCGCCTTGATACTCATGGCCGTGCTGAACAGCGTCGCTTGTATGGACTTGGTCTGCAGCGCAGGAAAGCGTACCTCATCGCCTCCCATCGTAACCAGGTTGACGTCCTTGGTCGGGTCCAAGCCGTTCTTGCGCAACATCTCGCGCGCGACTACCGCAAGCGACCCTTCCGGGGACATGACCCCGATGTTCTTGCCGCGCAACTGGCTGACCGACTTGATTTCCGGCTGCGCGATCAAATCCCAACTAGGCTTGTCCTGAAAAACCGTCACAAGCCTGACCGGAACACCTCTGACCGCCGCGGCTAGTGCGCTGCCCGCATTGGTAAAAAAATCGACCTCACCGGCCAGCGTTGTGCGGATCGCGATCTCGCCCCGGATACTGAGCAGCTCGACGTTAAGACCTTCTTCTTTGAAGTAACCTTCCTTCTGAGCAACGACCAGGGCAAATACCGCAGTGCTGCTCAACGAAGGATAAGCTACACGGAGGTTGTCGATGGCCCGCGCTGGTCGAAAAGCGCCGAGGAAAAACATCGCGCATAGTAAAATCCCTTTTGCCAAGCGTGTATTTCCCATGATCATGCTCCTTTTTGATTGACCGCGCACCGTCTCGGGCAGCGCATCGCCGTCTAGCTGAACGCCTTTTAACTCCCAGCCAAAGTTCGGTCAAGACGTAACTGTTTGTACGATGCGAAATCCGTAATCGGAATATTGGAAACTCGGCGGCAGCGAGCTGCGCGCCGCGCAGCGGCTGAATTTTATCCGGTGGCGCCACGAGCCCCCGCGCGAGACGCGCCGTTGCCCGGCGGCGGCTCCGCTGGGATTTACCTCCGGCGAGTAGCGATAGTAGTTGTAATCGTACCAATCGCTGCACCACTCGTGCACATTTTCGCTCATATCGAATAATCCGAAATCATTCGGCGCGTTGACGCCGACTTGCGCCGGACCGCCGGTCTGAGGATCGCAACCCGTGAAATGTTTTTCCGACGGCGGCTCGTCGCCCCAGGGATAAAGCGCGCCCTCGCG
>WNGI01009125.1_pt1 | contig 11488 bp, 9 predicted proteins | sample 5400621 | NCBI WGS metagenome assembly WNGI01 (sample SAMN13153374, study PRJNA577476) | soil metagenome | isolation source: 20 cm soil or saprolite under Garry oak tree replicate 1 | place: USA:California | collected 2016-06-15
GACTCGGAATCGAACCGAGAACCTACTGATTAAGAGTCAGTTGCTCTGCCAGTTGAGCTATCGGCCCTTGCGGGGGCGGCGGAAAAATCATCAGGCCCCGCGGCAGAGGCAAGGGAACGAGTCGGCAAGCCGATCCGCGTTCCCCACTCGTCGGTCAGTTTGAACGTCTCGCTCATCGGGAACCGCAACACCCACAGCCGGCGCGCCAGGTCTTTCAACGACCAGACCACCGTCCGCTGCACTTCCACCGAAGACCACTGTCCGAAGGCGTTGTGGCTCAGGTCGGTCGCCAGGGCCTGGCCGATACTGGCGGCAAACTGTCGGTATAGTGCTTGGGGGTCTTCGTGAGGCACTGACGTATGTTGCGGGACCTTTTTGGTTCCCTTTTTGGGACCTATGCCTTCACCCCATAGGACCCATTCGAGCGTAACGTCCGGTATCCCCAACTCTTTCGCCTTGGTCACGATCAGCCGAGCGACATCGGCGGGGAATTTCTTCCTGTGGGGCCATTTCTTTATAGCTGCTTCAGTTACACCGCCTCCCAGCGCCGCGGCGAACTGCCGATAGCTCAGGGAGATGCCTTCCCAGGGGCTGAACACATCGAGGAGAACGGCGAGGCGATCGGAGAGGGGAACGCGTTTCGGGCCAGTTTCGGGCTTGACAGGTACCAGAATACGCCTACTTTCGGTGACATCATGGTGGGGCAGAAGCACTAATTGTGTCCAAGAAACTGCCTCAAATGAGCACCGCCGTCAAGCCACTACGTCCTAGGACCCAGGAGCGCGGAGACCCAATGCTCGTTCGTCGTTCACTTCTCGTACTCGCGTTGGCGCTGTTGGTGGTGCGCTGCGCGGACCAGCCCACAGCGGTCTCCTCGGTGAGAGCACCCGCTGCACCGCAGTTCCTCCGGTGGGCCGGGAGCAGCGCCCCAGACTTCTCCGCGATTTCCCCGCAGATCCAAAAGCCACACGGACGCTCCCAGAACCTGACCCCTCCCCTCAGACTCGATAACTACCAGGTGTCGTTCTGGGGAGTTCGGGGTGAAACGCGCTCCGTTCAGATCAACTATGCAAGCAGCATCGACGATTCGACCCATCCATTCTTGCGCCTGACGACCACCGATCCGCAGGTCGTCCCGGGCGTCGGGGAGCTGGCGGTGGGCGATTCCGTCTTGATCACAGTCACCATCGATACAAGCAAAATCGGCATATCGCTTGAACCCTCTGGCTTGCAATTCGGCGCACCTTCCCAGCTCCAGATCTGGTACGGCGGGGCCGGCGGCGACCTGAACGGCGACGGCGTCGTGGACAGCAGCGACGCCGAAGTCGAGCGGCAGCTGCTCGGTCTCTGGTACGGGGGAGATGATGGCCAGCAGTGGTCGGAGGTGTCGGCCTCGCAGGACGCGGGCGACAAGTCGTTCACTTACGCGCTACCGCACTTCTGCGAGTACGCGATCGCCGCGTTGCTGGAACTGGCGGTGAGCTGGTAGTCGCGTGAGCATCCCTATGCCCAACGAACGGTCGCGCGAGCAAACGCTCGAAGCGCAGACCGTCGTCACCAAGGCTCGGGCCCTCGCCGCGGCCGGACAACACGCCGCCGTGGTGGAATTCCTCGGCACCCGCGAGCGCAGTGAGCTGGTCGGCTCCCCCACCCTGGCGTTGCTCTACGGCATCGCGCAGGCGCGGCTGGGCCGGCATGAGCAGGGACTCGAATGGCTCGAGCAGGCGCGCTCGCAGGCGCATCAACAGGGCGAGCATGTCATCGAGCGTCATGCGCTCAGCGCGCGTGGCGCCATCGCCCTCGTTAGCGGCGAGCTCTCCGAAGCCGCCGACTACTGTACCCAAGCGCTGATGGCCGCCAGCCGGGATGGCGATCACGCCACCACCGGCCGGGCCTCCAACAATCTGGGCAACATCAGCCACTTGCATGGCCGTTTTGCCGAAGCCATCGCGTCATGGGAGATTGCCGCCGCAGCCTTCCATCGTGCCGGGCTGCAGAACGGCGTCGCCGAGTGCCACCACAACATGGCGAATGCCTACCGCGAGCGGGGCGCGCTCGATCGCGCGCTGAGCGAGGCCGATCTGGCCATTACGACGTCCGAAAGCGCGGGCGACGAGACGCTGTTTGCCTTGACGCTGCGCGGCCGCGCCGAAGTCCGCATCGCACGCAGCGAACCCGAGCTGGCCCGCCGCGATCTCGAGCGGGTTCGGGAGATTCGCGTCCGTCTGCCCGACCCCGTCAGCGAAGCCGAGGATTTGCGCGTGCTTGCCCTCGTCGCGCTGTCGGAAAACCAGGTGAGTCGCGCCGAGAAGTCGTTGCGGGAGGTGATCGGCCGCGCCGAGCTCCATGGCTGCGTCCTGCTGGTCGGCGAGGCGACCCGCGATCTCGCGACGGTCCTGCGCCGTGCCGGCCGGATGGGCGAGGCTGCCGCCGCCGCCCAGTCCGCCAAAGCGATGTTTGTCCGCATCGGCGCCGAAGGCGAACGAGCTGCTCACGTACCTCGAGCAGCGCTCCAAGGACGAGCTGGAAGAGTCCGCGATGCTCACCCTGTTGTGCGGTATCGCGCACAGCCGGCTGGGCCGTCTCGAAGTCGGCCAGCAGTGGGCCATGGTCGCGCAGCTACGGGCGCGGGCGCTGAAGGACCGGATGATGGAAGTGCGCGCCCTGAACGTGTGCGGCGCGATCGCGCTCGAGCGGGGTGGTATCGATGAAGCCACCTACTTCTTCGCACGCGCCCAGGAAGAGGCGACGGACGACAACGACATGGCCACGGTCGGCCGGTGCGCCAACAACCTCGGCATCATCGCGACTCTGCAGGGCGACTTTAAGCGGGCCGTCATTGCCTACACCCGCGCTATCGCCGCCTATGACAAGGCGCAATTCCAGCGCGGCGTCGTCGAGGCGCGGCACAACCTCGGGATCGTCTACCGCGAGCAGGGTGAGCTGGGCCGCGCCGTGGAGATCGCCACCCAGGCGGTCCGTGAAGCGGACCGCTTGGGCGACCGGCTGCTCACTGCGCAGGCAGTCGCCGGCCTGGCGGAGATTCACGTCGCCCGTGGTGAAACTGAGCTTGCCAAGCAGGAAGTCGAGCGCGCCCTGGCCGTCCACCGGGAGCTCAAGGATCCGGTACGCGAAGCCGAAGATCTGCGGATCCTGGCCGCCGCCCTCGCGGTCTCGGGTCAAACGCAGGACGCCGCGGCGATGCTGCAGGATGTCATCGACCGCGCGACGCAACACGGCCGCCCGCTGCTCCTCGCCAGTGCGGAGCGCGATTTGGCGCGGCTCTTGCTCAAGACCGGTGACAGAGCGTCAGGCAAAGCTGCGGCGCAGCGGGCCCGCGCGATCTTCCAGCGGCTCTCGGCGCGTGCGGAAATCGATAAGCTCGATGCCTTGCTGGAGGCTGCATGATCCGGCAAGGACTGCAACTCTCGAACTTCGCGATCGGGTGGTAGCCGCTATGCGACCCGACCAGCGACAGACAGAGACTCTGCAACGCGTCTTCCCGCACGCGCACTTCAGCGAGCGGGAAGCCGCCGCTCGCGCGGCGGCGATCGAGGAGCACCGCCGCCAGCTCGGCTCGCGTCTGGGTCGCAATGTCGGCGCCGTGGTCGCGGCCGTCGACTACATGCTCAACATCAGCGGGGACCTGATTGCGCCCGCGATCGTGGAGCACGATGCCCTGACGCTGCTGGAGCATCGTTCCATCACCGATCCGCTGACCGGTCTGTTCAACCGGTATCACTTCGAAGCGATGCTGAAGCGCGAAATCGCACGCTGCGCCCGCTACGAAGTGTCGCTCTCGCTGTTGCTCCTGGACGTCGACCGTCTCAAGCCGCTGAACGACAAGTGGGGCCACCAGGCGGGCGACCGGGCGCTGACCCGCGTCGCGACCGCGATTCAGCGGAGCCTGCGCGGCACCGACATCGCGGCCCGCATCGGCGGCGACGAGTTCGCCATCATCCTGCCCGACACCGATGCCGTCGCCGGACTCATCGTGGCCTCACGAATTCGGCGCGGCCTGGCGCACGACACGTCGATCATGGTTACGGTGAGCGGTGGACTGGTGGAGCTGCCCAAAGTGACCTCCAACGCCTCGACCACTCAACTCATCGCGGCGGCCGATGTGGCGTTGTACGCGGCGAAGTATGCCGGCGGGAACTCGATCGTGCAGCGGCAATATCAGCCGGGGCGTCGGGCCGACGAGTAGTGCCTCCAAGGGGAATCGAACCCCTGTTCCCACCTTGAAAGAGTGGTGTCCTAGCCGTTAGACGATGGAGGCGGGACTCGAATAGCGGTAACGGGATTCGAACCCGTGTTTGAGCCTTGAGAGGGCTCCGTCCTGGTCCCCTAGACGATACCGCCAGACCCGGGAGGCGGGTGAATATCGCCAGCCCGCGCGGGAGTGGTCAACTCCTCGGGAGTTGACGTTCCCACCGTCTTTCGTACCGTTACTGGCCCGATGAAACGCATTTTCTCCCTGCTCGTTCCAGACGCTCTCATTCTCATCGGCGCGGACGCACTCATCACGCTGCCCGCGCTGCGCGGCACCGCCAACGGTCTCGCCACCGTCTTCCCCTTCACCGTGCTCGCCGCCGCCCTGCTGCTTGGCTGGCGCTTCAATCGGTCCCGTCTGGTCTTCGCCATCGCGCTGCTGGCGCTCACCGAGTACGTCCTGCTCAACGCGCCTCCCCTTGGCACGCCCCGCGAGCGCGTGTTCTTCCACGCCCTCACGTTCCTGCTGCCGATCAACCTCGCCCTGGTCGCGTTGCTCCCGGAGCGTGGCACCCTGACGGCGGCGGGGCTGCTCCGCTGGATCCTGCTCGGCGTGCAAGTGGTCATCGTCGCATTTCTGGCGAAAGCATTTACCGATCAGACCCTCACGTTCCTGTCGACCCACGTCCTCCCGGCGCGGCTTTTTGCATGGACGCCGGTCCACCAGCCGGCGATCATCGCGTTTCTCGCCATCGGGGTGCTGCTGGTCATGGCCTGGCTGCGGGAGCCGCAGTCGCCGGTACGCGGCTACTTCTACGCGCTCATCGCCGCACTGGCCGGCCTCTCGTGGCCCGCCGAAGGACCCGGCCAGGAGATCTGGGTCGCAACCGCCGGGCTGATCCTCGTGATCGCCGTCATCGAAGCGTCGTACCTGATGGCGTATCGCGACGGCCTCACCGAGCTGCCCGGTCGGCGCGCGCTGAACGAAGCGCTGCCGCGGCTGAGCGGGCAGTTCACCGTCGCCATGGTCGATGTCGATCACTTCAAGCGCTTCAACGACACCTACGGGCACGATGCAGGCGACCACGCGCTCCGGCTCGTCGCCGCGCGCCTGGCACAGGCCGCCGGCGGCGGGACGGCGTATCGTTACGGCGGTGAGGAGTTCGCCCTCGTGTTTCCCGGCAAGGGGGCCGAGGAGTGCCTCCCGCACCTCGAGGAGCTGCGGGAGACTGTCGAGACCAGCCGCTTTACCATGCGCCGCCGCTTCCGACCGCGGGCCAAAGTGAAAGTCGACAAGGGGCGCAAAACACGCCTGCAGATCACGATCACCGTGAGCATCGGCGTGGCGGAGCGTAACCACCGGAACACAAGCCCGGACCAGGTCGTGCTCGCGGCCGATAAAGCCCTGTACCGGGCAAAGGAGGCCGGGCGGAACCGCGTCTCGACGTGAACCGCACCGAGGCGTAGCTTCGGCCCAATGCGGCCTGCGACGGCTGTCATCACCGCGATCGTTGTTCTCTTTCCTTATTACAGGACCGTGTCCGCTCAACAGTCGCCGTCCCATTTATTCCAGGACCAGACTCCTCTGACGCTGCGACTCGAAGGCGATCTCAAGGGCCTGTTTCACGATCGCGGCGAGAAGCGCACCGCGCACCCCGCCCGGCTCCGCTACGCCAGCGCCGCCGACAGCGGCAAGATCGACGTGAAGCTTCGCACGCGCGGCATCTTCAGACTCAAGCAGTGCGCATTCCCCCCCATTCGCATCGATCTGCCCGCTCACAAGGTCGACGACACACCCTTCGCCGGTCAGGACAAGCTCAAGCTCGCCACCCACTGCCTCAGCGCCCGGTTGTACGAGCGCAATCTGCTGCGCGAATACGCCCTGTATCGCGCGTTCAACGCGCTCACCGACTCCAGCTTTCGCGTGCGCCTCGCGCATGTCACCTACATTGATTCAGCGCGCACCGACACGACCATCCGCTACGGGTTTCTGATCGAGTCGGACGCCGGGCTGGCCCACCGCCTGGGCGCCGAAGTCTATGAAAGCAACAACGTCCACGACCTGCTGACCGACCCGGCATACATGACGTTGGTTGCCATGTTCGAATACTTCATTGGCAACAGCGATTGGTCGGTCTGGGCACGGCACAATATCGCCATCCTGCGGCAGATCCAGCCGCCTCAGTTGCTCGCCGTGCCGTACGACTTCGACTTCTCCGGAGCCGTGAACGCGCCCTATGCGACGCCACCGCCGCAGCTGCCGATTCACACGGTGCGCGAGCGCTACTACCGCGGCTATTGCCAGCCCGACACGATTCTGCATTCCGTGTTGGCGCGCTTTCGCGCGGCCAAAGATTCGATCTATGCCGCGGTCCGGGCGGTACCCGATCTCCCCGAGGGCGACATGAAGGGGCTGCTCAGTTACTTCGATGAGTTCTACGACGCCATCGAGAACCGCGGACTGGTGCAGCGCGAATTCGTGCGCGGCTGCCGGAGCGTTCCACAGTGAACGACCGGCGGATACTCGGCCTGCTCCTGCCCCTGGCTGGCTACTACACGGTCCTGGCCGTCGTCGCCGGGCTCGTCGGGCGCTGGCTGCCGCTGTGGGAGGGGGGCGATCTGTTCGCTCCCAAGACACCCGGCGGCGCCGCCGTCGCCATGCTGAGTGGACTCGCGCTGATGTGCCCCGTGGCGTGGATGTACATGCGCACCAAACCAAAAGTGCGCTACGACTCCTCGCTGGTGCAGACCGTTGTCGTCCTGCCCGTCGTCATTGCGGGTGTCGTGCTGATCGTGCGCGACAGCGTCGCCCTGGCGTTCAGCCTGGCCGGAATCGTCGCCGCGGTGCGCTTCCGCAACACGCTGCGCGACACGAAAGACGCGGTCTACATCTTTCTGGCCATCGCGGTCGGTCTCGCCGCGGGTGTTCAGGCGTTCTCCGTGGCATTCGTCGTCACCGTCATCTTCTTGCTGGTCGTCCTCATGCTCTGGCGGTTTGATGTCGGCACCGAGCCTCTGGCCGACAGCTTCCGCGGCCGGCTGGTCGTGGAAGCGGCATGGGCGCCGGGAGTGGAAGGCGCCGTGAGCGCCATCCTCCAGCGCTACGCGCGACGCTGGAAGCTGGTCCGGTCGGAGCCGACGGCGCTGACGTTCGCGGTGCAGATCCGGCGCACGACCAACGCGGACGCCCTGGTCACGGCCGTCCGGGAAGAGCCTTCCAAGCAGGTTACGGGCGTTCGGTTCGACCCCCTCAATCCATGATTCGGCGCTGGGATGCACCGGATGAGGCGTTCCTCCGGCGCATCCTGGCCGATCCACCTCGCCGTCTCGGACCCGCCCGGTCGGCCTTCTTTCGCGAGGTCTATTTCGACACCAGCGCCGGCGACCTTAGGGAACGGGGCGCGCGCTGCCGCCTCCGCTTCGTCCTGAATGGCAAATGCTCGCTGACGGTCTGGTTGCCGGACGGTTCGCCTGTGCACTCGCCGGTGGGCGAGGGTGATCCGGGCGCGGCCCTGCTCGGCAACTCGGCCGCCGCTGTGCGGTTGCGCGCGCTCACGGATCCGACTCGACTCGCGTCGTGGATCGAGCGGGACGTCGAGCGCATCTGGCGCGCACAGCGTATGCCGCTCATCCGGCTCCCGCTCTGTGATCTCGCCGGCGACGTCATCACCGCGCGGCGCGGGGATCTCTCGGCGCGTCTTGCGGAGCTGGCGGTGTGCCCGCGCAAGCTGGGCCACGCTGCCGCCAGCCGCTTGGCGTCCGCTCTCGAAGCCGCATTTCCGCTCCGTCGGGCAGGGAACGATGCGATCGTGCGTGCGCAGGCGGCGCTGGACGCCGTCGAGGGGGAATCGATCGCGCGCGAGCTGCGGGGCGAGCGCGAAGTGGCGGTCGTGGCCGTCGAGCACGGGCGCATTGGACTGTGTCGCTCGGGCGCCGAGCTGCGCGTGCCTGTGCACCGCGGCAGTGGTGAAGAGGCGTGTCGCGCCGCGTTGCGGGAAATCGTCGGCACGGGCGAAGGCCAGCTCCGCCTGCTCGGCGTCGTGCCACGCACCGGCGACCGGGTGCCGTTGGAGGTGTGGACCGCGCGGCGCCTGCATCAGAACTCGACCAACGGCGAGCGGCTGCAGTGGTTCGCTCCCGCGGAGCTGATCGCGCGCGTCGGATCGCCGCTGTTGCGCGATCCGGGCACCCTCGCGGCATTGACCGTCGCCGCGCGGTCTCCCCTGCTCCCCGAGTGGTCGGGCGCGCCATTCGGCGAGACCGATGCGGCCGTTGTGGACACCGCGCCCGCGGACGTGGCGCGCGCGAGTCGCGTCACGCTGAGCGAGCTGCGGGCCGCGGTTCGGTCCGACGACGCGAAGGACCCTGCCCGCGAAACCCCCGACCAATTCCTCAATCCGGAGCTGTCGTGGCTCGAGTTCAACAGCCGAGTCCTGGCGCTCGCGGAAGATGAGACCACACCGCCCGGTGCACGGCTCCGTTTCCTCGGCATTTTCTCATCGAATCTCGACCAGTTCGTGATGACGCGCGTGGGGGCGCTCAAGCAACTCGTCGCGGCCGGACGCAACGCGCGCTCGCCACACGGCGGGGGCCTCCGGCCTCAGGAGACGCTCGACGCCATTTCGGTTCGGCTGCGCCCGTTGATCGAGCGGCAGTACCGCACGTTTCACTCGCTCGCGCCGCTGCTGCAGCTGCAGCGCTGGGACCGGCTCAGCGATGAGGAGCGCACGCGGATGCGAGCCCGGTGCGCAAATGAGGTGCTGCCGTTCGTCAGCCCCAAGGCGCTGACCCGGGCGCCCGGTCATCCCTTCCCGCTCGTCGGCGATCGGCGGCTGTCGCTGCTCGTCGCCATGCGCGATCAGCCAGGATCGCCCATGCACTACGCGATCGTCGAGATTGCTCCCGATCTGCCACGCTGGGTTTCCGTATCAGCTGGTCGGCACATCCTCATCGAAGACCTGCTTCGCGGCAGCCTCGATCTGCTGTTCCCGGGTCGCGCCATCGCGGGCGCGCATGCGTTTCGGCTGACCCGCAGCGGCGACCTCCAGCTCGACGAGACGACAACCGCCAACTTTCTGCAGGCGATCGAGGAAGAGCTTTCCCGGCGGCAGCAACAGCCGGTCGTGCGCGTCGAGCTGGAGGCGACGACTCCCGCGGTGCTGCGCGATCTGCTGCAGCGCGAGCTGCGGTTCGAGGAGAGTGACCGGGACAGCACGTTGAGCCCGGCGGACGTGTATAGCGTCGCTGGGCCGGTGGACCTCGGCGGGCTGCAGGAGATTGGCGGGGGAGCTGGTCTGCCGGACTACCCGCCATTCGTCCCGGACGACCCGTTCGGCGCCGATCGATCGATTGCCGAGCAGCTCGGTACCGGCGACGTGATCGTCTACCATCCGCAGGATTCCTTCCCGGCGAGCGTCGAACGGTTCATCAGTGAGGCGGCCGACGATCCGGACGTTCAGGCGATCAAGCTCACGCTCTACCGGCTCGGCGCTTCATCCCCGATCGCCGAGGCGCTGCGGCGCGCGGCAACAGCCGGCAAGGACGTGTCGGTCGTCGTGGAGCTCAAGGCCCGGTTCGACGAAGCGCGCAACATCACCTGGGCACGCAGTCTCGAGCGGGACGGCATTCATGTGGTCACCGGTCTCGTGAGCCTCAAGACGCACGCGAAGATCGCACTCGTCGTCCGGCGCACGGGAGGTCGCGTGCACCGCGTCGCGCACATCGGCAGCGGCAACTACAATCCGGCGACCGCTCTCGTCTACACCGACGTCGGGTTGTTCACCGCGCATCCCGGCATCACCGCCGATGTGCATGCGCTGTTCAACGAGCTGACCGGATCCAGCCAGGCGCCGCAGGCGCATCTCCCTCACCTCATCGTGGCGCCGACCGATTTGCTCCAGCGGCTCCTCGCGTTGATCGAGCGGGAAGCGGCGCACGCGCGCGCAGGGCGGCCGGCACGCATTCGCGCCAAGCTGAACGCCCTGTCCGATTCGACGGTGATCCAGGCGTTGTATAAAGCCTCGCAAGACGGGGTGTTCATCGACCTGGTGGTGCGCGGTATTTGTACTCTCCGACCCGGCGTCCCTGGTTTTTCTGAGCGGATTCGCGTGGTGAGCATCCTGGGCCGATTCCTCGAGCATGCACGGATCTGTCACTTCGCCAACGGAGGGGCGGAGGAGTACTACGTCGGGTCGGCCGACTGGCGGCCCCGGAACCTCCGACGCCGGGTGGAGGTGATGTGCCCTGTCTACGACGCGGCTGCTCAGGCCAGGCTTGATCGCCTGTTAAGTGATGAATTGACGGCCCGGAACGCCTGGTTGCTCCGGCCAGATGGGGCATACGACTTTCGTGCCACGTGACCTGGTCCGGTCACAAGCCTTCTTTAGTATGACCATATGAGCACTGAGCCAGGCTACCACGTTCGCGACCGGGCCGCTCTTCTCCTCGCGGCCCTTGTCGCAGTGAACAGCGTCGTCGTGCTCATCGGTTGGTCCGCCGGCTGGTCAGCGTTCGTGCATCCCTCCCCGTCATTCATTCCCATGGCGCCAACGACGGGGCTCGCGTTTCTGGCGCTCAGCCTCGCGCTCACCGCGCGCATCCTGCCGTCGCATTGGACGGTGCGTGGCAGCGGCGCAACCGTGCTGGCCTGCATCGTCGCTACCATGGTAGTGGTAAACCTCGCCGTGCCGTCGATGCTTGACCGCGCGCTGGGCGGCGCTTCCGGCCAATTCGGCCCTGTGCAACTCGGCGTGATGTCGCCCGTGACGGCCACCGCCCTTATTCCGCTTGCCCTGGCGATCGCTGCAACGGGATTGCACCCTCGCTATGCCGGGCCGCTCGCGATCGTCGCGGTAATCGTCGGCGGAACGGTAGCGCTCGGCTACGCCTATGGGACGCCTCTGTTGTACGGAGGCCGTACGATTCCCGTCGCGCTGCCCACCGGTCTCAGCCTGGTGAGCCTCGGCGTCGGAACCGTCCTCGTCGCCGGCCCGCGGGTGTGGCCGTTCGAGCCACTCACCGGAGACGGTCCTCGCGCGCGCATGTTGCGCGCATTCTTGCCCGCGACCGTCGGGCTTATCGTCCTCATCGGACTCCTCGACACTCGGTATGGGGCGGTGTTCGGCCTCGACCGGGTGTTGGCCGCGGCGTGGCTCGCCGTGGTGAGTGCGACGCTGGTAGCCCTGCTCGTGGCGCGTCTGGCGCGTCGCATCGCCCGTGACATCGACCGCGCATACGCCGAGCGACATCGGGCCGAGCGGAGCTATCGCGCCCTGTT
>WNGI01005429.1_pt1 | contig 11487 bp, 10 predicted proteins | sample 5400621 | NCBI WGS metagenome assembly WNGI01 (sample SAMN13153374, study PRJNA577476) | soil metagenome | isolation source: 20 cm soil or saprolite under Garry oak tree replicate 1 | place: USA:California | collected 2016-06-15
GGACCGCCAGCCGGTTGCTCAACTGGGTCTATCGCTTCGGGCTCTCGGTTCCGTTCCGCGACCTCTCGAGCGGCTTCCGCCTCTACCATCGCCGCGTGCTGCTCGACATCCAGCCGCTCGAGGCGCACGGGCTGGACGTCCTCCCCGAGATCATGGTGAAGGCACAGTGCCAGGGCTGGCGCCTGATCGAGGTGCCGTTCTGGTACCGGGGCGCCGAGCCGTGGAACCGGATGCGTATGGTGCAGTTCGGGCTCGCCTACCTCGAGACGCTGGGGCGGCTCTTGAGCCTCAGGAACTCGGTCCGGGCGGCGGATTACGACAACCGTGCCTTCGATTCCTGGATCCCGCTCCAACGCAGCTGGCAGCGCCGGCGGTTCGAGGTCGTCCACTCGTTCATGGGACCGCAGGCGAGTCGTGCGACCCTCGACATCGGTTGCGGCTCGAGCCGGATCGTGCAGACGCTCCCCGGTGTGGTGGGTATGGATCTGGGGATGCACAAACTCCGTTGGCTCCGGGCTCCCGGCCGTCACCTCGTCCAAGGATCGCTGACGCGTCTGCCGTTCGTCGATGGTGCCTTCGACACCGTCATCTGCTCCGAGGTGATCGAGCACATCCCGAGGGATCAGGTCCACCTCGAGGAGCTCGTCCGCGTGATCGCACCGGGCGGATCGCTGATCCTGGGAACGCCCGATTACAGCCGGCGGCGATGGCTCTTCCTGGAGTGGCTCTACGGCAAGGTGTTCCCGAACGGGTACGTCAAGGAGCACATCAACCGGTACACCCGTCGCGGACTCCAGCGAGACCTCGAGGCGCTCGGGCTTTCGATCGAGAACGTCCGCTACGTCGGCGGGTCGGAGATGATCTTCGCGGCCCGCGTCGCCGGGCCGACGTCAAGCGCCGCTGCCGCCCGCTGAAGGAGCAGGCGCGACGGCCGGGATCAACGCCGAGGCTTTCGCCTTCGTCTCGCGCAGCTCGGTCTCGGGATCGGAGTCGGACACGACGCCCGCGCCGGTCTGAACGCTCGCGGATCCGTCCGTGACGACGACGGTCCTGATCGTGATGCAGAAGTCGAGGTCTCCCGCGAAGGTCAGGTACCCGACGGCGCCGGCGTAGGCGCCGCGAGCGCCGGGCTCGTACTCGGCGATCAGCTCCATCGCCCGGCGTTTCGGCGCACCGGTGACGGTCCCGGCGGGGAACGTGACCGCAAGCGCATCGAAGGGCTCCATGTCCTGGCGCAGATCGCCCTCGACGGTCGAAACGATGTGCATCACGCGAGAGAACCGCTCCACCTGCATCAGCTCGGTGGGGCGGACGGTCCCCGGTTCGCAGACGCGCCCGAGGTCGTTGCGTGCCAGGTCGACCAGCATCGCGTGCTCGGCGCGCTCCTTGGGATCGGCGAGCAGCTCGTGCTCGAGCAAGCGGTCGCGCTCGTCGGTCAGGCCGCGTGGGCGGGTCCCCGCGATCGGTCGCGCGGTGACGCGCCGCCCCTCCACCCGCACGAGGGGTTCGGGTGATGATCCGGCGAGCTCCATCCCCAGCATGCGCAGGTAGAACATGTACGGCGCAGGGTTGGAGACGCGAAGACGCCGGTAGATCGGCAGCCCGCCCTCGGGTGCGGCGAAGGAGACCCGACGCGAGGGGACCGCCTGGTAGATGTCGCCCGCACGGATGTGCTCCTTGAAGGTCGACACGATCCGGCGGTACCGATCGTCATCCATGTTGGCCTCGCCGTCGCTCCCGCCGGCGCCGCCGGCGCCCATCAGCGAGAGCCCGGAGGCGCCGGCGAGCTTCTCGGCCAGCCCCTCGAGCGCTTGGATCCCTTCGTCGTAGCGACCGGCGGGGACGTGTGCGACGAGCACGAGCCGTTGGCGCCAATGGTCGAAGACGACGGCTCGGTCGATCAGGAGGAACCCGATCGGTGGACAGGGGGCCTCATCGGGGTGTGGCACCGGATGACCATCGAGGAGGGTCGCGGCTTCGTACGACGCGTAGCCCATCAGCCCCCCGGTGATCGGGGGCAGGCCGTCGACCCGTGGCGCGCGAAGCCGGTGGACCGCGGCCCGGAGGGCCTCGCGCGGCGTCAGCCGGCGCGACGGTTCCCCGGTGGGGAGCTCCCGCGCGACCTCCTGCAGGTGGAGACCGCCGCCGTCGACCACCAGGATCGCGGCAGGATCGCCCGCGACGAAGGAGTACCGGCCCCATCGCTCAGAACGCTCGACCGACTCGAGCAAGATCCCCGGCCCGTCCCCTGCTACGGCGGGGAACACCGAAACGGGGGTCGCGACGTCCGCAAGCAGCTCGGCCCACACCGGCACGAGCGGCCAGTCCGTTGCCAGCCGGTCGAAGGTGTCCCGATCGGGCCGTACCACCAACGGGTGGTCCATCGATGCTCCTCCGGGAGATGCGGAAACCCCGGACCGCGCATCGGGTCCGGGGCGCGCGATGGTCGCACGGGCGCGGCGCGAGCGTCAACGCGCACCTCGTCCGCGATCCATGGACGAGGCGACGGCTATACTCGATAGGTCGAGGGGTCGTTGCACGAGCCGGAGGTGGGCGCGCGCCCACCTTTCGTTTGTAGGGGGATGGTCAGGTGGACGCGGAGCCGCTGGTGCGCCCGGTTGTGGAAGGGGCTGGGCTGGAGCTGGTCGAGGTGTCGTATCACGGCGCTCGCGGTCGTCGCGTCCTTCGGGTCACGGTCGACCGGGACGGCGGGGTCGACCTGGAGACGATCGCAACGATCTCGGAGAAGCTCACCCGGCGACTGGATCTCGAGGACTTCGGTGAGGGGGCCTACCAGCTCGAGGTCAGCTCGCCCGGCTTGGAGCGGCCGCTGCGGACCCCGGCGCAGTTCGCACGGTGCATCGGGTGGCAGGTGGACGTCAGGAGCGCGGCGCCGGTCGAGGGTTCTTCGGTGCACGTCGGCACCCTGGTGGCGTCGGACGACCGGGCGATCGAGGTGGAGGTCGACGGCGTGGTACGGCGTCTCGAACGACCCCAGATCGCGTCCGCGCGTACGGTCGTGGACTGGGCCGCAGAGTTGAAGGGAACGCACGCTTGAATGCCGAGATGATCGCGGCGCTCCGCGAGCTGGAGCGCGAGAAGGGTATCGCCTTCGACACGATCCTCCAGGGTCTGGAGGAGGCGATGGCCGCTGCGTACAAGTCGGCATGGAAGCAGGAGCATCCGGACGCGGACGACGACTTCGTCGGGTTCCGCGCAGAGATCGACCCCGAGACCGGCGAGATGCGGATGTTCCAGCAGCAGCTCGAGGAGGTCGAGGCCGAAGACGGCGAGACCCTCGTGATGAAGGTTCTCTCCGAGGAAGAGGTCACGGTCACGGACGATTTCAAGGGTCGGATCGGCGCGCAGACGGCCAAGCAGGTGATCTTCCAGAAGCTGCGTGACGCCGAGCGCGAGATGACCTACGAGGAGTTCGCCGGACGCGAGGGCGACGTCGTCACCGGGATCGTCCAGCAGTCCGAACGACGCTACACGTTGCTCGACCTGGGGAAGGTTGAGGCGCTCGTCCCGCAATCCGAACAGGTTCCGTCGGAGCCGTACCGGAGCGGCGAGCGACTCAAGGCATACATCACGGAGGTCCGCCGAGGGGCGAAGGGACCGCAGATCGTCGTCAGCCGCACCCACCCGGGCCTGCTGAAGAAGCTGTTCGAGCTGGAGGTGCCCGAGATCGCGGACGGGGTCGTCGAGATCAAGGCCGTCGCGCGCGAGCCGGGTCACCGGTCGAAGATCGCGGTGTGGTCCAACGAGCCGGCGGTCGATCCGGTCGGCGCGTGCGTGGGCCCTAAGGGTTCGAGGGTGCGCAACGTCGTGACGGAGCTCCGCGGCGAGAAGATCGATGTGGTCCCGTGGTCGGAGAACCCGAGCGAGTTCGTGGCTAACGCGCTCCAGCCTGCGAAGGTCCGAGAGGTGCGGGTCGATCCCGATACGCAGACAGCGCAGGTGATCGTGCCGGATTACCAACTCTCGCTCGCGATCGGGAAAGAGGGCCAGAACGCCCGGCTCGCCGCCCGGCTCACCGGGTGGCGGATCGACATCAAGTCGGAGTCGCAGGCGACGGCCGTCCCGGAGGCTCCCGCGGGGGCCTGAGCCGGGAGACCGGCGTCTCGGCCGCAGCGCTGGTGCGTCGGCCGCGGAGGACGCCGGCGTCGATCGAAAGAGGGCGCAGCCTCCCGGTTCGCGGAGGTGCGCCGCAGAACATCGCTCGCGTGGAACGAAGAGCCGTCGCGGCGCGTTCGCTCGATCCCGCCGCTCGGGCGTCGGTTCGGAGGAAGCACGTAAGCTACGAGAGGTCGTCGAAAGGGTGCAAGGGAACGGATGAGGGTTCACGAACTGGCCAAAGAGCTGGGCGTCACCAGCAAGGAACTGCTGGAGACGCTCGAGCAGATGGGCGTGAGCGGCAAGTCGGCTTCGTCGAGCGTGCCCGAGGACATCGTTCCTCGCCTGCGCGCGTCCGGCGGCAAGGCGACCACCGCTCCGCCGAAGTCCCGCGAGGTGTTGGAGCCGCCACCGCAGCCGCGGCGTGCGAAGCCCAAGCGTGTTGCGGCGGCGGTCAAGCCGCCCGCACCCGCACCGGCCGCCGTTCCGGCGCCCGTCGTCGCCGAGGCGCCCGCCCCGGCCCGCCCGCAGGCGCGCAAGCGCGCGGCTGAGAAACCGGAGCCGCCCGCACCCTCGGGCCCGGTGCTGCAGGTCGTGCACGGCGCCACACCCCAGGTGATCGCCGAGAAGCTCGACCGATCACCTGCCGAGATCGTGAAGATCCTGTTCATGGCGGGCGAGATGGCCACCGCGACGACGTCGCTCACCGACGACGCGATCCGCGTGATCGCGGACGAACTCGGCTACACGGCCACGATCGTCGGGATCGAGGATGAGCTCAAGCTCGAGGAGCAGGAGGACGAGGCGCCGCCAGCAGGGGCGCTCGTCCCCCGCGCCCCCGTGGTCACCATCATGGGCCACGTCGACCACGGCAAGACGAAGTTGCTCGATGCGATCCGGTCCACGGATGTGGTCGCGGGCGAGTTCGGAGGGATCACGCAGCACATCGGCGCCTACCAGGTGCACGCGCGCGACCGAGAGATCACGTTCATCGATACGCCGGGTCACGAGGCCTTCACCGCGATGCGTGCACGCGGCGCCGGGGTCACGGACATCGTCGTGCTGGTGGTCGCCGCCGATGACGGCGTCATGCCGCAGACGGTGGAGGCGCTCGACCACGCGAAGGCGGCGGGCGTCCCGATCATCGTCGCCGTCAACAAGATCGATAAGGACGAGGCGGACCCCAACCGCGTCCGGACGCAGATGGTCGAACGTGGCGTCGTTCCATCCGAGTGGGGAGGCGACTACGAGTTCGTCGACGTCTCCGCGAAGACGAACCTCAACCTCGACGCGTTGCTGGACACGATCCTCGTCGTCGCCGACCTCGAGGAGCTGAAGGGTGATCCCACGGGCCTGGCCCGTGGGACCGTCCTCGAGGCGCACCTCGACAAGGGGCGCGGACCGGTCGCGACCGTGCTCGTGGAGAAGGGCACGATCGAGGTCGGGGATGCGTTGATCGCGGGCACGGCGTACTGCCGGATCCGCGCGATGCAGGATGAGAACGGCCGCGAGGTCGATGTCGCGGGCCCATCCAAGCCCGTGCAGATCCTCGGTTGGAGCCACGTGCCGAGCGCCGGCGACGACTTCCGCGAGGTGGACGACGAACGTGAGGCGCGTCACCTCGCGGAAGAGCGTGAGGCCAAGACGCGTCAGGCGGAGCTCGTCACCGCGAAGCGCAAGACCCTCGAGGACCTGATGCGCGAGACCGGGCGGGCCGAGGTGATCGACCTCAACGTGATCGTCAAGGCCGACGTCCAGGGGTCGGTCCAGGCGCTCGAGGATTCGCTGCTCAAGCTTCCGCAGGAAGAGGTCAGGGTCAACATCGTTCGAGCCGGTGCCGGCGGCATCACCGAGAACGACGTCACGCTCGCGATGGCGTCCGATGCCATCATCGTCGGGTTCAACGTTCGGCCCTCCGCGGGGGCGCGGGAGCTCGCCGAGGACGAAGGCGTGGACATCAGGACGTACCGGGTGATCTACGACGCGATCGACGACATCAAGGCTGCGCTGTCCGGACTGTTGAAGCCGGAGCAACGCGAACGCATCCTCGGAGAAGCCGAGGTTCGCCAGACCTTCCGCGTGCCGAAGCTCGGGGTCGTCGCGGGCTCGTACGTCCGGAGCGGCGTGATCCGTCGCAACGCCTCCGTCCGACTGGTCCGCGACGGCGTCATCGTCTACGAGGGCAAGATCGGGTCCTTGCGTCGGTTCAAGGACGATGCCGCCGAGGTCCGCGAGGGGTTCGAATGCGGGATCGGCCTCGAGAACTACCAGGACGTCAAAGAGGGGGACATCATCGAGGCCTACGAGGTCGAAGAGTTCGCCCGATCCATCTGAGCCGCCCGTGCTGGTCGCACTCGAACGCTTCGATCTGCGGATCCCCGGGTGTCGATCGTTGAAGCAGAAGCGTCACGTCCTCACGAGTCTCACGGCCGCGCTCCGGCAGCGATTCCCCGTGAGCGTGGCCGAGGTCGACCATCAGGATCTCTGGCAGCGGACCGCCATCGCCGTCGCCGCCGTCGGGTCCGACCAGCACCACCTCCGTCGGGTGATGCACGAGGTGGAGAAGCTCGTCGAACGGTGGGACGGGACCGAGGTGCTGGACGCCGAGCTCCAGCTCGTTTGGCCCGAGGACTGAGACGCGGCGGGTACGCTGGTCCCATGCCCCAAGGACCTCGGACGGAACGGGTCGGCGAGGGTTTCCGAGAGATCCTCGCCGAGGCGATCCAGAAGCTGAAGGACCCGAGGATCGGATTCGTCACGGTCACCGGCGTCAAGGTGTCCCACGATCTGCAGGTCGCTTGGGTCTACTTCACCGCCTTGGGTGATGCCTCGGCGAAGGCCGGCTCGCGCGCGGCGCTGCGGTCGGCGACGCCGCACCTCCGGCGCGAGCTGGGACGACAGATCCGGCTCAAGGTCGTACCCGAGCTCCGGTTCGAGGAAGACGAGACGCTCGCGACCGGGGAGCGGATCGACCGGATCATCGACCAGCTGCATCACGACGAGGGAGCTTCGCATGACGCCTGAGGACCTCGCCCGGGCGGCCGAGGTCCTGCGCGGCGCTGACCGCGTCGCGATGGCGTGCCACGTGAACCCCGACGCGGACGCGCTCGGGTCGATGCTCGGGCTCGCGCACCACCTCGTCGCGCGAGGCACCGCGGTCACGTGTTCGTTCCCCAACAACCCGCCGCACCTGCCGCGATGGGCCGACTTGCTCCCGGGGCTGGAGCTCCTGGTGCCGCCCAACCGGTTCCCCCGGTCACCGGAGGTGATGGTGACGTGCGACTGTGCATCGTTCGACCGGCTGGGGATGCTCGAACCGTCCGCGACCGCAGCGAAGGAGCTGATCTGGATCGATCACCACCGGTCGAACGACGGCAGGGGCACGATCCGGCTGGTGGACCCCGACGCGTCTTCCACGTGCGAGCTGGTGGCGAGGTTGATCGACGAGATCGGCGGAGAGCTGACGCGCGAATCGGCGCTCTGCCTGTACGCCGGGCTCGTCACGGACACCGGCAGGTTCCAGTACGAGGCGGTGACCTCGCAGACGCTCCGCCTCGCCGCACGTCTCCGCGAGCACGATTTCGACCATGCCCGCCTCTCGCAGGTGCTTTACGAGGACAACGGAGCCGCGTACCTCCGGCTGGTCGGGCGGGCGCTCAGCCGGCTCCAAGAGGTTCCCGAGGCAGAACTGGTGTGGACGTACCTGACCCAGGGCGATCTGGCGGAGGCAGGCGTCGGCCCCGGTGATACCGACGACCTGATCGACGTCCTCCGGACGGCCCGCGAGGCGGATGTCGCGGCGATCCTCAAGCAACAGCGGGACGGCCGCTTCAAGGTGAGCGTGCGCTCGCGCGGCGGGCACGATCTGGCGGTGGCCGCCGCCGCCTTCGGCGGCGGCGGCCACCGCCTCGCGGCGGGCTACACGAGCGAGCACGGCCCCGCCGGGACGATCGAGCGTCTCGTGCAGGTCCTCCGCGGGCTCCCGGTCTCGTCGTGAGCTCGCCGGCGGCCGAGGGGCTGCTGCTGATCGACAAGCCGCAGGGGATCACGTCGCACGACGCCGTCGCGATCGTTCGACGGACCACCCGGGTGAAGAAGGTCGGTCACGCGGGGACGCTCGACCCGATGGCGACCGGGCTCCTCGTGCTGGGTCTGGGTCGCGCGACCCGGCTGCTCCGGTTCTTGGGCGACCTTCCCAAGACCTACGAAGGGACCTTCCGACTCGGGGTCGAGACGGACACGCTCGACGCGGACGGTGTCGTGACACGGGAGTCCGCGGTCGCCGTCACCGACGGCGAGGTCTCCTGGGCGATGACCGCCAAGCTCGGCGAGTCGTCCCAACGCCCGCCGGCGTTCAGCGCCGTGAAGGTCGGCGGCCGGAAGCTGTACGACGCCGCCCGCCGGGGGGAGACGCTCCGAGCGGAGCCGCGCACGGTCCGGGTGGATCGGTTCGACCTGGTCGAGAGGAACGGCGTGAACGTCGACTTCGTGGCCGTCGTGAGCGGCGGCACGTACATCCGGGTGCTCGCGGCCGACGTCGGGTCCGCTCTGGGGTGCGGCGCTCATCTCACGCGTCTCCGGAGGACCGCGATCGGTTCGTTCGCCGTCGAGGACGCCGGCCCACCCGACGAGCCAGGAGACCTCCTGTCCCTCGAACGGGCCGTCGCGCACCTTCCCCGCCTGGAGCTCGAGCCGGAGGAGGCGCGGGTCGCGCGGCACGGGAGCATCCTGGGGCCGGCCGGGATCGTCGGACCGTACGCGCTGTACGATCAGGACGGGTCCTTGCTCGGGATCTATCAGGACGACGGTCCCAAGGCGCGCCCCGAGGTGGTGCTCGCCCGACAGGAGTAGGCTCGGGCGATGTCGGAACCTCGGACTCGTACCCGATTCAGCTGGAAGCGGATCGTCGGGTACGTGATCTCCGCGGCGATCGTGGTGGCCATCTTCGTGTGGGCGATCCCGAAGTACGCCGACTACCACGACGTCGCGTCCGCGATCGGGACCCTGACGCCGCTCGAGTTCTGGTCGCTGGTCGCCGCGACGATCTTCAACCTCGTGACGTATTGGTGGGCGAACCAGGCGGCGCTTCCCGGCATGGGCATCGGGAAGGCCGCGGTCCTGACCCAGACGACGACGTCGGTCGCGAACACGCTCCCCGCCGGTGGCGCGATCGCGATCGGTCTGACCTACTCGATCTTGGATTCGTGGGGATTCACCGGGACGAACGTCGCGCTGTACGTGGGCGTGACCGGCATCTGGAACATCTTCACGAAGCTCGGGCTGCCGATGCTCGCGCTCGTGTTCCTCGCGCTGAGCGGGCACCTGACGCCGGCCTACATCGTGGCGGCGATCGTCGGTCTCGCGTTTCTCAGCGCAGCCGTCGTCCTGTTCGCCCTCCTCTTCCGAAGCGAGACGTTCGCGATCCGCATCGGGAACGCGCTCGCTCGGGCCGTGTCCTGGTTCCGTCGGCTGCTCCGCAAGCCGCCGGTCACGGGATGGGGCGAGGGCGCGGCTCGGTTCCGACGAGACACGATCACGCTCGTCCGGTACCGATGGATCCGCTTGACCTTTTTCACGGTGCTGAGCCAGTTGGCCCTCTTCTTCGTGCTGTTGCTCTCGCTCCGTCACATGGGCGTCTCCGAGCAGGAGGTGTCGGCCGCCGAGGCGTTCGCGGTGTTCGCGTTCTCGCGCCTGCTGTCGGCGGTTCCGATCACCCCTGGCGGGGTCGGCCTGATCGACCTTGGGTACATCGGAGGACTGACCGCGTTCGATTCGGCCGAGAAGGCGCAGATCGTCGCTGCGGTGCTGCTCTTCCGCGCGCTCACGTTCGGCATCCAGATCCCGATGGGCGCATTCACCTACGTCATCTGGCGTGTGAAGTCGGATTGGCGCCGCCCCGCCGATGTCGCTGCGCAGCGGGAGCGGGTTAGCTACTTCCCCGCTTGAACCGGCGTGTCCGGCGCTTCCTCGGGGGGGATCGGCTCTCCCCTGGCCCGGAAGATCACGTCACGGCATTCCGTGACGGCCGCGGCCCAGAAGACCGCGAGGCCCGCACCGAGGAGCGTCCCCGCCACCACGTCGGAGAACCAGTGCGCCGACAGGTAGACGCGTGACATCGACATGACGAATGCGAATGCGAGCGCCAACCACTCCCAGCGGCGACGTCGCTCGCCCGCGGGGAAGAATGCGAGCACGAGGGCGACGGCGGTCGCCGCGCCCGCGACCGCGTGACCGGATGGGAACGAGAACCCGCTCGTGATCACGAGCGGGGCCGGGGGCCGGCCGCGGTGGAACCACGACTTCAGCGCGTTGAGGGCCATCTCGCTGCTCGCCCAGGTCAAGGCGAACGCGACGCACCTGGCCCAGCGCCGTCGGAAGGCGAGCACGAGGACCGCCACGATCCGGACCGGGATCGTGACGACGCCCCCGCCGATCACGTTCAGCACCTTGCAGATCCACGTCAGCCCGGCGTTCCGGACGTCGAGCATCCAGCCGTACATCGTGGTGTCGAACCGCCCGACGAACCGGACGGTCGTCAGCGGGGCGGCCTCGGGCGGGTGTCGCCCGACCAAGAAGAGCGACGCGACGCAGCCGGCCAGCAAGGCGAGCGACCAGAGGAACGCCCGCCGGTGGTTGGCGAGCATCTGCGGTTGCGCGCTCATCCAGAGTCCCTGCAGAGGTGGTGGGGGAGCGGTGGTGGCTCGACCGATGGGCGTCGATGAGGCATAGTCCTCGACTCTAGCCCCGGGGCCTCACGCTCGCTGGGGGGATGGGCTCCGGTCATCTGAGGCCGGCTTCGATCGCGGCGAGGAACAGCCCCACACCGGCCACAGCCCCGACCAGCGCACCCACCGCGTACGCGATCCGCCGGACGCCCCACGTCTGCATCGACACCGGCGGGTGCGCCGGCGCCAGCTCCTTGAAGCGCTCCACCAAGGGCCGGGGATCCTCCTCGAGCCTTGACTGCAGCTCCGTCGGGATGGCCATGCCCACCGCGCACGCGAAGCCCTCGCCGATCTCCTCAGGCGTGAAGACGAGGACGGCGCGTGCGTACACGCGATCCGGATCGGATCGCAGCGCCATGGTGAGCATGATGTTGGCGAGGTCGACCGCTTGGCGCCAGGGCGACGGTCGGACCTCCACGCCGGAGACGTCGACCAGCTGGAGGTGTCCCTCGCGGACGAGGAGGTTGGCCGGCTTGATGTCCCGATGCGAGACCCCGATGTCCCAGAACGTGCGGACCAGCTGGAGCCCTTCGTCGATGACCTGCTCGTCCACGTCGGCGTCGCCGAGATTGGTTGCGTTCGTGAAGAACTCGGTCACGAGCATGTACTCGCGGTTCGGCGTCAGTTCCACGGGGCCATAGGTCTT
>WNGI01005430.1_pt1 | contig 11487 bp, 9 predicted proteins | sample 5400621 | NCBI WGS metagenome assembly WNGI01 (sample SAMN13153374, study PRJNA577476) | soil metagenome | isolation source: 20 cm soil or saprolite under Garry oak tree replicate 1 | place: USA:California | collected 2016-06-15
CGCGGCATACAATACTTCAGCCGCGGCGGCTGGGCGGAAGTGGTGATCGTGGCGCGCGGCGGCGGCTCGCTCGAGGACTTGTGGACTTTCAACGAGGAGGCGGTGGCCCGGGCCATTGCGGCTTCGGCCGCGCCGGTGATTTCCGCTATCGGGCACGAGACCGATTTCACCATCGCCGATTTCGTCGCCGACCTGCGCGCGCCGACGCCTTCGGCCGCCGCCGAGATTGTCGCCGCGCATGAGGCTCAGTTATGCTCGCTGCTGGCCACGTTGACAACCAACCTCGCGCGCGCAATTCGATATCGCATCGCGGGATCGCGCACCGAGGTGCAAGAGTTGGCTCTGTCACCGGCCTTCGATGCGGTCGCGTCACGTCTGCACGCAGCCATGGCGGCAACCGGCGATGCCGAACATCGTTTGCAGACGGCGATCACCCGCCTTGTTCAGCGTGCACAGCGCCGGGTAGGTGCAGCGAAGCACAGTCTATCGCCGGCGCACCTTCGCTCCGCAGTGTTGACGGCATTCACCCGACTTGAGTCGCTTAGTAAGGCGCGCGACTCTGCGGTAGCGACCCAACTCGAGACGGCGAAGCAACAACTCGCCATGGCCGCCGCCTCGCTGGATGCGATGTCACCGCTAAGAGTACTCGAGCGCGGCTATGCGATTGCGCATGACGCGCAGGGTCATGTCGTACGCGAAGCAAGCGCGGTGTCAATCGACGATGCTTTGCGCCTGCGTCTGTGGAAAGGGGTCGTGAATTGCCGCGTCGAAGGAACCGAAGAACAGTAAAATGAAACGCAACCGGATCGTTATTAATCTTGATCAAGCGCCGCCAGGTCCCAGGGGTAGAGGGGGAGCGCGCAGCGGACTGGCGCGAACGTTGATTATCATTGCGGTGGTGCTTCTGCTGTTGGTGGGTGGCGTCGTGGGAGGCGGTTACGCCTGGTGGCGCCATTATCAAAGCAGCCCGGCGTATTCGCTGGCGGTTCTGGCGGACGCGGCGCAACGAAATGATACCGCGACGATCGACGGCATTCTCGATACCGACAAAGTCACTAGTGATTTTGTTGCGCAGGTTCGCCAACGTGCAACCGGCTCTTTCTTGTCATCAATCAGTTCCACCTGGTCCGCTCAGACTGATTCCGCCATGCAAACTCTGACACCAAAACTAAAGCAGACCGTGCATGACTCATTTGTGAATGAGCTCAAGCGATTGACTGAGCCGGCGGCCGGGAAGCCTTTCATCCTGGTGGCGCTGGCTATCAATCGCTTTGCCGACATCAAGCAGGAAAACAATGTCGCGCACGCGACGGTGAATATCAAAGACGAGCAGCTTCAGCTTACAATGCAGCAGGACCTTGGGCGCTGGCGCATTACGGCGGTGCAAGACGACAAGCTGGCGCAACAGATCGCCGATGGAGTTGAGCAAAACTTGCCGGCGCCCGGCAATCGCATACAGGACGAGATAAACAAACAGTGGGACAAGGTGAAGATTAAGTAGCTTAGACGTCAGGAGGCTCTGATCAACTTGGGAGCCTTAAGAAGCATCAACCACAGCCGCGGAGCGGCAAAAGATCTGTAGCCCACGGCGTGAGCCGTGGGTATGAGTTGGGCCCACGAGATAGCCGCAGAGCGGCGAAACTCGAAATGAAATTAACGGGTGTTTCGCCCCTGCCGGGGCTGGTTTGCATTGGCTTTCTTGTCCCATGGCTCACGCCATGGGGCTACAGATCTTACGCCGCTCCGCGGCTGATCCCGGGCCCGTTCATTGACGCTTAGATCACTAAAATGACTAACGCAAAACCAAAAACTTTCGAGACCTCGCTGGAAGAACTCGAGCGCATCGTGCGCGAGCTGGAGCAAGGCGAACTGACCCTCGAGAAAAGTCTCGAGTTGTTTGAGCAGGGGGTGAAGCTTTCGCGCGAATGCCAGGAGCGTCTGACTCAGGCCGAACGCCGCATCGAGATCTTAATGCGCGACAATCAGGGCCGCGCCGCAGTGCGACCATTCGATCCTGAAAGCGAGTTGGGCTCCGCCGAAGAAGATATTTCCTAAACCTGTCGAGTGAACCAAGCAACCAACCCAGATACTTCGATCGATGCGCGTGAATTCCTTGCGAGCTGTCGTGCTCTGATCGACTCCGAACTCGATCGCCTAATCCCAAAAGAGACCGCAGCACCCACCCGCGTTCACTCGGCAATTCGCTGGAGTCTGTTCGCCGGCGGCAAAAGATTTCGTCCGGCGCTCTTGCTCGCCGTCGGCCAAACATTTGGAGCGAACACAGATGATCTCCTGCGCACGGCTTGCGCGCTCGAGATGATTCACACCTACTCGCTGATTCACGACGATCTGCCTTCGATGGACAACGACGAGCTGCGCCGCGGCCGGCCCACTTGTCATATCAAATTCGGGGAAGCGACGGCAATCCTGGCGGGGGACGCTTTGCAGTCGGTCGCGTTTCAGACGATTGCTGAAGATGAAAGGCTCGCGCCGCCTCTGCGCGTTCAACTAATTGCTGAAATCGCGCGCGCCGCTGGAACTCCTGAAGGCATGGTCGCGGGGCAGGCACACGACCTGGATGCGGAATCACGCGAGGTCACCAACGAAGAGTTGGAACGCATTCATCATCGCAAGACTGGAGCGCTGATTCGCGCAGCCGCGCGTTGCGGCGCGATCATTGCCAGCGCGAGTGACGGCGAACTCGAAGCGGTAACCGAGTACGCAACCAATCTTGGTCTCTTGTTTCAGATCACGGATGATCTATTGGACGTAACCGCGACTGCTGAGGACCTCGGCAAGACGCCCGGCAAAGATGCGCGATCACGCAAAGCTACGTATCCCGCTCTCTATGGCATTGAAGCGACGCACGCGCAGGTCGAACTTGTTCACCGCGCCGCGCGCGGTACGCTTGATGTCATCAGCCAGCCCACGCCGCTACTGCACTCGATCGCGGATTTCATCTTGCGGCGCGAAGCTTGATTCGGATCGAAGCATTCGAGAAAGCGGATTTACTTGGGAGTGCGAGACAGCTCATTCACCCGCTTCTCTAACTCATCCGATTTTCGCTTGTTACCAATCTCCTGGTAAATGTTCATCAGGGTCTTGGTCACGGCGATCTCCTGGGGCTTGAGGCCGCCCCCCTGATACGCCAGCCGCGCCCGTTCGTAATAGTCGATGGCTTTTTGCTTCTCTGTGTAACGATAAAGCTGTCCAGCCATTTCCAGCGCAGCGCCTTGCGTAAACGAATCATGGGCCTGGCCGGCGGATTCGGCTTCGCCGAGGTAATAGTCCAGCGGCGGCTTCGCTGGATTTCCCTTTTCTTCCAGCCCACCGATCCTTCTGAGAGTGTCGTACAATTTGGAAGTGTCCCTGGTGGTTAAGGAAATCACTCGCACCCGTTCGTAGTAAGCGCGCGCCTCTGCTGGTTGACCGACCGCCTGGTACAGGTCACCGATGGCAAACAGCGCTCCTGTCTCTCCGTCGGTGCTCTTTGGGCTGCGACTAAACTCGATCACCTTCCGGAACAACTGCTCAGCCTTCATATTCCCTTCGTTCGTCTTCATCTCGAGCAGGATGCGTCCTTCGGCGGCGACTATTTGCAAGATCGTGTAGTTGGAGTTCGACTTCTGAACAAGCATTTCCGACTGGAGGGCTTCTTCATACGCGGCAATCGCCTTTTGCTTATCTTGTTTGGCATAGTCTGCGGCCATTTTCATCAAGTTTCCGGTTACTGCGGATCGAAGGAGTTTTCCTGTTTCATCTACTGCCTGGGCATCGATCTGCTTGTAGACCTGGCGCGCGGCGTCGAATGCTTCAATCGCCCCCGCGACATTTTCCGACGCACTCTGTATTGAACCAATTTCGACGAGCGTATTGCCTTCCTCAAATGGGTTAGGAACCTGGCGCCACATGTCACGCTTCAGGCCATAGTATTTGAGCGCCTCGGCAGTATCTTGGTTCTGTATGTAGAAATCACCGATCGTCGTGAAGATCCGTGCCTTACTGACTGAGTCATTGCGGCCGGCAGTGATCGCTTCCTTAAAAAACTTTTCAGCCTCGTCCTTCCCGCTTGACTTGTACAAGAGGTTTCCGGCCTTGGTCAGCATCTCGGTGGCATTTCTGGGGTCGTCATCCTGTTTGGTTGGTTCAAGCGCAACCCGGTTGTAGGCCTCGAACGCTTCCTTGTAGAGCGCGATTTGTTTGCTTTCATCTGACACGTACAGGTCAACCAGTTTTCTGATAAGGTCTCCCTCTTTCTTGAAACTTTTTTCATTCCGAAAGATCTGGAGCGCGCGCTCAAAGTAGAGAATCGCCTTACGCTGCCCTTCAGGGTCCTCCTTAGGAAACTCCTTATAGATTTGGCCGACGCGAATCAGCGCCGAAGCTTCCATGAGCGGTTCTTTGGCCCGCCGAAATGCATCGCTGGCTTCCTCGAAAAAGCCGACTCTCCTCTCGATCTCAGCGGCAACCTCGCGCTTGTCCGCAGCCTGCGTTTGGTCGCTGGCGTCCGAAGCGGACGGCTTGGACCCCATCTGCTCGAGCAGATCGGCGGCTCTGGTCAGAACCCCCGCCTCTTCCAGAGGTCTTTGGGCTTTCACATACACCGCGCGGGCCTCCAGGTAATACTGAATACCCCGCTCCATCTCCCTTTGAATTCCGCGCTCCATCTCCCTTAAAGTTTCCTTCTCTACTTCTTTCTGATCTGTTTCCTCTGCGAGTTTGGCATTCGCGAGGGCGAGAAAGATCTGTAGATCGCCGAGGTTCTTGAGAATGCCCGCCTCCTTAAGAGGCTGTGCAGCGTTCGTACTACCTTTGATGGCATTCAAAGCCAGCTCGTAACGAACAACGGCCTCTTTTCCATCCGTCGAGAGTTTTTTGTAGAGTGCTTTTTTATCCTTACCTTCGCCCTCAAGATACATCCCCATAGAAAAGATTTGAGCGTACTGTTTCATAGTTGCGGCATACAGTGCTTTCATATCGCCTTCGTCCGGGGGGGCAGGATCCTCGGTGAAATTGATCTCAAGAAGCGCGAATGGCAGTCGGCCCATATAAATGTCGGCGATATTTTCAAGGGCGTAAGGCCGACACGACGGGTCTTTCATTTTCTTGCAACGATCGAGGTAAGCGTTGAACTTCTCGATCGCTGTTTTAGTATCGCCCGCTTGCAGGGCGCGAAGGGCCTCACCATTCAAGGCTTGGGACTGGAAGCCCTCAGAAAGTACGTCCGCTTTTTTCTTTTCTGTTTCAGCTATCTGCTTTTGCGTTTCGGCTTCACGCGCGGCCTTCTTCGCTTTGTCCGTTTCCCTGAGCGCCTTGGATTTCTCATCTTCTGCCTTATTGCTGGCGATGACAGCCTCACCATTGGCCTTCACCGCGTTCTCTTTCTCTCTAACCGCCTTGGATTTCTCATCTTCTGCTACCTTGCTGGCTGCCTCAGCTTTCCTGGTGGCTGCCCCAGCTTTCTGGTAAAGACTGAAAGCAAACACCGTAGATGCAAGAGCCAGCAACGCCACAACGCCGAAAGCCGCCAGCAAGCGACGCAACCGGGAGGCAGCCCTGGCTTGCTGCTCCAGGCGTTGCTGCTGCTCCTCGGCTTTCTGCCGCTGGGCATCGGCGCGCTCTTGTTGAGCCTCAGCCAAAGCCTCGGCTTGCTGTAGTTCGCGCCGAGCGCGTTCGATTTCCGCATTTTGTTGGCGCTCACGCTCGGCCCCGTCTTCGGTGCGTTTCTTTTCGCTGGCTTGCAGAAAGGCTATTGCCCCCTCAAAGCCTGGGTCATAGCGCCGTGCCCATTCTTTGTTGGGCTGGTTCTTTTCCTGCCAGTCGAGCGCTACTTGCAGATCAGGATCATTCCACAGCCCAGCTTTGCCTTCGCCGTGCAGTACCGCAGTCTCCGCCAGGCGGCTGTAAATGTGAGCTGACTGCGCTTCCTGGTCTGCCCACGTCTTCAACCGCTCCCACACTCGCATCAAGCTTTCATGCGAAATGTCGATCACCGTCTCGGCCTGCAGCGTTTCCTCGGCCGGGGGCATTAGAAACGAACGGCTCGGTTTGCGGAACACATCGATCACTTGCGTGACTTCGGCCGGCGTCGCATCGGCCAGGCCACACAATGTGCCCAGCGTAGTCGGGCGTCTTACGCCGCGGGGGTCTGTCGCTTTGTCGGTCAGCGCCTTAAACAGCTTCTCGCAGATCTGCTGCTGTCGCACGGTCGACAGTTCGGCATACGCCCTCTCCGCATGCTGATCCAGCGCCTGGGCCATTGTGCCGATGGCCTCGTAATGCGGCAGGGCTAACGGCCCGTTGTCGCCCGAACGTTCCCGCTGGTTCCAGGTGCGATTCAAGGCGTGTTGCAGGATCGACAGTTGGTCCGGGTTATCACCGACGTCGTTGACCAGACGCGTCAGTAACACCGGAGAGATCTCCGCACCACCTACTCCGACAGGCCCGCTGATCGCCGCGCGGCGTTCATCTCGAGTCATTCGCGGCACCAGATATTGTCCCGTGTTGATGGCTTCGGCCAGGCCGGTGAATTGCGTGCAGTCGCCGAGAAAATCCGAACGCATGGTCAGAACGACGTAGATCGGATAAGTCGTCTGAGCCTTTGCCTCCAGGAGCAGATTTACAAAAGCGGCGGCTTCTTCACTAATGCCATAGACGTTCTCCTGGTGGCCGGCGCCAAATTGCCGATAGCGAAACATCTCTTCAAACTGGTCCACCACTACCAGCAAATTGACATCCTCGCCCAACTGAGCTTGCTCGAAGATATCGATCAGCCCCAGCTTGCTCATCCGCAACGTGGTGTCGACGATCTCGGCCAGCGTCAAGCCTCCGGCCTGATAGTCGCGGAACAAAACACCGTCCTCGGCCAGCGCCCGGGCCATCGCCCGCATTGGATTGCTGCCGGGCCGAAACTGGGCCATCCGCCAGGCCGTGCCGGCGCGGGCCATCAAGCCGCCGTGCAGGGCCGGACGCAACCCGCAATTGACCAAAGAAGATTTGCCGCTGCCTGAGGTGCCGACCACCGCCAAAAAGCGAGTGGCCGCCAATTTATCGACCATGGCATCGACCTGATTTTCCCGGCCAAAGAATAAGTACTCTTCATCTTCCCGGAACGGCCTCAGCCCCGGAAACGGATTCTTGTGGTTATCGGCGGTTGGTTTCTTCATTTTGTCGCTCCCCTCGGGTTCATGGCCTGCACAAATGCGGTCATTATCGTGTCCGAAAAATCTCCCAGGCCATTAATCAAGTTAGGCTCTTCCATATCGATCAGGTCTTCTTTATCAGTCGTCTTCGGATCGGCCAGGAAGGTATATGAAGCCAACAAAGGCTTTCCGCCTCGGTAGCCCGGCATCTTTTTTAGTTCATTGTCTATGGTGCGCTTCCATGCCTCGTCGCCAGCGCCATAAAAGAGAATGACTGCGTCAGCATTGGTCATAAGCTGTTGGTGGGTCTCGCGCACGGCGGTGGCGGCACCTTCAAACGCCGGGATCTCGACTTTGAAGCCCTGGCTGCGGAGAAACTTGCGGATGGGAACCGTCGCTTTGCGATCCTTCTCATTACAAATCAGATAGATCAGCCTGGCCTGGTCCGCGGGCAACTCGAGCTCGGGCTTTTCCAGTTTCGTTAAGATGGCGTGGATCGAGGTTTTCAAACCTTCGATGTCCGCGGTGATCAGGTCCGCCCCGATTTGCGCCTCGGCATCCTGGTGCAGCGCGTCGATAAACGCCTGCTGCTGCGCTTGCTCAGAGTGTGTTCCCTCGGGCACCCAGATCACGCGTCTCAAGGCGTCGTTCTTGCTCCGCTTCGCCGCCAGTTCGTTTTGCAGCACTACCTCAGATTTTTGACTGGGACCATTAGGCACGCCGCCATACTCCCGGCCGACGAGATGGATGGAAAGCTGGCAGCGTTTCAGCAAGCCATCCACTACGGCCACATACCTCTCCTCGTCGCGCGGCAACTCTTGATCAGGCAAGACGGTGTAGCCGTGGCGTTGCAACTCGCCTTCCAGAGTTTCTCTGGCCTGCTTCCGGTCCCAACTGCATTCAGCCAGATAGACACTCGGTTTGGCCGGACCTTGTTCGACATGACCGTTGTCGCCTGGGCCGGTCTCCAATTTCTTTAGCAGTTGCGAAATGTGCCACGCCAGTTTCCCGATCTTCCGGTTATAGTCCTGGGCGAACTTTTCTCCGTAGGCCGAATCCAGTTCCAGCGGCGCCCCGTCTTCCATCGTGAAAAACTCATAGCCGAGGACGTCTTTCACCACCTGGGGCAACGACTCCTGCGTGTCCACGGGCGCTTTCAGCACCTTGAAAATCCTGGCTTGGTTTTCGAACACCATCCCACCACTTCGTTCCGCGCGTTTGCAGAATTCAGCGACTTCCTTGGTGCACCAGTCCGAATTGAGATAGCGGGGCGTCAGCACTGAAACGAGCACCGCGGTCTCCGAGAATTGCTCGACGATCTCCTCGGCAAAAACATCGTTCCCTTGCAGCTTGTTGTCTCGCCAAATCCGGGCCTTGCCTCCCATGCGCATACTCAATACCGCCTCCAGCGACGCATGAAACCGCGTGATCCATCCCTGTTGTTCCGGGGTCAGGGGTTCGTTATCGATGTGGGCATAGCTGATGAAGAGATCTTTTTCAAAACGCATCATGTCACCTCTGGTTGTGTTGCAGCCGGTTGATGGCTCCGTGCGGTTGCCGCTCGGACGCGAACTCGCAGTCCATTCGTAACGCCGTGCAACTGATCGATCCATCTTTTTTCGCTCTCGGCGAAACGAGCATTGTTGATGTAGGCGTAACTGATTAAGACGTGATTCTCAAAGATGGTAGCGGGGATCATGCTTGCCTCCCTGAGAGAGAAACTGCAAACCTGGCGAGGTTCGCTAAGACAAATAAAATATTTGAGTTCTGACTTCAGGCGTTCGAACGCGAGCGTACGAGGTCTGCGGCGGGAGTATACAGCACAGGCTTTAAGGCGGCCAGCAAAACATCAAGCGTACGCCGCGTAGACGCTTTTCACCTTCCCGAGAAAGTCACGGCGGTCGATGAGGTAATGAAGTTTGACGGGTTCGGAGATGATCGCTTCCGGTTCGGGCTGAACGGGCTTTCCCTTGGACTTCGATGATTTCTTCGCGGCCTTTTTCGTGGCTTTCTTTTTCGTGGCTTTTTTCGTAGCAACCCGGTCGCTACCGCTCCCGGTTCTGACACTCGACCACTCGTGTGTCGCTGCCAGGTGATCGATCAGCTTCTCAAAGACTTCGCCTGGTTCGCGTTCGGTGATTCCGATCTGATCGAGATAGCCGCTGTAACGAAGACGCCGGATCAGATCCATCAAGGTCAAACGGCCCTCGAGCGTCATGCCGCCATGCGCGTGTGAGCGGCTGGCGAGATACTGGATTAACAGCGCTTCGCTGTAAAGTTTGGGAGCGAGAAACAAACGCGGGCCGTCGCGTTCCCAGCCTTCAGTCAGTCGGCTGGAACGGCGCACGGCCCGCAATCCGTCAAAGGTTTCATCCCAATTTGTTTTCGGCTCGCGGCGTTCCAGGTACATGCGCGTCGCCTCAATCAGCCAACTCTCATCCGCAAAATCGAGGCTGCGTCCCACGGTGTCCAGCCATTCATAAAGCACGGCGCGCGAATCGGATTTCTTTTCGATCACCAGAAACTGTTCGTCGGCCTTCGGCAACTTTTTGAGGAGCGCGCGCCGTGGCGCATCGGTGGTCTTGCTGCCTTCGATGCAGAAAGTATCAAACCGAGCCAACCAACGTGTCGCAGATCCGCAATAAGGGCAACGCGGGCTCTTCTCTTCACTGTCGAAGTAAGGCCGGGTCGCGGTGCGGCTGGTCAGTTCTTTGATCGTGGGTGTGTGGCGTTTCACTTCAGAAAAGGCCGTGCGCGGCGCCAGTCCCAGTTGTTTGGTGAAGATATCAAAGATGCACGCCAGACAAACGAGGGTCGTGTATTCAGTGATAGTTCCCGGAGGAAACTCGCTGAGATCGAGTTCAGGCTTCGTCTTCGGCATCGGACGATTTAATCACGAAGCCGCAAATGAAGTCATTACCCTCTGCGTGAGAAGATGGGTATTCGAGTCGACGCGCGACCAGCTTTGCGGCTTTGCCGCAGCACATCGCGGTAAGCCTCCGGCTTACCGTTGGGCGGACTGATTTTCTTGAGGCTACGCCTCCGGTACGCCGGTGGAGGCGTAGCCTCCATTGAAAAATGTTTGCATCTGCCGGAAAGCCGGAAGCTTTCCGCAATGTGCTGCGGCGAAGCCGCCAAATACGCGCCCTGGCTATTAAATATCACGGCTTCGGAGTGGTGAGAAAGCTCCTTAGGCGATCGCCACCAGTGCCGGTTCGCTGTCGGTATGCCCCAGAGCCAGATCGAGTTCGGCTGCCACGTCGCCCGTGCCCGTTGACAGTTTTTTGAAATCGAAGAGGTCCGGATCCATCAGTTGTGAGGGCTTCACGTTGCCGAGCGCGTTGAGCATTGAAGCGCGCACGTTTGGAATCTCTTTCTCCAGTTCGGCAATCAAGTTCTTGATGCGCGCCCGTTTCAGGTTTGTCTGCGATCCGCAAAGGTCGCAGGGAATGATCGGGAACTGCTCCTCCGCGGCAAATTCGGCAATGTCACTTTCACGGCAATAGGCCAGGGGACGAATGACGGTGTTGCGTCCGTCGTCCGAACGCAGCACCGGTGGCATCGCTTTGAGCGATCCGACATAAAAGAGATTCAGCAGGAACGTGGCGATGATGTCATCGGCATGATGCCCCAAAGCGATCCTGCTACAACCCTCTTCAACCGCGATGTTGTAGAGAATGCCACGGCGCAGACGCGAACAGACCGCACAGAACGTTTTGCCCTCAGGCACCAGGCGCTTTACGACTGAATAGGTGTCGCGCTCGACGATGCGAAACGGCACCCCGCGATCGCTCAGGTATCCGGGCAGCACGCCGGCCGGAAAACCCGGCTGTTTTTGATCCAGATTGACTGCCAGCAGATCGAACCTGACGGGTGCGCGTTGTTGCACATCGAGCAGCAAATCCAGCAAGGTGTAACTGTCTTTCCCGCCCGAGAGACAAACCATTATTCGGTCGCCGTTTTCGATCATGCGAAAGTCCGCGATCGCCTCGCCCATGCGGCGCAGCAGTCTGGTTTTTGCTTTGCTTGGAGCCAACATCGGTTGTTCATCAGGATGCCACGCGCGGACTCATGCTGACAAGAAGGGGGTAGGACGTACTCGAACCAAACGGTGTTCAGAGTACCGACTTCAGTCGGGCTTTTGTCTTAAACCAGAAAAGAACCCGACTGAAGTCGGTACTCTAACGCCGTTTGGTTCGATTATGTCCTACCCGTTGCTTTCTTGTCAGCACGAGTCCGCGCGTGGCATCCTGATGAACAACTGATGTCTGTTCCAAGCAAAGCAAAAACCAGACTCCTGCGCCGCATGGGCGAGGCGATCGCGGACTTTCGCATGATCGAAGAC
>WNGI01007472.1_pt1 | contig 11485 bp, 8 predicted proteins | sample 5400621 | NCBI WGS metagenome assembly WNGI01 (sample SAMN13153374, study PRJNA577476) | soil metagenome | isolation source: 20 cm soil or saprolite under Garry oak tree replicate 1 | place: USA:California | collected 2016-06-15
GGTGAACGTGATCCTGCGTCCATCGTGCGACCAGTTGGGCCGCGCGTTGTAGCCCGGCACGTGAGTGAGCTGAGTCTGCTTGGTCCCGTTCGCCTGCATCAGGAAGAGTTGGAAGCCGGTCCCGTCGCGGTCACTGGCGAATGCGATGAGCTGGCCGGCGAGGCCGTCGGTGAGCGCGAGCGCCGCTGCCAGGGACGGATCGCCCAGATGCCCGCTCGGAGCGACGGGTTGCTCGGCGCAACCAAACGCCGCACCGAAGAAAAGGAAGGTTGCGATTCTCGCGCGCATCGGTTCGCTCCGGCTCAGGGGTCCGTACGGCTCCTAGTGCCATGCATAGAGATCAGACGACGCGAGTACGGTCGTCGGGGTGTACCCAATCGTCCCATCGCCCCCACCCGTGATGAGAATGGCGCCATTCGTGAGAAGGGTTGCAGTATGGGATTCGCGCGGCGACGACATGTCCGGCGCTGCAGAAAAGGTCCCAGTCGCAGGATCAAAAACCTCCGTCGTGGAGAAACTCTGAGACGAGCCGCCTCCACCGTAGAACCTCGGGTCGCCTCCCGCCACGAGAACCTTCCCATTCGCGAATAGCGTGGCGCTATGCAGCGCGCGCGTATTCGCCATCGCGCCGGTCAACGAGAAGGTTGCGCTGGCAACGTTGTAGACCTCCGCCGTCGCCGTGGCGGCGCCGCCGATGACGGATGCGCCGCCTGTTATGAGCACGTTTCCATTCTTCAACAACGTCGCAACATGTCCCGCACGCGCCATCGCCATGTTGCCGGTTGCGGAAAACGTCCCAGTGGAGGGATCGTACAGATCCGCATCCACGATCGAGCTCCCGGTGGGACCGCGCCCTCCCGTGACCAGCACCTTTCCGTTCGTTAGCAACGTGGCGGTCTTGAAGTCGGCTGGCGTTCGCACGCCGCCAGTCGCGGCGAATGTCCCGCTGGTGGGATCGTATAGCTCTGCCGTCGCGGTCGGACCGGAAGGGAGTCCGCCAACCATGAGCACTCGTCCGTCCGTGAGTAAGGCCGCCGGGTAGAAGACGCGCGCCGTCGTCATGTTGCCAGTCGGCGTAAACGTGCCCGCGGCTGGATCGAAGAGCTCGGCGGTCGCTACCGGAATGCCGGGCGCATCCTTGCCGCCCGCCACAAGGACCATGCCATTCTTCAACAAAGTGGCGGTGGCCGAGTGGTGAACCGCTCCCAGACTTCCGGTAGCGGTAAAGCTCCCGGTCACAGGATCGAACAATTCCGCTGCCAGGGGGAACGTCACGAGGTTAATTCCGCCTGCGATGAGCACCTTTCCATTATTGAGCAACGTCGCCGTGTGCAACTCACGTGGAGTCGTCAGGCTACCTGTCGGTGACATTGACAAGGCTTGGGCGTGGGGCGCGGTCGCGTCCTTTCCGCAGCCCGTGACGCTGAAGGTTGCCGTCGCGAGCAGGATCGCGGCGCGGGAATCCCATATCTTGTGCATAGAGCCTCCTACGCCTTCATCACTGTGATCTCGCACTCATCGCGCGCGTCACCAAGGGCGCCAGCGCTAGACGCACCGCATTGGCGTTGCGCGCTGAGTCCGCATAAAGCTCGCCGGGCGGGATCTTCACCCAGTCGTGCCCCGACGGCACCATGTAGAGCTGCAGCATGCATGTCCTCGAGATCCACCGACAGCGACAGCGCCGCCGTCTTGCCGTAGGTCCCGCCGCCGAACAGGGCGGTCAGAAATTTCTTCCCGAACGACTGATACGATTGCCTGGCTCCGTCCCACGCCGCGTTCCCCTGGTCGAACTTCGCGCTTGCGAAGACGATGTGCGGATGGAGCCAGGCGTCGGCTTGGAACCGCGTCTGCAGCTCACGCATCGCGACCGCTCGGGCCGTGTTCAGCTTGACCGTGTCGCGCTCCCCTGTCGCCGCATTGAAGAGCCCGCCCAGGGAATCGGTCGCGCGCTTCCAGATCGCTTCGCTCTCCTCCGGTGGCACGACGGCGAAGCCTGCGCTGCGGAGTTGCCCCGCGATCAGAGAGTCAAACTTGCCACGGCTCGGGTCGACGCTTCCGAGATCGCTCGGCGCTATCACAGGCGCAATAGCGATCGTCTTGACGGACCCGTAGATCCGTTCCTGCGGCACGATGAACGGATTGTAGGGCGCGTGCCCGGCGCAGCCGACGCCGAGGCCGGCCGCGGCTGTCAAGGCGAGGCGCATGGTTCGCATCGTGATCATGTATCCTCCAGATGGCTGTGTGGAACGCTGGGTAGTGGCGGTCAGGAGACAGTCAAGCCGTCCCCGGCGAGCACCGCTGCCGCCCTCTCTAGGATCGCGAGCTCCGCACGCAGCTGCGCGATCTCTCGGCGCACTCGCCTCAGCTCCTCCCGCCGCACGGAGCGTACAGCAGCGGCCCCGATCAGTCGCTTCCAGCGCCGCACTTGGTCCGCTCGGATGCCAAGTTCGCGCGCGACGTTCGCCGCGCTGCGCCCTGCGACGAGCACTTGGCGGACCGCCTGCTGCTTGAACTCGCGGGTGAAGTGGCGGCGTCGCACGGCTCAATGAATGGTCAGCGGCGCGCCTCCGCGCATGGGCCGTTTGCCCTATGTGGCTAAGCGTGGCTTGCGAACGGTGTTTCAGAGGGCTACGTTGGGGGCCTCGCGAGGTGCGGCTCGGGAGCGAATGTCACTAGGATTTTCTGCAAAGCAGGTGGCGCGACTTCAAGTTGCGCTGACCATTCTTCTCTCGCCACTCGACTTCGAGAGCCTCGGCGAGTGGCGGACGAAAGCGCGTCACACCGTCGGGGCGCTGCTCGGCGCCGACACCTCCGTTTCGCTGCTCCAGATCCCCGGCGAGCCGGCCTTCGAGGCTGACGACCCCACACCCCTGGTCGAATACGGCGCGCATTACCACCAGTTCGACCGGGTCGACAAGTATCGCGACCTCGGCACCGTCGCATTCACCTGGGACACGATCGGCCACCTGTGGGAGCGGCCGAGCCGCGCGGCGTGGCTCGGGAGCGAGTTCTACAAACGACTGGGTGTGCCGCCACCGCCTATGCCAGCCGCGGGGCCTGAACGTTGCGTTGCGTCCAGGTCAGCCGCTGATCGGTCCACCGCAGGGAGAGGACGTCGCGGCGCTGTATTTCTACCAGGACACGGAGCGCCCGGCGATCGACCGGGGGCGCCAGCGCGTGATGCTGGAGACTCTCCTCCCTGCCTTCAGGGCTGGTACCTACATCGCGCTCCGCGTGGGCGCGTGCGGCCTGCTGGCGCCGCTGGTCGACACGCTGGCGGAGGGGGTTGCGTTGCTGGACGAAAGGGCCCGGGTGGTCTACGAGAACCGCTCGATCCGCCAGATGTTCGTCGACGAGCCGGAAGCCGCGCGGCTCGAACGCGAGTGTGTCCAGATCGGCCGTTCCGTGCTCGCCTCGGCCGGGCGGGCCGTGAAGTCTCGGGGGGGAGAAGTCCTCGGATCTCGACCGTACGCGCTTCGCACCGCGACGGCAGCCTATGAGGTGCGCGGTGCGCTGGTCGGTCCAGGGGTGCTCGGCAACGGTCCGATGGCCGTGGTGGTGCTCGAGCGTACCACGCCCGGGCGCCGGGCCCTCGAGGGGCTCAGGCTGCGCTTCCGCCTCACGCCGCGCGAGCTCGCGGTCGCGCAGCTCCTTACGGAGGGACGGTCCAACGAACAGGTAGCCGCCCTGCTGGGTGTTTCGATTCACACGACGCGTCGCCATGTCGAGCACGTCCTGATGAAGCTCGGCGTGCATTCGCGCGCGGCGGTCGGTGCCCGGCTACGCGAGGACAACACACAGGGTTGACGGTGAGCCCCGACGCCCTGCGACGACTCAGTTTCCACGCAGCCCGCATTTTTCCCCTGAAGGCAAACGCCGACGGATCGCTCTCGAGGCGGCGATCCGCAAGGCGGGCGAGGTGCGGTTCCTCCCGATCGTTCTCGCCCCCCGTGCCGGGTGGGGATACGCCCCGCCAGCTCACGTCACCAGCCGCTCCACCGGGTAGCGAAACGCGTCCCCGTGCGCCTGAAGCAGGCGCGAGGCCTCCACGCCGGAGAGCGCGTGGGGGTCGTACAGGCACAAGGTATCCACCGGAAAGCGACGCGAAACAGACCGATCGTACTCGGTCTCGTACTCGAGCACCTCTTCGAACGGCTTCTGCCGGGCGAGGCCTCCGCCCGACACGTCGGCGACCACGCGCAAGGAGTGGGCACCCGCGCGCGTGGCCGCGCCGAAGCGAGTGTTCCAGAACTCGAGCTGCGCCACGGCAGAGTCGGCGTATTCCGCCAGCACGAGCCGTCCTGCCTCGATCTCATCCTTTACGGACGGACGTTGGCGCTCGAGTCGCGCGAGCACGCGCTCACGGACGTCCGGCTCCGCCACGAGGAAGGAGACGTCCTCGGCAGGGATGCCATCGGCGAGGAAGCCGGCAGCCTGGCGCGTGCGCGCCAGGTCGCTCATATACAGACCGCAGAGATGGCCGCTCCCCCGGTCGCGCCCTGGGGGACCCCCGCGCGACACCCGGGCGATGACAGGATGCGCCTCCAGGAACGCCAGCAGATCGGCGCGTCGAAAGCGACGCTCCCGCCTGCCACCGACGCGGAAGCAGGCGAGGCGACCCGCGTTGGTCCAGCGGCGCAGCGACGCCTCGCTGACTTGGAGTAGCGCCGCCGCCTGCTTGATGTCGAGCAGCTCTGGTTCGTGCGGCATCGAGCACCCTGCTGTTGTAGATTAAAGTATATTAAAGATTAGCAAAATATAAGCAGCAGCATGCCTTCTGATGGGACTCACTGGTCATTGGGAGTGGTCGATCTGAAACGCTATGGAGCTACGTCATCTGCGGTACTTCGTTGCGGTCGCGGAAGAGCGCACCTTTCTTCGGGCGGCCGCGCGGCTGCGTGTCGCCCAGCCCGCGGTCTCGAAGCAGGTCCGTGATCTCGAGGTCGAGCTGGGAGTGACGCTATTCCACCGTCTGCCGCGGGGTGTTCGACTCACCCGGGCCGGGGAGGCGTTTCTCGTGGAGGCGCGCGGCACGTTGGAAGCGGCCGGGCGGGCCGTCGCCAGCGCGCGCAGTGCGGCCGATGACCAGGTATCCGAGCTGCAGTTCGCGCACGGCGAGCTCGCGGGGTACACCGCGATCATCGAAGACTTGCTCGCGACGTTTCGCGACGCTCACCCGGAAGCCCAGGTGCGGGTGTCCAGCATGAGCGACGCGGACGCGTACACGGCTCTTCGGGAGCGCGAGATCGACGTCGCGTCGGTCTTCATCGCACAGTGGCCCGTCGAGGGCTTCGACGCGCTGCGGCTGGTGGATTGCACGACCAAGGGCGTGCTGCTTCCGGCCAGCCACTCGCTTGCCGCGAAACCGGTAGTGCGGCTGGAGGAGCTGCGCACCCTCAGCTGGCTTCACTCCGCCCCGCAACGGTGGCCTGGCTTCTTCCGAACGTTCGAGCAGGCACTGCGAGCCCGGGGTCTGGTCCCGCTGCGACGCCGCGAGCGCCCAAAGGAAACGCCCTCGGCGAACGTGCAGATCGCAGCGGGAGAAGCGTGGGCGCTGGCAAGCGAGGCGATCGCGGCCCCCTACCGGGCAACCCCGACGGCGATCGTGTATCGTCCGTTCGCCGAGTCCCCGATTCCCTGCTGGATTGCGCTCGTCTGGCGGCGGGACGCACCCGCCGTTGTTCACGAATTCCTCGACGTGGCGCGAAAGCTCGGCGTCGCTGCGGCGTGAGCTTTCGAGGGGAGAGGTCAGCAACGTTCGCGAAGCTGAGTACCGGTCCGGTGTTCGCTCTTGGGACGGCTAATCCCATAACCGACCACGCCGTCGGCTGGCCTCTCCAGACCATCCTCGTAAGTGCTTGACCATCCTAGCAGTCCGTGCGAAGCGAATGGCACGCGGTGTGCCAGATGAACGAGCAGGGGTAGTGTAACCACTCGTTGATCGGGGGTTCGTCTGGACGTTCCCCGCGCACCCGTACCGAAGCACCGCCGCTACCTGCAAGGCGGTATCGCCGCTGGCGCGGTCGTCCTCCTCACGGTTTTCCTCACGAGCTTAAAGCCCGCCGCCCCCACAGTGGACCGGGCAACGCTCTGGATCGATTCGGTGCGCCGCGGGGAGATGGTGCGTGAGGTGCGCGGGCCCGGCACGCTGGTGCCGGAGCACATCCGGTTCATCACGGCCCTTGCGGCCGGCCGGGTCGACCGGGTGCTCGCGCAGCCGGGGCAGCATGTGAAGCCGGAGACCGTGTTGCTCGACCTTTCCAACCCCGATGTGCAGATCCAGGCGCTTCAGGCCGAGCAGCAGTTGGCCGCAGCCCGCGCCGAGCTGGTGAGCCAGCGAACCAATCTCGAGAATCAGCGGCTCACCCAAACCGGTGTGGTCGCGACCACACGGACCGAGTACTTGAACGCGAAGCGGGAGGCGGAGGTCGCGGAGTCGCTGGGCGCGCGCGGCGGCATGTCCCGCAACGAGGCGGCACTGGCTAAGGACAAAGCGGTGGAGCTCGAGACGCGCTACGGCATCGAGCAACAGCGCCTGGCGCTGATGACCGAAACGATCGACTCTCAGCTCGCCGTGCAGCGGTCGCAGGTGGACCGGCTGCGTGCCGTCGCGGAATTCCAGCAGAATGTCCTGCGGTCGCTGCAAGTAAGGGCGGGCGACTCGGGCGTCGTCTCCGACTTGACCCTGCAGCTCGGCCAGTACGTGCTCGGCGGCACCATGCTCGCAAAGGTGGTCCAGCCCGGGAAGCTCAAGGCGGTGCTCCAGATTCCGGAAACGCAGGCGAAAGACATCACGATCGGCCAGAAGGCCGCGATTGACACCCGCAACGGGATCGTCCCCGGGCACGTGATCCGGTTCGACCCCAACGCGATCAACGGGACGGTGGCGGTGGACCTGGCGCTCGAGGACACGGTCGCGGGGATGCGCCCCGACCTCTCCGTCGACGGCACGATCGAGATCGAGCGCCTCGAGCATGTTCTCTACACCGGTCGGCCCGCCTACGGCCAGCCGAACAGCACGATCGGGATGTTCAAGATCACCGAGGATGGTCACTACGCGACCAGGGTGCAGGTGCAGGTCGGGCGCAGCTCGGTCAACACGATCGAGGTGATGCGCGGCCTGAGCGTGCGCGATTCGGTGATCCTGTCGGACATGTCGCAGTGGGATAACGTGGAGCGGGTGAGGATCAAGAGATAGGAGAGCCGATGTCCAGCAACGGTTCGCCGCTGATTCAGCTCCAGGCCGTCAAGAAAGTCTTCTACACCGACGAGGTGGAGACCCACGCGCTGGCGGAGGTCCATCTCGAGATCAAGCAAGGCGAGTACGTCTCGATCGCGGGACCGTCGGGGTGTGGGAAGACGACGCTCTTGTCCCTGCTGGGCCTGCTCGACACGCCGACCGAGGGGACCTACCTGCTCGAGGGCCGGCCCGTCGCGAATCTCTCGGCCGCCGAGCGCGCCCGAATCAGGAACCGGCGCATCGGGTTCATCTTCCAGGCCTTCAATTTGATCGGCGATCTGACCGTCTACGAGAACGTCGAATTGCCGCTCACCTACCGGGGCATGGCGGGTGCCGAGCGTAAGCAGCGATCGCAGGCGGCGCTCGAGCGTGTGGGGATGTCGCACCGGGCGAAGCATTACCCGGCGCAGCTCTCCGGCGGTCAGCAGCAACGCGTCGCGGTGGCGCGCGCGGTGGTGGGAGATCCCGCGATTCTCCTGGCCGACGAGCCGACCGGGAACCTCGACTCGACCAACGGCGAAGCCGTGATGGAGCTGTTGCGCGATCTCCACCGCGGCGGAGCGACGGTTTGTATGGTCACCCACGATCCGCGCTACGCGAAGCACGCGGACCGCACGGTGCAGCTGTTCGATGGGCGAGTGGTGGAGGAGCAGGGGACTCGGGACTCGGGGCTCGGGACTCGGGGCTCGGAGCTGCCCGGTGCGCGACCTCTGGACGGGAACCCCCGAGTCCCGAACCCCTAGCCCCGAGCCCCGATTCATGCTCCACGACCTCCGCTATGGCATGCGGATCCTTCGCCGGAACCCGACATTCGCGCTCGTGGCGATCCTCGCCCTGGCGCTGGGCACCGGCGCCAACGCGGCGATTTTCCAGCTCGTCAACGCGCTCCGCCTCCGCTCGCTTCCCGTCGAGCAGCCCAACGAGCTCCTGTCGATCGGGATCGACCAACACGGCAAGGGACGGGTGGGCAGGGGGTATAGGGGCCGCTCGATTTTCACCGAGCCGCTGTGGCAGGAGATCCGCTCGCAGCAGCAGGCTTTCTCGTCGCTGTTCGCCTGGGGCAACGGCAGATGGGATCTGTCCGGCGAAGGAGAAGCCGTTTTTGCGAATGGGTTCTATGTCAGCGGAAGTTTCTTCGCCGCCCTTGGCGTGCACGCTCACAGCGGTCGCCTGTTCACGGAGTTGGACGATCAAAAGGGATGCGGCTCGCCCGGCGTGGTGTTGTCGCATGGGTTCTGGCAGGCCCGGCTCGGAGGCGATCCGCGTGTAATCGGGCGGACGATCATGCTGGACCGACGACCGTTCCAGGTGCTCGGGGTCACGCCGCCGGGCTTCTTCGGTGTGGAAGTCGGCCGCACGTTCGACGTGGCACTCCCGCTCTGCGCCGAGGCGCTGCTGCGTGGCCAGCAGGCCGGAACCGGCCGGCGTGCCGTCTGGTGGCTCGACATTATGGGACGTCTGAAGCCGGGCTGGACGGTGGAGCGAGCCCAGGCACAAGTCGCTGCCATATCACCGGGTGTGTTTCAGGGAACGGTGTCGCCGACGTACACCGCCGACTGGGCGAGGAACTACACGTCCTTCACGCTCACCGCGAGACCTGCCGGTACCGGCGTGTCGAACCTGCGGAACACGTATGCGACTCAGCTGTGGGCGCTGCTTGGCGCCACCGGGCTCGTACTGCTCCTCACCTGCCTCAATCTCGCGAACCTGATGCTGGCCCGCTCCACCGCCCGCGGCCGCGAGGTTGCCGTGCGTCTGGCGATTGGCGCGTCGCGGCGCCGCGTGGTCCGTCAGATGCTCTCCGAGAGCGTGCTGCTCGCCGGATTGGGCGCCGTGGGCGGGTGGTTGCTCGCACGCTGGATCAGCCGGGCGCTGGTGATGTTCCTCAACGCCCGCGGCAACGGAATCTTCCTGGACCTGACGCCGGACGGGCGAGTGTTCGCGTTCATGGTCACAGTCACGGTCCTCACGTGCGTGCTGTTCGGTCTCAGCCCGGCGCTCAAGGCCACTCGCCGTGATCTCGCGAATGCCATGCAGCCCGGCGGCCGATCGTCGACCGAAGGGCACGAGGCGCTCGCCCTGCGGCGCGGGCTGGTGGTCGTGCAGGTCGCGCTCTCGATGGTGCTCGTGGTCGGCGCGCTGCTCTTCGGGCGCACCTTGAAAAACCTCGGCGCGGTCGAACTAGGCTTCGATTCTGACGTGGTGGTAGTGGCTGTCGACCTGAGCCGAACCGCCGTGCGGCCCCAGGCGCGGACGCAGACGTTCGCCAGCATCGTCACGCGCCTCCAGCAGGTCCCCGGCGTTCGCCACGCCGCCGAGGCATTGATCGTGCCGCTCGACGGCAGTGATTGGAACGGACGCATCGTCACGGGCGGTGCGGTGCAGGACGGCGACGTGCACTTCGATGAAGTCGGCGCCAACTACTTCCGTGTGATGGGGACGCCGCTCCTCGCGGGACGGATGTTCGACGGTCGCGACCGGCCCGATGCGGCTCAGTCGGTAATCGTGAACGAGACGTTCGCACGACGGTATTTTCACAACGCCGATCCTATCGGGAAGACATTCCAGATGGAGCTCCCACCCGGTAGTCCCCAGCCCAGCTACCATATCGTCGGACTGGTCAGGGATGCGAAATTCCTCCAGGTACGGGAGGAGCGCACCTCCGCGGTACTCAGGTTCTCGGCCAACGAATCGAGCGCGATGTTTCTGCCGATCGCCTACCTGGCCGTATCGCAGGACAGCGCGCCGCCTCCGGATCTTCGGATCGTCCTCCGCTCGGACGTGCCCCCGGCGTCCCTCACCCATGCGCTGACGCGCGCCATCACCGAGGTCGCCCCCGCCGCGGCTGTCTCGTACGACGCCGTCACGAACTACATCGATAGGTTGCTCGTCACAGAGCGCTTAATGGCCTGGCTGTCCGGATTCTTCGGTGTCCTGGCCATGTTGATCGCGGCGATCGGGCTGTACGGCGTGATGTCCTACCTCGTGACGCGCCGGCGGATCGAGATCGGCGTTCGCATGGCGCTCGGCGCGGAGCCGCGCACAGTCATCCGTATGATGTTTGCCGAATGCGGCGTGCTGTTAGCCAGCGGCATCGCCGTCGGCGCGGCGCTCGCCGGCGTGACGCTGCGGTATGCGGCGGCGCTGCTGTACGGTTTGACGCCATTGGATGCGTCATCCTTTGCGCTCGCCATCAGCGGGCTCGGCGTGGCCAGCGCGCTCGCAACCTGGTTCCCCGCGCGCCGCGCTTCCCGGCTCGCCCCCACTGTGGCGCTCCGGGAATGGGTATGACTAGGGGCTCGGGACTCGGGGTTCGGGGCTCGGGGGTGCGGTGGTGGAGCGCTGTGCCCGAGCACCGGCACTGGCCCGGTAACGCCCGAGTCCCGAGCCCCTAGACCCGAGCCCCCATGACCGACCTCCGCTATGCCGTGCGGACTCTCCGCAAGAGTCCCGGGTTCGCGGCCGCCGGGATCCTGACCCTGGCACTCGCCATCGGTTCCAACACGGCCGTGTTCAGCGTCGTGAACGGTGTACTCCTCCGGCCGTTGCCGTTTGCCGAGCAGGATCGGCTGTTCATGCTGGCCGAGCAGAGTCGTCAAGGGGCGTTCCGCCCTCCGTCCTATCTGACGTTCCTGGACTGGCGGGCTCAGAGCTCCGCGTTCTCCGGGCTTGCGTACGTACGGGGCGGAGGGCAGCGGCTCGCCAGCCCCGACGGCGTCGAGACCCTCATTGGTTCCGTCGTCTCGCCCGGGTTCTTTGCGACCCTTGGCGAGCGCCCGATTCTCGGACGGCTGTTCACGCCCGATGAAGAGCGCGCGGGTGCACATGCAGCTGTGCTGTCGTACGACTTGTGGCAGGGGCGCTTCGGGGGAGACCCGCACATTCTCGGAAAGACGTTGTCGCTCACCGCGGGAGTGTTCACCGTCGTGGGCGTCCTTCCGCACGACGTGGCGTACCCACCGTGGGCGACCGAGCAGTTGTACATGCCGATCGCGGCGGTCGCCGCGACCGACCGGGCGCTCACCCAACGCGGCTTCCATGCCGACTGTCGCATCATCGGCCGTCTCAAGCCGGGGATGACCCTGGAGCAGGCGAAGGCCGATCTTGACGGCGTGGCTCGGCGTGAAGCAGCCACGTACCCTGGGTTCAACGCCGACTGGACGTCGGTCGCGCTGTTTCCGCTGCGCGACGAGATCCTGTTCGGCACCACGCAACAGCTGCTCGTGCTCGTCGTGGCGGTCGGCC
>WNGI01005433.1_pt1 | contig 11483 bp, 13 predicted proteins | sample 5400621 | NCBI WGS metagenome assembly WNGI01 (sample SAMN13153374, study PRJNA577476) | soil metagenome | isolation source: 20 cm soil or saprolite under Garry oak tree replicate 1 | place: USA:California | collected 2016-06-15
CGCCTATCCGTACGACCTGTTCCCACTCATCATCGCCGGGTGGGCCGTAGTCGGCGCTGCGATCACGATCGTCTTCCCGCAGCTCACGCGCCGGATCGGCCGGGGCTTCTCCGAAGCCGAGGGGCTCAAAGCGGATACCTGAGCCGAGAGATACCGCCCTTCAGCAGGGCGGGCGTACAATCGGGGCGATGGCCGTTCGCACGATGAACCCGGTCCACGTCGCGGGCACCTGCGCCGTCGCGGCGACCGCCGAGATCATCGGCGCGAAGTGGACGGCGCTGCTCGTCCACGATCTCTCCGAAGGCCCGCGCCGCTTCTCGGAGCTCGAGCGTTCGTGCCAGGGCATCAGCCCGCGCACGCTCGCCGAGCGGCTGCGCGCGCTCGAGGCCGACGGGATCCTCGAGCGGCAGAGCTACCCCGAGACGCCGCCGCGGGTCGAGTACTCCCTCACGGAGAAGGGCGAGTCGCTCCTGCCGATCATCGACGCCATGCGCGGGTTCGGCCACGAGTGGCTGCCGTGCGGGCGCTCGCACCCGCACGCGCTCTAAGCGTTCAGACGCCCGAGTGCGCTGAACAGTGCGGCGACCGTGTCGATCCCGGCGGCGAAGTACTGCACGAGAAAGCGCTCGTTCGGCGAGTGCACGTTCGACTCCGGTAGCGCGAAGCCGCTGAGAATCGTGTCGATGCCCTTCTCGGTCAGCGCGGGCATGAGCGGGATCGAGCCGCCGACGCGCGTGAGCAGCGGACGTGTCCCGAGCGACTGCTCGAACGCGTCGAGCGCGAGCTGGACGGCCGGAGCGTCGGCGCGGACGAGGCCCGGGTTCGAGCCTTTCACGACGATCTCGAGCTCGGCCCCTTCCGGAGCGGCCTCGCGCAGCAGCCGTTCCGCGGCGGCGCCGACCGTCTCGGCGTCCTGGCCCGGCGCAAGACGGACTGAGAACTCGGCGGACGCCTCGACACTGAGGGTCGTGTTGCGCACGCCGGGCTTGCCGCCGATGATCCCGTTCACGTCCGTGGACGGCTCGGCCCACGTGCGGATGTAGAACTCGTCCCCGGCCTTCCCGTCCAGCGGCTTGGCGCCGGCGTCCGAGATCGCCTCGGCCCCTGGCGGTAACTGCGACCAGGCGTCCAGCTCCTCGGCTGTCGGCGGAGCGATTCCCGCGCGCAGAGGCTCCGGCAGGCGGCCGTCCGGCCCGGCGAGCACGGCTTCGAGGCAGTGCGTGAGCACATGGATCGCGTTCAGCGCCACGCCGCCGTACATCCCAGAGTGCAGGTCGCGATCGCCGGTCCGCACCTTCACCTCGACCCCGACGAGGCCGCGGGTCGCGAGCTCGATCGTCGGGACGTCGCGCCGCAGCATCCCGCCGTCGAAGATCACGCAGGCGTCGGCGCCGCGCTCGTCCTGCGTGACGTAGTCGGCGATCGTGTGGCCGCCGATCTCCTCCTCGCCGTCGAACGCGATGCGGAGGTTGACGGGCAGCGCGCCCGCCTCGACGAGCCGCTGCGCCGCCTTGAGGACGAGCCAGAGCTGTCCTTTGTCGTCGGCGACGCCGCGCCCGTACGCCCACTCGCCGCGGACCTCGAGCTCGAACGGGTCGGACTCCCACAGCTCGAGCGGCGCGGGAGGCTGGACGTCGAAGTGGTTGTAGACCAGCACGGTCGGCGCGTTGCCGTCGCCGTTCGACGCGGGGATCTCGCCGAGCACGAGCTCGCGCTCCCCGAACGGCGTCAGCTCGGCGGTGCCGCCGATGCGCCGGATGAGCTCGCAAACCCACTCCCCCGCGCGCTTCACGTCCTCCCGGTGGGCGGGGTCGGCGCTCACGCTGGGGATCGCGATCAGCTCCGCCAGCTCGGCGCGCCAGGCCTCATCCACGGGGAGAGACTCTACGGAGATAGTGCGCGCCTCCGCCGAGCGAACCCGCCTCGTCCTCCGGATTGAGCAGCGCGCAGGTGCGGAGCGACAGACAGCCGCAGCCGATGCACGTCGTCAGTCGGCCGCGGATCGCCTCGAGCGTCGCAATGCGCTGGTCGAGCTCGCGCTGCCAGCTGCGCGAGAGCCTCTCCCAATCGCGCTTCGTCGGCGTCTTGCCGGCGGGGAGCGCCTCGAGGGCAGTCCGGATCCGCTCGAGCGGGATGCCGGCCGCCTTTCCCGCCTGCAAAAGCGCGACGCGCCGCAGCGTGACGGTCGCGTAGCGCCGCTGGTTGCCGTCCGTGCGCCGCGCCGAGATGAGCCCCTCGCGCTCGTAGAAGCGGAGAGCCGACTGCGAGACGCCGCTGCGTGCGGAGAGCTCGCCGATGGTCAGTTCCCTTGCCACTTGACTTGAACCATAGTTGAGGTTCTACGGTATGGACATGGCGACCACAACGACACCGACGTTCGGCTACGACGACCTGCCGACGCTCCTCACGCGGCTGACCGGCGACGAGAAGCACGACCGGAGCTCGTTCTCGACCCTCGACGTCCTCTGGGTTCTCTACGACCGCGTCCTCGGGGAGGACGACCGGTTCATCCTCTCGAAAGGCCACGGCCCGGCCGCCTTCTACGCCGTCCTCGCCGCAAAGGGCATCGTCCCCGTGGAGGCGCTCGACGGCTTCGGCTCGTTCGACTCTCCGCTCGGCTACCACCCGGATCGCAAGCTAGCGCGAGGCGTCGAGATCTCGAGCGGCTCACTCGGCCACGGGCTCGGCGTCGCACTCGGTGCCGCACTGACCGGGCGCAGGATCTTCTGTCTCGTCGGCGACGCCGAGCTCGACGAGGGCTCGAATTGGGAGGCGGTGCAATATGCCGGACGGATCGGACTCGCCTCGCTGACGGCGATCGTGGTCGACAACGACTCCTCGGAGCACGGCTGGGCTGTGGCTGGAAGCGTCGCTGGCGAAGCCGGCGACGCCCGGCCGGAAGACCGGGGCGCCTACAACGCCTCAGGGGGAATCGAGCGTCGCTTCATGCTCGAGGGGTGGGCCGCGCTGCGGGTCGACGGGCGCGACCATGAGCAGCTCGAGGCAGCACTCACGCCGGATCCCGTGGGAGAGCGACCGCGCTGCATCGTCGCAGAGGTGGACAAGAAATGACGACGATGCGCGAACGCTTCTACGACCTCGCCCGCGCGGCGCTCGACGAGGACGAACGGGTCGCCGTCGTCACGGCGCAGATCGGGAACGAGGCGATCGGCGAGCATCCGCGCCACTTCGACGTAGGCATACGCGAGCAGCTGATGGTCGGCGTCGCGGCCGGTCTCGCGCTCGAGGGCTACCGTCCGATCGCGCACTCGTACACGCCGTTCCTCGTCGAGCGCCCGTACGAGATGCTCAAGCTCGACCTCGGCCACAACGACCTCGGCGCCGTCCTCGTCAGCATCGGCGCGTCGTACGACGCAGCGCACGAGGGGCGCACGCACCAGGCGCCCGAGGACGTCGCGCTCGTCGCTGCGCTTCCCGGCTGGACGATCCACGTCCCCGGACACGTGGACGAAGCCGACCGGCTGTTTCGGCAGGCACTCGGAGGCGACGGTCGCACCTACCTCCGGTTGAGCGAGGAGACGAACCACGCTCGAGTCGACCCCGGCTGGCTCACGGTGCTCCGACGCGGTTCTCCCGGCGCGCCGCTCGTTGTCGCGGTCGGCCCGACCCTGACCTCGGTCCTCGAGGCGACCTCTGACCGTGACGTCACGGTCGCGTACATCGCAACCGTGCGTCCGTTCCCCCATGACGAACTGCGGGGCGCGCTCGGGGACGGAGCGGACGTCGTCCTCGTCGAGCCGTACCAGGCCGGCACCTCGACGGGCGAGGTCGCCGTCGCGTTGCGCGACCGGCCGCATCGGCTGCTCGCCCTCGGCGTCCCGAACGCGGAATTCCGCCGTTACGGCACGGGAGCGGAGCACCGGGCCGCCCACGGGCTCGACGCGGCGGGAATCGCACGGTCGGTGGAACAGTTCCTCGGATGAGGTTCGCCGAGGTGACGCTCGCCGGGCCGGCCGAGCTCACGCGCTTCTACCGGGATACCCTCGGGCTGCCGGTCGAGGGCAACACGATCGTCGTCGGTGAGACGCGGCTTCGCTTCCGCGCCGAGGACGGCGGCGCCTTCTACCACTTCGCGCTCCTCGTCCCCGGCGACCGCTTCGAGCCGGCGCTCGCGTGGGCACGCGAGCGCGTGGAGCTCCTCGGGGAAGTCTTCGACTTCGAGCCTTGGGACGGGATTGCCGTCTACTTTCACGACGCCTCCGGGAACATCGTGGAGCTGATCGCGCACCACGGGCTCGAGGAGAACGGGCGCTCCGGCGGGTTCGCCGCAGAGGAGCTCGTCGGCCTCTCTGAGCTCGGGATCGTCGGCGACCCGCCGGAACTGCTGTGCCAACTCGAGGCGGTTGGGCTCGAGCTCTGGGATGGCTCGGTGGAAGGCAAGAACCACCTCGGCTTCGTCGGCGAGCAGGGCCGGACGCTGATCCTCGCCCCTATCGGCCGCCCCTGGATGCCAACTGGACGGCCCGCCGAGCCGCACCCGGTCGAGCTCGTCGCCGAGCTCGCCGGAGTGCGGATCAGACTGGAGTTCTAGGCGACGTCTCTGAGCGAGTCCGTGACGCCGAGGGCCCGCAGCTTCTTCAGGCTCTGGTTCTCGATCTGGCGGATCCGCTCGCGCGTCACGTTGAACGTGCGCCCGACCTCGTCGAGCGTGCGCGGCTGCTCGCCGCCGAGCCCGTAGCGGAGCTCGAGCACCCGCCGCTCCCGGTGCGAGAGCGTGCCGAGGATGTCGGTCAGCAGCTCCTGGCGCAGCGTCGTGTCGGCCGCCTCGTCGGGGAGTGGGGCGTTCTCGTCGGTGAGGAAGTGGCCGAACTCCGACTCCTCCTCGTCGCCGACCGGCTTCTCGAGCGAGACCGGCGCCTGCGAGGTGCGCAGGATCTGCTCCACCTCGTCGAGCGGGAGATCGACGTCCCTCGCGATCTCGATCGCCACGGGCTCGCGGCAGAGCTCGCCGCGCAGCTTGCGCTCGGAGCGGACGATCTTGTTCAGCTTCTCGACGACGTGGACAGGCATCCGGATCGTGCGCCCCTTGTCGGCGAGCGCACGGGCGACCGCCTGGCGGATCCACCACGTCGCGTAGGTCGAGAACTTGTAGCCCTTGCGCCAGTCGAACTTCTCCGCGGCACGGACCAGGCCGATCGTTCCCTCCTGGATCAGATCGAGGAACGGGAGCCCCTGGTTGCGGTAGCGCTTCGCGATCGAGACGACGAGGCGAAGGTTCGCCTCGACCATCTCCTGCTTCGCGCGGTGGTCGCCGCACTCGATCCGCTTTGCGAGCTCGACCTCCTCGGCGGCGGTCAGCAGCTCGACCTTGCCGATGTCCTTGAGGAAGAGCTGCAGCGCGTCGGTCGAAACCTCGCGGACGGTCTCGTCGAGCCGCGCCTCCTCCTTCGGGTCCGCCTGCGCCGCCTTCGCGTCGACGATCTCCACCTGCAGCTCGTCGAGCGCCCGGTAGACGTCCTCGATCTGAGCCGGTTCGAGCTCGAGCTCGTCGAGCGCGAGTGCGATTTCCTCTGCGCTGACCCGCCCGGCGGCCTGTGCCGCCTCGAGCAGGTTCCGTGCCTCCTCCGTCTCCAAAACGTCGACAGAGGGTCCTATCTCCGTAGCTGTTGCAGCCATCTCCCCATCCCCCTCGCTGGCGATGCCGCAATGTGCCACGCGGGTCCACCCCACCGCCATAGGCCGTTCGGCTCATATTTTCTTTACTTAGACCTAGTACCAGGCAAACGCGAAAGCAGTCTTCTGGCGTCTTGCGCGTAGGAAGAGCCTGGCGCATCGGCCGCCGCGAGCCGGAGCTGCGCGACTGCCTTCCGCTGCTCGCCGCTCAAGAGCAGGAGCAGGCCGAGATGGAAGCGAACGGCCGCCGAGCGCGGGAAGACGCCGGTGAGCGGCCCGAGGCGGCTGAACGCCTTCACCGGGTTCGCCTTCGAGAACGCGCCGACGGCCGCGGCCGTGCGTGCGAGCGGGTCGTGCGGCGCGAGCTTCGCCGCAGCCTCGAACTGCCGCTCGGCCGAGACCGGGCGCTCGAGGTTCCAGAGCGCCGAGCCGTACAGGAGCTTGGCGCGGGCGTCCGGCTTCGCGGCGGCGCGGGCGAGCGCTGCGAGTTCCTGCGCAGGCGGCAGCTTCGAGGTCGCGAGGGGAGGGCCGAAATCGAGGACGAGGAACGGCAGGGACGGCAGACCGGGAGGGCTCAGCTTCGGGTGCAGGAGATCCTCCGCCTTGACCCCGTACGGCGAGTCGGCGCCGATCTTCGCCGTCTTTTCCCACTCGGCGACCGCGTCGGCGTTGTGGCCGGCCCAGTAGTCGGCGATGCCGAGGTGGAGCAGCGCCACGCTGCTCGCCGGGTGCGCGGCTGCGAGGCTCCTGACGGTCGCGAGCCCGTCCTGCTTCCACGCGACGAAGGCGGAGCCGATCTGCGCCTCGAGCGAGTGGTAGCGGGCGAAGATCGCGCCGGCCTGCGCGACGTCTTTGGCGTTGTAGAGCGTCTGCGCGCGAGTGAGAGCTCGCGCCTCGGCACTCGTGTCGACGCCGAAGTCGAGCGCGAGCGGCGGCTGCCCGGAGTGCGGCTTGATCACCGCGCCGGGGATCGTCGTCCGCTCGCCGCGGGTCTGGAGCAGCGTCGCCCCCACGACGGCAGCGGCAGCGACGAGGGCCGCCAGCGCGACGATGACGACCACGCGCCGGTTCCGTGCTGCCACGAGAGGGCGAGCTTCGGTCGCCACGCTTCGAGCGTAGCCACGAACGGGGTCGCTACATTTCCGAAAGCGATGCCGAGTTATCGGGAACTCCTGCAGCAGGTCAAGTCGGAGATCGACGAGGTGGACGTCACGCAGGCGCGCGGCGTGCTCGACGCGCCCGACCGTCCGCTCGTCGTCGACGTCCGCGAGCTCGACGAGTGGACCGAAGGACGCATCCCGGGCGCGATCCACATCCCGCGCGGCAACCTCGAGTCGCGCATCGAGCAGGCGGCCCCCGATCGCGCCCAATCGATCTTCCTCTACTGCGCCGCCGGCAACCGCTCGGCCTTTGCCGCGAAGTCGCTCGAGGAGCTCGGCTACGAGAACGTCGTCTCCCTCGCCGGCGGCTACACCGACTGGAAGCGCAGCGGCCTCCCGACCGAGCTGCCGCGCACGCTCGACGGTGAGAAGCGGCAGCGTTACAGCCGGCACGTCCTGATCCCGGAGGTCGGCGAGGAGGGACAGCTCAAGCTCCTCGACTCGCGCGTCCTGCTGCTCGGCGCCGGCGGGCTCGGCTCGCCGTCGGCGCTATACCTGGCGGCGGCCGGCGTCGGACGCCTCGGGATCGTCGACGACGACAAGGTCGACGCGTCGAACCTGCAGCGCCAGGTGCTGCACTCGACTGCGCGCCTCGGCGAATGGAAGGCGGAGTCGGCGAAGCGCACGCTCGAGGAGCTCAACCCCGACGTCGAGACCGTGCCGTACATCGAGCGGCTCACGTCGGAGAACGTCGAGCGGATCCTGGCCGACGGCTGGGACGTGATCGTCGACGGCGCGGACAACTTCCCCACTCGCTACCTGATCAACGACGCCGCCGTCTGGCACGACATCCCGCTCGTCCACGGCTCGATCTACCGCTTCGAGGGCCAGGCGACCGTGTTCAAGCCCGGCGCCGGCCCGTGCTACCGCTGCCTCTTCCCCCAGCCGCCGCCTCCCGAGCTCGCCCCGAGCTGCGCGGAGGGCGGCGTGCTCGGCGTCCTGCCCGGCATCGTCGGCTCGCTGCAGGCGAGCGAGGCGCTGAAGCTCTGCCTCGGCATCGGCGAGCCGCTCGTCGGCCGGCTGCTGCTGTTCGACGCGCTCGCGACCGAGTTCAGCGAGGTCAACCTGCGCCGCGACCCGAACTGCCCGGTCTGCGGCGACAGCCCGATGATCACCGAGTACGTCGACTACGTGGAATTCTGCTCGGGGAGGCCGGCTGAGGCTGCAAGCGTCGCCGGCAAAGCCGGCGACGCGCGGCCGGGTTCGGAAGGAGACCTCACCACGTGAGTCGCGTCCGCATCCCACCGATGCTGCGCGGTGACGTCGGGGGTGCCCGCGAGGTGCCCGCCGAGGGCGACACCGTTCGCGAGCTCCTTTTCGACCTGATGGCCCGCTTCCCCGGCCTCCGGCCGCAGCTCGTGGAGGACGGCGACATCGCTCCCTTCGTGAACGTCTACGTCGAGGGCGAGGACGTCCGCACGCTCGAGGGTCTAGACACGTCGGTCGACCACGGCTCGACCGTCATCCTCCTCCCCGCCATGGCCGGTGGGCTCTAGCCTCCGCACGGCCGGCTCCCTTCTCGAGCTCGTCGGCAACACCCCACTCGTCGAGCTGAAGCGGCTCGCGCCGAAGCCGTCGGTGCGCCTATACGCGAAGCTCGAGGGTCAGAACCCGACCGGCTCGATCAAGGACCGCGTCGCGCTCGCGATGATCGATGCAGCCGAGGCCGCGGGCGAGCTCGAGCCCGGTCGCGAGCTGCTCGAGCCGACCTCGGGCAACACCGGCATCTCCCTCGCGCTCGTTGCGAAGCTCAAGGGCTACCGGCTGACGTGCGTGCTGCCGGAGAACGCCACCGAGGAGCGGCGGCGGCTCCTCCGCCTGTACGGCGCGACGATCGTCGAGTCCCCCGGAGAGCAGGGGTCGAACGGCGCCGTCCGCCTCGCGCTCGAGCTCGCGGAGCGGGAGCCGCGCTACTTCATGCCGTTCCAGTACGCGAACGAGGCGAATCCGCGCGCCCACTACGACGGCACCGGCGCGGAGATCGCCGAGGCGCTCGACCGCGTCGACGTCCTCGTCGCCGGCCTCGGCACCGGCGGGACGCTGATGGGCGCCGGCGCGCGGTTGCGCGAGCGCTTCCCCGACGTCGTGATCGCCGCGGCCGAGCCGTTGCCCGGCGATCCCGTGATGGGCCTGCGCTCGCTCGACGACGGCTACGTTCCGCCGATCCTCGACGTGGCAAAGCTCGACCGGAAGCTCCTCGTCTCGAACGAGGAGGCGGTCGCGGGCGTGCACGCGCTCCTCGGGCGCGAGGGCATCTTCGCGGGAGTCTCGAGCGGCGCCGTGCTCCACGTCGCGCGTCGCCTCGTAGGCGAGCTCGACGAGGGAGTGGTCGTGTGCGTCCTCGCCGACGGCGGCTGGAAGTACCTCTCCGCCGGCTTCTGGCAGGGCGAGGAGATCGACGAGAGCAAGCTGTGGTGGTAGTGCCGCCGCCCGTGCGCGAGGCGCTCGCCGAGCACGCGCGACGGGAGCTGCCGAATGAGAGCTGCGGCCTGCTCGTCCTGCGCGACCGCGTCGCCGACCGCTACGAGCCGGGCCGCAACGCCGCCGAGTCGCCGTACCGGTTCGAGCTCGAGGTCGATCCCGATCTCTGGTTCCTCGAGGACGAGGGCTACGAGCTCGCGGTCGTCCACTCGCACGTTTCGGCACCGCCGCGCCCGTCGCGCACGGACGTGGAGAACGTCGGCTTGTGGCATGGCCGGCCGTACCTCATCTACTCGGTGGCCCGCGACGAGCTGGCCGCGTGGACGATCGCCAACGGCGCGATCGAGCCCCTCGCCCTCAGCTGAGACCGGTGGCACCACGACGGGCCGCTACTCGACCTCGTCCTCATCGACGTACTCCGCGACGGAATCCCGCTGCTGCGGGCGCTCGAAAAAGGTGACCGCGATCCGCTCGATGCGGTTGCCCTCCACCTCGAGCACGTCGAAGCGCATCCCGTCGTGCTCGACGTCGTCGCCCGGCTCCGGCGCGCGGCCGAGCTGACCGAAGACGAAGCCGGCGACGGTGTGGAAGTCCTCGTCCGGCAGCTCGGTGCCGAAGCGCTCGTTGAACTCGTCGATCGAGAACATCCCGTCGACGCGGTACGAGTCCTCTCCGATCTGTTCGACCGGCTCCTCGGACACGTCGAACTCGTCCTCGATCTCGCCGACGATCTCCTCGAGCAGGTCCTCGAGCGTCGCGATGCCGACGATCGCGCCGTACTCGTCGACCACCACCGCGAAGTGCTGGTTGGTGCGCCGGAACTCCTGCAGCAGCGAGGCGAGGTCCTTCGTCTCGGGGACGACGTACGCCGGACGCAGCAGCTTTTCGAGCTGGACGTCCGCGAGCCCGCGGTCGTGGATCGCGCTGAACAGGTCGCGCACGTGGAGCACGCCGGCAATGTCGTCGAGCGACTCGCGGTAGACCGGGTAGCGGGTGTACGGCGAGTCGAGGACGACCGCAAGCACCTCCTCCGGCGGCATGTCGACCGAGATCGCGGCCACGTCGGGCTTCGCGACCATCACGTCGGCGACGTCCTTGTCCCCGAAGACGAAGACCTTGTCGATCATCTCCCGCTCGCCCTCCTCGATCTGCCCCTGCTGCGTGGAGCGGGAGACGAGCATGCGCAGCTCGGCCTCGGAGTGCACCTCGCGCTCGGCGCCGGGCGGCTCGAGCCCGAACGAGTGCAGGATCAAGTCGGTCGCCGCCTGCAGGGCCCAGATCGCCGGCCGGAAGACGGCGAGGAACGCGCGGACGGGAATCGAGACCGACAGCGCCGTCCCCTCCGCATGCCCGAGCGCAGCCCCCTTCGGCACGAGCTCGCCGAAGACGACGTGGAAGAAGCTGAGGATCGCGTAGGCGATGACGATGGCGAGGAACGCCGACATCCACTTGTCGAACTCGTTGGAGAGGGTCTGCTCGCCGAGGGCGCCGATGCCCAGGGACGTGAGCGTGACGCCGAGCTGCATCGCCGCGATGAACCGTCCCGGGTCGCTCGTGATCCTCAAGACGTCGCGGGCGCGGCGGTCCCCCTGGTGCTGGAGCTCGATGATCCGCGTACGGCGGGCCGTGACGAGGCCGTACTCCGCGGCCACGAAGAACGCGTTGAGCAGGATCAGGATCGCGACCCCGATCAGCTCGAAGAGAAGTGTCACGCCCTCACCTCGAGGGCGCGGGTACTAGGAGGTTTCTCGCCGTCCAACTCTCCGGCCGGAGTATAGGGGCGCCTCCGGCGACCCAAGTCGAAACGAACATATGTTCGGTATGCTCGATCGGATGCGAGCCGAGTACCGCGAGGAGCCGTGCCGCAACGCACTCAACCGCGTCCGTGGCATGCCCTTCGCCTGGTCGCTCAACCCCTACATGGGCTGTGCTCATCGCTGCACGTTCTGTTACGTCCGCGCGTTCGAGGCGCGCGCCGACAGGCCGTCGGACGAGCGCTACGGCGCGAGCATCCGCGTCAAGACGAACGTCGCCGAGGTGCTCAGGCGCGAGCTCGCGCGAGCGTCATGGCAGCGCGAGACAGTCGCCGTTGGCGCGGCGACCGATCCGTACCAGCCGGCGGAGGGCCGTTACCGCCTCACGCGCGCCTGCATCGAGGCTTTCGCCGAGGCGTCAAGCCCCTTCTCGATCATCACGCGCGGGCCGCTGATCGTGCGAGACGTCGACGTCCTCGTCGAAGCAGCGCGCAGCGCGCGGGTGTCGGTGACG
>WNGI01006676.1_pt1 | contig 11483 bp, 12 predicted proteins | sample 5400621 | NCBI WGS metagenome assembly WNGI01 (sample SAMN13153374, study PRJNA577476) | soil metagenome | isolation source: 20 cm soil or saprolite under Garry oak tree replicate 1 | place: USA:California | collected 2016-06-15
ATGGCCGAGCGCGCCGATGCCTTTGCGGTGTTGCCGGGCGGCATCGGAACGCTGGATGAGTTTTTCGAGATCTTGACCTGGCGTCAGCTCGCGCTGCACGACAAGCCGATCTTTCTCGTCGATGTCGCCGGGTACTGGCGACCGCTGCGCGCGCTGCTCGACCATATCGTCGCGCATAACTTCGCCGCCGATCTGGCGCCGCGGCTTGTCGAAATCGTTGCGGATGTGCCGGCGCTGATGGCGGCGTTTCGCCGAACCGTCACAGCAAGCGATACGCGTTCGGATTTGCTATGAGAGCGCGGAGCGAGCACGCAAGCCATTGCCGCTTTTGGAGAATCCCGCGCGAAGCTGACGCTATCCACGGGCGAGGTGGATAAAGTTGGGGAAAAGGACGGTCGAGCCGGCCGGATCGCAGCGTCTATCAGGGCGATTCGCGCATTGCCTGAAAATTAGGCGATCTATCTTAAGGCATTGAAATTGCTTCCTTGATACTGAGACGATTTGAGCGTCAAGGTAAACGTACGGTAAACGGCTTGTGACAATCCTGTCATTCTTCTGGTCGAAAGCAGTCCGCTGCCAATCGGCTCGGGGCTGTTAGTAAATCGGCCGCTCCGGCCCGTGAAGTCAGGGCGATTTCTCCGCTTTTCAATCGACCAAAGGTAATGTGCCGCCGGCTTGCTTCGCGACCGTGCGGCCTTTATCGTCGCGCGCTTTCCAGACCCGGCCGGCCCCCATCGAGGTGACAGCAAATGGCGAAGATCAAGGTCGCGAAACCCGTCGTCGAGCTCGACGGCGACGAGATGGCGCGCATCATGTGGAGCTTCATCAAAAGCAAGCTGATCCTGCCCTATCTCGACATCGACCTGAAATACTACGACCTCGGCATGGAAAAGCGCGACGAGACCGAGGACAGGATCACCGTCGATGCGGCCGAAGCTATCAAGAAATACGGGGTCGGCATCAAATGCGCCGGCATCACGCCCGACGAGGCGCGCGTCAAGGAATTCAACCTGAAGCGCATGTACAGATCACCGAACGGCACATTGCGGAACATCATCGGGGGCACGATCTTCCGCGAGCCGATCGTCTGTAAGAACGTGCCGCGGCTCGTGCCGAACTGGACCCAGCCGATCGTCATCGGCCGCCATGCTTATGCCGACCAGTACGCCGCGACGGATTTTGTCGTGCCCGGCCCCGGCAAGCTGACGATCACCTTCGCGCCCGCCGATGGCAGCGCGCCGGTCACCCGGGAGATCTTCAACTTTCCCGGCGCCGGTGTCGCGATGGGCATGTACAATTTAGACGAGTCGATCCGGGGCTTTGCCCGCTCATCGTTTCATTACGGGTTGCAGCGCGGGTGGCCGGTTTATCTCTCGACAAAGAATACGATCCTCAAAGCCTATGACGGGCGTTTCAAGGATCTCTTCCAGGAGGTCTTCGACGCTGAGTTTGCCGCCGAGTTCAAGAAGCGCAACCTGACATACGAGCACCGCCTGATCGACGACATGGTCGCGCTGGCGCTGAAGTGGAGCGGCGGCTTTGTGTGGGCCTGCAAGAATTACGACGGCGACGTGCAGTCCGATACGCTGGCGCAGGGCTTCGGTTCGCTCGGCATGATGACCTCGGTATTGCTGACCCCGGACGGCAACACCGTCGAGACGGAGGCGGCGCACGGCACGGTCACGCGCCACTACCGTCAGCACCAGCAGGGCAAGGAAACCTCGACCAACCCGATCGCCTCGATCTTCGCTTGGACGAGAGGGCTGCGTTATCGCGGCACCTTCGACAACACCCCCGATGTCGTCCGCTTTGCCGAAGCCTTGGAAAAGGTCTGCATCGAGACCGTCGAGCATGGCGATATGACGCGCGATCTAGCGATTCTGATCCGCGCCGATCACCCCTGGCTGACCACCAACCAGTTTCTGGACAAGCTCGACACCAATTTGCAGCGCGTGATGGCGTAATAAAAAGCGGCCCGGACTGATCCGGGCCGCTGGCGCAAGAGGGGCGCGCCGCGCGCCTCTACTCCTCGTTGCTTATTGCTTCGGCGGCGTGCCCGGTGTCGTGGGCCCGGTGTTCGATCCGCTGTTCGAGCGGCTCGCCGGCGCCGTCGAGCTGCCGCTGCTCGTGCTGCGAGCGTTGCCGTTGAGATCGTAGGCCTGCGCCGCCTTCAGCTGATCCTTCGTCATGTCGACCGTGAAGCGCGGCTTGTTGCTGTTGTTGTTGTCTTGCGTGATCTTCAGATCGTTCATGCTGACGGCGACGTATTTCCCGCCGATGCCAAGAAACGCGCCGACATCGAGCACGACCGCGGCCACCTTTCCGTCGCGGTCGAGAATGATGTCTTTTACATCGCCGACCTTCTGGTTCTGCGTGTCATAAACCGTGGCGCCATCCATCTGGGTGGCGCGGATCTGGCCGGGCTGCAGCTGAGTGGCGGTGACGTGCGTCGGCGAGTTCGACGCGCTGCTGGCCGATGTGCTCGGCGACGACGTGCTGCTGGATGAAGTTTGCGCGTAAGCCGGCACGGCCGCGGCCAGCATCAAGGCCAAGGCTGCCGTCATCGTAGTTCTCGACACGGGTTCCTCCTTCGGATTGATAAGCGATTCTCTCCGACGGAACGGGTGCCGGTCGGGTTGGTTCCGGCCTTTCAGAGCGCGTCAACTCGCGGTTTTACTGAAGCGGGGAGCCTTTCTTTGCCGCGAATGTTTTTAGTTGAAGGATTACGCGAAACAGGAGCATCGCAAATGGACGAGAACGCGACGCGGCATCACACGGGAACTGATCCCGCCGGCGCTGGCACGAGAACGCACGATCAGTCTCGCGGACAGCAGCAGAGCGGCACCGCCGATCAGGCGATGCAGCAGGCGAAGTCGACAGCCAATCAGGCGATCGAACAGGCCAAGACGATGGCCCGCGACCTCGGCGAGCAGGCGCGCAACGTCGCCTCCGATCCGGCCGCCAGCGCGCAGGATCTGGCGCGGCGGGCGCGGGAGCAGGCTGGCGTGGCCGGCGATGCGCTTTATCGGCAAGGCCAGCGCGCCGGCGAATATCTGACGCAGAACGTCAATGAATACCCGCTGACCGCGCTGCTGATCGCCGGCATGATCGGCTATGGCTTGGCGTTTCTGGTTCATACAAGCTGGCAGGATCAGGCGCTCTGGGGCAACGATGCTGGCGCTCGGCGGCGCGCCCGGCAGTAGGACCGCGGCTAAGGCTGAGGTGCTGACGTAGGGATCGGGGTTCGGGCGGCCGGTCGGCCCGAACCCTCCCTCCACTCGAAGCGCGCCAAAAAATCCGCGCCCGGACTCGCTGATAGGCCTAAAATACCGCCGGTTTCACGCGGGAGGCCGGCGGCATGGGGCTGCGGCTCAAGCATTTGTCGCGCGATGCGCTGCGGCGCGGCGCTCGCTTTTATCTCATCATCGCTCTGGCGTGGGTCGCGCTTGCGGTTCCGATCGCTTGGGCGGCCGATGCAGCAACTCCGCCGGCTGAGGCTCCGCCCGCCGTGGCTGAGGTTCCCGCCGAACCCAGCGAGATGACCACCGGACCCGCCGGCTGGCTCGCGCACATCATCATGGGCCTCGAGCACGAGGCGATATCGGATGTCAGCATGCTGCCCGATACGCCGTCGGCGCTGGAGCGCGAATGGCGCTCGCTCGACCGCAACGGCTCGGCCTTGGGTGCACTGATCGGGCTTGGCTGGGTAGCGCTGGCCACCTGCCTCGCCCTGTTGGCCGAAAGGCTGACGGCTCGCGGCGTGAGCTGGCGGTTGCGCCGTGCGCTGCGGACCCGGATTGCCGGGCCGAGCGTCGGCGACCTGCTGTTGCTGCTCCTCTGCGACGCCCTCGGCTTGGCCGTGTTCGGCGTCGTTTTCGTTTACAGCCGGCATTGGCTGATGAATGTCGGCGTCTCGCTGAGCCTGGTCCTGCTTGCCGCCAATGTGCTGATCCGCTGGCGGATTTTTGTGCTGATCCCCCGCATCGTGCTGCGCCCCGGCGCGCCGGCTGCGCGGCTCATCGATATTCCGGAAGACGAGGCGCGGCGCCTGTCCCGCTTCCTCTCGGTCGTCCTCTTGGCGATCACGGCCCTGGTCGGATTTGGCCGCTATGGTCTCTCCGATGAGGACAGCGGCGCGCCGCATGTCATCGGTCTGGTGGTCGCCTCTGCGGTGTGCGCGCTCGACGCCTGGGTGGTCATCCGCGCCCGCTGCGCGATCGAGGCGCTGATCCGGGGCCACCGCTCAGAGGGGATCATCGCGGCATTGCGAGGCGCCCTCGCCCGGGCATGGGTGCCCATCGGGTTGACCATCGTTGGCGGGCTCTTGCTGTTCTTTATCTTCGGGCTATCCCTCGGGCTCTTGGCCTACTACCACGCCTTCGTCTCGACGCTGGGCGTCCTGCTCGTCCTCATGGTGGTCGAGCGGCTGACCGAGCGCGGCTGGCACGATAGCGAGGCGCCTCACGGCCGCGCCGCCGGCGTTCATCGCTTCGTGGCGCTGAGCTTTCATCGCATCCTGCGCGCGATCGTGCTGCTGATCGCGATACTGACGCTTGCCTCGTTCTGGATCGACGCGCTCGACCTCACGGCCACGAGCGCGGCGCAGGCAATGCATACGGTGACTGCGGCCGTCGGGACGTTGTTTGTCGCCTATCTCATCTGGGAGCTGACCCGGCTCGCGATCGACCGCAATCTGCAGGACATGCCGGGCGGGCCAAAGCTGCCAGGCACGGTGGATGACGAAGAGGAGTCGACCCCGGCTTCGCGGCTGCAGACAATCTTGCCGATAATGCGTGCCTTTTTCGGCGTCGCGATCGGGGTCTTGGCGGTATTGATCGTATTATCGCGGCTCGGCGTCGACACCGCGCCGCTGATCGCCGGCGCGGGCGTGTTCGGATTGGCGGTGTCCTTCGGTTCGCAGTCGCTCGTCCGCGACATCATCTCCGGTCTGTTCTACATGTGGGACGACGCTTTCCGGGTCGGTGAGTACATCGATACCGGACGTCTCAAGGGCACTGTCGAATCGCTCGGCGTGCGCTCGGTCAAGCTGCGCCATCACAACGGCCCGCTGCACACGATCCCCTACGGCCAGCTCGGCGCGGTGACCAATCTCAGCCGCGACTTCGCGACCATAAAGTTCAACCTTCGTCTGGAGCCCGGCACGGATATCGAGCTCGTCCGCAAGACCGCGAAGCAGATCGGCCTCGCAATGCAGCAGGAAAGCCCGGAAGTCGCCTCGGAGGTTATCCTGCCGCTCAAAATGCAGGGAATTGCCGAGGTCGCCGACAATGCGGTCGTGTTCCGGTTCAAATTCACCGCGCGGCCGCTGAAGCCGAGCTGGATCCAGCGCGAATATCTGAAGCGGATTTATCGGGTGTTCGCCGAGAAGGGCATCAATTTCGCCTCGGGCGCGCTGACATTACAGACCGTGCCGGCCAGAGCCGGTCTCTCTGGCCCCGCGGCGCAAGTGATCGAAGAAGCGTTGTCGCCGCGCGAGAGCGCCGGGGTGGCGCCGTTGCGCGCACCGGCCGCGAGCGGGGCCGCCTGAAGCTGGCCGCGCCGACTTATTGGAGGACAAGAGGTGAAGATCGGGGTTTTTTACTTTCCCGCCGATTACGGCATCAACATCGTCGAGCTAGCGCGCGCGCTGGAGGACCGCGGCTTCGAATCGCTATTCGTCCCCGAGCATACCCACATCCCGGTCAGCCGCAAGACGCCGTTCCCGAGCGGCGGCGAATTGCCGAAGCGCTACGCCCATACCCATGATCCGTTCGTCGCGCTGTCCTTCGCCGCGGCGGCGACCCGAAAGCTGATGCTCGGCACCGGCATCGCGCTCATTCCCGAGCGCGATCCGATCGTCACGGCGAAATGCGTCGCCAGCCTCGATCAATTGTCGGGCGGCCGCTTCATCTTCGGGATCGGCGGCGGCTGGAATGTCGAGGAGATGGAGAACCACGGCGCCCGCTACAACACGCGCTTCAAGCTGATGCGCGAGCGTATCCTCGCGATGAAGGCGCTGTGGACAGAGGAGGAAGCCGAATATCACGGCGAGACGGTGAATTTCGACAAGGTGTGGTCGTGGCCGAAGCCGCTGCAGAAACCACACCCGCCGATCATCCTCGGCGGCGAGACTGATTACACGCTGCGCCGCGTCGTCGAGTATTGCGATGGCTGGTTCCCGCGCCCCGGCCGCGGGTATGAGATCAAGGAACAGCTCGCGCGGCTGCACCGGATGGCCGAGGAGAAGGGGCGCGACCCCAAGACGCTGTCCACCTCGGTGTTCCGCGCCCCCCCGGAAAAAGGGACGCTGCGCGAATACGAGGAGGCCGGCATCGACCGCGCGGTGATCGAGATCCCCGACGAGGGCCCCGACGAGATCCTGCGCGTCCTCGACCGCTACCAGCCGCTGCTCGCTTGACAGGGATGGTTCTGTAGGATGGGTTGAGCGAAGCGAAACCCATCCTCGTTTCAGGGGTCACGTCATGCGGCTCAGCATTCTCGATGATTATCAGGGCGTCGCGCTCGATATGGCGGATTGGGCGCCGGTGCGCGCCCGCGGCATCGAGATCGCCGTGGAGCGCTTTCCGTTCGCCGATGCCGAGGATGTCGTGCGCTCGCTCGCCGACAGCGAGATCGTCGCGGCGATGCGTGAGCGCACCGCGTTCCCGAAAAGCATCGTCGACCGCCTGCCGAAGCTCAAACTGCTGATCACCACCGGCATGCGCAACGCCTCGTTCGACATGGCAGCGCTCCGCGACCGCGGCGTCACGGTGTGCGGCACCGGCGGACCGGGTGGCGGTAACGAGGATACGGCCGAGCTCGCCTGGGGCCTCATCCTCGGCGCGGCGCGACGCATCGCCGAAGATCACGCCTTTATGCGTCATGGCGGTTGGCAGACGCGTATCGGTCATCGCGTCGCCGGCAAGACGCTCGGACTGTTGGGGCTAGGCCGGCTCGGCAGCGCGGTCGCGCGCGTCGGCCTTGCTTTCGGCATGAAGGCGATCGCCTGGAGTCAGAACCTGACCGCCGAGAAGGCTGCCGAGCAGGGTGTCGAGCGCGTCGAGAAAGACGAGCTGTTCCGCCGCGCTGACATTCTGTCCGTGCATCTCGTGCTGAGCGACCGGAGCCGCGGTCTTGTCGGCGCCCGCGAGATTGGCCTGATGAAGCCGAGCTCGATCCTCGTCAACACCTCGCGCGGACCGATCTGCGATACGGCTGCGGTCATCGAGGCGCTGAAGGGAAGCCGGCTCGCCTATGCAGGTCTCGATGTCTACGACCAGGAGCCGTTGCCGCTCAATCACCCGCTGCGGACCGCGCCGAACGTCATCCTGACGCCGCATATCGGCTACGTGACCGAGGAGAACTACCGCAGCTCCTACCCGCAGATCGTCGAGAACATCCTCGGCTATCTCGACGGCAAGCCGATCCGGGTCATTTGACCGCGCGCGAATGCGAGGCGCCGATTACACGATCCGCCCGTCGCGCGACGAGGACGTTGCCGCGATCACCGCGATTTATGGGCATCACGTGCTGCACGGCCTCGCATCGTTCGAGGAAGTGCCGCCGAGCGTCGAGGAAATTGCCCGCCGCCGCGGCGACATCGTGGCGCGCGGCTTGCCGTATCTCGTCGCCGAGCGCGAAGGACGGATCGTCGGCTATTGCTATGCCGGTCCGTTCCGTCCCCGTATTGGCTACCGCTACACGCTCGAGGACTCGATCTATATCGATGCCGGCGAAGTGGGGCGCGGGATCGGCCGCCGGCTGCTCGCGCCCTTGATCGAACGCTGCACCGAACTCGGCTACCGCCAGATGATCGCCGTGATCGGTGGCCGCGAGACGGTCGCCTCGATCCGCCTGCACGAAGCGCTGGGCTTTACCCACATCGGCGTCTTCCCGGCGATCGGGTTCAAGTTCGGCCGTTGGATTGACACGGTGTTGATGCAGTGCGCGCTCGGCCCGGGTTCGGAGACATTGCCAAGCGCCGGTACGCCGAGCGCCGCCCCAGGCGGCTGAGGAGATCAGGATGGCAGAAGAGTTTGTTGATCTCAGCGCGACCCAGGGCTACCACGCGCACATCTATTACGATGCCGAAACCCGTCCGATTGCGGAGCGCCTGCGCGAGGCGATCGGCAACCGCTTCGGTGTCGAGCTCGGCCGCTGGCGCGACGAGCCCGTTGGGCCGCATCCCGTGCCGATGTATCAGGCCGCGTTCCCCGCCGCCGAATTCCCGCGCATTGTCCCGTGGCTGATGCTGAACCGCGGCGGGCTCAGCGTACTCGTGCATCCGCAGACCGAGGACGCCTACGACGACCACACGATCCACGCGCTGTGGCTGGGCGCTCCCTTGCCGTTGCGCGTCGAAGGGTTGCGGCGCAACCGCGACCGAAAGCCCGCCTAAATTCGACCGACGACCAGCAGGATGATGACGATCAGCAGGATGAGGCCGGCGCCGCCGCTCGGGTAATAGCCCCATCCCCCGCTATACGGCCAGCTCGGCAGCGAGCCGAGTAGGATCAGGATCAGGATGATGATCAGTATGGTGCCAAGCATCGCAGCGTCCGGTTGCAGCCTGTGTTGCTGCTACAAACGCGTTGCGACAACAGCCGGTTCCGCTATGCGCGCGCCCGGCCGAAGAGACTACCGGAGATCCTAATGCGTGACGGGCTCGGAGGCGCTTACCAGTAGCGCACCGGCCCGCAATCGACATGCACGAAATCGGAGCGCGGGTAGTATCCGACGCCACCGCCGCGGAGGCTCGCCGCTGCCGCCCGGAGATGCGGCAGGCTGCGCCCTTCGCAGCGCAGATCGATGGCCATCCCATGGATGTGATAGCTGTTGCTGGCGACGCCGTTATGGCGCAGGTACAGCTTGTGGTTGGTGGCGGGTGAGCGATAGCCGCTGACCACCAGGAACGGCTGATTGGTCTCCAGCCGGTCGCGCGTCATGCCGAGAAGGTCGAGGACGCCGGCGTTCATCGGCCGGACCTCATCCGTATAGTGGTCGCGCAACACCCAGTTGATGTCGCGCACCGCCTCACGGATGTAATGGCCGTCCGCCCAGTAAACAGTACGGACCCATTCGCCGGTGTGAGTATTGTAAAGAGACACCGAGCGCGGTGCGAAGGAGAGCGCCGGGACCGGCGTGACAAACGCAACGGCCGTCGCGGCAGCGGCAGCGCCCACGACACGACGCCGGCTCAGCACGGAAGACAATTGCACTGGCTGTTTCCCCCAAATTCCCCGAGGGACGCCATAGCATTGGCCCGCGCCTCAAACAAGCCTCTAACGCAAAATTAAGTATACAAAGCCGCGTGTCGCGCGCTTTTTTCGCCTTTAAGTTGATCGAGGATCAGAGGCGTTCAGCCGCGGCGCTGACCCGCCTGCTCGCGCTCGGCGACCGGCGCCTGCGTTGCCCGTTGCAGGTGGGCCCAGACTTCCTCGTCGCGCTGATAGACGTCCGGGCGGAATTCCAGGGCGCCGTTCTGGTCGATAAAGGCGGTCTGGTAGACAAAGAACACCGGCACCGGCGCGGGCAAGGACAGGCTGTTGGTATGTCCCAGCGCGATGCGCTGCTCGATCGTCTCCATCGGCCGCTGCAGCAACAATGACGCCAGCTCGCGCGGGTTCTGCACCCGAACGCAGCCATGGCTGCGCCGCCGGCTGTCGGAGCTGAACAGATTCTTCAACGGCGTATCATGGAGATACACGTCGAAGCGATTCGGCATCTCGAACTTGACTTGACCGAGAGCGCTCTTTTCGCCGGGCAGCTGCTGGATCAGCCCACCCTTGCGGATGATCATATGGTGCTGCGCCAAGTAATCGGGATTGGCGCTGAGCTTCGGATAGATCTCCTTCGCGGCGATCGAGCGCGGCACGTTCCAGGGCGGGTTGAAGAGCACGCTGCCGATTGTCGCCTGGACTTCGGGCGTCTGCTTGTCGGTCTCGCCGACGACGACCCGCGTCGTAAAGACCGGGCGATTGCCGCGATAAAGAGTGAGCTGCGCGTTGGCGGTATTGACCCAGACGCGCTCCGCCGGCATCGAGCGGGGCAGCCAGCGCAGCCGCTCGAGATTGACCGCGATCTCGCGCACGCGGCTCTGATAGGCGGCAGGGCTCGACGTCGGTTTTGGTTGCCGCTGGCCGGGCGCAACATGCACGGGTTGGGAGCTCGCCGGCGCCGCTGCGGCGCTCTGGTAATACTGCAGGGCGCGGCGCATCGCCTGATATTCGGGCGTGTTCGGCGCCAAGGCCTCGATCGCCGCGGCCGGGTCGGCGCTGTTGATCGCGCTATCGAGCGCCATCGCAGCATCAACCGGCTCCGGCTTCAGATCCTCATCATCCATCCGTAGCTCGACCGGCAGCACGCCGCGCGCCAGCGCATCCGCATAAGCCAGGAATGCGTCGGACAGCAGCAGGTCGCGATCGGTTGCGGGCAACGAGGCGGCATTGCGGAGGGCCGTCGCGTGAAAGAGTTCGGGGTCGAGACCGTGCTCACCCGCGCGCGTGATTGCCCGGCGGCACGGCAGGAGCCGCGACCGGCGGCGGCGCGCCGCCTGCATCGGTCGGCAATGCGACGGGGGTCAGCGTCGCGGTCGGGCCAGCCGAATTTTGAGCCCGGCTGACCTGCGGCACGGCGGCCGCAATCAAAAGAAAAACGGCAACAGCCAACGCATAGCGGTGGGAGGCCGCCTTGCGATTTGTTTCGGCCAGGGGGGAGATCAACACGACGCCCTCGCTTGAAGGGTGATCGACGCGCGGCCCGCGCGCTCCGCCGGTGGAAACGGCGCAGTCAAATCGTGGGTTCCCGGACCGGTGCATTCTTCACCCCTGGATTAATGTGCTTGCGCCGCACTGTTCACCGTGGCCGCGAATGATTTACAGGTAATTGATAACAAACCGGGAGAACTGACGTTAGGGGGTTTGGCCGATGGGTGCAATGCGGCGGGCGAGCGCGCCTGCCGGCGTGTCTTGCCCCGAATCGGCGCACCAATCGGCGTATGCCTTCACGCGACGCGCGGCATGACCTCGGTCCAGAAGCGCTCGATCGTCTTCATCAGCACGTCATGCGGCACGAGGCTGTTATAGGTGTAGCAAAACACCCAGTCGATCGGCGGCCGGCGGCGCAGCTTTTCGAGCGTGCGGGTAAGTAAAGATCGAGCAGAACCGGGTTATTGGAGACCTCAAAGCCTTCGATGTGAAAGTGATGCTCGGTAAAGCTGACCGAGTCGTAGCCGAGATCGTCGGCCAGCTGCACCTGCTCCGAGATGTCGCGCAGCATTCGTTGATAAAGCTCGGGCCGCATGCTGGCGAGACCCGCCTCAATCTCGCGGCGGTTGGCGACAGTGGGAAGATAGAAAAGAGACGCTTTCACCCTTGCCTCCGCTTACGCACCCCGACGTTACGGCCTGATTTGATCATTGCAGAGCGATCACCGCGCGGACAGGATAAGCGCAGCGGTTTATTTGGCACTGGCTTTGCACGCCC
>WNGI01029620.1_pt1 | contig 11482 bp, 9 predicted proteins | sample 5400621 | NCBI WGS metagenome assembly WNGI01 (sample SAMN13153374, study PRJNA577476) | soil metagenome | isolation source: 20 cm soil or saprolite under Garry oak tree replicate 1 | place: USA:California | collected 2016-06-15
GGCGACACTCGAAAGCTGGGGTCACGAGGTCGTATTGGCGCACGACGGGAGCCAGGCGCTGAAGCGCGCGCTGATGCAACCATTCGATCTGATCATCTGCGATTTGCGAATGCCCCGGCTGGGTGGGCGCGAGATGTTCCACACGCTCGCCCGCATGCATCCGACGGTGGCCGATCGCATCATCTTCGCCACGGGCGACACGGTCCGCGGCGACACGCTGCAATTCCTCGAAGAGCTGGGCCGCCCATTCCTTCAGAAGCCCTTCAAACTCGATGCACTGCGCCGCGTTCTGGCGGGAGTTGAAAAGGCAGGAGCTAGGGGCTAGGGGCTGGGGGTTGGGGCCTGACGATTCGCAGCCCCAAGCCCCAACCGCTAACCCCTAACCCCAGTCCCCAGTAATGCGCATCCTACAGGTAGACTCAGGCCGGGAATGGCGGGGGGGCCAGAACCAGGTGCGGCTCCTCTGCCGCGAGCTCGGCACCGACGCCGGGATCGAGCAGGTGCTCATCACGAAGAGCGGCAGCGAACTCGCCCGGCGCGCGGGCGACGATGGCGTGACCGTGCAGGGGGCGACCTGGGAGATGGGGCTCGATCCGCGCGCATGGTGGCGTCTGCGCCGCACGGTCTCGTCATTCGCGCCCGATATCATTCACGTGCACGACAGCCATGCGCTCGCGCTGGCGGCGACGGTGGCGCGGGGCCGCAGGCTCGTCGCGACGCGGCGCGTCGACTTTCACGTCGGCCGCTTCAGCGCATGGCGGCGTCCTGATCGCATCATCGCCGTGTCCCAGGCGGTCAAGCAGATCCTCCTCCGCGACGGGGTCACGGCGGAGACCATCACCGTAGTCCCCGACGGCATCGATCCGGACGAGATCCGCCGGGCCGCTAAGCCCGCGCTCGACATCCGCAGCCAGCTGGGTATTCCCGCCGGCGCGCCGCTGGTCGTGAACGCGGCGGCACTCGTGGATCACAAGGACCAGCGCACCCTGGTGCGGGCCGCCCGGTACGCGCGCGCGCTGGAGCCGCAGCTGCATTGGGTCATCGCCGGCGAAGGGCCGCTGCACGCGTCGCTCACCGCCGAAATCGCGCGGCTCGAGCTCGAGGACCGCGTACATCTGGTCGGCTACGTAGACCGCATCGACGCGCTGATCGCCCAGGCGAGCGTCTTCGTGATGTCGTCTAAAACGGAGGGGCTGGGCAGCGTCATCCTGAACGCGCTGGCGCTCGAACGTCCCGTCGCGGCCACTGCGGCAGGAGGCATTCCCGAAATCCTCCCGGCCGAGGTGCTCGTCCCTCCCGGCGCCGCCGACGCACTCGCGCACAAAGTGGTGCAAGTCCTGCATCATCCCACCCCGATTCCCTTCCCGCCGCGCTTCACCGCCTACGCCATGGCACAAGGAGTCTTGGACGTCTATAGGACGCTTCTCTAGATTGCAGGGCCATGATCTACGTCTGTGTGCCGGTCCGTAATGAGGCGAGTACCGTCGGGCTCGTGCTCTGGAAAGTTCGTCAGGTATTCACCGCGTTCCAGCGCGAATACCAGATCATCGCGTGTGACGATGCCTCGACCGACGGCACCACAGACGTGCTGATCTCATACGCGCGCGTGCTCCCCCTGACCGTCATCAAACATCAGACGCGCCAGGGCTACGCGCGCAGCCTCGAAGAGCTGCTGCGGCTCGCCCTGCAGCGCACCGACCGGCCCAAGCGGGACTGCGCGATCACCCTGCACGCCGACTTCGTGCACGCGCCGGAGACGATGGAGGAGATGGTCAAGCGGCTCGAGTCCGGGGCCGACCTGGTCGTCGCGGAGCAGTATCGCGTACGCGGTGCCAGGCCCTGGCCCGAACGCTGGGCACGGCAGTGGGCGCCGCGTCTGCTGCGGGTGGGCGGAGGCGTCAAGGACTCGATTTCGGGATTCACCGCGTTGCGGCTGATCGTGCTGCGTCAGGCCACGCGGGGTGGCGATGCCCGATTGCTGACGGCCGAGGGGTGGGCAGCCAACGCGGAGCTGTTGGCGCGCCTGGGCGCTCACGCGCGCCGGATCGAAGTGGTGTCCAGCGACGCCCGCTACGACCTCAAGCAGCGAGCGTCGCGGTCCAGTCCCTGGCAACAGTTACTCGCCGCCTGGCGATCGCGCGGCCTGATCAGTGCTGCGCGCAAAGGCTCTGCGATGGTCGTGCTCGCGCTGCTCACCGGGGGGGGATCACTCAAGGCGCAGGACACCGTGTGCACCGGTAAAATCGTCGGGTCGTCCGGCTCAGGTTTGACCATTCCGGTTGCGTCGTCCTCCGGTCCCGTGATTCACGTACCGCCGGCGGTGCCGTTCCCAGTCGGCGAGCGGCTCACATTCAATGCGAAATACGGGATCTTCAGCGTGGGCAGCGCCACGATGGAGGTCATGGGGATCGATACGGTGCGCAGTGCGGAGACGGTGCACATTCGATTTCGCATTTCTGGGGGGGCCCTCTGGTACCACCTCGACCAGACGATCGAATCGTGGGTGGGACGGTACGACTTCCGCTCGCGGCGCTTTTCGTCCATTCAGGACGAACGCGGCAAGCATCGTGAGTCCCGCTACGAGATCTTCCCCGATTCCGGCTTCTATAGAGAGGAAGGGCGCGACACGACCTTTGCCACCGTGCTCGAGCCGCTCGACGACGCGTCCTTCCTGTACTGGATCCGAACGGTGCCGCTCGAGGTCGGGAAGAAGTACGAGTACGCGCGGTATTTTCGCCCCGATCGCAATCCGGTCATCATCGAGGTCGTCAAGCGCGAGCGGGTGAGCGTGGCGGGGAAGAAGTGGCGGGCGATCGTCGTTAGCCCCAAGATTCCACAGGGTCGTGGCATCTTCGCGGAGAAGTCGGAGACGCATATCTGGCTCTCCGACGATCCGCAGCGGCTCGTGCTCGCGATCCAATCCAACTTCTCGTTCGGCCAGGTGACGCTGAAGCTCAAGGACTATGTCGTCCCAGGAGTTGCTCAGCCATGACCGATTACCGCGAAGCCGACTTCTCCCGCCTCAAGACCGTTCCCGTTGCCAAACGCCCCAACAAAGTCGACCCCTCACTCCTCGCCCACGCGCCGCTCCCGTCTGACCGCTCGTTCACCGCCTTCATCGACGCCCTGCCGGCGATTCTCGCCGCGCAGGACTTCCGGTACGTCGTCGATCAGATCGTGGCGGCTGCCGGCCGCCGGGCGATTGTCGTCATGTTGGGCGGGCACGTGATCAAGGTGGGCCTCGGGCCGCTCCTGATCGCCCTGATGCGGCAGCGGGCCGTCACGGCCGTGGCGATGAACGGCAGTGCCGCCATCCACGACTTCGAGCTGGCGGCGTACGGTGGGACGAGCGAGGACGTCGCGGCGGGGCTGGGCGACGGGACGTTCGGCATGGCAGAGGAGACGGGACGCGAAATGAATGCGGCGTTGGGGCGCGGTGCGCAGACGCAGCAGGGCGCGGGTGAGGCGCTCGCCGAATACCTGCGGGCACGCAAGGACCTTCCCGGCCGGGACGTCTCGGTGCTGCTGGCCTGCGCCGAGCTGGGCGTCCCCGTCACGGTGCACGCCGCGATCGGGGCGGAGATCATCCACCAGCATCCAACCGCCGACGGCGCGGCGATCGGCGCGACGAGTCATCGCGACTTTAAGCGTCTCGCCGGCGTCCTGCCGGATCTCGACGACGGCGGCGTCGTCCTGAACCTCGGCAGTGCCGTCGTGATGCCCGAGGTCTTTCTCAAGGCACTGACGATCGCGCGGAACCTGAACGGCGGGCGTCCGAAGAACTTCACAGCGTGCGACTGCGACATGCAGCGTCACTATCGCCCCCGGGTGAACGTCGTGGAACGGCCGACACTCGCGGGTGGCCGCGGCATTCAGCTCACGGGGCATCATGAGATTTTGGTGCCCCTGATCGCCTGGGCGGTATTGGCGCGGCTGGAAAAACGGTAGGGGCGCAGCATGCTACGCCCCTGCCCTGGGAACCTTAAGAGGCGTCGGCGGGACGTCCTTTGATCATGTCGCGGATGCGATCCGCGGTGCGCGGGCTGACGAGCCGCAACGTGAGATAGACGACGAAGCCGATGAACGCGAGCCAGAGGACCGTCATCGCGAGGCCGACGAGGCTCCCAAGAACTCCAAAGATCAACTTGAGACCCAGCCATGCCAGAATCGCGAGAACGGCGAAACCCAAAATGCTCCGGAACATGATTGCCTCCGTGGTGTCCGGTGCGTTCGCAGCGTACGCCTAAATGTCGCACAAAGTTTCGTCCTGTGAAGTGTTGGTTGCCGGCGGCGGCATCATCGGGGCCGCCTGCGCCCGCGCTCTCGCCCTGCGCGGGCTGCGCGTCCTGATCTGTGAGCCAGGCCCCGAGCCGGCTGCCGCATCGGCAGCGTCGGCCGGGATCCTGGGACCGCAAATCGAACGCACCGACGAGGCCCTGCGGGCCCTCGGCCTGCGCGCCCGCGATCTCTACGACACCCTGGCAGCGGCCCTGTCCGAGACCACCGGAATCGATATCGGGCTGTGGCGCGAAGGCATCGCGTCCCTGGCGTTCGAGGAGGCGGAGGCCGAGCGACTGCGTGACGCGGTCGCGCAGCAACGTCAGGCGGGCCTGCGATGCGATTGGCTTGAAGCCGCCGAGGTGGCGGAGCGCTTCCCGGCGACTGCGCCCTGCCTTGGGGCGATGTTCGCTCCGGAGGACGGCGCCGTCGACGCGCCCGCGCTGACCCGCGCGTTGCTAGGGGACGCCAAACGCCTGGGCACGCGGACTTTCACGACACGCGTGAATCGCATCAACACAATTCTCGGTCGTGTGACAGGTGCAGAGATTCCCGCCGGCAAGATCAAAGCGGAGCACGTGGTCATCGCCGCGGGCGCCTGGTCCACGCAGATCGAGCACCTGCCCCGGCCGCTGCCCGTCGAACCCGTCCGTGGCCAAATGGCGGCTGCGCCGTGGCCGGCCAACATGCCGCGCACGGTGTTGTATTACGACCACAGCTACGTCCTGGCGCGCAGCGGCGAAGCGATCTTCGGCAGCACGATGGAGCACGCGGGGTTCGACGGCAGCGTGACGACGGCGGGGATCGCCGAAATCATGACGGCGGCCAGACGGATGCTGCCTCAGCTCCCACCCGTGCCGACGCGGACCTGGGCGGGACTGCGGCCACTCACGCCATCGCCAGTCTCATCACCACGGGTGAATCCGAGGTGGAGATTGCTTCGTTAGCCCCGGAGCGATTTACTTCCTAGCATGTTCAGCAGTTGCGCGTTTTGTAATACGACGTTTGACGGTGATGGCGGTCCCTCGGGGCTCGGTGTCGGACGGCGCATCGCGTTCGATGAATGGAAGGGGCGGTTATGGGTCGTCTGCCCGCGGTGCAGTCGCTGGAATCTCACCCCCTTCGATGATCGGCTGGAAAAAATCGAGGCCGTGGCTCGCGCTGCGAGTCTCGGACGGATCGCGGCATCAACCCAACAAGTCGCGCTGATCCGCTGGGAGCGCTATGACTTCGTACGCGTCGGCAAACCGCCGCGCGTCGAGCTGGCGACTTGGCGGTATGGCGAGCGGCTGCGCAATCGCCAGCGCGAGCGCTTGAAAGTCGTCGTGCCCCTCACGGTCGCCGCGATCGGACTCGGCATTGCCGCCAACGTGGCGGCGGGCGGCGGCTTCGGCGTGGTGGTCTGGAATGTCCATCGGCTGGTCGACGGGATCTACCTGGGCATGATGGGTCGCCGCAAAGTCTCCTTGGTGGAGCCACCGATCTGCGCGCATTGCGGCACCCTCATGCAGCTCCGCGCGAAACACGTCCAGCACGCGCGCATCGTTCCCGATCGGCATGCGGACATGGCCGTGCTGTTGAGCTGCCCAAAGTGCAAGCAGGAAGGGACGCAGCTGACAGGCACCGACGCCATTCAAGTGCTGCGTCAGGGCCTCGCGTACCTGAACGTGTCCCGCGGCGGGCGACGCCGGGCCGAGGACGCGGCGCGGGAGGTCGATCAGGTGGGCGGTGCCGATCGCCTGGTGCGCGACATCGCCCAACGTGAGCTCACGCTGCGCTCACTCCGACCGGAGCGCGGGCTCGCGCTCGAGATGGCCGTGGACGAACGGGCGGAGGTCGAGGAGCTCGAGCGTCAGTGGAGGGAGGCCGAGGAAATCGCTGACATCGCCGATGGGACGCTCGGCACGTCGACGGAGATCGAGAACGAGTTGCGGCGTCTCAAGAACCGGGATGGAGATCAACCGTCTGGTTGAAAAACGGCCTACCCTGCCTCGTAAGCTGTGCTTATCTTCGACTTTCCATGGCCGCCCCCCTTGTTCAGATCCAGCCCTCCCCCCATGCGGCCGAGCCGTCTCGCAAGCCATCGTGGCTGAAGGTGAAGGCACCCGGCGGGCCGAATTACGTCGCGCTCAAGCACATGATGCGGGACCTCAAGCTCCATACGGTCTGCGAGGAAGCGCACTGCCCCAATATCGGTGAGTGCTGGGAGCACAAGGCGGCGACGTTCATGATCCTGGGGGACGTGTGCACGCGCAACTGCGCGTACTGCGCGGTCGCGCATGGGACGCCGGCGCCACTCGATGCCGGTGAGCCGCAGCGCCTGGCCGATGCGGTCGCGCAGATGGGACTCAAGCACGTCGTCATCACGAGCGTGGACCGCGACGACTTGCCGCGCGGAGGCGCGGAGGTCTTCGCGGCGTGTATCGGCGAGATTCGCCGCCGCCTGCCCGACACCTCCGTCGAAGTCTTGATCCCCGATTTCAAAGGCAATCCCGAAGCGCTGCGGCTCATCGTTGAAGCTCGACCCGACATCCTCAATCACAATCTCGAAACGATCGCCCGCCTGTACCGCATCGCGCGGCCCGGCGGCCGGTACGAGCGCGCGCTGGAGCTGCTGGACCGCGCCAAGGACATGAATCCCGAGCTGCTGACGAAGTCGGGCATCATCTGCGGGTTGGGTGAGGACTGGGACGAGTTGCTGGTCGCGCTGCGCGATCTGCGCGCGGCCCGCGTCGATATCGTCACGATCGGTCAGTACCTGCGCCCGTCCGATCAGCATCTGCCCATCGCCCGCTGGTACACCCCGGAGGAATTCGCGGAGCTGAAGCGCTACGGCATGACCCTCGGCTTCCGGCACGTCGAATCGGGGCCCTTGGTGCGCTCGAGCTATCACGCCTGGGAGCAAGTGGAGGCAGCGACGGCATGACGGCCACCGCCAGATCCCCCAAGGATACCGCGGCTCCGCAGACCAAGATCGGCGGCTTCTGCCATCTGTACATCGGGCAGGAAGCGGTGGCCGTTGGTGCGCTCGCGGCGCTGAAGGACGACGACTACGTCATCTGCTCCTACCGCGAGCACGGGCAGGCGCTGATCAAGGGGATCCCGCCCAACGCGGTGATGGCGGAGCTGTTCGGCAAGGCGACGGGGTGCTCGAAGGGCAAGGGCGGCTCCATGCACCTGTTCGACGCCGGGAAAGGCTTCATGGGCGGCCACGGCATCGTCGGCGGCCACATTCCGCTCGGAGCGGGTCTCGCGTTCGCCAGCAAATACAAAGGCAGCGATCAGGTGTGCGTCTGCTTCTTTGGTGAAGCCGCCGTCAACATCGGCGCGTTCCACGAGACGCTGAACATGGCGTCGGTCTGGAAGCTGCCGGTGATCTTCCTCTGCGAGAACAACCGTTACGGGATGGGCACGGCGTTCGAGCGCGTCGCGGCGGTGACCGACATCGTCGAGCATGCGTGTAGCTACGACATGGCCGCCGAGCTGGTCGACGGCATGAACGCATTGACGGTATACGAGGCGACCCGCCGAGCCGTCGAGCGCGCCCGCAAGAACAGCCATCCCACCCTGCTCGAGGTGCGCACGTACCGGTTCATGGGCCACTCGATGTCCGATCCGTTGCACGGCGTCTATCGGACCAAGGACGAAGTCGAAGAGCAGAAGGCGCGCGATCCCATCAGCCACCTCGCCGCGAAGCTCAAGGAAGACGGCGTCATCGATCAGGCCGCGCTCGACGCGATGGACTCCGAGATCCATGCCGAAGTCGAGGAAGCCGTCAAGTTCGCAGACGAGAGCCCGGACCCCGATCCCGACGAGCTGTACCGGGACGTGTTGGCCGACTGACCATGCCCACCCTGACCTATAGAGATGCCCTGAACCAGGCGCTCCGCGAGGAGATGCAGCGCGACCCCAACGTGTTTCTGATGGGTGAGGAAGTCGGCGTCTATCAGGGCGCGTACAAGGTGAGCCGCGGACTGCTGGAAGAGTTCGGTCCCAAGCGCGTGGTCGATACGCCCATCGCCGAGCTCGGATTCGCGGGGATTGGCGTGGGCGCCGCGATGGGCGGACTCCGGCCGGTGGTCGAGTTTATGACCTGGAACTTTGCCCTGCTGGCGCTGGATCAGATCATCAATTCCGCGGCCAAGATGCTGTACATGTCGGGTGGGCAGATTCGGATCCCGATCGTGTTCCGCGGGCCGAACGGGGCGGCACTGCAGCTGGCATCGCAGCACTCGCAGGCATGGGAGAGCTGGCTTGCGCACATCCCCGGACTCAAGGTCGTCGCCCCCGCTACGCCCGCCGATGCCAAAGGACTCCTGAAGTCCGCGATCCGCGACAACAATCCGGTCATCGTGCTCGAAGGCGAGATGCTCTACAACCTGAAGGGTGACGTACCCGACGGGGAGCACGTCGTCCCGATCGGCAAGGCGGAAATCAAGCGTGCGGGCAGCGATGTGACGCTCGTCTGCCACTCCAAGACACTCACCGTGGCGCAAAAAGCGGCGGATCAGCTCGCCGAGCAGAACGTTTCGGCGGAAGTGCTCGATTTGCGGTCCCTCCGCCCGCTGGACGAGGCGGCGATTCTCGAATCGGTCAAGAAAACGAACCGCGCGGTGGTCATCGAAGAGGGGTGGCCGCACATCGGAATCGGGGCGCAGGTCGTGGATCTGATTCAGCGCGACGCATTCGACGACCTCGATGCGCCGGTGCAGCGCGTGACCCAGGCCGACGTGCCCATGCCTTACAACAAGCTGCTCGAGCGTGCCGCGAAGGCATCGCCCGAAAAAGTTGTGGCGGCGGCAAGGAAGGTTCTCTACTTAGATGGCGACTAAAGTCCACATGGAGGCGCTGTCGCCCACGATGGAGGAAGGGCGCCTCGTGAAGTGGACGAAGCACGAGGGCGATGCCGTGAAGTCCGGCGAGACGCTCGCCGAGGTGGAGACGGACAAGGCGGTCATGGAGCTCGTCGCTCGGGCCGATGGGTTGCTGCTGAAAGTGATGGTCCCCGAGGGCACCACCGTACCGGTCGGGAATGTGGTGGCATGGATTGGAAAACCTGGAGAGAAAGTCGACGGAGCAGGGAGCACGGAGCAGGCAGCAGCGAAGCCGGCGTCTGCCGCTGCAGCGCCGAAGCCAGCCCCCGCTCCAGCCTCCGTTCCCGCTCCCGCTCCCGCTCCCGTTGCAGCAGCGGCCGATGCGACGCGCGTGAAGGCATCCCCGCTCGCGAAACGGATCGCGAAGGAAGCCGGAGTCGATCTCAAGCTCGTCCAAGGCTCTGGTCCGGGCGGCCGAGTCATCAAACGAGACGTCGAAGCGGGTGCGGCACATCCCAGCACCGCCGGACAGCCGAGCGCAGCGCCAGTTCCCCGCTCCGTGCTCCGTGCTCCGTCCGGTGTTCCGTACGAGGACGTCCCGCTCACCCAGATCCGAAAGACAATTGCGAAGCGTCTAGCGGCGTCGATCGGGCCGATTCCGCATTTCTTCCTGACGACCGAGATCGACATGGAGCGCGCCGCCGAAGCGCGGGAAGCACTCAACCAGCAGCTCGGCGAAGAAGGCGGGAAGATCTCGTTCAACGATATCATCATCAAAGCGGTGGCCCTCGCCCTGGTGCAGCACCGCGCCTGCAACGCCTGGTTCCAGGAAGATCACATCCGGTACTGGAACGAGGTGCACATCGGCATGGCTGTCGCGATCGAAGACGGGCTCATCACTCCCGTGATCCGCAACGCCGACATGAAGAGCCTGCGGGAAATCGGTGCGGAGTCGCGCGAGCTCGCGGGGCGAGCCCGCACCCGCCGCCTGAAACCCGAGGAATACACGGGCGCCACGTTCAGCGTTTCGAACCTCGGCATGTTCGACATCGATCAATTCACCGCCGTGATCAACCCGCCTGAGGCCGGCATCGTCGCGATCGGCAGCATCGTCGCCAAGGCCGTGCCGGATGGCGATCGCGTCGTGGTGCGGCGGCGCCTGCGTCTGACGATGAGCTGCGATCACCGCGTGATCGACGGTGCGACCGGCGCGGTGTTCCTGAAAACGTTGAAACAGATGTTGGAGAATCCGCTGGCGATGCTGGCGGACCCGCGGGCTACATCTGCGCCATTCGCAGCGCCCAGCTCGGCCTCAGCACGGCGGTGGTGGAACAGGACAAACTGGGCGGCGTGTGTGTCAACATCGGCTGCATTCCGACCAAGGCCCTGCTGCATTCCGCGTACATCGCCCACCTGCTGAAGGAGTCGAAGGACTTCGGCGTCGAAGCGAGCGGCGTCAAGACCGACTACGGCGTCGCGATGAAACGCTCTCGCCGTGTGAGTGATCAGAACTCGAAGGGCGTCGAGTTCCTCATGAAGAAGCACAAGATCACCGTCATCAAGGGCACGGGCGTGGTGCAGCCCGGGAAGAAGGTGAAGGTCGGCAGCGACGTCCACGATGCGAAGAAGGCGGTGGTCATCGCCACCGGCTCGCGCGTGAAAGGCATTCCACAGATCGGACTGGAAATCAACAAGACGACGGTGATCTCCTCGGATGAAGCGCTGCTGCTCGAGCGCGTACCAGCCTCGCTCGCCATCATCGGCGCGGGGGCGGTCGGGATGGAATTCGCCGACATCTTCCAGGCGTTCGGGGTGAAGGTCACACTCATCGAAGCCCTGCCGCGCATTCTCCCCATCGAGGACGCGGAATCATCGGATGTGCTCGCCAAGAGCTACCGCAAGCGCGGCATCGACGTCATCGCCGGCGCCAAGGTCACGAAGGCCGCCGTGGGCAAGGACAAGGTCACGCTCGATATCGAGGCCGGGAGCGAGAAAAAACAGATCGTGGCTGCGGCGGTCCTGATGGCCGCCGGGCGCGCGGTGAACACCGAAAACATCGGCCTCAAGGAATGCGGCATTCAGCTGACCGACCGTGGCTTCATCAAGGTGGACAAGAATCTTCAGACGACGGCGCCCGGCTACTACGCGATCGGCGACGTGGCGGGGCCGCCGATGCTGGCGCACAAAGGATTTCGTGAAGGCTCCGTCGTCGCCGAGATCATCGCCGGCCAGAAACCGCACGCCATCAAATACGACAATGTGCCGAGCGTGACGTACTGTCATCCCGAGGTGGCGAGCATCGGCCTGACGGAAGATCAGTGCAAGGAGAAGAAGCTCGACTACGTCGCCGGCAAGTTTCCGTTCTCCGCGAACGGCCGGGCGCGCGGCAC
>WNGI01005437.1_pt1 | contig 11481 bp, 16 predicted proteins | sample 5400621 | NCBI WGS metagenome assembly WNGI01 (sample SAMN13153374, study PRJNA577476) | soil metagenome | isolation source: 20 cm soil or saprolite under Garry oak tree replicate 1 | place: USA:California | collected 2016-06-15
ATCGTCTTCAGACGCAGCTCGGGGCGTTCGGCCGCGGACGTTTTCCACCACCCGTGGTCGATGGCCCTGAGGCGCCCGTCTTTTTCGTGGACGATGCCGTACCCGCAAGAAGCCGTCCCTGGATCGATGCCGATGACCTTCACGGTGAGAGGTTAGGCCTCTAACCGGACGTATCCTTCCGGCCAATGCCCGGGGACACCTGGCTCACCTTCCCCGACGGGAGCGAGCACGAGCTGAAGGAGAGCGTCACGATCGGACGCGACACGTCAAGCGACCTCGCATTCGCATCGCCGACGGTGAGCCGCGAGCACGCTTCGCTCACGTTCCGCGACGGTCGCTGGTACGTCGAGGATCGCGGCAGCTTCAACGGCACCTTCCTGAACGGAACCCGTGTCCAGCCCGGGACTCCACTCCCCCTGCGGCACGCAGATCGAATCGGGATCGGCTCGGAGACCGTTCTCTTCTCCTGGCCGGCGCAGCTCGAGGACCCCGATACGACCGAGCCGCTCGAGGAAATTGCGCCAACGGCTTCGACCCAGCTGTCGGCCTTCCAGCGTCAGGTCGTCCAGGGTCTTTGCGGGCCATGGCTGGCCGGGGCGAGCCTCGAGAGCCTGCCGTCCAACGAGCAGATCGCCGCGCAACTCGGAACGCCGGGCGCGACGGGGACGGTGAAAGCGGCACTGCGCCGCATCTACGCGAAGGCCGGCCTCTCGGACCAGCCGGCTCATGCGAAGCGGCGGGCTCTCTGTCGCGTGGCCCGGCAACGCGGCTGGGTCTGACGAAAGAGCGAGGGAGCCGAAGCTCCCTCGCGACCCCTCCGTACCAGCCCTAAAGCGTAAGCGCGCCTCGCAAAACTAGGGGTAGCCGGGTGAGTAACCCGAGTGACCACGGGTGTTTATCGAGCCTCAGACGGTGCGAAAACATCGTCATGCAGATCCGCAAAGTCATCCAACGCCAAATCCGTCGCAATGCCGACGGCGTTGATTTCGTCGGAGACGTCAACGCGGCTATCTCGGCGAATGTGGGCGAATCTTCGTCAACCTCCCACGTCTCCAGCCGCAGCCGCGTTTCCGCGCAATCGGTTCGACAAACCAGGGGAGAACGCGGTGACACAGCGGCACAAGGACGAACTGACGGCTGACGACCAGAGGAGCAACCCCGAGGAAATGACGGAGGAAGAGCTCGCGCAGGCAAACGGCGAGCCGCTGCCGGATCGCGAGGTCATGTCGGTGATCCGCGGAGTCCGCCCTCTTCCCGAGCCGGTCTTTCCCATCGACGCAGGGCACGGCGGCTACACCATCGATCCGCCGCCGCCCGAAGAGACATAGCGAGAAAGGAGCAACGACATGGGCAAGAAGACAGACGAGTACAGAAGCCTGTCGCGCGAGGAGCTCGCTGAGCTCGCCGGCGAGGAACTGCCGGAGCGCGCGGCGATGTCCCTGATCAACGCGAACATCGCGATCCCCGTAAACGCTGCCGTGGCCGCAAACGTCCTTTCGGACGGTGCGATCGCCTACGCGGACGCTGCGCAGAACACCCCGATCGACCAGGGCAACTAAGGAGGCCGAACATGGGCGAGAAGTCACAGGAGTACAAGAGCCTTACCCGTGAGGAGCTCAACACGCTCGCCGGCGAGGAGCTGCCCGAGCGCGCCGCGATGTCGCTGATCAACGCGAACGTGGCCGCACCCGTGAACGCAGCTGTCGCATTGAACGTCTTGAGCGACGGCTCGACCGCGTATGCCAACGCGGAGCAGACCGCCAACATCACGCAGTCCAACTAACGAAAGGAGCCGCCACATGGGCAACAAACCCCAGGAATATCGGAGCCTCACGCGCGAAGAGCTCAACGAGCTCGCTGGCGAGGAGCTGCCGGAGCGCGCGGCGATGTCGCTGATCAATGCGAACGTGGCCGCGCCGATCAACGCTGCAGTCGCCGCGAACGTCCTCTCGGACAACTCGGTGGCATACGCGAACGCGGTTCAGAGCGGCGACATCACCCAGAGCAACTGACCATGGGTAAGTCGCAGGAATACCGTTCGTTGACGCGTGAAGAGCTGAACAAGCTCGCCGGCGAGGAGCTGCCCGAGCGGGCTGCGATGTCGCTGATCAACGCGAACGTGGCCGCGCCGGTGAACCTCGCCGCCGCGCTCAACGTCGCGAGCGACAACTCGATCGCGTACGCGAACGCTCAACAGAACGTCGACATCACGCAGAGCAACTGATCTGCGGATGACGCGCTTGGCCTGAGGGGCGGTTCCGACCGCCCCTCACGTGTCTAACAGGGAGAGGATCATCTCGACCACGGAAGAACAGAAGACAGAAGTTCTGCCCGTCGCCGCTCAGGCTCCTCCGTCGGGCGGCGAGTCGACGGAGAAGCCGAAGCTCGCCGATGGGGTCGAGCTGATCGGCAAGTACGAAGGTTCCGGCTTCAAGGAGGCGCCATACATCGCGCGCCGCCCGGACGGCCAGGTCGTTCAGCTCGCGCCGCTGCTGTACCTGATCGCGGAAGCCGCCGACGGGCAGCGCACCAACGAGAAGATCGCCGCCGCGGTCAGCGAGGCGATCAAGCGTGGGGTGAGCGCGGACAACGTCCACCAGCTGATCGACGAACGTCTGCGCCCTCTCGGCGTGATCGCCGGTGCCAACGGGTCGCAGCCGGAAGTCCAGAAGGCCGATCCGATGCTTGCCCTGAAGCTCAAGGCAGCGCTGGTGCCCGAGCGGGTCGTAAACGCGATCACGATCGTCTTCAAGCCGCTCTTCTTCCCACCGGTGGTGCTTGCCGTGCTCGCCGGGCTCATCGCGCTCGACGTCTGGCTATTCGCCTACCACGGTGTCGCGCAATCGCTACGGGACGTGCTGTACAGCCCGGCGCTGCTGATGATGATGCTCGGGCTGGTCATCCTCTCGGCTGCCTTTCACGAGTGCGGTCACGCGACGGCCTGCGCGTACGGCGGCGCACGGCCAGGCGCGATGGGAGCAGGTCTCTACATCGTCTGGCCGGCGTTCTACACCGATGTCACCGACGCCTACCGCCTTGGCAAGGGCGGTCGCCTCCGCACCGATCTCGGCGGCGTCTACTTCAACGTCATCTTCATCCTGGCTACGGGGGGCGCCTACGCGCTGACCGGCTACGAACCTCTACTGCTGATCATTCCATTTCAGCATCTGGAGATCATGCATCAGTTCCTGCCGTTCATTCGCCTCGACGGGTACTACATCGTCAGCGACCTCACCGGCGTGCCGGACATGTTCTCGCGCATCAAGCCGACGCTGGCGAGCCTGCTGCCGTGGAGGAAGGCGAGCGATCGCGTCACCGAGCTGAAGCCCTGGGTCCGTGTTGCAGTAACGGCTTACGTCCTGACCGTCGTGCCGCTTCTCCTCTTCATGTTCGGGATGATGGTGATCAACGCTCCGCGGATCTTCGGCACCGCGTATGACTCGTTCTTCGTCCAGTACCACAAGGTGCAGCACGCCTTCAACGGTGGCAGCGCACTGAGCGGCTCGATCGGAATCTTCCAGATGCTGATCCTCGTCCTGCCTGCGGTTGGCATCGTGGTCACTTTCTGGCTCGTGGGCAGGCGCATGTTCGGCGCAGTCTGGGTCCGGACCGAGGCACATCCGGCCGCGCGCGGCGCCTTCGTGCTCGCCTCTAGCGCGGCCGCCGCGTTTCTCGCCTACATCTGGTGGCCCAACGGCGACTATCGCCCGATTCAGGCGGGAGAGAAGGGCACGATCCAGGGAGCAATCCGCCAATTCGCGGAGGTTCCGACCGGGCGTCCTGGACTAACGAAGCAGCGTGAGGCTGCACTCGGTGGAGCACCACTCCTGAGTAGCAACATGCAGAACACCACGAACCCTGCCGCACCCGTGTCGACCAATCCAACCCAGACGCAGACGACGGAGACGGCTCAAACGACGACGGACCCCAGCGCCACCGAGTCGACGCCGGTCGCCACGGTCGACCAAACGGGTTCGACAACCACGGCAACAACCACAACGACGGACACGACAACGACCACAACAACACCGTGAGGACTTGACGCCAATGAGGAGATGCCTACTTATCATCGCCATCGCAGTTCTCGTCGCCGGCGGCATATCCGCCGCAGGGCCCGAGGTCGCGGCTGCGGACAACGCAGCGATCGCCGTCAACACCAAGGACGGCGCGACGGTCTTCAAAGTTGCATTCGCCATCCGTCACCTCATGAGCGACGTCGTCACGGAGACCAACGCGGCGGTTGCCTACAACAGTTGCACCGACTGCGCATCGGTGGCGATCGCATTCGAGATCGTCCTCGTCGAGAGTGATGCGTCGGTGATCTCGCCGACGAACATCGCGATCGCCTTCAACGAGAACTGCACGACATGCGTTGCGGTCGCCGAGGCGTATCAGTTCGTTCTGGGCGGAGGAGGGGGAATCGTGCACTTCGACGCCGAGGGCAATCGGATCCTCGCCGAGCTTCGCCGCCGACTTCATTCGTTGAGGAAGGAAGACCTCACGCTCGACCAGCTCCAGGCCATCCTCGACGACATGTCGGCCCGCATCGCTGACGTGCTCGCGAACCATCTCGTCCCAGTCGGAGCTTCGTCGAAGCCGCAAGAGACGACATCGACGGCCACGACCTCAACCACGACGCCGACGACGACCACGACTCCGACGACGACCGAGGAAACGACGACCACCGCGCCGGCGACGACAGCAGAGGTCACCACCACTTCCGGTCCGTGAAGCGAACGGCCGCACTGCTCGTTCTGGCAGCGCTCGTCGCCGGCTGCGGCGGCGGGCGCGCGCATCAGGTGCTGTCCGACACGGCGGGGAATCTCGGCAAGCTGCGGAGTGGTGATCTGACGCTGAGGCTCGTCCTGTCGCCACGCAAAGGAACGAAAGGTCGCGTCGGCTTCGAGCTACACGGCCCGTTTGCGCTCCGGGTGGGGGCGCTCCCTGTAGCGAAGATCGCATACACGCAGATCGCCGGTGCCCGTGAGGCGACGGCGACGTTCATCTCGACCGGAACGAAGGCGTTTGCCGAGGTGAACGGCAAGGCGTACGAGCTGCCTGCATCTGCCACGGACGCGGTCCGGCGGGCTGCCGGCGGGCCCGGCGGCTCGACCACTTTCGGCCGGCTCCGGATCGACAACTGGGTCAAACATCCCGTGGTGACCGACGGCGGCCAGGTGGGCGGGGCGCCGACAATGCGAGTCTCAGGCGATCTCGACGTCGTGGGAGCCGCCAACGGGTTGCTCGATCTCGTGCGGCAGCTCGGCCGTGCCGCACCGACAATCGAGGGCAATCAAGCAAAGCAGCTCGAGAACTCGGTCAAGTCATCCAGCTTCGAGCTCTGGTCAGGACGGGACGATCATCTGCTACGACGTCTGCTCCTGAAGGCGGAGCTGGGACTCGATGTGCCGCAGTCGCTGCGCCGCGTGCTCGGCGATGTGGTCGGGGCAAAGGTCGACTTCGAGCTCGCAGTGTCGAACCCGAACAAGCCGGTCAGCGTGGCGCCCCCGACCAATCCGTTGCCGAGCTCGCAGCTTCCGGGCGGCAGCTAGGCGACCGTCTCGAGGACCTGCTCGGGAATGTCGAAGTTCGCGTAGACGTCCTGAATGTCGTCGCTCTCCTCGAGCTGATCGATGAGCCGCAGGATCTTCTTCGCGGCCGATTCGTCCGCGACCTCGACGGTCGTCTTCGGCACCATGGTCAGCTCCGCGGCCTCGACGGTGAAGCCTGCACTTTCGACCGCCTCGCGAACAGCGGCCAGCGCCTCCGGCGCCGAGACGACCTCGTAGGTGGAGCCGTCGAGCGAGACGTCGTCGGCGCCGCCTTCCGCCGCAGCGAGCGTCAGCTCGTCTTCGTCGACGCCGTCTGCGGGAACGACGACGACCCCGCGCCGCTCGAAGAGCCACGCGACCGCGCCGGAAGTCCCGAGGTTGCCGTCGAACTTGTCGAACGCGTGCCGCACGTCAGAAGCGGTGCGATTGCGGTTGTCGGTCAGCGCCTCGACGATGACGGCGACGCCGCTCGGGCCGTAGCCCTCGTAGACGACGGTCTCGAAAGCCTGGGCGTCCGAATCCGCACCCGAGCCTCGCGCGATCGCGCGCTCGATGTTGTCCTTCGGCATGGAGTACGAGCGCGCCTTCTCGATCGCGTTCTGCAGCGCGAGGTTCCCGGAGGGATCGGGCCCTCCCTCCTTTGCCGCCACGATGATCGCCCGCGAGAGCTTGGAGAAGAGCTTGCCGCGCTTAGCGTCGGCGGCGCCCTTCTTGTGCTTGATCGACGACCACTTGCTATGCCCCGACATCGACCCTCCCGTGCCTTCGCCTCGCATGCTCGGTGGAACCTCCCGGTTCCCCCGGGACCCCCTCCCCTGGTCCGCTGACGCGGACAGGCGGCTTCGCCGCCTCCCGCACTGCATTCAAGAACATCTCGTGCACCCGCGTATCTTCAGTCAGTTCCGGGTGGACCGAAGCAACGAGAACGCGCCCGTCGCGAACGAGCACCGGCTCGCCCTCGTGCTCGGCCAGAACCTCCACGTCTCCGGTCACGCGCACGCGAGGCGCTCGGATGAAGACGCCGCGCAGCGGGGAGCTTTCCCCGGCAAGCGAAAGGTCAGCCTCGAAGCTCGCCACCTGGCGCCCGTAGGCGTTCCGGTCGACCTCGACGTCGACGAGCCCGAGATGATCGCGATCGAGGACGATCATGCCGGCACAGGTCCCCAGGATCGGGCGATCGAAGGCTCGGATTGCTTCGTCCAGCCCATAGAGCCGCATCAGACGCATGAACGTCGTCGACTCCCCTCCAGGAACAACCAGGCCGTCTAGCCCCTCGAGCTCTTCCGGCTTGCGCACCTCGACGACATCCGCCCCGAGGCCCCGGAGCATCGCCTCGTGCTCGCGGAAGTTGCCCTGGATGGCCAGTACTCCGATCTTCATGCCCTAAATGGTAGTCGGGAGCGGGTCTTGACTCGATCGGCGCGACCGTTCTAGGGTCGTGCGGTGACACGCGGGTTCCTCGCCCTGCTGGCGGCGGGCACGGTGGCCGTCGGAAGTGCTGTGGCTGCGCCGGCCGCGTCGGCACCGACGTTCGCGTCAGAGCAACTCGTCGGCAGCCTCGCCGACGACAACTGGGAGCCAACCGTCGCAGTCGACCCCCACGCCCCGTGGGTCTACCAGGCCGTCACCGCGATCAACGACCAATGCGCATCTCACGACTGCTCGATCTACAGCATCCTCATCCGCGCCTCGAGTGACGGCGGCACGACCTGGGGACCCTTCGGCCCCGTTTGCGGGCTGCCTTGCAAGAACGTTCCCTGGCAGTTCGATCCGCAGCTCGCGGTGGCGAGCGACGGCACTGTCTATGCCGCGTGGCTCAACACGTTCAATCCGGGAACGGTGCTCGCCAAGTCCTACGACCACGGCCACACCTGGACGACGCCCGTGACCATGAACGGGAAGCTGACCTACAACGACAAGCCCGTACTGGTCATCTCCCCGACCGGAAAGGACGTCTACGTCGCGTTCAACTCCAAGAGCGACGCCTACGCTGTTGCGTCACACGACTACGGTGCCACCTTCTCGGCGCCGGTCAAGACCAACACCGACTCGTTCTCCTATCTCGCTTACGGCGGCACCGTTGCGCCAAACGGAAACGTGTACTTCGGCGAGACGGGCGAAGGGAAGTTCGCCCTTGGGCCCGAGCCGGTGGCTCTTGTCAGTTCGACCGATGCAGGCAAGACCTGGACGACGACGATCCTCGCCACGAGCCAGGAGGCGCCCGCGTGTTCGTTCAAGGCCTGCTATCGCGACTTCTTCAGCTCGCAGGCGACCATCGCGTCCGACTCGGCCGGCGCGCTCGTCTTCGCATATCTGCTCAATAACCGGGCAGACGCGCCCAAGACGCTCTACGTACGCAGGTCCACGGACGGCCTCGACTGGAGCGCCCCGGTCGTCGTGAACGACGCTGGGGACAGCAATATGCCGGCGATCGCATCGGGGCCGTCTCCGGGCGACTTCCGCTTGGTGTGGCAAGACGACCGCAGCGGGCCGAACGGATGGAACACCTGGTACGCGAGGACGACGAACGGCGGCGTGGCGTGGTCGCGCGAAGTCAGGCTTTCGAATCTCAGCTCGGGCGCGCCCTACAAGACATCCGCCGGCTACACGTTCCCGTACGGCGACTATCTCGGGCTCGCCGTCGACTCCGGTGGAACGAACCATGTGATCTGGGGCGAGGGGAACGGGATCTACACCGGCCACGACACCGGCGGCTCCTGGTTCACCCGCGGCGGCTAACCGCTACCAGCCGCGCGTTTCGAGCAGTTCTTCCGGTGCCAGTGCGGCGGCCGAGAGACCGCTCATCGCATCGCCCAGACCGCGCGAGACCCGCGCCAGAATCTCCGCGTCGTTGTAATGCGTCGTCGCCTCGACGATCGCCTTGGCGCGCTCGCTCGGATTCCCGGACTTGAAGATCCCCGAGCCGACGAACACGCCGTCAGCTCCCAGCTGCATGCAGAGCGCCGCGTCGGCGGGAGTCGCGATCCCACCGGCGGTGAAGGTCACGACCGGGAGGCGGCCGTGCTCCGCCACCCAGCGTACGAGCTCAACCGGGGCCTGGACGTTCTTCGCCTCGCTGTAGAGCTCGTCCGGATCCATTGCGCCGAGGCGCCTGATCGCGCCGAAGACCGAGCGCATATGCGTGACGGCGTTGACGATGTCGCCGGTTCCGGCCTCGCCCTTCGTCCGGATCATCGCCGCGCCCTCGCCGAGCCGCCGCAGGGCCTCGCCGATGTTGGTGCAGCCGCAGACGAACGGGACGGTGAACTTCCACTTGTCGATGTGATGGGCGGTATCGGCAGGCGTCAGGACCTCCGACTCGTCGATGTAGTCAACCTCGAGCGCTTCCAGGATCTGCGCTTCGACGAAGTGGCCGATCCGCGCCTTGGCCATGACGGGGATGGTCACCGCCTCCTGGATCTCGATGATCTTGTCCGGATCGGCCATCCGGGCGACGCCGCCCTCGGCGCGGATGTCGGCCGGAACGCGCTCCAGCGCCATCACGGCGACGGCTCCCGCCTCTTCGGCGATGCGGGCCTGGTCGGCATCCGTGACGTCCATGATCACCCCGCCCTTGAGCATCTCGGCGAGGCCGCTCTTGACGCGCATCGTCCCGATTTCCACCATCGCCCCGATTCTAGCCGGAGGAATCAGCCCTTCAGGCAGGCGACGACCTTGTTCAGCTCCTCCTGCGGCGGAGTGACCGTCCAGAGGAGGACGGCGTTCTTCTGGGTCCGCAGGACGTCGGTGATGTGCGGGCGCAGCTTCTTGGGGGCGAAACGCTTGAAGGCGGCAGCGATCTGAATGGCGTCGTCGGAGTCCTGGCCGAAAGCGATCGTGAGAGCGTTGCCGGGCTCTTTGGCCAGCAACCCGCCGTTGGGGGCATTGGCCGCGACCACCCCCACCTTCCGATCGTCGGTAGTGACGCGGTAACCCTTCCCCGTGAGGCACTTGGCCGTTTGCTCGGCTTTGAAGGTGGAAGGCTCACCGGAGCTGCAGCCCGCGGCGAGCAGACCGGCCAGGAGGAGGATCGGGAGAGCGAGGCGCATTCGCGCGCCGGACTGTACCGCGACCCCAGGACCGAGCCGGGGTTTGCCAACCGCGGGCGCGGAGCAGATTTCCGGCATGCCGCTCGAACACGACCTCGTGACCGCCATCAACAGTGAGTTGATGCGCATCGAGGCCCGGGAAAAGCTGCACGACCACCATCTGGGACACGGGGACCGCGTCCACTTCGAGGACGGCGGCAACGGGAACGTGAGCCTCAGCGGGCTCTCGAACGGCCATGACTTCCACTGGTCCGGGTCGGCCGACGAATTCCTCGAGCGGCTCCGCAGAGTTCCGTCGGGCGGCGGCAACGAGGGGGTGCGCACCGAGTTCTCGTAGTGCACCTGGGTCAGGTCGCGTGCGCGCTTGTGAGCACGCCCCCGTCTTCCCGGCCTACCGCATCAGCGCGGCGCTTGCTCCGCGTTCTGGCCCGTTGCCGCTTGCCGAGACCGCGCGAGCAAGTAGCGCCGCACGCGCACGACGACGTAGACGACCACGGCAACGCCGAGCCCGATGAAGCCGATCGCACCCAGCGAGCCTGCGGCGCTTCGCCCGACCACGTATGCGAGTACGCCGATCGTGGTCGCCCACGAGATCCCGCCGAGCGCGTTCCAGAAGAGGAAGCGCCGCCACCGCATGCGGTTGGCACCGGCGAGCCAGGAGGTGACGACCCGCATTCCAGGCAGCCAGCGCCCGAAGAAGACGGCCGCCGAGCCGCGACGGGCGAAGAACGCCTCCCCGCGCTCGACGAGCCGCCGCCTGCCGGCCGCCCAACGACCCGGCCGGTCGACCAGCCGGCGGAGCCCGTTGCGCCCGATGAGGTAGCCGACGTTGTCGCCGATGATCGCAGCCCCTGCGGCGACCGCAATCACCAATGGGAGCGAGAGTCGGCCCTGTGCGGCGAGCGCGGCGGCGACGATCAGGCTCGTTTCTCCCGGGACGAGAGCCCCGGCCGACTCGGCGGCCACGAAGCCGAAGAGCAGCGGGTACCCGATACCGGCCGGAACACTGAGCAGCATGGTCAGCATCGGCCGCCGACCTTTCGCGTTGCGAAACGTGACGAGCGCGGCCTGACTCTGGCCGCGCTCGTCAGAGGAAGTCGCCTCAGCGAACGACCCACTGTCCGCTCACTTGACCTTCAGCACGCCTTTCATGCCGGCTTCGGCATGGCCTGGAATCGTGCAGAGGTAGGGGTAATTGCCGGGCTTCGCGAAAGTGACCTTCAGCGTCGTGGTGCCGCCGGGGTCGATGTTGGGCGTCTGCTTCCCGTTGATGCGCAGGTTGTGCGGGATGCCGCCGTTGTTGGTGAGCTTGAACGTGACGGTCCCTGTGTGGACAGTCTGCGTGGAGAGCGTGAAGTGGAACTCGGTCGCGCCCACGTTCACCGTCGATGCGCTCGTCTTCGGTGATGACTGCTTCTTCGACGACTTCTTGTCGCCCGCGTGCTGTGCACCCCTGGTGAGCGATCCCGGACGGGCCGGCCCGAGCTTGCCGTCTAGGCCGAAGAGCCAGAGGTTGTCTCCGTGCGCAGTGCCTCCGAGCGCGCTGCCGGCGGCGTAGAAGGCGACGACCTCCTTGCCGTCCAACGAGAAGACGCTCGCAGTGTCGTTCGCGCCGGCGCCGGTCTGGAAGCTCCAGCCCAGCTTGCCGTTCGTTGCGTTGTACGCCTGTAGCTGACCACTGTTACGGCCGACAAAGACGACATTCCCAGCAGTCGTCGTCGAGCCGCTGTAACAGGACTCCGCAAAGTGTTTCTGCCAGGCGATTCGGTTGGTCGACGCGTTGATCGCGGTGAACGTTCCGGCGGGCGTCGCCTCCGGCACGATTGTGCTCCCGGTGTAGGTCTTGCCGCTCTTGAAGACGGCGGTCTTGCCGCCAGCGA
>WNGI01031399.1_pt1 | contig 11481 bp, 7 predicted proteins | sample 5400621 | NCBI WGS metagenome assembly WNGI01 (sample SAMN13153374, study PRJNA577476) | soil metagenome | isolation source: 20 cm soil or saprolite under Garry oak tree replicate 1 | place: USA:California | collected 2016-06-15
AACGGCATCTCGTCGATGCGTTTGCGTCCCTTGAAGAGCCGGCGCAACGCGCGCGGGTTGACGACGGCCCCGGACAGGAGATGCGAGCCGACCTGCTTGCCCTTCTCCAGCACCGCAACCGGAACCTCGCCCAGCCGTTCGCGGATCTCCGGCGCAGCCTCTAGAAGCTGGCCGAGCCGAATGGCGCACGCGAGGCCTGCGGGACCCGCGCCCACAATGAGGACGCCGACCTCGATGCGCTCGTCCTGCGGATCGCTCGGTGCGGCAACGTAGTCCGCGGCACGAAACGGCGGCGGAAAATCCGCTGGCCTGGTCACGAGGCCTTGCGTGCTTTGACCAGCTCGGTCAGCTTCGGGACGACCGCGTGCACGTCGCCGACGACGCCGAGATCCGAGAACTCGAAGATCGGCGCATTCGTGTCCTTGTTGATCGCGACGATCACCCCGGAGCCCTGCATGCCGACCTTGTGCTGGATCGCGCCCGAGATGCCGCACGCGATGTAGAGCTTCGGCGACACGGTCTTTCCGGTTTGGCCGACCTGTGTGGCATACGGGTACCAGCCGGCGTCGACGACCGCGCGCGTCGCGCCGACCGCACCGCCCAGCGCTTTTGCGAGCTCTTCCACGAGCGTGAAGTTCTCCGGACCGCCAAGCCCTCGGCCTCCGGCGACGATGACGGGCGCGTCCTCGATCGAGGGGCCTTCGCTCTCCTCGTGCGCCTGGTCGACCATCCGCGCCGAGGACGAGAAGTCCTCGAGCGCGACCGCGACGTCCTCCACTTTGGCTGAGCCGCCGGTGGTGTTCGGATCGAATGAGCCGGAACGGAAGAGCGCGATGCGCGGCTTTGACTTCCAGCCGACGTCGACGTAGACGGAGTCCTGGAGCGCGGGTCGCTTGCCGACGAGCTTGCCGTCCTGCTCGACGAGGTCGGTCAGGTCCCAGTTGAGGCCTGCGTCGAGCCGTGCGGCAAGTCCTGCGGCGACATCTGCGGCGAGCACAGAGTTGCCGAACAGCAAAGTGTCGATGCCCCGATCGCGCACGAGCTGTGCAAGGACGTCGACCCGAGGTTGCGGCAGTGGCGCCTCGAGCTGCGCATCGTCGGCCACGTAGACCTTCGCAGCGCCGAACTCTCCCGCCTGGTCGGCGAGCGCGCGAACGCCCGAGCCGATGACGACCCCCGCAACCTCAGTCTCTCCGAGCGTCGCGGCCTTCGAAAGGACACCGAGCGACCCCTTCAGCAGCTCGTCGCCGTGGTGTTCGAGGAAGACCAGTGTGCTCATACGAGACGCTTTTCCGCGAGGAAGTCGAGGATCACCTGCGCGGCATTGCCGTCGTCGTCGATCTTCTTCGAGTCGGCGCGCGCGGGCGGATCATTCAATGAGTGGACCTCGGTGCGCGAACCCTGCTCCCCCGCACGATCTTCCTCGACGCCGAGGTCGGAAAGGGACAGCGTCTCCTGCGGCTTGGACTTCGCGCCCATGATCCCTTTGAGCGACGGATACCGCGGCTCGTTGATCGCGTCCGACACGGCGACCACCGCCGGCAGCGGGGCCTCGATCACGTCGTACCCGAATTCCGTCTGACGCTTGACGGTGAGCTTCCCGTCCGCGTGCGTGACCTCAGCCGCTTGCGACACAACGGGGAGACGCAGGTGGTCGGCGACCGCCGCCCACAACACCGCACCGTCCGAATCGCCGGCCTGCTGCCCGAACAGGATCAGGTCCGCGCCTTCGCGGTCTAGCGCCTTCGCCAGCGCGTAACTCGTCGCGACGAGATCGGAACCCGCGGCCGCCTCGTCGCTGACGTGGACCGCGCGGTCGGCGCCCATTGCAAGAGCTTTGCGCAGTGCATCCTGGGCCTTCGCCGGCCCCATGGAGATGAGAACGATCTCGCCCTCGCCGGTCGCTTCCTTCAGGCGGAGGGCCTCTTCGACAGCATTCGCGTCAAAGGCGTTGAGGGCACCCTCGCCTGAGCGGTCCAGCCGCTTGGTTCCCGGGTCGATCCGACTGTTCCCCTCGGGGACTTGCTTGACGCAGACGGCGATCTTCATTGGAGGCAGGACTCTACTGAGGCTGACTTACGCCCAGGAGCCTGCTAGCGTCTCAGCCTTCGAGCGCGAACCGGAGCGCCCGTTCTCTGATGAGACGCCACCGGACGACAGCCCGAGGGGTTCTCTTCCTCGCCGCAACGATCGGTCTGGCGGTCGGCTCCGCCGCGGCGTTCGCCGCCAACAGTGTTCCGGAGCACATCGTGTTCCCTATCGTCGGCAAGGTTGCGTACATCGACGACTTCGGAACACCGCGACCGGGCGGCCCGCATCAAGGGAACGACATCATGGCCGAGAAGAAATCACCCGCCGTTGCCGCGGAAGCAGGCAAGGTTAAGTACTGGACGACGTCGAGCGCGGCCGGCTGCATGCTCTACCTCTACGGCGAGAGCGGCACGACGTACCTCTACATCCACCTCAACAACGACCTGACGCTGCGAAACGACAACCGCGGGAAGTGCGTGAAGGGGACCGCCTACACCGTCAAGAACGGCGCCAAGGTCGCGGCCGGCCAGCAGATCGCGTACGTCGGCGACTCGGGGGACGCAGACGGCGGCAATTCGCACCTGCACTTCGAGGTTCACCCGGGCGGCGGCAAGGCAGTGAGCCCATATCCGTATCTGCAGAAGGCGTACAAGCTGCTGTTCACGGCCAAAGCAGGCACGCCGTTCGCGCTGACGCTGACCGGCACTGTCGTGTCGGCAACGATCGACCGCATCGTCGTGAACGTATCGACCTCGCAAGCGTGGCCGTCGGGGCTGACGCTGACGAAGCTGAACCGCACGATCGCGTTGACGGTCCCGGAGGCGACCGTCGTGCAGACCCTGAGCGGGACCGGCGCGTTGCGAACGGTAGAGAACGTCACACTCGCCGAGAAGGGCATGAAGGTCGTCGTCTGGACCCAGCCCGCGTCCGCGACTCTCAAGGCGCAGCGCGGCGACGACGGCGCCCTCAGCTCAGCGCTGATCCAGCTCGGCTAGCGGCCGACGAACTTGGGCTCGCGCTTCTCGACGAAGGCGGCCAGGCCCTCCTTCGCATCTTCACTCGAGAAGAGCTCGCCGAACCCCTCACCTTCGGCCTCGAGGTTCTCGGGGTGGTCACCGGCGAGCGCGCGGTTCGCCAGCTCCTTCATCAACCGGAGTGCAATCGGGCTCTTCGAGGCGAGCAACGCTCCCAGCTCGCGCGCCTTGTCGAGGACCGGATCCTGCACCGCGTTGACCAGTCCGATACGCAACGCTTCTTCCGCGTCGACGATGCGGCCCGTGAGGATCAGCTCCTTGGCGACTCCGAGACCGCACAGGCGCGCGATCCGCTGGGTGCCGCCCCAGCCGGGGATGATTCCGAGATTGACCTCGGGCTGACCGAGCTTCGCGCCGCTCGCCGCGTAGCGGATGTCGCATGCCATGGCGAGCTCGCAACCGCCGCCGAGCGCGAAGCCGTTGATCGCCGCAATCGTCGGTTTGGGCATCGTCTCGAGCAGGCGACCGGTCTCGTGACCGAGCGCTCCCCACTCCTTGGCCTGAGCGACATCGAGGCCGCTCATGTACTTGATGTCAGCACCAGCGACGAATGCCTTCTCGCCGGCGCCGGTCAGGATCACGACGCGCGTCGCGTCGTCGTCCGCGAGCTCGCGCAGGCGGTCGCGTAGCTCGGTCAGCGTTGCGACGTCGAGTGCGTTCATCGCCTCCTGGCGGTCGATCGTCACGATCGCGACCGCCTGTTGCCGCTCGACTTGGATCAAACGGGGACTTTGCCCTTGAGGAAGTCCACAATCTCCGTCGTCGGTGCCCCGGGGGTGAACACTTCGGCGACGCCCTGCTGCTTCAGTTCGTCGGAGTCTTCCTTCGGGATCGTTCCGCCGACCACCACGAGCACATCCTCCGCGCCGTTCTGCTTCAGTCCGTCGAGGATTCGCGGGACGAGCGTCATGTGCGCACCGGAGAGGATCGAGATGCCGACTGCATCGGCGTCCTCTTGGATGGCCGTCTCGACGATCTGCTCGGGCGTCTGGTGGAGGCCCGTGTAGATCACCTCCATGCCGGCGTCGCGCAGCGCACGCGCGATGATCTTCGCGCCGCGATCGTGTCCGTCGAGGCCGGGCTTTGCGATCACGACTCGGATCTTTCTCGCCACGCCCCTCAGTCTACGGCCCCTCCGGTTTCAGCTCTTGGCCCGCGCGAATGTCAGAGTCCACTCGGCTTTCTCGTCGAGCGTCCCTCGTTTGGGCGAGCCGTAGACCTTGTGCTGAGTCCGGGAGACGCGCAGATTGATGCGTGCAACGCGTCGTTCCGTCAATGCCTCGTTGGGCAGACGCACCAGATTGGGCGCCGGGCCCAGCGGATGACTTCTGACGTCCGGAGGTTCAAGCGGGCAATCGGCGGTTGCGAGGCGCACGTTGGCGATCCGGTTCAGCGTGACGACGCCGGGCCGCGTGCTCACGGCATGCACGCTCGCGCCGGTGAACGCGCGCTTGGTCTGCGCGCAGTCCGCGGTGTGATCGGTGCCGCCGTCACAGCTGTCCTTCGTCGTGTTGGCGCCCGCGAGAGTCACCGTCCCTGTGATTCCCCGCACGTCCGCGGGCAAGACCCGCCCGCCTGCGAGGCGGACGACGACGGGCGTCCTCGTGCGGAAGCGCGCGGTCCGGATCCCCTCGGACGTCTCGGTCCGGCGGCAGTTACCGGTAACTACGGGAGCGGCGGTGAACGACCATTCCTGATGCACCGTGCCGACGATCGTGAGCCGGAAGAGGGTCGGCGCGGGCGCCGCGGTTGCATGCGCAGCAACGACGCATGCAACGCCGACCAGGCCTAGAAGACCGAGATTTCGCCGCCTACACCCCAACTGCAGGTAAAGCGTCTCACATTTCGTTGCGTCCGATGCGCTAGAAGACGGGCGTCTCTCGCCATACGCCCCACACGGCCCGCAGGGCGTCGCACATCTCGCCCATCGTCACGTAGGCGCGCGCGGCGCGTCGACGATCGGGGGCATTAGGTTCCGATCCTCGTGTGCGGCGTCTTCCTTCAGCCGCTCGAGCGCCGCCTCGACCACCGCTGAGTCGCGACGGGCCCGCAGCGCCTGGATGCGTTCGATCTGCTCGCCCTCGAGGGCGGGATCGATCTTCAGGATCTCGAGCGGCGGCCCCTCGTCCTCGAGCTCGTAGCGATTGACGCCGACGACGATTCGCTGCTTTTGCTCGATCTCGTGCTGGTACCTAAACGAGGCGTCAGCGATCTCGCGCTGGAAGAAGTTCTCCTTGATCGCAGGGATGACGCCGCCAAGCTTGCGGATCCGGTCGAAGTAGTCGTAGGCCTCGGCCTCGAGCCGATTCGTCAGCTCTTCGACGTAGTACGAGCCGCCGAGCGGATCGATCGTGTTGACCACGCCCGTCTCGTGCGCGATCACCTGCTGCGTACGGAGCGCCAGCCGCACGGCGTTCTCGGTTGGCAGCGCCAGCGCCTCGTCGAAGGAGTTCGTATGCAGCGACTGGGTTCCACCAAGGACGGCCGCCATCGCCTCGAGCGCGGTCCGGATGATGTTCACCTCGGGCTGCTGCGCCGTCAGCGAGACGCCGGCGGTCTGCGTGTGGAAGCGCATCAGCCACGACCGGGGGTTCTTCGCCCCGTAGCGTTCCTTGAGCTCGTGCGCCCAGATCCGCCGAGCGGCACGGTACTTCGCAATCTCCTCGAAGAAGTCGAGGTGCGCGTTGAAGAAGAACGAGAGCCGCGGCGCAAAGTCGTCGACGTCCAACCCACGCTCCACGGCCGCCTCGACATAGGCGAAGCCGTCGGCGAGCGTGAACGCCAGCTCCTGCACGGCGTTCGAGCCGGCCTCGCGAATGTGGTAACCGGAGATCGAGATCGGATGCCAGAGCGGCATCTCCTGCGCGCAGAACTCGATCATGTCGATGACGAGCCGCATCGAGGGTTCCGGCGGGAAGATCCATTCCTTCTGTGCGATGTACTCCTTGAGGATGTCCGTCTGGATCGTTCCGCGCAGCTTGGCCCGCGGCACACCTTGCTCCTCCCCGACGCAGAGATAGAACGCCAGCAACATCGCGGCTGGCGAGTTGATCGTCATGGACGTCGACACCTCGCCGAGCGGGATGCCCGCGAAGAGCGTTTCCATGTCGTCGAGCGAGTCGACCGCAACACCTTCCCGTCCGACCTCTCCGAGCGAGCGCGGATGGTCGGAGTCGTAGCCCATCAGCGTCGGCATGTCGAAGGCCGTCGAGAGGCCCGTTTGGCCATGCTCCAACAGGTACCGGAAGCGCGCGTTTGTCTCCTCGGCTCCGCCGAAGCCGGCGAACTGGCGCATCGTCCAAAGCTTGCCGCGGTACATCGACGGATAGACGCCGCGCGTGAAGGGATAGACCCCCGGATATCCGAGGTCGCGTTCGTAGTCGATACCAGCGTTGTCGGGCGTGTAGAGCGGTTCGTTCTCGAGGCCCGAGATCGTCGAGAAGAGCTCGCCCCCACGCTCGGGCTTAGGCTCGTAGAGCTCGCGCTTCCACTCGGCAGTCGAGTCGTCTTCCGACCGCGCGCGCGGATCCTCGGTTGTGGCCATCCTTCGTCCGATTCTACGGGCGTGATTCTGGCTCCTGCTGTCCGCGCCATCTGCCGATATTCGTGTCCGTGGAGAAGATCGTTGCAGTTGTCATTTGTGGGCTCGTCGCGCTTTCTGGCGCGGGCAGGTCGGCGGCTGCGACGAACCGCGAGAATTTGCTCCACAGCGCATCGCACTTGTCGGGACTCCCGGTTCGCCGAGTCGTCCCAGAACAGGTGCTCACGAGTGCGCGGTATGACGAGGCACTCTTGCAGGCCACCTACCGGGAGTACCCGCGTTCGCTCCGCATGATCGACGCCGCCCTGTACACGCGGCTCGGGCTGATGCCACTCAGCCTGCAGGCACAGCTCGGGCCGAACGCCCGTGTGTCGCGCGCCTGGTACGACTCGGCGGCGCGCAGGCTGCTGCTCCGGCGCGCCCCGACGGCCGAGAGGGCGCGCGTCGTCAACGAACTGGTTCGCGCCCTCGTCGACCAGAACTTCAACCTGCGGCGGATCACCGGATTGCGCGTGCGTGACCGCGACCGCGCGCTCGCCGCGAAGAGCATCGTCGACGGAGCCGCCGCACTTGCTTCCGGCATAACGGCGAGCCCTGTGCAAGGACCACCGCTGGAACGCTTCTTGCAATTCGAGTCGAGTCTCGCTGCGGGCAAGGCACTTGCGAAAGAGCTGCGCTACCTCGGTGGTTCACGTGCACTTGCAAGTGCACTGCAGCTGTTCCCACAGACGACCGAACAACTTCTACACATCGACAAGTTCCTCGAGCGCGAGCGCGCACTTCCCGTCCGGCTTCCCGCCCGGATCGGAGACTGGAAGCTCAGCGCGTCCGAGACTTTTGGCGAGCTCGACGTCCGCAGCCTGCTGCGCGCGTTCAGCGTGCCGAACGCTGTTCCCACCGCCCAAGGCTGGGGAGGCGGACGCGTTGGGCTCTACATCTCACCGACGGGACAAACGACCGCCGTGCTCGTTCTGCGGTGGGACACGATCGACGATGCAGTGGAGTGGCGCGACGCCGTGACGCGCTACGTCGGAGCAGCTTTCGCCGGCGCGACAGCAAGAGATTGCCCGCCGCTCGACCGCTGCTGGTCGAGCGCGTGGGACGTCGCCTCGGGGGTGCTGGGTACGACGAGCGTCTTTGCAAGCGGACCGGCGTCAGACACCCTCGCGGCAGCTCTCTTCACAGGGACTCCCAGTTTGGCGGTTTCTCGCGCCGGGGGAGGATTGCGCAGTTTTCAGTACCCCAGAGGGGGGATTTGCGCAAAATCGACACCCTTTAGAACCACCAAATCACTCACTAACGCTGGCCCGAGAGCCGATCCCTCCATTCGGAGCCACGTGCACCAAACGGCGCGTGGATGGAGAAAATGGCGAGCTTCCCGGACCTGCGGCCTCATCGGCGCTCGGCGAAAGCCGAGCCGTCGGCCGCGTCCAAGAACAGGACTCGCCTTCTCCTCGTGGTCTCCGCCGCGCTCCTTTTCACCGCCTCTCTCGCCGTCTCCGAGTTCGCCACTCTCCGCGGCGCGAAGGCACACGACGCATCGGCATTCCTGACGAGGGAGCTGGGTCCGCCGCTGGACTCTGCCTCCCTCGTCAGGACGCCGGCGCCAAAGCACAGCGTGAGGATCAACGGTCGCGGGTTCGTCGTCCGGTCGCACGGACAGACGATCGGACTCGCCTCCATCGACGCGAGCGCCGGTTCGTGGCGCCGGCACGAGCACGGCGTGTCGAGGAAGACGCCGTTCGGTGTCGAGGCAATCTCGGTCCACGGCCTCCGCACGGAGCAATCATTGGTAGTCGAGAAGAAGCAGGGCAGCCGCACGTGGCACTGGTCCATCGACACGCAGTTGCTGGCACGGCTGGGTCCCGACGGGACGATCGGGTTCGTCGATCTCCGAACGCATCGGATCAGCGAGTTGACCATCGCTCAAGTGAAGGTCTACGACGGCACGGGCGCGGATGTCACTCCGAACGGCCTCGCCTGGTCGCTGGGCGGGACGAGGGCTCGGCCAGAGCTCGAGCTTTCCCTCGACGACAAAGATCTGCCGCACCCATATGTCATCGACCCAATCGTGATCCGCAGCACCACGGCCGGCGTCGGCTTCACCTCGACGACGAGCGGCGGCTCGCAGACCGCGAGCCTGTCGCTGACGAAGCCTTCGGGCGCCCTTGCGTACGACATGTTGATCGCACACGTCACCGTCCAGATGAGCGCGACGGCGCTGACGATCGTCCCTCCGAGCGGCTGGACACTGATCCGCAAGACGGACAACGGGACGTCTGTTTCCGTCGCGACCTACTGGCACCCGGTCGCCACCTCGGGTGACGCGGGGCCCTACGTCTTCACGTGGCAGAACCCGCCCGGTACCGGCGTCAACCGGCGCTCGGCCGGCGGCATCACGGCGTACGTCAGCGTGGACAACGCCTCGCCGATCGATGGCTCCGCCGGCGCTACCGGGAACAGCTCCAACGCCAACGTGACCGCCATCTCGACCTCGGGCACCAACCGGATGATTCTCTACGTCGAGGGCAACCAAGCGAACCGCACACAGTCGGCGCCACCTACCGGCACGACAGAGCGTTACGACATCGCCAGTACAGTGGCCGCCGCGAACGCGGACTACTTCTCGGCTGCGCAACTCACTAATGCCTCGACCAGCGGCCAGACGCTGAGCGGAAGCACGACCTGGGCGGCGCAGGTGATCGGCCTCGCTCCCGATGTGACGCCTCCGACCAAGGCGTTTTCACTCACGTCCGTCTCACCGGCCGCAAGCTCGTACTACCCCGGAAGCGGAGCGACGATCTGGTACCGCGGGACGGGAGCGAACTGCGCGGCTGAGGCGCAAGTTGCCGGTCGTTGCTCGTTCAAGCTCCGAAACACCGTGGCGGATCCCGGCTCGGGCCCGGCCTCGAGCCAGTTCGGGACGCTCGGCGGGACGACGACCGGTTGGTCGTTCACGGGCAGCACGGTCTCGACACCGGCGGGCGGCCCCTACGACTCGAACTACTTCTCCTGGACAAGCGGCACGGCGAGCGCGCCGACCGAGGCCGTCATCTCGGCGGATAACGCAGCGAATTCGGACTCGCCGGGGACTACGCTGACGCTCACGGACGACTCCTCGGCTCCCAGCGTCACGGCGCCGTCGGTGACGGCCGGCTACTACACCAGCCTGTCGGTGCCGGTGACCAAGAACGGCGGTAGCGACGGCGGCTCCGGCGTCGACGCGAGTACGAGCATCGTCCAGCGCGACGCGATCGGGCTCAGCAACGGCAGCTGCGGCGTCTTCACCAGCAGCTGGTCAACAGTCACCCTCAGCGGCGGCAACGACACCACCGTCAGCAGCGGCAACTGCTACCGCTACCACGAGCTCCTCTCCGACAACGTCGGAAACCAAGGCACGTCCAGCGCCTCCAACACCGCAAAGATCGATACCTCGGCACCCTCGACGCCGACGCTCGCCTTCAGTGGCCTTTCGGCGAACGCTTACTGGGACAGCAGCGGCAGCACCTTCTACTTCCGGCCCTCCGCCGGCGGGACCTTCACCGTCACCGCCGCCTCCAGCGACGCCGACAGCGGCATTGCCAGCTACATCTTCGGCACCCTCAACAGCAATGGCGGCGCCAACTGGGGCGGCTCCCAGACCGGCGACCACTTCGACTACACCTTCGGCGCCACCACCACCGCCCCCACTCCCTCACGCACGATCAACTCCACCAACGGCGCCGCCACCAACTCAGCCAACGCCAGCTACTCGATCGCCGCCGACACAACCGGCCCGGCCGTGCCCGCCCCCACCGTCACCGCCCAGTACTACACCAGCCTCTCCGTACCCGTCTCGCTCGGCTCGGTCACCGACACCGGCGGCTCCGGCGTCAACGCCGGCTCGCTCACCATCCAGCGCGACGCGATCGGACTCGCGGCCGGCGCCTGCGGCGCCTTCACCAGCAGTTGGTCGACGGTCACCCTCACCGCCGGCAACGACACCACCGTCACCAACGGCAACTGCTACCGCTACCGGGAAATCGCCGCCGACAACGTCGGCAACTCCACCACCTCCGGCAACTCCAACACCGCCAAGATCGACAACGCCGGCCCGACGAACAGCCTCTCGCTGACCTCGGGCTCGCCCGCGGGCGCGTCGTACAAGAGCGGCAACACGATCTTCTACCGCGGCGCCCAGTCCGGCGGCGGGTCGTTCAAGATCCGAAACGCCGTCAGCGACTCCGAGTCAGGCCCCGCTTCCAGCGCAACCGCCGCGCTCGGCGGCACCGCGACCGGGTGGACACACACTCCCTCTAGCATCAACAGTCCCGCCGGCGGCCCTTACGACTCGAACACCTTCACCTGGGCCCAGAACACCAACACCTCGCCGACCGAAGTCGTCACGGGCGCCGACGCAGCCGGCAACACCACCGCGGCAGCCACGCTCACGCTGACCGACGACTCGACAGCCCCGACGGTGACCGCACCAAGCGTGACCGCCCAGTACTACACCAGCCTCTCGGTGCCTGTGACCGTCAACACCGGCTCGGCCACCGACGGCACCGGCTCCGGGGTCGACGCCACCACGAGCATCCTCCAGCGCGAATCGGCATCCCTCTCGGGCGGCACCTGCACCTGGAGCGGCACCTGGACGACCGTCACCCTCAGCGCCGGCAACGACACGACCGTCACCAGCGGCAACTGCTACCGCTACCACGAGCTGCTCTCCGACCACGTTGGCAACCAAGGCACCTCCGGCAACTCCAACATCGCCAAGATCGACACGACCGCGCCTTCGACTCCCGGGCTCACCTTCAGCGGCCTGTCCGCGAACGCCTACTGGAACAGCGGCAGCAGCACCTTCTACTTCCGAGCCTCCGCCGGCGGCACCTT